>Ga0075521_10000222_pt1 | contig 14946 bp, 16 predicted proteins | sample NGEPerD_FD_74785 | JGI IMG/M metagenome (GOLD analysis project Ga0075521, IMG submission 74785) | Arctic peat soil microbial communities from the Barrow Environmental Observatory site, Barrow, Alaska, USA - NGEE PermafrostAB12-D | ecosystem: Environmental > Terrestrial > Soil > Wetlands > Peat ...
TTCTGGCTGGAGGGATCGGGCGCGAAGTACAGTCCAAGATGTGCCACATTGTCAGACAACGTCTGGTTGACCACGCCCGGTTGCACCACGGCGCGCATGTTTTCGGCATCGACTTCGAGGATGCGATTCATGCGCGCGAAGGCCAGCACCGCGCCGCCCTCGGGCGAGATGGCCCCACCGCTCAGCCCCGTGCCGGCGCCGCGCGCCACGACCGGAAATCCGGCTGAACTCGCCAGCCGCATGATTTGCGAAACGTGCTCTGTGGTCTGGGGAAATACGACCGCGGCGGGGGTGCGCTTACGCACTCCTCCGTCGTATTCGTACAACATCAGGTCTTCGGGACGGTCCAATACAGCGTCGCGCCCCGCGATCTTCCGCAGCTGATCGACCACCGCTGGGATGCGCATAGGAACGACACTGAGTTTAGCACCGCAGGCGTAGGGGCGCAGGGCGCGCTGGGTCAGCTCACACTGAGGTCTGGATATAAGCCCGCATCATGTCGGCCTCGCCGGACTTTTCGTCGAGCGTGTGCCGCAGCAGGTCGCGCAATGAGAGAAAGCCCACCAGCGTTCTGCCATCGCACACCGGCAGGTGCCGGACGCCGTGGGTCTGCATCAGTACCATGGCGTCTTCGCAACTCGATTCCGGCGCCAGCGATCGGATCTCGGTGCTCATCACTTCGCCAATGCGGGTGGTGAGCGGATCGAGGCGCTGGGTCACCACCTTGCTCATGATGTCGCGCTCGGAGAAAATTCCCACCAGGCTGGTGCCTTCCAACACGGGGACTGCGCCGACCTTGCTGGCAACCATATATCGGGCCGCCTCGAACACTGTCTGGTCTGGTTGGACATAGTGGATAGTCTGATTGATCAGCAAATCTCGTATCGTCGCCATAGCGCCTCCGCCGTAGTGGGGCCCCCGTAGTTTTTGCGAGTATATTCCCTAGATCGCCGCAAAGAAAAGAAAATATTTGGGCCGTCAAAGCCCGGCGCCCGACGTTCGCAGGGGCCGCACAACCCCCCGCAAGACATCCCCGCCGTAAGGCTGATATCCTCAAAAATTGACCTTATTAGCTCAATAGCACTAGCGGAGGACGATTCACGAATGCCGATCAGTATGGAAGGACGCACGGTGGTGGTGTTTGGCGTGGCCAACAAGCGCAGCATTGCCTGGGCCATTGCCCAGCACATGCAGGCGGCGGGGGCCCAACTCGCCATCACCTACCAGAACGAGCGCCTCAAGCAGGAAGCCGACGACATGATCTCCGCCCTGCCCAACTCCACCGGCTTCCAGTGCGACGTCTCCAACGACGACGAGATCGCCGCGCTCTTCGCCCAGTTGAAGGCGAAATACGGCAAGCTCGACGCCGTCGTCCACAGCATCGCCTACGCTCCCGCCGAGGCCATGCAGAACGACTTCGTCCTGACCAGCCGCGAGGCCTTCCGAATTGCCCTCGATACCAGCGCCTACTCGCTGGTCGCGCTCTCCCGCGCCGCCGCTCCGCTCATGACCGACGGCGGCAGCATTGTCACGCTCTCCTATTACGGCGCCGAGAAGGTCGTCCCCCGCTACAACGTCATGGGAGTGGCCAAGGCTGCACTGGAAGCCAGCGTCCGCTACCTCGCCTACGATCTGGGCAAGAACAACATTCGCGTCAACGCCATCTCCGCCGGCCCCATGAAGACCCTGGCCGCGCGCGGCATCGGAAGCCTGGGCGAGATGATGAAGAGCCAGGCTGAAAAGTCTCCCCTGCAGCGCAACATCGATGTCAACGAAGTGGCCTCAACGGCGGTCTTCCTGGCCAGCGAAGGCGCCACCGGTATTACGGGTGAAACCATCTACGTGGATTGCGGATACAACATTATGGGATTCTAAGTTATTTAAATGGCGTGATGGGTGGCGGCGCAGTCAAGCGCGAAAACCACACGCCTTTACAACCGCCGCAACGACGACGAGAGCCTGGATGAGCTGGGGCTGAAGATGACTAGAAAAGCTCGCTCGGTCACACCGGCCCGAACAAAGTGTCAGGTGAAATCTTGGCCTGTAGCGCTTTTACAATTTCTTCGAGTTCGATGCGGGCCTCGGCCTGCAAGCCAAGGCACAGCGCAATTCCCTCAGCGTCCGTGCTCAGTCGAGACTGCAGCGTGAGTCGATAGGAGTGGTCGGGTTGCTCCGCCATTCCATAAGCGTGGAAATGCATCGAATCTCCGACCGTGGGCGGGTTGCTCAAGTGGCCGAAATTGAACTCCTTGGTCATATAGACCAGCAGCTTATCTTGTGTGACCAGGACCAACTTCTTGTTGACGTGCTCGAAGGTCTGAATCTTGTGGTGCATCTGAACGAGAATCGTTTTTGCGGTCATCTTCCAGTTCCTGCCGTATGGCTTGTCCGAAGTCTCTGCATTGTCACTACGCGGGACACCGAGCTCCTTCAGAAGCCGCTGACGTTCCGACCACACGGTACCTGTCGAATCGAGGGTTTGAAGCTCGATACCGACGAAGTCTCTGACCCGTCCCTCTCGCGCGGACACAAGAAAATAATCGACACTGCCACCTGGGATGGAGATTTCAGAAACAATATGTAGCTGGTTCCCTGGTTTATGGGTGGTGAGGAGGTGCAAGCAATCAATGAATATCTGACGGCGCTCGATTAGTCGGGTCGGGCAAATGATGATCGGTTCGCGAGTGCGCCCATAGAGAACAGTGCATGTACCGATGGAGGTGTTGGGGTCGCTCTTGCGGACCTTGTAACAGCGCTTGCCGAGAAACGGGCATTGCTGTTGCTCGACGATGGTTTTCCAGTCATGACCCGGCTGACCCGCAGAGTGCGCAAATAGCTCGACGACGCTGCTCATAGAATGCCAGCACACCTTTCCTCAGCGAGATCGAGATAGTGGCGCGAAATATCGATCCCAACAGACTTGCGGCCGAGGCTACGAGCGGCAAGTAGGGTCGTTCCCGTCCCGCAGAATGGATCAAGTACGAGACCTCTTTCTGGGCATGTGGCAAGGATCGGGAGTCGGCAGAGGTCCATGGGATACGCCGCAAAGTGCGATTCTCGTTTCTGCGTGTCCTCGGGGATGATGTCCCAGACATCAGTGGGTTTGCTCCCGTTCGGGTGGTAACGGAGGAAATAAAACCCTTTGTCACGAAGTTCCTTGGCGCGACCAGAAACTTTCTCGCTATCCGAATGGGTAGCCCGTTGTTGAGAGCGAATGATCATTCTGAAATCAGAAACCTTGCCAGCGGCGATGTCGGCAAGCATATTGGCAAGCTCTTTGAAGGCTTCGGCCTTCTGTTGTGGAGAGAGGGCTGTAGATAACTCGATCTGGCGCTTATAACGGACGCCTGAAACGCCGGTGGCGGAGATGACTGAGCCGTTGACAATCTTTGCTTCGCGCGGCTTTGAGCGAATCGCGTCAGCGTTGTAGTAATAACCCTTCGCCTGTTTCACGAAGTGAAACACATACTCGTGAACGTTTCCTAGCCGATCTGTGGTGTTGTCCATCCCACTTTTGACTTTGTTCCAAATCACGCTGTTACGAAGTATCCACCCTTGGCGATCCGTAAGCTCGAATGCAACGCGCCACGGTACGCCCACGAGTCCCTTGTTCTCGTAAGTGTCGCCTATGTTGAGCCAGAATGACCCCTCGGGCTTGAGCACTCGTTTTACTTCAGAAAAAATCGCGGCGAGGTTTTGAACAAAGTTCCGATAATCGTGTTCGAGGCCAATTCCACCGTTCTCGTATTCGCGTTTGCCCCAATATGGCGGGGAGGTCATAGCGAAGTCGATAGCACCATCAGGAAGGTCCTTAAGTACCGTTAGAGCATCGCCTTGAAGAAGAAGAGGAGAAAGGGACTGTTCGCGGGTGTAGCTCGTGAACGCGCGACGATAGGAGGTCGTGACGGTTGGTACGCTCGGCCCGTCGCCAAAATCCAAGTGCATTGAACGCCGATCGGCTCTTGTTGCCTGTGTCACGGGGCTGCTTCTTCCGCAGTTGGGCTTTAGGAAACTACTATCAGAACATCCTTCGGCCGTCAGCGCAAATGCGTCGTTCAAACAAGACGCTCGGCCGGGTGCCGGGTTCCCCATCCTTTCGCCGGTTTTGCGAAAGGATGGGAGCGAACGCACTTGGTAACAACTCTTGAGCAGGTCATCTACACGCGAGCTTCGGCTACCTGGTGAACGCGGCGTACACGGATTTGCTTCTCGCGCTTGCGGGCCTGCGCGATGTCGTACGAGGACTGCATTCTCATCAGCGTATCCATCTTTACTCCAAAGGCCTTTTCGATGCGCAGCGCCATGTCTCCCGAAAGGCCAGCCTTGCCGTTCAGCAGGCTGGAGAGTGCGGGCCGCGAAACACGCAGCGCCTCCGCCGCTGCCGTGACCGACAGGCCAGCAGGAACGATAATCTCCGACCGGATGAAATCTCCGGGATGGGGCGGGTTCTTCATAGGCATGGGGTTGGCTCCTTCTGTCCTAGTGGTAGTCTTCCAGATTTACGTCGCAGATTTCGTGCTCTGCCGTGTCGATGCGGAACGTCAGACGCCGGTTGCGGGTGACGCTGAGGCTCCATGTACCCTTACGGTCGCCTGTCAGGGTGTGCGCCTTCCACGCTGGGAGCGCATGCAATTCGTCCGGGTCTTCCATGTCATCGAGGAAGGCCAGCATCTTCCGCAGTTTACCCACCGTATCGGGTGGCACGGCCTTTACGCTGTCGTCCTCGTAGAGCTTCTTCAGCCCCTTATGAGAGAAGTTCCGTATTCTCACAGAAAGACTGTAGCCTGTAGCTTAACACTTGTCAACCATGACCGTCGATGCGGGATTCGACTTGCTCTCAAATGTCGTCCGTGATTACAATGTAATTACAAAAAGGGGCAACCATGAAGACGGAACTCGTTCGCATCGGCAACTCACGCGGGATTCGCATTCCTAAACCCTTGATCGAGCAGTGCGGCTTGGAAGGGACCGTGGACTTATCGGTCGAGAACGATCGGCTGGTGATTTCTCCGGGACGGCGGCTGCGGCAGGGTTGGATCGAGGCGTTTCAAAATGCCGGGCCGGCGGGACACGACGAGCTGCTGCTAGACCCGATGGGAGCCACTGAGTTCGATCGCAAGGAATGGAAGTGGTAAGCCGTCCGCCGCGTCTTGACGAAGTCTGGTTGGTGTCGCTCGACCCCACTCGCGGGTCCGAGATCATGAAGACGCGACCTTGCCTGGTCGTCTCACCCGATGAAGTGAACAATCACCTGAAGACAGTGATCATCGCCCCAATGACGACGGCTCATCGGCCATACCCTACGCGTATCGCCTTGACGTTCCAGGGCAAGTCCGGACAGGTGGCGTTGGACCAGATTCGCGCCGTCGATCGCGCCCGCCTGATTCAGCGTCTCGGCACCGTTTCGCCCAAGACGGCGCAAACTGTTTCCTCGGTCCTGGTCGAGATGTTCGGACGCGAGATCTAGGTCTTCGAGCTACCCCTCACCACAATCTTCCGTTCCTGCTCGCCCCATCGCTCGATCGCGATCTCCACATCGCGCTCTTTCACCAGCCGCGGAAATTTCTCGCCCCACTCCAGCAGAACGAGGTTGCCCTCCTCCGCGAAGAGTTCGTCGAGTCCAAGCGTCGCCAGCTCCCGCTCCGTTTCGATGCGGTAGAGATCGACGTGATAAAGGTTCACCTCGGGCCCGTGGAATTCATGGATGAGCGTAAACGTCGGACTGGTCACGTCTTCCTGCGACGCGGCCGCCAAGCCTTCGGCGATGCCCTTCACCAGCGTCGTCTTCCCCGCCCCCAAATCGCCGCGCAGGATAACGATACGTGCGCCTTTCAGCGTGAGCGCCAACTCGCGCCCCAGCGCGATCGTCTCCTCCGCTGAATGCGTAATGTATTCCTCAGCGCTCATCCGCGAATGCGCATTACACTCTCGGCCGCCCACCGCGTCGCGCGCCGAAACGCTTCCGGCAATCCCGTCAGCAAATCGGTTGCGACCAGCGAATGTTCGCCCATGGTCCCAGCCGCCACGTTTCCCGCGAGTCCGTGCAGGTAAACCGCGGCCACCGCCGCACGCGCCGCGTCGTTTGGCATCTGCGCGAGGATGCCCGCCGTCATGCCGGTCAGAATGTCGCCCGTACCACCCGTCGCCATGCCCGGATTGCCCGTTGGATTCACCCACGCCGTACCATCGGGCAGCGCAATGATCGTGAGGTTGCCCTTAAGCACCAGCACCAAGCGATGATCGCGCGCGAAGTTGCGCGCCACGTTCAGCCGGTCGGCCTGCACCGCGCTGGTCGAAATCCCCGCCAGTCTCGACATTTCCCCCGGGTGCGGGGTCAATACCAGCGCGCGCTTACTGCCATCGAGCAACTCGGTCTTGCCCGCGAATGCGTTCAACCCATCGGCATCGATCACCAACGGGGCCTTCAGCGTGCGAACCGCTTCATGCACGAACTCCACGGTCTCGGGATGCCGTCCGATGCCCGGCCCGATCGCCACCACCGTCATGGTCGACGCCAACTGCTGCAGCTTGCCGCTCTTCACCGCCGCGCTGCCGATCGCTCCGGTGTCGGTTTCAGTTAGCGGCTCGGTCATCAATTCGGCTGCGAATCCCGCAACGTTGGGCAGCGCGCTCTTCGCGGTCGCAACCGTCACCAATCCCGCTCCCGCTCGCAACGCCGCCATGCCCGCCATCGCCGCCGCTCCCGATTTCCCCAGCGATCCGCCGACGATCAGCGCGTGGCCATAAATCCCCTTATTACTGTCCAATGGACGCGACACCAAAAACGCAGCGAGGTCGTGCGCCGTCGTGACTTCGAGCTTCAGCTTGGATTCAATGGCCGCATCGGGCGATCCGATCGGCGCAACGATCACCGCCCCGCGCGTCAGTTCTCCGAACACGTGTGCCGGTCGTGGTGCCGTGAACGTTACGATCGCATCTGCCCGCGCGATTCCGTCACCCGCCTGCGCCGTCATTGAGTCGGAATCCGCGCCTGACGGGATGTCCACCGCCACGACTGGCTTGCCGCCGCGGTTCAAAATCGCAATCGCCTCGGCATATAGCCCCTTTACCGGAGGCTTGAATCCCGTGCCGAGAATCGCATCCACTAGCAGGTCGCAATTCCCCAGGCTGCGCGACGACTCCGCCTGCAGCTCCTGCGCGCTTTGCACGATGATGGGACGCATCGGCAGCCGCTCGAACATTGTCGCCGCGTCGCCCTTCAGCTCCGATGGCGCGGCCAGCAGCAGTACCTCGACCACTCGTCCGGCGCGGTGCAACCGGCGCGCGACAACAAAGCCATCGCCGCCATTGTTGCCTTTGCCACACACCACGGCGATGCGGTCCGCGGTCCTGAAATTTTCCAGGATGAACTCTGCCACCGCTGTGCCGGCGTTCTCCATCAAAGTCAGCGAAGGCACGCCAAACTTTTCCGTGCTGGCGCGATCGATCTCGCGCATCTCCGCCGCGGTGGTGACTTTCATGCGGGCCCCGAAGACGATTCTTCCAGCCGCCGCAACCCGTCTGGATCACCCATGGCAATCAGGTGGTCGCCAGGGTGAATTACCTCGTCGGGCGGGGGATTGAAGCGCATCGCAGTGTGTTCGCCCTTGATGGCCAACACGATCACACCCATCTCCTGCCGGATGCGCGAACCTTCCAGCGTCTGTCCTGCAAGACGCGCTCCCTTGTCCACTTTGACTTCCTCGATCTCGAGTGGACGCTTCTGATTCATCGCAGTATCGAAGAAATCGACGACATTGGGACGCATAAACGTTTGGGCAATTCGATATCCCGCGAAGCGATAGGGCGAGACCACGGAGTCGGCACCAGCCGTCAGCAAGTGCTTTTCGGCGTCTTCCTCTGACGCACGAGCGATGATTTTGATCTTGGGATTCAGGCTGCGCGCGGTCAGGATAATGTAGATGTTGATCGCGTCCGTGGTCGTCGCAGCCACCAACCCGGACGCGTGTTCTATGCGCAACTGTTGCAGCACCGGCGCCAGCGTCGCGTCGCCCTGCAGCGTCAGCCAGCCTTCGGAAGCGTACCGCTGCAGCTTCTCCTCGTTGGTATCGACAACCACGAATGGCAGCGGCTTGCGGGCCAACTCGCGCGCCGCGCTTCTCCCCACGCGACCAGCTCCGCAGATGATGAAGTGGCCCGTCAGCCGGCTGATCTCGCGGTCCATGCGTCTCCTGCCCAACACTGATTGAAGCTCGAATTCTAGCAAAGTGCGCGAGGCGCCCCCGACCAGCAGCAGCACCAGTCCCACGCCGGTGATGATGACGAAGCTGTTGAACAGGCGTCCCGCGTGCGACAGCGGATGGATCTCGCCGTATCCAATACTGGTGATGGTGGTGAGCACCATGTAGAAGCCATCGAAGAACGTCCAGCCTTCGATGAAGTGAAACCCCAGCACGCCACCGATCACCAGCGCGACCAGTAACACGAATAGCAGCTTCAGATTGAACGGGATCTTCACGTCAGCCATTCTGAGGGATGTCCGCCGCTAGCGCAATGACGCAGCTCACGTTCGTGCCACAAAACAAAACGCCCTCCCGAAAAGGAAGGGCGTTGGCAAGCCAAACATTGGTGAACTACCAGCGTGAACCCTCTTCGCTGTCAACCGGCATGTGCTGCACCCGGCTGTTGTGCCGCCCGTACCAGAAGTAGATGACCAGCCCAATCAGCAGCCAGATAATCAGGCGCGCCCAGTTCACCCAGCCCAATTTGTACATCATGTAGCCATTGAACAGAATGCCCATGATCGGGATGAACGGTACCCACGGGGTTCGGAACGGCCGTGCCTGGCCGGGATTGGTCTTGCGCAGGATCATGATCGCGATGCACACGATCACAAACGCCAGCAGCGTGCCGATATTCACCATCTTGCCTATGTCGTCGATTGGAGTCACGCTGCCCACAATGGCGGCCAACAATCCCACCAGGATGGTGTTCTTCCACGGTGTGCGATATTTGGGGTGGATGGAGGCGAAAAATTTCCGCGGCAACAGTCCGTCGTTCGCCATGGCGTAGAGTACTCGCGTTTGGCCCAGCAACATGACCAGCATCACGCTGGTGAGTCCGGCCAGCGCGCCTGCGGTAATCAGGTGCGAGGCCCATACCAGGTCGCGGTCCAGGAACGCACGCGCAATCGGCGCTTCGATGTTGATTTCGCGCCACGGCACCATGCCAGTCAGGATGCCAGCCACTGCAATGTAAAGCACGGTACACACGACGAGAGAAACGATGATGCCGATGGGCAGGTCCCGCTGCGGCTTCTTGGCTTCCTGCGCTGTCGTAGATACGGCGTCAAATCCGATATATGCGAAGAAGATGTAGGCCGCACCGGATCCAATGCCCGCAAACCCGTAAGGCGCGAAGCTATGCCAGTCGCTTCCCCAATTCGAGAAGTTGACGTACTTGATGCCCAGGATGATGACGAACAGCACGACTGACAATTTGATCGCAACGATGGTCGCGTTGAAGCGGGCGCTCTCTTTGATGCCCACTACCAGGATCCAGGTGATCAGCAGCGCGATTACAAATGCCGGCAGGTTGAAGCCAATTTCAACTCCGAAAATGCTGGGCGCGTTCAGCAGATCGTGGGCCCTCTGCACCAGTTCCGTCGAGTGCGCTGCCTTGACTGCATCCACCGCGTACATGAATGCCTGGGTGCCGGGTGTAATGCCAGGGTTCTGCGACAAAGCCATCTGCCGCGCCACTGTGTCCTGCGCCGTACGGATTCCTGTCCAATGATCGTAGGCCAGCCACAGTGGCATGTTGACCTTAAATATCTTGAGAAACTCGATGAAGTGGTTTGACCAGCCGGACGACACCGTGCTGGCGCCCATCGCATATTCCAGTGTCAAGTCCCAGCCAATGATCCACGCGAACAACTCACCCAGCGTGGCATAAGCATACGTATAAGCGCTGCCTGCTAGTGGGATCATTGCCGCGAATTCCGCATAACACAGGCCGGCAAAAGCGCATCCCAATCCTGAAAGTACGAAAGAGAGCATCAACGCCGGCCCCGCGTAGTGCGCGCCCAGGCCGGACAACACGAAAATGCCCGCTCCGATGATCGCTCCGATTCCGAGGGCCACCAGCGATACCGGTCCGAGTTCGCGCTTCAGGCTATGAGCGCCGTGCTCGTGCGCCTCAGACAGCAGCACCTTCATCGGCTTTCGCTTAAACAGATCGGTCTTTCCGGTGTGTCTCTCCTCCGAGATCATGCTGGCCGCCTCTCTGTGCGATCGCGACTGGACCATAGGTAATACACGGGAATGCCCAGCAACACGATGATCAACCCCGGCCACGTGTACTGCGGCTTATAACGTAACAACACTATATCAATGAACACGGCCATCAGAATATAGATTGCCGGCAGCACGGGATATCCAATCGCGCGGTACGGACGCGGCACGTCCGGACGTTTCACCCGCAGCACGAACAATCCGGCAATCGTCAGTATGTAGAACACCAGCACCGCGAAAACGATGTAGTCGAGCAACTGTCCGTAGCTACCCGAGATGCACAACACACACGTCCACACGCACTGCATCAATAGCGAGTGTGCCGGAGTGTGGTACTTGGGGTGCAACTTGGCTGCGCCCTTGAAGAACAGTCCATCCTTGGCCATGGCGTAGTACACGCGCGCGCCGGCCAGGATCAGCCCGTTGTTGCATCCAAATCCCGAGATCAGGATCATGATGGCCATGATCTGCGCGCCCCACGCGCCGAAGATGACCTGCATCACTGCGGTCGCCACGCGGTCTTCTGACGCGTGCTGAATGCCGCGCGCCATGATCGTCGTTCCGTTCGGATCGCCCACCAGCGGCAGCACGCTGAGGTACACCATGTTCGCCATCACATATAAGAAGATGACGGCTCCGGTACCAATCGCCAGCGACAGTGGCAGATTGCGCTGGGGATTGCGCACTTCACCCGCAGTGAATGTGACGTTGTTCCAGGCATCGGCGGAAAATAGCGAGCCCACCTGGGCTACCGCGAGGATCGTGACCGTCCCCACTAGCGCGATGGGTCCTCCGACGCCGACCTGCACCGGATGCAGCGCCGCGAATCCTGCGTTGTGCCAGAAGTTCGCGCCGAAGTTGGCGGCGATGGCCTGCGCGTTGCGGCCGATGAAGATCCCCAGTCCCACCAGCCCGAGCAAGGCCGCGGTCTTGGCGAAGGTGAAGACGTTCTGCACCGCCGCGCCCAACCGCACGCCAAAGATGTTCATCACCGACAGAAAAATCACCACCAGCACGGCGACCAGGTTCTGGGTACTCAGGCCGACATCCAAGTTGCCCAGCACCATGGGCCCAATCGGGATCGGCGGCACATGCCATAGGTGCAGGATCCAGTTGCTGGCGGAAACCGAAGGGAAAAATACGCCGAGAAACTTGCCGCACGCGACGCCCACCGCTGCGATGGTGCCGGTCTGAATGACCAGAAATAGCGTCCAGCCGTAGAGGAAACCCCACAGCGGCCCCAGCGATTCGCGCAGGTAAACATACTGCCCGCCCGCATGCGGCATCATGGCCGCCAGTTCGCCGTAGGCCAGCGCACCGGTGATGGTCATGAATCCGGTGACCAGCCACGCCGCGATCAGCAGCGCGGGCGAGTTAACTTCGCGCGCAATTTCGGCCGACACAATAAAGATGCCGGAGCCGATCATGGAGCCCATCACCAGCGTGGTCGCGCTGGTCAGGCCCAGTCCTTTTACGAACTCGTTTTCGCCGGAGGCGAGGGAAACTGTTTTGGTTTCGGTGCTCAAAGAACCTCTCGGATTCGGAAGGTGTCTCGGAAGAATTTACACTAACAGCCGCAGGAATTCCTCAGCCGCCCGCCGTGGAGAACTCAGCAGGTCGGAAATCACGGCAACCGAATCTGCGCCAGCCTCCATGACCGATTTCGCATTCGCGCGCGTAATTCCCCCGATCGCCACCAGCGGCTTTTTGGTCGCGGCCCGCGCCGCCCGCACTCCCTCAAGGCCCACCACGACGTCGGGATTCTTTTTGCCGCTTGTGGGGAATACCGGGCCAATCGCGATGTAGTCCGCCGGACCCGCGTCGGCTTCCTTGACCTGTTCGAGATTGTGCGTGGAGACACCGATGACGCGTCCTTCGCCGACAACCAGCCGAGCGCCTTCGGCGGGCAGGTCGTCCTGCCCGAGATGAACGCCGGCGTAACCCGCCGCCACGCAAATATCGGTGCGGTCGTTCATGATGAGCGTCACCTTGCCGCCGAGTACGCGCTTGATTTCGCGCGCGTGCCGCAGCATGGCCCGGGTATCGCCCTCTTTGTTGCGGTATTGCAGCAGGGTCACGCCACCTTCTCCCAAGTCGCGGGCAAACTCCACGATCGAGTTCATCGTCCGCAGCGGCGGAGCAAAACAGGTCACATCTACGATGGCGTACAGCTTGACTAAGTGGAGGCTCTTTGGCATAACCGCTTACTGCTTCATGGCGTCTTTATTATTGTTCTGGGTCAGGAAGCGCTCCATAAATTTCGTGTCAATGTTGCCCGCGCGGAAGTCCGCATCTGCCATGATCCGCTTGTGCAACGGAATGCTGGTGAAGATGCCTTCCACCACAAACATATCCAGCGCACGCGACATGCGCGAAATCGCCTCATCGCGGTCACTCCCGCGCGCGCACAGTTTCGCAATCAACGAATCATAGTACGGCGGAATCACGCCTTCCGCATAGGCAGCCGTGTCCACCCGGATGCCCGTTCCACCCGGCAGGTTGAGCGCCGTGATCTTTCCCGCCGACGGCGTGAATCGCTCGGGATGCTCGGCGTTGATGCGGCACTCCATGGCGTGTCCCCGTGACACCACCGGTTGGGTGATGACCTCGCTCATCTTCATGCCCGCCGCAATCATGATCTGCGACTTCACCAAGTCCACGTCCGTGACCAACTCCGTCACCGGATGCTCAACCTGGATGCGCGTGTTCATCTCGATGAAGTGCAGCTCGTGCTCCTCATCCATCAGAAACTCGATGGTGCCGGCATTCATATAGCCGAGTTCGCTGAGCGACTTCACCAGGATTCCGTTGATGCGCTCCCGCAATTCCTGGCTGACCACCACCGACGGCGACTCTTCCACCAGCTTCTGATGGCGGCGCTGGATGCTGCACTCGCGCTCGCCCAGGCTGATCACGTTGCCGTGTTCGTCGGCCAGCACCTGGAACTCGATGTGGCGCGGGCGCTCGATGAACTTCTCCATGTACAGATCGCCGTTGCCGAACGCGGCTGCCGCCTCCGATTGCGCCGCATGAAACAGGTTGGGCAACTCGTCGTTGCTGCGGATGATCCGCATCCCGCGTCCACCACCGCCCGCCGAAGCTTTCACAATCACCGGGAAGCCGATCGTGCGCGCCCATTCCTGTGCTTCGTCCGCCGACGCGATAATCCCGTCCGACCCCGGCAGAATGGGCACGCCCACCTTTTTCATGGTGGCACGCGCTTTTTCTTTTTCTCCCATCAGCCGAGTCACTTCCGGCGGAGGCCCGATGAACTTGATGCCGCAGCTCTGGCAGACCTCGGCGAAGTTAGCGTTCTCGCTCAACAGGCCGTAGCCCGGATGGATCGCATCCACGTTCGCGATCTCGGACGCGCTGATCACCGCAGGAATGTTGAGATAGCTGTCGCTCAGCCGCGGAGGCCCGATGCAGATGGCCTCGTCGGCAAAGCGCACGTGCAGTGAGTTACGGTCGGCCTCGCTATAGATAGCCACCGCCTTGATGCCCAGTTCCTTGCAGGCGCAAATCACGCGCAGGGCAATCTCACCGCGGTTCGCTATCAGGATTTTCTTGAACATGAATTCGTCGTGTCGAACTGCTGTCCCCGCCTGATGGGGACGCGGGTAGAGGCTGCTACGCTTTCCGTATCCCGAACAGCGGCATCCCATATTCCACCGGACTGCCGTTAGTGACGAACCGCTTCACTATCACGCCCGAAGCATCGGCCTCGATCTCGTTCATCAACTTCATGGCCTCGATGATGCACAGCACCTGGCCCTCTTTCACCGTATCGCCCGTGCCCACGAACGGCGGAGATCCCGGCGATGCCGACTCATAAAACGTCCCCACGATCGGCGACTTCACGATGTGCAGGTTGGCCTCGTCGGCGGCCTCGGTCGATGCAGCAGCCGCTGCCGGCTTCGCCGCCTCGGTCGCTACGCTGGCGACTGGCGCTGCAGAAGCTGGTGCCGCGACCGGCGCCGGAGCGGCCACTTGCACCACCTGTGGAGCCTGCGCCACGCCACCGCGTCTGATGTGCAGCTTCACATCGCCGCGTTCGATTTCAAACTCGGTGATGTCCTTTTCGACCAGCAGTTCGATCAGTTCTTTGATTTCTTTTTGATTCATCGCATTCCGCCCGGCAGGATGACATTGTCTTGACGCCTTTCCTTGTGCCCGAGCGAGGACCTCGCCGGACCAAGATCAAGATTAAGGATAAGCGCACCAACCAACGTCGCCTACGACGCTTCAACCTCGATAAGATTTTTGGTCACCGGGGTCAGCACTTCGCACCCATTTCCGGTGACGACCACCATATCTTCAATGCGAATTCCGCCCTTGCCCGGCACATAAATCCCAGGTTCGATGGTAACCACCATCCCCGGCGCAAACCGTTCGGCCTGCTGCTTGCCCAACCGCGGAGGTTCGTGAATCTCCAACCCTACACCGTGTCCCGTCGAGTGCGTAAAGTAGCGCTCCAGCTTGGCCTTGCGGAGCACCGAACGCGTCGCTTCGTCCACTTCCCCCGCCGTAATCCCCGGCCGGACGGCGGCAATTCCCACTAACTGCGCCTCCAGCACTGCATCGTACCACTCGCGCTCCACTCGGCTGACGCGACCCACGTGCACAGTTCGCGTCATATCAGAACAATAGCCCCGCAGTATAACACCCGAATCAATCACCACGAACCCGCGTC
>Ga0075521_10000225_pt1 | contig 14914 bp, 10 predicted proteins | sample NGEPerD_FD_74785 | JGI IMG/M metagenome (GOLD analysis project Ga0075521, IMG submission 74785) | Arctic peat soil microbial communities from the Barrow Environmental Observatory site, Barrow, Alaska, USA - NGEE PermafrostAB12-D | ecosystem: Environmental > Terrestrial > Soil > Wetlands > Peat ...
GCGCTCTACACGGCCTACGCCGAGGCCGCGGCCGACGTGCAGGAGCGCCCGAACGAACCGCCGCCGCTCGCGATCCGCAATGCCCCGACGAAGCTGATGAAGGACGTGGGCTACGGCTCGGGCTATCGCTACGCGCACGACACCGCCGAGAAGACCGCCGGCCTTTCCTGCCTTCCGGATTCCCTCGCGGGCCGGAATTACTACCGGCCGGCTGGGGAAGGGCGGGAGAAGGAGCTCAAGGCGCGAGCCGAGGCTGTTCGGGCGCTGCGGGAAAAGCTCAGGAAGGCGAGAGAGAAAGAATGAGTTGCTTCGGACGCGTTGTCCTCGTGGCCCTCTTATTTTCAAGGAATCTTTCCGTGGCGTCGCCCGCGGCGCCTGTCGGCCTGTGGCACGCCGAACTGATCCCCTCGGCGGGGCACGAGGTTTTCTTCGACCTGAAGATCGCCACGAAGGGCGCGGGGCTTTCGGCCGTGCTCGTGAACGACCGGGCCGAGTTCGCCTTCACGTCGGCTTCCTGGGACGGAACGAAGCTCACGCTCGATCTCGCGAACTACGACGCCAGGATCGTCGCGGAAATGAAGGGCGGCCGGCTCGAGGGCGGATACACGCGCGTCGTCGCGGCGGGCCTGGCCGAGGTGCCCTTTCGGGCCTCCCGCAAGGCCCGTCCGCTCGTGGCGACGCCGAAGGGCGGAGCTTCCCTCGACGGAAGCTGGGGCATCGAGATGATCGACGGGAAGAAAACCGAGAAGCTGACGGGTGTCTTTCGCCAGAAGGGCAGCGCCGTGACGGGGACGTTCCTCTCGACGACCGGCGACTACGGCTCTCTCCACGGCACCTTCGACGGCGAGCAGCTCGTCCTGACCGTCTTCGACGGCGTCCACGTCTACCGTTTCGACGCCGAGCGGCTGCCGGACGGCACGCTCGCGGGTGAGTACCGCTCGCGCACGAATCCGCCCGTGCCCTGGCGCGGAAGGCGGCTGGACGCGGCCTCTCATGGAACGTTCCTGCCGGGTTCTTTCGACATCGTGAAGCCGCGGAATCCGGCCGCGCCTTACGTCGTTTCGTTCCCCGACGTCGAGGGCCGCATCGTGTCGACCTCGGATGCGCGATTCTCCGGGAAGCCGATGCTCGTGGCCTTCATGGGCACGTGGTGCCCGAATTGCGCCGACGAGGCGCCGTTTCTCCGGGATCTCGAGGCGAAGTACGGGCCGCGGGGCCTCGCGGTGGTTTCCCTGACGTTCGAGTACACGGACGACGTCGAGCGAAACCGCCGCCAGGTGAAACGGTTCGTCGAGCGTTTCGGCACGACGCATCTGATCCTCCTCGCGGGGACGACTAAGGACGCGGCCGCGTCTCCCGCGACGCTTCCGCTCGAGGGTTGGGAGGGCTACCCGACGACGCTGTTTCTCGACCGCCAGCATCGCATCGTGAGGATCCACTCCGGCTTCGACGGCCCGGCGACGGGAGAGCGCTTCACGAAGCTGAAGAAGGAGATCGAGGGCGCGGTGGTGGCGCTCTTGAGAGCGACGAACTAGGCCGGTTCGGAGCCTCGTTTCCCCGAAGTTTTCAGAAGACCGATCACGGCTGAAACGACGGTCGCCATGAGGAGAACCTGAAGAATAAGGTGCATGCCGTCGGGCGGAAGATGGCGACCGAAGGTGGGCAGAAGCTGGGTGGAGTGGCTGAAGACCCTCCGATAGACCCCCATCCATGAATCGCTCGCGCCGAATGCATAGGCCACCCACCATGTCTTTATCTGCAGCGCCAACCAGATGGCGTAGCCCGATGCACAGATCCACATCAACCACCGAAGGCCCCTCGAGTAGGCGAACAAGAACACGACGAAAGGCGCCATGAAGGCAGTTACGAAGAGAATGTCCGATGCGGTCGCACCACCCTGGATCGCCTCCACGCCGAGGGGCGTGAATCCCGGCTGGTAGTTCCAGCTGCCGAGCGGCAACCACTGTATGAGCTGAAAATACAGCGCGAGAATCGCCTGAGAGAACAGCGAGGCGCGAAGCCACTTCACAGCTACTCGATCCGTCCCGCGCGCAGGACGAGCGGCCAGGAGATCGTTTTCTGCGCGGCGGGGTCGCCCCATGTGGCCGCGAGTCGCGGCGCGAATTCGGCGATCGGGTCGCGGCCGGTCTCTTTTGCGCAGCGCTTCACGGCGGACCACGTCGAGAGGTAACCGAGTGTCCGTTCGAGGTCCCATTCGGCCGTCATTGCCACCGCCGGGACGGGGATTTCTTCGAATGGGAAGAGAAGATCGGCGTAGCGGTGGGCGACGAGCGCCCGCTCCGGTGCCCAGTAGGTCTCGACGGACTCATGAAAGCGGCCGAAGACGGCTCCCGCCTCGCCGGCCAGATCGAAGAGATCGTAGGCCCACAGGGCGATGGCGCCTCCCGGCACGGTGACCCTCTTCACCTCATCGAAGAACTTCTTCTGATCGAACCAGTGGACCGCCTGGCCGGCGGTGACAAGGTCGACGGAAGCGTCCTCCAGCCCCGAATTCTCCGCGGGCGCGACGCGGTAGGTCACGCGGCGATGAGGGATGGCATGCGCGATCTGGTCCGCGCTCGCGTCCGTCGCGGTGACTTCGCCGAAGTGTTCCGCGAGACCGAGAGCGGCCTGCCCGCTACCGGTGCCCGCGTCCCAGCAGCGGAGGTGGCGCGGTACCAGTCCCGCGATCGCCCGGAACAGCTCGGGCGGGTACGTGGGCCGGTAGCGGGCGTAGTCCCTCGCGTGGCCCGAGAAGTGATCCTTGAAAGAGGGCGCGCTCAGATCTCTTCGCGCCTGTAGTTCGGAGCTTCCTTCGTGATGATCACGTCGTGCGCGTGGCTCTCTCTGAGGCCGGCCGCCGTGATGCGCACGAACTTCGCCTTCTTGACCAGCTCGGGAAGGTTTGCCGCGCCCGCGAGGCCCATGCCCGAGCGCACGCCGCCGGTGAGCTGTGTCAGGAGCGTCGAGACGGGGCCCTTGTGAGGCACCATGCCCTCGATGCCCTCCGGCACCATCTTTCGCGGCTCTTCCTCGTCCTGGAAGTAGCGGTCGGCCGAGCCTTGTTTCATCGCGCCGAGCGAGCCCATGCCGCGGTACGCCTTGAACGTGCGGCCCTGATAGAGGATCGTCTCGCCGGGCGCCTCGTCCGTGCCCGCGAAGAGGCTGCCGATCATGACGGAGTGGGCGCCCGCGGCGAGGGCCTTCGTGACGTCGCCCGAGAACTTGATGCCGCCGTCCGCGACGAGCGAGACGTTCGACTTGCCGAGGCCCTTCACGCATTCCTGGATCGCGTGAATCTGCGGCACGCCCGCGCCGGTGACGACGCGCGTCGTGCAGATGGAACCCGGTCCAATGCCGATCTTCACGGCGTCCGCACCGCGGCGCACGAGGTCGCGGGTGCCTTCGGCGGTGGCGACGTTTCCCGCGAGGACGGGTGTCGAGGGGAACCTTCTCTTCAGAGACTTCAGGGCGGAAAGCACGCCCTCGCTGTGGCCGTGCGAGGAGTCGAGGACGAGGATGTCGACCTTCGCGGTGACAAGCTCACGGGCGCGATCGAGGAGGTCGCTGGTGGCGCCCACGGCCGCGGCCACGCGCAGGCGTCCGAAGGAGTCCTTGCACGCGCTCGGGTACTTGATCTGCTTCTGGATGTCCTTGACGGTGATGAGGCCCTTGAGATTTCCCGCCCTGTCCACGACGAGCAGCTTTTCGATCCGGTGACGGTGGAGGAGCTCCTTGGCTTGCTCGAGCGTCGTGCCAGGCGGACAGGTCACGAGGTTTTCCTTCGTCATCCGTTCGGAGATGGGGAGGTCCATGCGCGTCTCGAAGCGGAGATCGCGGTTCGTCAGGATGCCGACGAGCTTGCCGCGGTCGTCCACGACGGGGACTCCCGAGATCCGGAAGTTCGCCATGACCTCGAGCGCTTCCGAGATCTTCTGGGTCGGGCGGCACGTGACGGGGTCGACGATCATCCCGCTCTCCGAGCGCTTCACCTTGTCGACCTCGGCCGCCTGGGCCTCGATCGTCAGGTTCTTGTGAATGACGCCGAGGCCGCCGTTCTGGGCCATCGCGATCGCAAGGCGCGACTCCGTGACCGTGTCCATCGCGGCCGAGAGAATGGGGATATTCAGCCCGATCCCCGGCGCGAGCCGTGTCTTCAGGTCGGTCTCGGAAGGGTGCACTTTCGAGCGGGCGGGAAGGAGAAGAACGTCGTCGAACGTGAGGGCGAGCGGGATCTCCCGTTCATTCACCATGCGGATTCATACCACAGCGGGGAAGCTTTTCGGTCCCGAGGCTCAGCCGACGGCGCCAGCCGCTCCGTGGCATTTCTTGTACTTCTTCCCGGAGCCGCACGGACAGGGGTCGTTCCGGCCGACTTTCGGGCCTGCGGCCTTCACCGTCGCGACCTCGAAATCGCCCCCCGCCGTGGGGTCGAACGAGCCCCGGAACTGCAGGTTCTGGTCCTGCTGCTTCGCGCGCTTCTCGAGGTCCGAGGCCGCGCGACGCGATGCCGAAGAGCCGACCGCCGCGGCGGTCGCGGGGGAGGGCTCGACCTCGCGCGGCCGTGCTGCGCGCTCCACGGGTGCTTCGGCGACCTCGAAACGGAAGAGGTACTGGAGCATCTGCTCCTCGATGCCCTCCTTCATCGCCTCGAAGAGCTGGAAGGATTCCCTCTTGTACTCGACGAGCGGATCGCGCTGGCCGTAACCGCGGAGGCCGATGCCTTCCTTCAGGTGGTCGAGGCCGAGGAGGTGGTCCTTCCAGAGCGTGTCGACCGTCTGAAGCATGAAAAACTTCTCGAAGTCGCGCAACGTCTGCGCGCCGACGGCCTTCTCCTTCGCTTCGTAGGCTTCCCGCACGGCCGTGCGCAGCTTCTCCTTGATCTCCGTGTTCGTGCTGTCCGCCGTGATGCCCTTTTCGGGCGGGCGGAAGCCGTAGGTCTCGAACACGAGGTTCTCGAACGCGGCCCAGTTCCACTCGGAAGGGTCCTTGCCGGCGGGGCAGTGGCGGTCGACGTAGTCTTCCGAGACGTCCTCGGCCAGGGCGACGACGTAGTCGCGCGAGAGCTTTCCGGTGAGGATCTCCTTGCGGAGCCGGTAGATCTCCTCGCGCTGCTTGTTCATGACGTCGTCGTACTCGAGGAGGTGCTTGCGGGTGTCGAAGTTGCGGCCTTCGACTTGCGTCTGCGCGCGTTCGATCGAGTTCGTCACCCAGCGATGCTCGATCGGGACGCCCTCCTCCATGCCGAGGCGCTTCATGAGGCCCGAGAGCCGGTCGGACCCGAAGATGCGCATGAGGTCGTCCTCGAGGGAAAGGTAGAAGCGCGAGGAGCCGGGGTCGCCCTGGCGTCCGGCGCGGCCCCGCAGCTGGTTGTCGATGCGGCGGGACTCGTGACGCTCGGTGCCGATGATGTGGAGGCCCCCGAGCTCGATGACCTGTTCGTGCGCCTCGGCGGTTTCCTTCTGCAGCTCCACGAGGAGCTTCTCGTACTCCTCTTCGGTCTTGTCCTTCGCCTTCTGCCGCGCGAGGTACTCGGCGTTGCCGCCGAGGAGGATGTCCGTGCCACGGCCGGCCATGTTCGTCGCGATCGTGACGGCGGCCACCTGTCCGGCCTGCGCGACGATCGTGGCTTCCTGCTCGTGGTACTTCGCGTTCAGGACGACGTGAGGCACTTTCTTCTTCTTGAGCATCGTCGAGAGAAGCTCGGATTTCTCGATCGAGATCGTGCCCACGAGGACCGGTTGGCCCTTCTCGCTCTTCTCGGCGATCTCCTCGACGACGGCCTCGAACTTCTCGCGCTCGGTCCGGTAGACGAGGTCGTGCTCGTCGATTCGGATCATGTCGCGGTTCGTGGGGATCACGACCACGTCGAGCCTGTAGATCTTGTCGAACTCGGCCGCTTCCGTGTCGGCCGTGCCCGTCATGCCCGACAGCTTGTCGTACATGCGAAAGTAGTTCTGGAGCGTGATCGTCGCGAGCGTCTGGTTTTCCTTCTCGATCTTGACGCCCTCTTTCGCCTCGACGGCCTGATGGAGGCCGTCGGACCAGCGGCGCCCCGGCATGAGACGGCCCGTGAACTCGTCCACGATGATGACCTGCCCGTCCTTGACGACGTAGGTCACGTCCCGCTTGTAAAGCGTGTGCGCGCGAAGCGCCTGCTGGCAGGCGTGCAGGAGGTCGATGTTCGTCGGGTCGTAGAGGTTCTCGACGCCGAGCAGGCGCTCGCACTTCGTGACGCCTTCCTCCGTGAGGGAGGCCGTGTGGGCCCGCTCGTCGAGGAGGTAGTCGCCCGTCGTCGTCTTGTTGCCGTACTTGTCCTTTATTTCCTCGCCCTTGACGAGCTTCGGGATGATCCGGTCGACCTTGTAGTAGAGGTCCGTCTCGCCCTCGGACGGGCCCGAGATGATGAGCGGGGTCCGCGCCTCGTCGATGAGGATCGAGTCGACTTCGTCCACGACGGCGAAGATGTGCCCGCGCTGGACCATGTGCACGAGCTCGAACTTCATGTTGTCGCGCAGGTAGTCGAAGCCGAACTCGTTGTTCGTGCCGTACGTGATGTCACAGGCGTAGGCCGCGCGGCGCTCCTCGTCGGGCATGTCGTGCTGGATGCAGCCCACCTCGAAGCCGAGGAATCGGTAGATGCGACCCATCCAGTCGGCGTCGCGGCGCGCGAGGTAGTCGTTCACGGTGACGAGGTGGGCGCCGCGGCCGGACAGGGCGTTCAGGGAGACGGCCAGCGTCGCGACGAGCGTCTTGCCCTCGCCCGTCCGCATCTCGGAGATCTTGCCCTCGTGGAGCACCATGCCGCCCATGAGCTGGACGTCGTAGTGCCGCTGAGAGATAGCGCGCCACGCGGCCTCGCGCACGAGCGCGAAGACCTCGACGAGCTCCGAGTCCAGAACTTGGCGGGACAATGCGCGCCGTTCCTCGATGTTCTCGGGAAGGGTTTTCAGCCCCTCCTGAACGCGGGCGCGGATCCCCGCCACGCGCGCGCGGATCGCGTCGTCGGAAAGGGCCTTGATCTCGGGCTCGAGCACGTTGATGGCCGCGACGCGCGGCTGCATCGCCTTCACGTCGCGCTGGTGCTTGGTCCCGAATACTTTGGAGAGTGCCTTGTCGATGATCATGTGAGGAGTGCGCGCCCAGAAGAGGGCACGCAAAAATCAGTTTAACAGAGGGTGCGGAGGGGTCTTCAGAAGCTTCCGAACCGGGAGGGGAGAGGGGGAACCCGGTCAGAAAGCGTTCAGGACGTAGTCCAGCGGGTTCACCGGCTTGCCGTCGGCATGCACCTCGTAGTGGAGGTGCGGCCCGGTGGAGCGGCCCGTGGAGCCCACGAGCGCCACAAGGTCGCCGCGCCTCACGCGCTGGCCCTCGGCGACGCGCGCCGTCTGGAGATGACCGAACAGAGTCGTGACGCCGTAGCCGTGCGCGATCTCGACGAAACGGCCATAGCCGTTGTCCCAACCCACTCGCACGATCGTGCCCGACGCGGGGGCGACGACGCGGTTCCCGGCGGGCGTCGAGATGTCGATGCCCGTGTGGAACTCGAAGTGGTTCGTGAACGGATCGGGACGGCTTCCGAAGCCCGCCGTGAGGACGCCGGCGGTTGGGACGATCGTGGGTGTCAAGGCGAGCTGGTCGGCCTGAAGGGAGAGCTTTTTCTCGACGAGCTTCAGCCGCGAGGAGAGCAGTACGCCCCGGCGCCCGGCCTCGCTCAGGCCCGAGTCGATGGAATCCGCGGGGTTGATCGGCACGGCGGAGAGGCCGCCGACGCCACCCATCCCCGGATCGCGCACCGCCGACAGCCCGGCCACGATCGCCAGCCGGCGCGTCCGGTCCTCGAATTCGGCCAGCATCTTCTCTATCGTCTCGAGGCGGGTGTTCGTGAGCGCCGCCCGCGACCTCAGGTCGGAGTTCTCCGCAAGGATGGCGGTGACCTCGCTGTTCTTTCGGATCGAGCGGACCCAGAGAGCGGAGAAAGTCACGCCGAGGAGAACCGACAGCCCGAAGCAGATTCCCAGGGACCACAGGAGTCGCGAGGAGACGCGGAACTGCCGAAGACGCGCCTTCGCATGGGGCAGGAAGATGATGGTGTGCTGTCGTTTCGGCATCCGTTTGGTTCCGTGGGCGCTCTTTTCCCTCTACTCCACTCGGTCACCGGAAAAACTGACGCACGGCCCTACACGGGAGAAGGCCTTCGCTTGAGCGATGGAATTCTTAGTCCGCGGGGTGGGGGTGTCAAGGAGAAACGTTCCCAGGAGCCAACCCATTGACAGAAGGCCATCTAGGTCAGGAGGGCGGAATCCCGTGCGGGTCGATAGCGAAGCGCTTCGGCGATGTGGGCCGGCTGAATCACGGGGGCCTCCTCGAGGTCCGCGATCGTTCGGGCAACGCGCAGCACGCGCTGGAACCCACGCGCCGACAGTGTGAGCCGATCGACCGCGCGCGTGAGCAGGGCGCGGGCGTCGGGCGACGTCTTCAGGATCGTGCGGGCGAGACGTGCCGGCAGCGCCGCGTTCACGAGGCGAGGGTCTCCGTTTCGGGCGGCCTGGAGCGCGCGGGCCGCTTCGACCCGGGCGCGGACGGCGCGGGAGGCCTCGCCGTCGGCGTCCCCGCCGAGGTCCGAGGCGGCGAGGGCCGGCACCTCGACATGCAGGTCGATCCGGTCGAGGAGCGGCCCGGAAATCTTCCGGCGATAGCGGGCGACGTCGTGCGGCGAGCACGAGCAGGCGCGGCGTGGATCGCCGCGGAAGCCGCACGGGCACGGGTTCATCGCGCCGACGAGAAGGAAGCGAGCCGGAAACGTCCTCGCCCCGGCCACGCGCGCGATGGAGACCACTCCGTCTTCGAGCGGCTCGCGCAAAGCCTCGAGGGCGTCCCTCCGGAACTCGGGCAGCTCGTCGAGGAAGAGGACTCCGAAATGCGCGAGCGACAGCTCCCCGGGGCGCGGGTCAGCGCCGCCGCCCGCGAGCGCCGCGGCCGACGCGCCGTGATGGGGCGAGCGGAACGGGCGCTCGACGAGGAGTCCGCTGCCCGCGGGAAGACGGCCCGCCACGCTCCAGATGCGCGTCACCTCGAGACTTTCCTCGCGCGAGAGAGGCGGGAGGATTCCCGGCAGACGCCTCGCCAGCATCGTCTTGCCCGACCCGGGTGGTCCGGAGAAAAGGATGTTGTGGCCCCCGGCCGCCGCGAGCTCCAGAGCCCGGCGCGCGACCGCCTGACCCCGGACGTCCGCGAGGTCCGGTTCGGATCCGGCGGCGGCCCGAGGGACGGCCGAAGGCGCGACGCGCGGCAGGGGCTCGCGGGCGAGGAGGTGAGCGATCGCCGCCCCGAGGTGAGGCGCGGCGAACACGTGGAGGGAAGGCACGGCCGCCGCCTCCTCCGCGTTCCCCGTGGGCACGAGCAGGGCGCGCTCTTCCCGGCGCGAAACTTCGGCGAAGGAGAGAACGCCGGGCACGGGCCGGAGCTCGCCGTCGAGAGCCAGCTCTCCGACGAGCGTCACCCGTCTGAGAGCCTCGGCGGGCAGGTCGCCGTTGGCCGCGAGAATCGCGAGGGCGACGGCGAGGTCCAGCGCCGTGCCCGATTTCGGAAGGTCGGCGGGCGCGAGGTTCACGACGACGTTCTTCGGAGGCACCGGAAAGCCGACGTGGCGGAGCGCCGAGCGGATGCGCTCGCGGCTTTCCTTCACGGCCGCGTCCGGCAGGCCCACGATCGTGAGGGCGGGGAGACCCGCGGAGGCCGCAGCCTCCACGACGACCGTGCGGCCCTCGAGGCCGGCCACCGTCGCGGAGTACGCGCGCGCGACGGTCATGCCCGGTTTCAGTTCACGGTGGCGAGCGAAAGCACGAGCGTCTGCCCGGCCCGGAGCGTGCGCGGCGAGCGGATGCGATTCTGGCGCCGGATCGCGTCGACGCTCACGCCGTAACGCGAGGCGATCGCGTAGAGCGTGTCGCCGGCCTTCACCCTATGGCGGACGACCTGCGGCGCCGACGCCGCGGCGGTCCTGGACGGCGTGTCGACGAATCCTTCCGCGGGAATCGAGAGGACAGAGGGCTCCGGCGCGCGGACGAGCCTTACTGGAGCGGCTCCCGATAGAACAGCTATAGCTGGGACGGACCTAAAGGGCCCGACCTCCGACGCCTGCGTGACGGCGGCAGCGGGCGTCGGGACGCCGCGGATCTCGCCTTTGGGCGAGGAGGAGGCAGACACGAGGGCGTCGTGGGAAGCGGTCCCGCGCCTCGTCGGGACGACGAGAACGGTGCCCTTCTTCAGCTTGGCCGTGCGGGGCAGATCGTTCCAGTCGCGGAGCTCGGCGATCGAGACGCCCGCTCGGCGCGCGATCTTCTGAAGGGTCTCGCCCTTCTTGACGACGATGCGCTTCTCGGCGACCGCGGGCGCGGAGGGGAGCGACGCGATGCGGGGGGCCAGGAACGCCGCCGTGCCCGCGGGGACGCGCAGCTCGTACGAAGGCACGCCGTGCGGCGTGGTCCGCGTGCGGAGCTCGCTGTTGAGGAGCTGCAGGTCGGGGAGCGCATTGCCCGTGAGCTCGGCCACGCGCGCGAGGTCGACCGGCTTCTTCACGGTCACCGTCTCCCAGGCGAGCGGGGGATCAGGCACTACGTCGAAGCCGAATCGCGCGGGATCCTTGGCGATGAGCGCCGTCGCGAGAACGAACGGCACGTAGTCGCGCGTTTCCTGCCGGAGCGTGCTTCCCGCCGAAAGCTCCCAGAAGTCGCGCGCGCCCGTGCGCTGGAGGCTCCGGAGGATCTTGCCCTCGCCCGCGTCGTAGGCCGCCATCGCGAGATGCCAGTCCCCGAACATCTCGTAGAGGTCCCGGAAATAGGCGGCGGCGGCGCGGGTCGACTTCACGGGATCGCTGCGCTCATCGAACGAGGCGTTCCGCTTGAGGCCGTAGCGCTTGCCGGTGCCCGGGATGAACTGCCAGAAACCGTGTGCGGCGGCGCGGGAGTGGGCCTGGTATTTGAAGGCCGACTCGATCATCGCGACATAGACGAGGTCTTCGGGAAGGCCCTCTTCCTTGAGGATGCCGCGCATGACGCTCATGTAACGCCCGCTGCGCTTGAGCGCGGCCGCGAACGCCATGGGGGTCCGGAACTGGTAGAACGCGACGGCCCGGAGGACGGCGTCGTTCACGACGATCGGAATGTCGAAACCGGTTCCCGCCGGAGCCGACGCGATTTCCGTCTTGGCCTTCTCGATCTCGTCGGGGGAGGGAAGGGGAGCCCTTGCGACGAGGCTGTCGCGCGGGTCCTCGGCGGGCGGCCTCTCGGCCTCGGCCGCGCGGCTTCCGGCCTCGATCGCGGGTCGATAGAGCGCGATCGAGTCGTAGAGCTCGGCCGCGAAGGCGAAATCGGCTGCGTTGCCGGGGCGCGCAGCCGCCCGGAAGGTCTCGAGGGCGCCCTGGAAGGCCTCGCGCGCACAGTCGCTCTCGCCGGCCAGGGCGAGCGCCTTGCCCTGATAGAACTGATCGGTCGCCAGCTTGCGCGCGGTCGGAACCGCCGGTGGCTCCGGTGCCGCGTGGGTGGGAACGGCCTGGGCGAGCGCGGGCTCGGGGGGCGCCGTGGCGCAGCCGCTTATCAGGATCGCGCAGCCGCTGATCAGGACGGCGCAGCCGCCCAGCCCGGCCGGCAAGAGACCGGCCGTGGGGCGCACGGCGCGTCCGAAGTGCCTCGAAAGGGTCGTCATCGGCTGCAAGTGGACCCGACAGGGGAGCGGGAGGTCAAGCGAAATCGTTCCTGTGCCTACTCGGCCTTGACGTGGAACTTCAGCGAGAGGAGAAACTTGTTGATGTCCTTGAGGGCCGCGAAATCCACGTCGAATCGCTTCTCGGCGCCCAGCGTCGCACCCGCTTCGTCGCCGAAGGAGAGACCGATCGTGACGTGGCGGGTCTTCGCGAGCGTTTCGTGCGGGACCTCGAGATCGAAGGACTGAGCGACGTCCTTCCTGTGGTTCCGCGTCGAACCGAGGAGATCGTCCAGCGAGACGTCGGCCGCGCTCCTGCTCTTCGAGGCGCCGCTCGGCGCCGGCCTCTGGGTGGCGACCTTCCGGAGTTTCTCGAGTTCCGAGAGGATGTCCACGTTCGAACGCACGCGGACGTGTTTCACCGAGGCGGACGAGTCCTCGGGCGATGCGTGCGTCGGGGGCTCGATCTCCGCGAAACTCACCTCGCCTCCCGCGTCGTCGCCCTGCGGGAAGGCGGCGTCGAAAGGCGCTGTGACGGCGGGAAGCTCGGTCGACGTCACGGCGGAAAGCTCGGCCGAGGTGATTGCCGGAGCGAGACGCGCCTCGGCCTCCTGCGATTCCTGCCGCGCCGTCTCCTGAAAGCGCCTCAGGCGCGAGATCGTCGAACCGGAGCCGTCTCTCCTCGGGTCCGTGGTGGTCGCCACCGCCGATCCGATGGCCGCCGATCCGATGGCCGCCGATCTGATAGCCATAGCGTCGATGGCCGCGCCGATGCCCGACGCCCCGGCATGGGGCGACAGCAGGGGCTGGGGCGGGGGAGTGGGCGCGGATGCGACGACGGTGGGGCGCCTCTGTTCGATGGCCATGCGGCTCTTCAGGGAACGAAGAGTCAGTTTCGAGATCGCCTTCAGCGTCTCGAAGACGCCGGTCCCGTTCCTCGCCGAGGACTCGTACCACTCGACGGAGCGGTCGAAGTTGAGGGCGTCGTTCAGCTCGTCGATCGTGAGGATGTTCGGGAGATCGCGTTTGTTGTACTGGAGGACGCGGGGCGTGGCGTCGAGGGAGATCCCGATCTCGGCGAGGTTCTCGCGGAGGTTGCGGAGGCTCTCGACGTTCGGGTCCTTCATGGGCCGCTGGGAATCGGCGACGAAGACGATGCCGTCCACGCCCTTGAGGACGAGCTTCCGCGTCGTGTTGTAGAACACCTGCCCCGGAACGGTGTACAGCTGGAGGCGGGTCTTGAAGCCCCCGATGACACCCACGTCGAGCGGAAGCAGGTCGAAAAAGAGCGTGCGATCTGTCTCGGTCTCGAGGCACACCATCTCCCCGCGCGATGTGGGTGCCGTCCGCCCGTAGATCACATGGAGATTCGTCGTTTTTCCACAGAGGCCCGGACCGTAGTACACGATCTTTGCGGCCATCTGCATCGTCGCGTAATTGAAAAAAACCATAAGAAAAAGGTTCTGCCGACCTCCTGAGGGGTACGCGATGTTACACCGGGCGCCGACCCCTTTGGTATCATGACGCTTCCCGGTCCGGTCACGGAGCCGAGCGGGGGCAGGAGGGCCTTGCGCCGCGATGGCCAACGATTTCAAGGGTTTGGACGGGCGATCCCGCGAGGTTCTCGCGTCTGTGATCGTTGCGTACATCGAGAGCGCCGTGCCCGTGTCGTCGCGCCAGCTGACGAAAGGCGGAAAGTTCGGTCTCTCCTCGGCGTCGCTGCGCAACGCGATGGCCGACCTCGAGGATCTCGGCTTCCTGACGCATCCGCATGTTTCGGCGGGCCGCGTGCCGACGGATCTCGGTTATCGCGCGTTCGTCCGCGAGCTGATGCCGACCCGCCAACCCAGCGAGAGGGACCGCGCCCGGATCGCCGAGGAGCTTTCTCCCGAGCCCTTCGAGACGGAGCGTTTCCTGAAGGCCACCTCCCGCGTGCTCTCCCGATTGACCGGAGAGGTGGCTGTCGTCGCGGTCCCCGCCTCGATGAGCTTCGTTCTCGCGTCCGTGCATTTCACACGCGTCGCCGAATGCAAAATCCTCGTCTCCGAGGTCTCCGACACGGGCCTCGTGGAGAGTCGCCTCATCGAGACCCGCGACAACTTTCCGCAGCACGAGCTGGACGGCATCTCGAACCGGCTGACGATAGACTTCGCCGGGAAGAGCCTCGGCGAGATCCGTGTCCTCCTGCTCGCGTCCCTGGGAGAGGAGAAGGTCCGGATGGACCACGCGCTCACGCGGACCCTCGAACTCGGGCGCCGGGCCTTCGCGGAGTCGCGGCCGCCGGAAGAAGCCGTCTACATGGAGGGCACCGAGTCGCTGCTCGAGAAGCCCGAGTTCCGGAACGACCTCGAGGCCCTGCGGCGGATGTTTCGCGCGTTCGAGGAGAAGGCCCGCCTCGTGAATCTCCTCACCGACTGCGTCACGTCCGACGGTCTCGCGATCGTCATCGGATCGGAGAGCCCCTTCACGGACGAGACCGGCAGCGCGGTTGTCTCCGCGCCCTATCGCCGGGGGGATCGCGTGCTCGGCGCTCTCGGCGTGATCGGGCCCCGCCGGATGGAATACGCGCGGGTCGTCCCGCTCGTCGATGAGCTCTCGCGGTACGTGAGCCGACGACTCACGGAAGGAGCCGCATGAGCGGCCCGAGGAAGCCTCACCGCGAGGAGGAAGACATCATCTTCCTCGAAACGGAGAGCCGCGACGACGTCGCGCGCGCGCTCGCCGAGGCCGAGCGCGCCATCCAGGCCGTCGAAGAGAAGCAGCGCCGCGTCGAAGGGGTGCGGCCCGTCGCGGTCGCCGAGCCGGAGCCCGCGCCTCCGCCCCCTCCGCGAGACCTTCCGGCGCCGGACCCGCGCGTCGGCGCTCTCGAGGACCAGGTCGCCAAGGAGCGAGAACGCGCGCTCCGGGCCGAAGAGGACGGGGGCCGCGTTCGCGAGGCGCTTCTCCGCAAGTCGGCGGACTTCGACAACCTGAAACGCCGCACCGAGAAGGACAAGGCCGACTATTTCCGGTTCGCGCTGGCCGAGGCCTTCGCGGACATACTGAACGTCGTCGACAACTTCGAGCGCGCGCTCCAGCACCGTGGCGACGCCACGGGAGACGAATTCCACGCGGGCATCGACATGATCGCCCGGCAGCTGGCCGACACGCTCAAGAAGTACGGTGTCGTGGAGGTGCCGGCGCGCGAGCTCCCGTTCGACCCGAACGTTCA
>Ga0075521_10000226_pt1 | contig 14893 bp, 10 predicted proteins | sample NGEPerD_FD_74785 | JGI IMG/M metagenome (GOLD analysis project Ga0075521, IMG submission 74785) | Arctic peat soil microbial communities from the Barrow Environmental Observatory site, Barrow, Alaska, USA - NGEE PermafrostAB12-D | ecosystem: Environmental > Terrestrial > Soil > Wetlands > Peat ...
CAATAATAGTATTGTGCATTCTGATTATAGACTGCTCTTTTCGTGATGATTCAAAATAGCCTGATTTTTTAGTAAAATCGATGTACTCCGTAATTATTCCCCAAAGTTCCTTTATCCCGGTATTTGTTATTGCAGAACAGGTATGGACCTGAGGGCACCATCCAGAGGATTTCTTTGGAAAGAGGTGAAGTGCATTCCGGTACGCAATACGGGCGTTTTCTGCAACCTGCTTATTTTGGCCATCTGCTTTTGTAATTGCTATCAGGTCGGCCATTTCCATTATTCCTCGTTTAATGCCCTGAAGTTCGTCTCCTGCGCCTGCGAGCATAAGAAGCAGGAAGAAATCTACCATTGTATGAACGGAAGTTTCTGATTGACCGACACCAACTGTTTCAATAAGAATTGTGTCGAACCCGGCAGCTTCACACAAAATGATTATTTCGCGCGTTTTTCTCGCTACACCGCCGAGCTTACCAGCTGATGGAGATGGTCTGATAAAGGCATTGGGGTGTATACTCAGTAACTCCATTCTGGTCTTGTCACCAAGTATACTGCCTTTCGTATCCTCGCTGCTGGGGTCAACGGTGAGAACGGCGAGCTTCCTTCCTTCACCTGTAATGCATAAACCGAATGTCTCAATAAACGTGCTCTTACCTGCTCCGGGAACTCCTGTTATCCCGATCCTCACGGATCTTCCACCGTATGGAAGACATTTCTCCACAATTAATTGGGCTGTTTCATAATGGTCGGGTAACGAACTCTCCACCATTGTGATAGCCTGACTCAGAATAATCCTGTTCCCCGAAAGAATGCCAGCAACAAACTCATCAACAGAATATTTTCTGCGTTTTTTCCGTATCGATTTTGCAAGAACATCAGGATTGATGTTCGGAGGTTCATTTATTCCCTTATTTATTGTGAGAGCACTCTTATATTCTGCTTTTTTATTCATTAATATCAGTTGTTATTGCAAAAATAACAAAAGGGTGTCAGATTGTAACCGACACCCTGTTCTAAGACCAAATATTATAGGCCCTATATTCTATTTTGGAGCAACCGGCTGTTCTACATCTGCAGTAAGCATCAGAACAGATTCAGAATTTTTCGGATCATTGGTATAGACATAAATTGCCTTTGTCACTTTACCGCTATATGATCCTGAATTAAATACTGCCTTGATAGTGCTGGATTCACCTGGCTTAATACCAACACCTTGTGGCCCCTGTTGTACGGCTGTGCAACCGCAGGTAGATCTGATGAATCTGATAATAAGGTCGCTTTTACCTTCGTTTTTGAACTTGAATACAACTTCATTTTGTGTTGAACCTTTTATTTTGCCAAGATCAACTGTTGTTGCTTCAACTTTGAATACAGGAGCATTCTCTAATTCCTCCTTTGATAAAGAAGAAAAATCTTCAACAAGGTTTGCAGATACATAATAATACAAATTCTCCTGCTTAACACCGTTCAGTACTATTTTTACCATATCGCTTACACTACCCCATCCTGCATTTTTGGTGGCATCAAAAGTACCCTCAATAAGTCCTTTCTGACCTGGTTTAAGAGTTTCAGGGTTGCATTTGAGTGTAAGATGTGCCGGGACGCCATCAAATTCAACCTTAACAGGATTGGCAGAAGTGTTTATCACCTGCATAACTCTCATTTTCTTTTCTGTCTTCTTAACATTTGTAAATGCAAGATGATTGCTTTCAAACCTTACGTCTCCCACAGCAAATGTGAAGAGCTCTTCAATGGTTTTTTCATGAGGAACAACTTCTCCTTTAATTGTGAGAACAACTACTTCAGGTTTTGTATTTGAATAAACAGAGAGAGTTTTGTTAAACTGGCCAGGTCTGTCTTTGGGATCATAAATAGCAGTTACCTTTCCAGTTGCTCCTACCGGAATAGGCTGTCTTGTCCATTCTGGTGTAGTGCAACCACACGATGCCACCACATTTTGAATTACAAGAGGCTCGGTACCTGTATTGGTAATAATAAAATCAAATGTTTGCCTGCCTGCTTCTTCTTTGAAAGTTCCAAAATCGTGTTCTGTAGCCGACAGTTGCATTTTTGTTGTTGCCACCTGCGAGTGTGCAGAAATTCCTAAAATCAAAAGCGAAATGCATAAGAATAAATGTTTCATATCATTAAAGTTTTAGCAAGAAGTTTCACAAATATACATCATGAAATTTAAAATTCACCCATATGACTGTTTCCCCTGAAGTTTGGTTGCATCTATTATTACAAAAACCAGGCTCGCAACCAAATCACATATTTTGCTGTAAAAATAATAAAGTTTAAGATTTTTAGATTGTTTAAAACAGATTATCATTAGTTTTGTTACTTTGACTGGCTGATTGAACCAGCAAATGGCTGTTCAAATTCCGGTAACCCTTATGAGAACCTTTGGGAATAATAGCATCAAAAAACTGTTTATCATAATAGCAGCTTGCATTTTGTATTCAAATGCAAGTGGTCAGTTTTATAATGGGCTTCAAATGTCATTCGGTAAGAACAGAGTTCAGTATTATGATTTCTACTGGCAATTCTACAGGTTTGACAATTTTGATTGCTATTTTAATGAATATGGCCGTGATCTGGCTCAATACACAGCAAACGTTGCTTCAAAGAAGCTTGCTGAAATTGAGGACTTTTTTGATTACACGCTTGAAAAAAGAATCATTTTCATCATTTACAACAAAAATTCCGAATACAAACAGTCCAATATCGGACTCGTCACCTTCAACGAAGACAGTTACAATACCGGCGGTTTCAACAGGATCATTAAAAATAAAGTTATGCTTTATTATGAAGGTGATCATGTCAGCTATGAGCAGCAAATCGCTGCGTCCATAACGGAAGTCATCATAAACGAAATGTTGTACAATGCCGATATAAGGGACAGGATATCAAGTTCCTCAATTATTAGCATGCCTGACTGGTATATCAAGGGTCTTATTCATTATGTTGCCGGAGGTTGGAATTATGAGACAGAGAATCGAGTAAAGGATGGGTTCAAAGCCAAAAAATACAAAAACATCAACCATCTTGAGTATGATGACGCAATAGATGCAGGGGTATCGTTCTGGAGATTTATTGGTAAAAAATATGGAGATGCACTCATTCCAAATATAATTTACCTGACAAAGATTTACAAAAACATTGATGATGGCCTTGATTACGTTATTGGTGAAAAACTCAAAACCCTTCTTAAAGAATGGAAAAGTTACTATGCCGATGAGTATTCAGGTGATAAAGGCCAGCCGGTAGATGATGCTAATACTATAAGAAAGTCAAGAAAGGACCAGATATTCCAGCAAGTTAAAGTCAGCCCTGGGGGAGATTACATTGCTTATGTCACCAACGACTGGGGAAGGAAGCGGATCTGGTTATATAATCAGTCAACAGGTAAACGGAAAATTATCTTCAGGAAAGAGCCAAAATTTGAACAGATCATCGATAATACATATCCTGTAATCGCATGGCACCCGACCGGTAAGATTCTGACTTTTATCAATGATGAAAAGTTAGATCTCAAGATGTATTTTTACAGAGTGAATGAAAAAAAAACAGAAAAGAGGGTCCTTCTTTATTTTGACAAAGTACTCGACTTTTCTTATTCACCTGAGGGTTCACGTCTTGTTTTCTCTGCTGTTAAGGACGGAATTACAGATATTTACATTCACACTATTGCTTCCGGAACTAATGAACAGATAACTCACGATATTGCAGATGATCTAAATCCCTCATTCCTGAAATCCTCTCCGGAAAAGATTATTTTTACATCAAACAGGTTAACCGATACTCTGACAAATACTGCAAGTCCATTTGAAAAAGTATCGAAAAATTTCGATCTGTTTACCTATGATCTGGCACAAAAAGGCAACCTGTTGGTCAGACTGGCTGAAGGAAAATACGCCGATAGATTCCAGGCCGCAGAGATAGGAAAAAACCGGTTTGAGTATATCGGAAATCAGAATGGAATCTTCAACCGATATACCGCCAAATTCGACAGTTCGATCAACTTTATCGATACTATTGCACATTACAGATATTATATTAATTCTCTACCCACTACCAATTATGACAGAAATATTATTAATAACTCTGTAAATAATGAAACCGATCCTTTTGGTGAAGTATTATTCACCAACCGTAAATATGTTTTAAGGAAAGGTCAGCTTGATCAGCCAAACCCTGTTCAGCCCGGGGATTTGGTAAATACAAGATTAAGAAATGAAAAAAATCTGTATTTCCACAAAGCTGACAGCGTGGAACAATTGAGACAATGGCTTATTGCGGAAGACAAGAAAATACGTGACACTCTCACAAAACCTTTATATGAGTATTATATTAAGAATGAACCCATCGATATAAATCATTATATTTTTGAAAAAGAGAAACAAAATTATTACAATCAGCTATGGCGAAAAAAATATATGAATATTGATCTTGATACTGGTCATGTTAATCTTCCGCTTATAAGAATCTATGAAACATCGTTTTATAATAATTATATAGCTACTCAGATTGACTTTAGCTTCCTTGCCAATTCATACCAGGTGTATAGTGGAGGTGCACCATACTTTAACCCGGGAGTGAACCTTCTGACTAAAATCGGCACAGTCGATTTATTTGAAGACTATAGGATAACCGGCGGATTTAGATTCGCCGGAAATTTTGACAGCAATGAATATTTAATTAGTGCAGAGAATCTGAAAGGAACTTTCGATAAACAACTGATCTATCACCGACAAGTCTACTTTAGTTCAAATGATACTTCTCTTTTCAAAACTTATTCCCAGAATGTTTATTTCTCTCTTTCTAAACCAATAACACCCGTACTGGCTCTAAGAGGAACTATTTCTTACAGGCTTGACAGACATGTATATCTGGCCACAGATGTTCCAACGCTCAATTATGAAAACATTACACAACACTGGGCAAGTCTCAAAGGAGAGGTTATTTTTGACAATACCAGGAAGAGAACCATAAATATCTATTTTGGCACCAGATTCAAGATATGGGGTGAATACTATAAAGAGCTGAACAGAAATAAATCAGACATGATCGTTCTTGGAATTGATTTCAGAAAATACACACAGATTCACAGAGAATTGATCTGGGCAAACAGGTTCGCAGCCAGTACATCTTTTGGACCAACAAAGTTGCTGTATTATCTTGGTGGTGTTGATAACTGGATGGGATATCTGTTTAATAAATACCCTATGTTCGATAATACTATTCCTGTAACTCCAAATGTCAACTATGGTTTCCAGGCCCTGGCAACCAATATGAGAGGGTTTACTCAGAATGTCAGGAACGGGAATAGTTTCGCCCTCATTAACAGCGAATTAAGATGGCCTTTTGTAAGGTATTTTGCCGGTCATCCCCTTCGATCTAATTTCCTCAATAGTCTGCAGGTTATTGGATTCGGTGATATTGGCTCTGCATGGTCCGGTCCATCACCATGGAGAAGTACCAATGGATATGATACACAAAAGCTAACCAATGGCCCTGTCTCAGTTTCACTCGATTCAAACAAAAATCCTATCGTGGAAGGTTTTGGAGCAGGTCTCAGAGCTCAGCTCCTGGGCTATTTTATTAGGGCTGACTGGGCGTGGGGTGTTGAGAATAATTATGTCCTGCCAAGAATTTTCTATTTGTCTTTCAGTCTTGATTTCTAATACCTGCGTCCAATGCCCGGAATTAAAGAATTGATCCTTGAAAAATCTTCTGATCTGAAAGAAGAGGTGATCAGGCTCCGCCGTCATTTTCACAGTAATCCTGAACTTTCTTATGAAGAAACCGGAACAGCTGCCTATATATGTGAATGGCTTGAAAAAAACAATATCGGATATAAAAACAGAATAGCGGGAACCGGCATAATAGGGAAGATAACCGGAAATACCGGGGGAGGTAAAGTCATTGCCGTGAGAGCTGAAATGGACGCCTTACCAATATCTGAAAGGAAAAAGACAGAGTATTCCAGCCTCAATCCCGGGAAGATGCATGCTTGTGGCCATGACGCACATATGGCAATGCTAATGGGTGTGACTAAATTGCTAAATGAAATCAGAGATCAGTTTGGAGGGACAGTCATATTGATTTTCCAGCCCGGGGAAGAGAAGTCTCCCGGAGGAGCCAGGCTGGTTATTGAATCCGGAGAACTGAACAATCCTAAACCCGATATTATAATCGCTCAGCATATTCTACCGGAACTTGAGACCGGGAAAGTAGGTTACAAGGCTGGAAGACATATGGCTTCATGCGATGAGATTTATATAACCGTCAAAGGTAAAGGAGGTCACGCTGCGCTGCCCGCTTTATATACTGATCAGATATATATCGCATCAAATCTGATTGTGAGATTGAAAGACAGAATGAAAGCCCGGCAGACCGCGAATCAGATACCAACTGTTCTTGGTATTGGAAGAATATCAGGTGAAGGGGCAACAAATGTTATTCCCGAAAAAGTAAATATCTCCGGCACTTTCAGAACATTTGATGAAAAATGGAGAAGCGAAGGGCTGGATTTAGTACGAACAGTTTCTTCAGAAACCGCTATTGATTTCGGTGTTAATATCGATGTAAATATTGTTGAAGGCTACCCAGTTCTGGTTAATGATGACAATCTTACATCAAGGGCCATTAAATTCAGCGAAGAGCTTCTGGGCGTTAACAGAGTCGAAACTTATGATAATCGCCTGAGTTCTGATGATTTCTCATTCTATTCAGCTCTGGCCCCTTCTCTTTACTACAGGATTGGCATAAGAAAAAAAAATACGGAAATGCTGAAATTACATACACCCGATTTTGATATAGATGAGAATGGCCTTGAAACCGGTATTGCAAATCTCTCGTGGCTGATCTACAATTTCTTGCTGTAGCCTGGTTATCCCTCCTAATGGGAGGCTTTTTACAACATTGTTCCAGAAGAATTTTATTTAAGGACCTGTTTTAGTCCCCTTTTAGGGGGACAGCCGCGCAGCGGCCGGGGGGTGTAATCTTTTGGTGGATCCTTTGATTAAAAGAGAACTTTCTGATCATATATTTACCCTGTTTCTTCTTCAATTAAAAAAATTAAGGTAATTTTGACCGCTAATTGTAAATTAATTAATCAAAAAATAATCGAAATGGCTTACAAAATTAACGATGATTGTACCGCTTGCGGAACATGTATTGATGAATGTCCTGTTGAAGCAATATCAGAAGGCGACATCTATAAAATAGATCCGGATGTTTGCACTGACTGTGGTGCTTGTTCTGACGTTTGTCCGGTAGAGGCTATTCATCCAGCATAGTACTATCAAAGATCTTAAAAAAGGGCTTACCCGGGTATGCCCTTTTTTTATTTTCTACTGTGGACTATACCTGGCTTTTTCCAGTATCCCCTGTACATTTGTGTCTTTGATCATATCCTCAATTTTTGTTCCGGGGTTTCTCATCATATATGATTCTACAATCCTGAATCCTAACCATACAGCCGCTCTACCTGGTGATTCTCTGGTAAAATACCCGGTAAAAGGAGCTTCTCCCGTAAGTTTTCGGATAGTAAACTGATCGGTACTGAAAAGAAGATTATGTTCAACAAGATACAGCCACATCTGACCTTCATTATTCGTGCAGAATTTCATTTGATCGGGGGTAAAACCAAAGATAATTTCATCAGAGGTTTCAGGTAACATACATTTTTCAAAGTATTTAAGTTTGCCATTGTGAATTATCTCTGCAAGAAGGTTATCTGCAGGATAATGTAATGTTGAAAAATCCCATTCCGATGTTCCCCATCCATACACACAATCAGGAACAATATACTCGGAAGTCATCCTTTCAGCGATATATTTGAAAATATTAAGACGGGGATAATATTCACAATCGGCTCCCAGATACCTGTCAAGACTTATGCCAAGTAATGAATCACCGGCAATGATACTGTTATTAAAGCCAGTGATACATGTAAACACACCGGGAACCGGTTTATTTGGGAAATAATACCTATAATGTCTGAACGCATCTTGCAGGCCCGACTCTATCACATCGACATTGGGATACTTTTTCATTGTCAGTGCATAGACTTCATTATTTTGTTTATCAGAACAAAACCTTAAAAGTAAATCTCCGAATGAGGTTTCATTAATGTTTCCTGTATTTATAACATAACTGAATAATTGAAGGAAACCGTCATACTTATTTTTGAGGAATGGGACCTTTGATATTACTTCATCGGGACTCAACGTGAAAAGATCCTGTTCCAGCCTCTTAACTTTTATATTTACCTCAATTGAAGATGTGTTTACCTTATAATGATTTTTTTTACAGGAAGTCATTACAGCACCCGTTGATAATAAAAGTGCAAAAGCTATAAATCGCATTTTCATTTTATTCTCCTTTTATTTAGATCATAAAATAAGCACATTTTATCTTATAAGCCAACTTCACTTATAATTTACTATTTTTACAAATAAATTGAATTTTAACACAAAATGGAGCTTCCCCTTGCCACTAAGGCACCAGGAGCTGCTCAGAAGTTTTAACTTGGTGACTCTTTGTGTCTTTGCGTCGTGGTGGCTCAAAGAATTAGCTAATATTATTAAACTATTACTTCATGAGATATTTAATTTGTCCAAATTCAGGAATTCTCAAAGTTACTTTTGGAATTATCATGGTTTTAGTTTCGGTAATTTCAAATGCACAGCAGCCGCAGCAGCAGCCGCAACAACATGTTATAAGTTTTGGGATTCATGCTGATCCTGTGATAAGCTGGTTCTCAACAGATATCAGCCAGGTAAAAAATAATGGCGCGCGACCAGGCTTTAATTTCGGACTGACTTTTAACAATTATTTTACCCGGAATTATTCTTTTTCAACAGGTATTTCCCTTTTGAATGCAGGGGGCAGACTTGTAAGTAGTGACACAACTGTATTGAAATTTACAAATTCCAGTGTGAAGGTACTGCCTGGAAATCAGGTAATTTATAAGTTGCAATACCTGACTATTCCCATTGGATTGAAGCTCCAGACTAACCAGATAGGTTATGTGACATTTTTTTCGGATCTGGGGTTTGTACCTAAAATTGCTATAAGCAGAAGAGCAGATATTCCATCTCTTAATATATCGGGAGAGAACGCTCTAAATGAATTAAGAATGATAAATCTATCATATCACATTACTGGTGGTATTGAGTACTCTCTGGGTGGGTCCACAGCTTTATCATTTGGTATTGATTTTGACAATAATTTTCTTGACATTACTAATGACACTGGAAAAAAGCTAAAGGATATTGTGTCGCAAAAAATATTAAGCTTCAGATTTGGAATAAATTTTTAACAATTTAGTAATGAAATTCACAGTTGCTCAATTGAATTATCATATTGGCAATTTTTCGGGAAATAAGAATCTGATATGTAGCGCTATCAGAAAAGCAAAGACTGAAGGGTCAGATCTGATTGTGTTTTCCGAACTATGTATTCCGGGATATCCACCTCTTGATCTGCTTGACCGCTTTGATTTCATTGAAAAATGCAATCAGACGGTTCTTGAGATTGCCAGGGAATGCACTGGTATTGCTGCCATTGTGGGTTCTCCCACTCTAAACAAGAAACCGGAAGGCAAAAAACTTTTTAATTCAGCCCTACTTTTGTCAGAAGGAGAAATTCTTTTTTCAGCAAATAAAGCACTGCTTCCCACTTACGACATTTTTGATGAATACAGGTATTTTGAGCCTGAGAAACAATTCTCTGTTTTTCAATTTAAAGGTTTAAAAATCGCATTAACTATTTGCGAGGATCTCTGGGACGAACAGCCTTTTGATAATGAGTTCGAGAAGACCCGACTGTACACAATATCACCAATGGAGGAGCTTTCAAAACAAAACCCTGATGTCATAGTAAACATTGCTGCTTCACCTTTTTCATATTCCAAGATTGAAGCAAAAGAGAACATATTCATCTCTAAAGCATTAAAGTATAAAATCCCGGTGATATCAGTTAATCAGACAGGTGCTCAAACGGAACTTATATTTGATGGTGCATCCATCCTTGTCAACAATAAAGGAAAAATATTCAGACAACTTCCGTTTTTTGAAGAGATCGTTGAGACATATTCATTTGATGACCTGAATTCAGGATCAATTGGTGGGCCTGACACGACTGAAACAATTGCTCTCATATATAAAGCCCTTGTAATGGGATTACATGACTATTTTAATAAAACCGGGTTAACAAAGAGCATAATCGGGCTTTCAGGTGGCATCGATTCTGCGCTCTGTCTTTGTCTTGCAGTTGAAGCGCTGGGAAATGAAAATGTTCGAGCCCTGCTAATGCCTTCACGCTATTCATCTGATCACTCTGTAACCGATGCTGTAGCCCTCGCTAATACTCTAAGGGTACATTATGATATTATTAATATTGAAAAACCATTTACAGCATTTGAGGAAGTACTTGCTCCTGCTTTTATTGGATTAAGCCCGGATGTTACAGAAGAAAATATTCAGGCAAGGATAAGAGCTGTTCTGCTTATGGCTATCTCAAATAAATATGGCTGCATTTTGCTGAATACTTCTAACAAAAGTGAAGCGTCGGTTGGATATGGTACCCTGTATGGAGATATGTCAGGGGGCCTTTCACTAATCGGGGATGTCTATAAAACTGATGTCTACCGCCTTACACGCTATATTAACAGAAATAAAGAAATCATCCCTGACAACATTATAAGAAAATTGCCTTCCGCCGAACTAAGGCCTGATCAATTTGATACCGATTCGCTTCCTGATTATAAAATTCTTGATTCAATCCTTTATCAGTATATCGAGCTGCAAAAACCTGCTGAACGTATAATTAAGGATGGTGCCGACAGGGATACTGTATTAAAAGTTATCAGGATGATCAATTTTAATGAATACAAAAGGTACCAGGCACCTCCGGTCCTTAGAATATCCTCAAAGGCATTCGGTGCAGGGCGTCGCATGCCACTTGTAGCCAGATATTAACCACCAATTTTGCAGAAAATTGTTAATCTATACTTTACAACTGCCTGTGGTTGAATATGTTAAAAATTGTTAATTTGTTTTTCGTTGATTTTTTTTGCTACCTTTGATATGCTATTAAACATATTAAAATCATGCAATATCTTAATCCCTATATCGAGTTATGTATTGAAGGATCTTCTTCAATTTTCAAAGGATTAAATCAAAAAGACAAAGAGGCGCTTACCTATCAGCATTCATATATAATTAATAAAAAAAACCAGTACTTATTTAAAGACGGGGAAAAACCAAAAGGTTTAATATGCATTGCATCAGGTAAAGTAAAAGTTTTTAAAGAAGGTGTCGGAGGCAGGGCACAGATACTCAAGATGGTACGTCCGCAGGGCTTTATTGGATACAAAGCGTTATTTTCTGATAATCCATGGCCTTTTTCAGCTATTGCTATTGAGGATACTGCTATTTGTATTTTTGATAAGAATTCATTTGGAAAGATCCTTAAAAGAAACCCTGATCTCTCAATAAAGCTAATGAAGGTAATTATTGAGGAATTAGGATATACCAATACCCGGATAGTCTCTCTGACACAAAAACACATCAGAGGCCGTCTTGCAGAATCATTATTGATTCTTCGCGATACCTATGGTTATGAAGCTGATGGCCGGACAATAAAAGTCTCTCTTTCGAGAGAAGATATTGCTCATTTGTCGAACATGACAACATCAAACGCAATTCGCACACTTTCTAATCTGGCATCTGAAGGTATAATAGAAATTGCCGGAAGGAAGATCAGTATTATTGAGAGCCAGCATCTTGAACATATAAATGAGATGGGCTGAAAACCTATTCCCTGAAAAAGACTCTCTTCACCCTTCTGGGAATTGATGTAAGGATCTCATAAGGGATTGTCTGACTTTTAGATGCAATTTCATCAATTGATATTTTTTCACCGAAAATTTCCACTTCATCTCCGGTTTCAACATTTAAGCCCGTAATATCAATCATACACATGTCCATGCATACATTCCCTATTATTGGTACTCTTGAGCCTCTTACAAAAAGAGAACCATTCCTGTTTCCCAGTTTACGGTTCAATCCGTCAGCATAACCTGCAGATAATATTGCAATGATTCTTTCATCATCGGATACATCAGCACATCCGTAACCTACCGGCTCGCCTGCTTCTATTCTTTTTATCTGGGAAATTCTCGTTTTAAAACGACCGGCAGTTCTGAGATTGAGACCTTCAAAATGCCCTACCCCGTACATCCCGATTCCGGGACGTACCATTTCAAACTGATATTGAGGAAATCGTGCTATCCCCGATGAATTCAGAATATGTCGAAGAAATGAGTAACCAGTAGTGTCTTGTATAATACTGACCGCCTGCAGGAAGACTTTGACCTGATGATGGCTAAAATTATCCAGGTCAGGATTTTCACTGCCTGCGAGATGTGAAAACACAGAAGCGATTCGGATAATCTCCTGATTTTTAATCCTTTCTGTCAATGCATTAATGTCCTCAGGCATAAAACCTAAGCGGTGCATTCCGGAATCGATCTTTATATGGACCGGATAATTGAAAAGGCCATGCCGTGAAGCTACAGCTAAAAACTGGTCCAGTGAAGAGAGGCTGTATATTTCAGGTTCCAGAGAATACTTTATCATCATTTCTGATGCGGAGGGATCAGGATTCATTACCATTATTGGTAAGGTCACTCCGGAATTTCTAAGCTCTACTCCTTCATCAGCATAAGCTACAGCCAGATAATCCACCCGATGGTATTCAAGCAGTGCTGATATTTCGGCAGGACCAGCCCCATAGGCAAATGCTTTAACCATTGCCATAATACGGGTTCCAGGGTTCAGGCTTCGCCTGAATTCGTTCAGGTTGTGAGATATAGCATCGAGATTCACCTCCAGAACTGTCTGGTGAATCTGCCTTTCAAGAAGGGTCCCTATCTTTTCGAACTCGTAAATCCTTGCCCCTTTTATCAGTATTATTTCATTTCTGAAGTTTGATGTATTATAACTATTTACAAACTCATCAGTACTATTAAAAAATTGAGCATCTCCTCCAAAGAGTTTTTGGTTCCTGACAAGTGCATTTCCAATCCCAATGAACTTTTTTATTCCTGTTTTCTTTATCCGTCCAGCTACTTCACCATACAATTCAATTTCATTTCTGCCACTCTGAACAAAATCTGAGAGTATAAGAGTTGTATCCCTCCCATGAGTTGATCTGAGATATTCGAGAGCCATACCAAGAGAACCCGGATCTGAATTATAATAGTCTTCAATCAACTGACAATTATTAATACCACTCTTCATTTCCATCCTCATTGCCACAGAAACAAGTCCAAGAAGTCCTTTTGAGATAATTTCTGATGGAGTTTTCAATGCCAGACAAACTGATGCAACTGTAATCGCATTCTCAACGGAAGCTCTGTCGCTAAAAGGAATATCAAATTCATTATTGGAACCTTCAAAGGTCATTTGAATTCTCGTGTACCCATTAACCAAAGAACTTGATTTCACAAATATTTTTGCATTCGTATTTTCTGTCGACCAGTCAACAAGTTGTCTGGTTTTAAGAATTTTACTATGGATAATTGACTGATGAATTAATTCCTGATCTCTGCAATAAATTATTAAAGAGGAATTAGTGAAAAGTTTGAGTTTCTCTTCAGCTTTGCTCTTGTTATCAGTAAAGTTCTCACTGTGTGCATCACCAATATTTGTAATTACTCCGATATCGGGATCGATTATCTGCTGGAGCTTTTCCATTTCACCGGGAAATGAAATTCCTGCCTCAAATATACCTAGCTTGTACTTATCGTCAAGATTCAGAAGTGAAAGAGGCACACCAATCTGGGAATTATAGCTTTTTGGACTTCTTATTACTGATGTCGTCAGACCAAGAATATCTGCAAGCCACTCCTTGACAACTGTTTTACCTGCACTCCCTGTGATTGCAATTATGGGTGATTTAAATGACTTCCTTATAAAAGCTGCCAGTAATTGCAAAGCCTTGACTGTATTGTCCGTAACAATAAAGGCTGCTCCATCATATTTACCCGGATGGTCAGGCAACTTTTCAACTACAAAAGTCCTGATACCTTTCTGGTAAAGACTATCAATAAAACTATGTCCGTCATGATTCTTACCTTTTAAAGCAAAGAACATCAGCCCCTCTGTAAAGCTCAATTGCCTTGTGTCAGTCACAATATCAATCACTGAATGATCAGGAGAACCCATTAATCTTCCATTTACAATCCTGGCAATATCTGAAGAGAGGAATTTCAAGATTCTTTTTTTAATGCCGCGTTATAACAATTCCGGCAAAGGGGTTCATACAGATTCTTTTCACCCAGGAGGACGACCTGTTCATCTTCCGATTTCCTGAATGAATATTGAGCAAGATTTCCGCATCGCATACATATGGCATGCACTTTAGTTACGAATTCTGCCACAGAAAGAAGTGCAGGCATAGGGCCGAAAGGTTTTCCCATAAAATCCATATCAAGACCTGCAACAATAATCCTAATGCCATTATCGGCCAGTGTATTACAGACTTCAACTATTGAGTCATCGAAAAACTGAGCTTCATCGATTCCTATAACGTCCACGTTACCTGATAATAGCAAGATTGCAGAAGCATTATCGACCGGAGTTGAAATGATTGATTTGTCATCGTGAGAAACAACCCTTGTTTCGGAATATCTTTTATCAAGAGACGGTTTAAATATTTCTACTTTAAGGCCTGCAAACTGAGCCCTTCGTAAACGTCTTATCAGCTCTTCAGTCTTGCCAGAGAACATTGACCCTGTAATAAGTTCAATTGATCCTCTTTTCCCCGTTACCCTCACCGAATTTTCAAGAAAGTCCATCTGTTATGAGTATCTGAT
>Ga0075521_10000227_pt1 | contig 14892 bp, 15 predicted proteins | sample NGEPerD_FD_74785 | JGI IMG/M metagenome (GOLD analysis project Ga0075521, IMG submission 74785) | Arctic peat soil microbial communities from the Barrow Environmental Observatory site, Barrow, Alaska, USA - NGEE PermafrostAB12-D | ecosystem: Environmental > Terrestrial > Soil > Wetlands > Peat ...
GCTCGAGGGCGCCGATGTAGGAGATTACGAGACAGATGGCGCCGGCCAGCAGAAGGAGCAGTGGTTCTGTGCGGGGCATTGGGTGGGTGTTGGGGTGCGTGGCGGAGGACGTTCGTCTCCATCAGGATGTGCGGCTCGCGCGATTGATGCAACGCGAGATCAGCGCTCCAGCCCTTCGCGTGCACTCCGAATGAATGGGTCGATCGCGCGCCAGCTCTCCGTAGCGCGTGTCTGGAGCAGCATGTGCGGGCCGTCGATCTCGACGAAGCTCGCACTCGGTTTCAGCGCTCGAATCGTCGCGGCGCTGCGGGCCGGGACGATCCAGTCACGAGTGGCGCTGAGGCACAGCAGAGCTTTCGAGAATCGTTGAAGCTCGGCCCTGACGTCCACGTGCAGGGCCGAGGTGATCCGGTGGGCGATGATGTCACCGCTCAGAGCTCGCACCGTGCGTTGAATGTCTGCCGCCAGCGCGCGATCTCCGCCGGTGAGAAAAGCGCCGATCAGCGCCAAGGGCGGTGTCACCTTCCAAATCCGTCTTGGAATTCTCGCGATCAAGGATGGCGCTGGCGGTTCGACAAACGTCACGCAGAGCACGAGTGCGATCACGCGCGGGCATCTATCTGCGACGAGTAACGCGAGCGGGCCCGAGAACGATTCGGCGATCAAGACGACGGGGTCGGGCGGGAGCCGGGCAATCACCCAGTCGGTGAGCGCGTCGTAGTCCAGCGGGAGCTCGTTCGGGAGCGGCTGCGCGCGCATCGTGATGTCTGCGGGAGCGGCGGCGACGAAGCGGTCGAACAGCTCTGTTGTGCCGTGCAACCCCGGAAGCAGAATGATCGCTGGCGAGTTCACGTCATCACGATCGAGCGAGAGCCGCGGCATCGAGCTCGATCGTGATCACCGGCCTGCCCCAGGCGAGGACGACCCGACCTCGGTGGCCCACGCGAAGCCCACGCCGCCACGCGCGGCTGCTGAGCCCTGATGCGACGTGATCGATGCAGTCAACGCGTCGACATCATCCGAGGCAACTATCGGATCGGTTACGACCCACCCGAGCGTCGCGATCGCGTCGGAGATGCGGCGAGCGGCGCCAACTGCGCCGAGGACACTCATGTGGCGGAGCTCCGGCGCTCTCCGGTCGCGACGCGTCGCATCATGGAGCGGCAGGATACGCGCATCCAACACCTCCACACCCAAGCGCGACGAATACTTCGCCGCGTATCAGCCATCGATCTGCGCGCTTCACCCACTGCGCCGAATATTGTCCCGAGATCGTCACGGGTCCATTCGCGCCGCCGAGATGGCCCGCCCAGGTGCCGCTCTCGTATGCGAGCGGCCACCTGGCACTGACGACGACCGCTGTCGGCTCGCGCTGATATACGAGTGCGGAATCGCGATTGCCGTTTGGAGTTACCAGTTGCCGATACGCATCGCGGCCCACGATGAGCTGCCCGAGCCCGCGACGAATCTCGACGTCTTCGGTCCAGTACCCGGCCGCGCGATCGACATCGCCAGCGGCGATCGCTGCGTTCTGCGCGGCTCTCGCGGAGCGGATCGCCGCCTCATCGGCACTCGCCGCATGTTCACGATCGCGTGCGCCCGTGCAGGCGACGAGGAGGCTAAGCACGATCGGCATCGTTCGTAGATCGCAACTCAGATGACGCATGCAATGCTCCGCGATTGAATTTCGATATCACTCCTCCTCGGCGACCTGCTGCCAGAACTCCGGCAGACGGGGAACCTTGCGCAACGCGGCAGCCTTCCGCGAGTCGCGGAGCGCCTCGACCATGCCGTGCAGCGTCACTCCGTGCTCCGGGCGGTACGTCACGCGCACCGAGTCATTCGCGCCGACATCGCCCCCTTCTATGATGCGCAGATACGCGCCCATCCGCGACACGGCCATGAAGCGCTTCGGAAAGTACGGGTCGTCGAGGCGAATGCCGAGCTTGTAGCACGGCAGTCGCGGCTGCGCGACCTCGAGCAGCGTCGAGCCGACACTCCAGCGCTCACCGACGAGCGCCTTCGAGAGATCGAGTCCCTCGGTGGTGAGATTCTCGCCAAACAGCCCGTTCGGTGTCTCGATCCCCTGCTCGTCGCGCCAGTGGTCGTAGTCCTCGCGCGCATACGCGTAGACGGCCTTGTCGGGACCGCCGTGCACCGTGCGATCGGCCTGATCGTCGCCGACGAAGTTCACCCCACGAAGCGCGATCCGGCCGTCGACGGAGTGCTTCCAGATGCCGGTGGTCACTCGCCGACCGTGCCACGTGACCTCGCGAATGGTGCCGACGTTCACCGAAATCACACGCGGCGCTATCACATGAGGTACCGTCTCGCTTGATGTGCGTTTCACTTGCCCGGCACAAAAGTAATGCGTCGTTAGCCCGGCGATATCGGCGTGGCGAATCGCCGTCCAGTATACGGCAGTCCACACGCAGGATAGAACGCGTGGGCATCGGCGCGTCGCTCGGCGCTCGTCACAGAGAGGCGCACGCATCCGTGTTGCGCCGCCCAACTCTTTGCCCCGGCGACGAGCAGCTGGCCGACGCCGCGCCGTCGCGCCGCGCTCGAGGTGACGAGCGTGGTGATGTAGGCGATGGAGCCTGCTGCGTGAAGCGAGGCGAAGCGTGTGAGACACACGAGCCCGAGTGGAGCGTCTTCGTCATCGACCGCGACTAACGTTGCGCCGCGCCCACCGGACACCGCGGCCAATCGCGAGGGCACCTCTGCGCTATCGATCGGATAGCCGAGCTCCGCGAGAAGCGCAGCGATGGCCTCGCTGTCGCTGGCGATCGCTTCGCGAAGGTGAATCGTTGAATCGGCCATGCATACCTCGAGTTTTCTCTCCTTTTAGTGAAGCGCGTCGGTGAGCGGCTGCACCTGGAGATTCAGGAAGATGTTCGCGTGCATGAGGTTCGGACGCCGCGTCAGCGCTCCCCTATCTGCTGCCGCCACATAGCATAGTACAGCCCCTTCTGGGCCAATAGCGCCTCGTGACTTCCCGTTTCCAATATCTTCCCGCGCTCCAGCACGTAGATCCGGTTCGCGTGCAGGATCGTCGACAGCCTGTGCGCGATCAATATCGTGATCCGTTCGCTCGACGACGAGAGCTCCTTCACCGTTTCGGTGATCTCGTCCTCCGTCAGGGAGTCCAGCGCCGACGTCGCTTCGTCAAAGATGAGGAGCCTCGGGTTGCGCAGCAGCGCCCGCGCAATCGAGATGCGCTGGCGCTCGCCACCCGACAGCTTCATTCCACTCTCGCCGATCGTCGCGTCGAGCCCCTTCTCCGTTCGATTCACGATGCCCATCACCGACGCCTTCGCCATCGCGTCGAGCATCTCCGCGTCGGTTGCGTCGGGCTTCACGAAGAGGAGACTCTCGCGCAGCGTTTCCGAAAAGAGCTGCGTCTCCTGCGTGACGAAGCCGAACTGGCGCCGTACGGGATTGAAGCGGATGTCCTTGGTCGAGATGCCGTTGTAGTAGATCTCACCCGACACCGGCTTGTACAGCCCCACGAGCAGCTTGACCAGCGTCGACTTGCCGGATCCCGACGGACCGACGAATGCGATCGTGTCGCCTGACGTCGCCTCGAGCGAGATGTCGTCGATGGCGTTCGTGCTCGAATCGTTGTGCCGGAAAACCACATGGTCGAGGCGAAGGTCGGTGATCGGCCCCGTGTCGACGGGCGTCTCCGGATTCGTCTCGATCGGTCGGTGCATCAGCTCATCGTAGATCGGGAGCGACGCGTCGGCCTCGCGGTAGAGAATGACGACGTTGCCGAGGTCCTGGAGCGGGGTGAAGATCTGCGCGGTGATGAACTGCATCGCGATCAACTCGCCCGACTCGAGGATCTTGCGGAAGATGAGCCACAGCAGGATGAAGAGAATCGACTGGCGCAGCAGCGTGAGCGCGGAGCCCTGCAGGAACGTCAGCGTGCGGACCTTGCGCTCCTTGGCGAGCTCGAGATCGAAAATCTGCTGCGTGTGCTCGCGCAGGCGGCGGATCTCCTGAAATGTGAGTCCGAGGCTCTTCACGAGCTCGATGTTCCGCAGCGACTCGGTGATCACTCCCGACATGCGGTTCGTCTCGCTCTTGATGCTGCGCTGAAGTGTCTTGATCCTGCTGCTCAGCAATCCGGTGAGACCGCCGAGCCCGAGGATGCCGATGATGAACACGGGCACGAGAGTCCAGCTCTTGGTGAGCGCATACCAGACGAGAAAGCCGATGCCGACCGATGATTTTGCCGAAGATGATCGGATCGACGAGGCTGAGCAGCTGCGCGACGCCAGCGAGAGTGAGCGAGAGGAGAATCAGCCAGCGGTAGGGCCGGAGGTAGGCCCAGAGAATTCTCACTCAGCGCTTTCGAGCGTCACTCGATGTCCGGCGGCCTCGAGCTCGGCTATCGCTCGCGAGAGCGCGCCTTGGTGGACCAGCACGTAGTCCGTGTCGTACGTGGCAATCGGGAAGATCGGCACTTTGGCCGCCGCGAGCGGAGTCGCGATCGAGGCAACGATGCCGATCAACTCCAGCGACAGCGGCCCGTCGACGCGCAGCGCTCGATAGCCGCGTGCGGCGAGGATGTCCGCAGGCACCGCGGCCTCGTCAGCGACGACAGACAGCTCGGTAGGGGGTGCGCGAGATCGTGAGGAATGTGCGTGATGATGCCGTCCATGCAGGGATGGCATCCGTCGGCGCCAATCGACAAAGTGCGAGCGGCGCGACGAGCACGGTGAGCGAAGGATAGTTAGGCAATGATTCCTGTTGAAGAACGAGCTCTCAGTGAGCCGAACCAACAGCGGTTCCGCCGCGAAACACGTTGAACAACATGTAACACACAATCGGAAAAACGACCGCGTATCCCAATAGACCGATGAGTTGGAGTCGCATGTGCCCGACTACCGGTCCGACGACGCCAGCCAAGCAGAGTACACCGCTAACATAGAGTCCGCGCCTGACACCTGCTTCCACTCCGTTGCCCGGAAAGACTGGTGCCGCAAACAGAAGTGATAGCCCGAGCACTGGATTCCACGCGAGGAGCTCAACCGCATACGAGCGCGATGGCCACATGATGCCACTCGATCCCAACTGTCTCACGGCCGTCAGCTCCACAAAATGGACAGCGCTCGTCATCCCCGCTACAAGAATCATGAACGCGAGCGCGATCACGCCGTACACCTTTCGCGCATCCGCAGCATGAGCGTGAACGGCGGCCATCATGACTACCATGAGCGGCGCCGAAAGAAGCGTCAGAGTCTCCATGATGGCCAGCGTTGGGTCGACGATCGGCGCCACCAAACCGTGGCTCGCAAACCATATCGCGAGCACGAGGAAATACATCACGCCGATCACGACTAGTGCGAGACTGGAGATCCTTCCCAGTCGATCGACCGACTCGTTCATCAATGTCCGATAATGACGCCAGACGCGGGCAGCGTTCCGATGCGTCGCATGTTCAGGCAGTATTGTTCGTCCAGGACCACTCTAGACTAACACATTCCCTGCTCCTCAAAAACGCTCATGCGAATCGCAGCGCTCGTCGCCCTTGCCGCCAAATTTCCCCTCTCTCGGTTCTTCGCCCCCTCGGATTCGGCCGCGCTCGCGTCCCCCTGCGTCACCTCGACGACTCCCTGCGAACAATGGATCACGCTCGGCGCCGGCCCCGCGCGCTCGATGGTCTAGGCCACCTATCCGCTCGACAAGCAGAACAAGTCCATCACGCGCGCCCTCATCATGGTCCACGGCGCCGACCGCAACGCCGATCACTACTTCGCCACCGCGACCGCCGCCGGATTTCTCGCCGGCGCGCTCGACAACACGATCATCATCGCGCCACGCTTCATCGCCGGCAATGACAAGCCCGAGGCGAACGAACTTGTCTGGCCCGATCGCGGCGACAGCTGGCGCTCCGGCGGCGCATCTCCACCGAATCCGACGCTCTCGTCGTTCGACCTCGCCGATGAGATCCTGCGCAAGCTCGCCGACAAGAAGACATTTCCGAATCTCACGCACATCGTCGTCACCGGTCACTGCGCCGGCGGTCAGTTCGCGACGCGCTACGAGATGTCCAACAAGGTCGACGGTAAGCTCGGCGGCGCGACCGTCAGCTACGTCGTCGCCAATCCGTCGAGCTACGCGTGGCCCGCCGCGGTGCGCCCCCTCCCCGTCGGCGATGGGAATCAAGCACTCGCCGACAACGAAGCGCTCGGCGATTCCGGCGAGAGCATCCACACGCAGTTCACGTACGGACCCTTCGACTCGACCAAAGCCCCGAACTTCGATCGCTGGCCCGCGGGACTCGAGCATCGCACCGGCTACACCGCAGCGATGTCCGACGACCGGCTTAGGAAGCAGCTCGTCGAGCGACAAGCCACATACCTGTTCGGCCAGGTCGACGTACTCCCACTTGGCGGATTCGATTCGTCGCCTGGTGGGATGGCGCAGGGACCGACGCGTCGCGCGCGCGGCGAAGCTTTCTTCCACTACATCACCACGACGCTCGCCGCAAAGCACAACGCAATCATCGTCCCCGACTGCGGTCACAACGATCGCTGCATCTTCACGACGGCGATCGTGCTGGCGGTGATCTTTCCGCAGTGACGCGCAACGAGTCGATCACCTCGCGCGCGCGCATTTCCTGAAACGTTGCCTGCTTCCAGTACTTCCTCGGATTTCCGCACATCCAGCACGAGCACAACCGGCGCGTGTGCGCGATCCTCCCGACACGGCGAGGATCGCCCACCGCATACCCGCCGTAGTAGGATTGCACGCGAGCCTTCACGCGCTCCTCGTGATGACGCCGAATCCCTCGCGAACGCATTCGCCTATCCTCCCCTCCTGGATCGTTGTACAGCCGTGTCGCCGGACACGCCGTCCTCATTATTGGGCGAGATGACCATACGGGCGGGCCACCGAAACCGTTGCGCGCAGCCGCAAAATCTCGTTCCTTAGCGGTTCGCGCGCCTCAGTCGCCCGAATCGCTACTCGATGCCCGCTCAGCTCAAGCCAAAGAACTGACGGAAGATCAGCCTCAGTTCCCATCGACGGCCGGCGGAGGTGCTTCCTTCGAAGCCTGCGCATCCGTCGCCGTCGTCGCCGTCGACATCTCTGACCACTTTCGCAGTTCGCGCGCGCCTTCGAACGCCCGGCCGTAGCGCCACGCGAACAGCGCGACGACGAGGCCGGCTGGCGGCGTTCCGCCGCTCACGAGCTGCAGCGCAGCGTGAACAATGTCATCTCAGGGCGCACCAGAAATCGCGCGCGAATCAAGAGTGTAACAACCACGTGACATCGACCCCGAGTCATTGCGAAGACGCGAGGTGATAAACACCTTCGCGTAATTCGATTCCACTGTTCCCTTCAAAGCTATCTGCGTCCCCCATCGCAACGCGGAGCGCGATTTCCTCGCGGGAGTAAAGCATGAGCAATCCCATCTCGCCGATTCTCCTGCAACTCACGGAGGAGCAGCAAGCCATCGTTCACAGACTGTCGGGACAGCATCTTCAGGTGTTGGAGCTGACTCCCGATGTAGATGACGCGACCTCGGGAACCGGGCGCGCGGTGCAATTTCGCTGGCGCAAGTCAGTCGCCTCAGGCATCCCGAGGCAGAAGTGGGAGACAGTCGCTGGCTCGCAATCGCCCGACGAGAATACGAAAGCGAGCGGCTGAGCTTCGTAGTCGAAAACGCCTCAACAGCCGACTCCATCAGGCCACAGGTCGCGCATCCATTCCGAAGTCTGCCTGTATGCGCTCGTACCACTCGTCGTCGCCGAGTGCGCCAACGGTTACCCATTCCTCGTCGCTCATCCCTTTCCGCCATCCAACAAAGAACGCGGCGTCCGGTCCGACGAGATGCCGTAGTTGCCACGTGCCGTTGGTAGCGATCTCGAGAATTTTTTCGGCGACGAGCGACGGCGGCGTGGGCCGCTTCAGCACCGTCTGGAACAAAGAGGCAACGCGACGCTGCTGCGGATAGGGAGACGGTTCGAGGGTTGCGCTGATGTGTCTCGACATCGCAGTGTCGATGATCCCCGGCTCGACGATGGCAACGCGGACACCGTAGGGTTTGGCCTCCTGCGCCAGGCACTCGCTCAACGATTCCAGGGCGAACTTCGAGGCTGTGTACGACGCCATCGGCGCAACCGCCACGTGCCCGGCCACCGATGAGACGTTGATGATGCACCCGCTTTTGCGCTCTCGCATGGAGGGGAGCACGGCCTGAACGCAGCGAATCACGCCGAAATAGTTTGTCTCCATGACGGCGCGAAAGGCGGCGAGGGGCAGCTCCTCGACCGCGCCCATGCGCTCGATCCCCGCATTGTTCACAAGCACGTCAATTGGCCCCAGCTCCTTCACGATCTTCGAGATCGCTGCGGTAACGGAAGCGTCGGTATCGACGTCCATCGTGAACACCGTGATGGGCAGACCGTTGCGAGCAGCGATGGTCGCGAGCTCCGGCGCGCGCGCCGGATTCCGCATCCCCGCGGCAACTTTATGCCCCGTCCGAGCGAACGCGAGCGCCGTCTCGAGGCCTATGCCCGTGCTCGAACCAGTGACGAGAACCGTTGCCATGTCGCGTGCTCCGTTGCGTGAAATTGGCTTGTTCGAGCCATGGTAATGCCCACGCCAAGCTCCGCTGTCAAGTATGAGGGGATGATCTTCGACAGCGATCCTCGACAGCGCGCGCGATCATTTGGCCAAAATCGTGATCACGACGCAGCCTGGACTTTGAGATGAAATACTCAACGACTACGGCGCACTCGCGGAGCGGAGCGGACGGAAGCGGCCTGTTCGTGCAGCCGATCACCAGCCGATCACCAGCCGAGCGACTGCCCGACCGGCGCGCCGGTCAAGTGCTCGACGAACCACTCGATTGCGGCGGCGATGACGGCGTCAAGAGCGCCGGGTTCCTCGAAGAGGTGCGTCGCACCAGGGACGATGGTCAACGCGGTCTGACTGCCGAGCTCGCGTTGCGCCAGGCGATTGAGCTGCAACACTTCGGGATCGTTACCGCCGACGATGAGCAGCGTCGGCGCCCGCACCCGCCGAAGCGGCGCACCGGCGAGATCCGGGCGACCGCCGCGCGAGACGACCGCCTGCACGCGCTCTGGCCGCCGCGCCGCAGCTAGGAGCGCGGCGGCGGCGCCGGTGCTCGCGCCGAAGTAGCCAATCGAGAGCGCACGCGTGCGCGGGTCGTGGGCAAGCCAGTCCGTGGCCGCCGCGACGCGCGAGGCGAGGAGCTCGATATTGAAGCGGTGCTTGCCAGTATCAACATCCTCTGCTTCTTCGCGCGACGTGAGCAGATCGACGAGGAGGGTGGCGAATCCCGCCGCCTGCAGCGCCGCGGCAACCGCTCGATTGCGGTGGCTGAACCGGCTGCTTCCGCTCCCGTGCGCGAAGAGCACGATGCCGCGTGCATCATCCGGCATGGCGAGGTCCGCGCTGATCTGCGCCGCCCCTGCAGGGATGCTCACCGGATACGTAACCACCTGATGGTGCGAGGAATCGGTCATGGGACGCTCCAGGAGTGGAGCGCGCTATAGCGCGCTCGGATAGGTCTCGGGGATCTCGCCGCGATCCCAGACGCCAGTGCGCTCGAGCGGCTCGACCGCGCGCGTCACGTCGTAGTGCAGCACCGCGTCGAACTGCGAGGAGAGCTTGGCGGCGAAATAGTGGCTCATTCGCTCCGTCTCCGGCCGGTAGATGACCCCAATGGCGCGCTCGAGCCGTTGCGTCAACAGCGCGCTCCGGAGCTCGCGGTCGGTTCGGAGGTCGAGCAGAAAATTCCGGCCGCCGACGTCGTGGAAGAGTGCCTCGTAGCTCTCGGGAAGCGCCGGCCGAACGACCTTCCGTTCGGCGTGGCCATCCCAATCGCTTGCCGCGGTCACGGTGCCAGCATACGTCGTGAAGCCGATCAGGGCGGCGTCGGCGCCGTGGCGAGTGCGGACGAGCTGACCGACGTTCAGTTCACCCCGACTCCCAAGCTCAGTCGCTCGGGCGTCACCGAGGTGAGAGTTGTGCGCCCAGACGACGAGCTTGGGCGGAGTACCTCCGCGCGCAAGGAAGCTCGTGAGCGCATCGAGCGTCTCGGCCATGTGTGTGTCGCGAAGATTCCACGAGAGCACGTGCCCGCCGAACATCGCGCGGTAATAGTGTTCGGCGTTCTGCACGAGTCGGGCATTCTGCTCGGCGAAGAAGAGCGCGTCCTGCGGGAGGCGCCCGTCCCGCCGGATGTACTCGGCCGCCGCTCGACGCAGCTCGACGAGCTGCTCCACGACCTCCCCCTCGCACGACTTGGCAAGGCCGGTTGAGGCGGCATAGCCGTAAGCCTGGGGGTCCTCACCGAAGTGCTCGAAGCAGGCGTAGCGCTGGCGCGCCCGCCGCGCGGCAGCGGGATCGACGATGTCGAGGTACTCGAGCACGGCCGCCATCGAGGCGTGCATGCTGTAGAGGTCCAGGCCGTAGAATCCGACTTTCGGTTCCGAGGCTGCGCGGCCATCGTTGTACGTCCGGAGCCAGCCGACGAAATCGACCACGTCGGCGTTGCGCCACATCCACTGGGGGAAGCGCTTGAAGCCGGCGAGCGCCTCTTCGGCATCGGCGTCCTCGCTCGCGCCGCGCACGAAGTGGTTGACGCGGTAGGCGTCGGGCCAATCGGCCTCCACGGCGATCCCGACGAAACCCTTCTCGCGAATCAGACGCTTCGTAATCTCGGCTCGAACGCGATAAAACTCGTGCGTGCCGTGTGACGCTTCGCCGATGAGAACGTAGTGTGCGTTGCCGATGAGCGCGAGAAGTGGATCAAAGTCCTCGGCCGCTCCGACCAGTGGCTGCGCGCCACTCGAGACAAGGCGTGCCGCATTCTCGGAGACGAGGGGGCGGGTTGACGTGATCATAGCGCTACTGCTCCACCATAGGAGGCCGTCGAGGTGAGGGGGGACAAGTCACGAGTGTCGCCCTGTGCAAGCAGCTCCATGACTTCCTCGTCGGTAGTCTGTGAGAAGTCGGCATACCACATTCCGACCCCGTGGAACGGCTCCGGGGTCATCGCGCACACGCACATGTCGGCGACGGCCGCGATCACTGCGCACGCCTCTCGCGATGCCACCGGGACGGCCGCGATCACCGCGGCAGGACCGCGGGACCGTATCGCCTCGACCGCGACGCGCATCGTGGAACCCGTTGCGAGACCGTCATCGACCAGTACCACCGTCTTGCCGTCGAGGTTGGGGAATGGGCGTCCGCGCCTGTAGAGCCGCTCGCGTCGGTCGAGCTCTCCGCGCTCTCTGTGGACGACGCGATCAAGCTCCTGCCGAGAGATGCCGAGCATCGCGACGGTCCTTTCATCCACGATGCCGATGCCGCCACTGGCGATCGCGCCGATCGCGTACTCCTCGCTTCCTGGAGCTCCAAGCTTTCGAACGACGAACACGTCGAGAGGAGCGTCGAGTGCGGCGGCCACCTCGTACGCGACTGGCACTCCACCGCGGGGCAGCGCGAGGACAATGACGTTCGAGTGCGGAACGTGTCCGCGCAGCCGCTCGGCGAGGATCCGTCCGGCCTCGCGCCGGTCGTTGAAGAGTTGCGTCACACGAGCCTCCCGTTCCATGTCTGACGTAGTATCGCGCGGCGATTGGGAGAGCGCTGTCGGGCAATGAGAGACACGTGTTCGGGGTGTCGCACAGCTGTTCGACCGACGCGCCCGCCCACAGGCGAAAGCGCTATCGGGCCAGGTGATCGTTTGCATACTCCGGCTCGTCCGTGACCTCCCGATCCATGACCGCACGCAGCCATGGCGGCAGCTCAACGACCGTGTCCGGCGACGGAAGCTCGATCTCGGCGACGACGAGGGTGCGGTCGAGATACTCGTCCACTTCCCACAGCGCGTCGCCGACATCGCGGATCGAATAGCGGCGCTTGTGAACGCGCCGCCCCTTCGTGAGCCGCCACATCACGCGACACAGACCGGCGCCGGCCTCCTCCTCGAGCTCGAGGCGCTCGATGCCGCTCCCGATCTTCACGGTGCGGAACCAGCGCTCCACCCCGTCGGGTGAGTGCACACGCCGGATGCGCTCGATCAGCTTCTTGCCCGGCAGATACCCCTGCTCTATCTCGACTGACGGCGCATCGAGCGTTTTCTCCGGGAGTCGTTCGAGGAGATACTTGCGCTCGATCTCGGTGCCGGCCGACGCGCTGCGCGCGATTTCGGCGGCGAAATCGCGGACTCGTTGGAAGAACGAAGCTCCGGCGTCGTTTAACCACTCGCGGTAGATACCCGCGTATGCGCGCGTTTCTCGCTCGTGCAGACGAAGCGTGAGGCGAAGGAGTCCGGGGCCAGGATCGCCCGAGCGAGGCTGTCGCACTCGATCGTCTCCATTCTCCACGCCGAGCACGATCTCCGACACAGGGCTCGCCTGCAAGAGGGCCGCTTCCTCGGCGGCTCCCACGACCTCCTTCGAGAAAACGTTCACGTCGTGCAGATCGCCCAGCGAATCCTGCAACGTCTTGAGCGTCTCGATGATCGCGTCGCCGTCACCGGCCAGCTTTGCCACGGGCTCCGCGAGATAGCGGAGGCGCTTCGCGGAAATGCGCGCGCGATGCGACTCATCGACGTCGGTGGCACGGTGGATGGTGGCGAGATGGCCCCGCAACGACTCACTCTCCTTCAACAACCGCTGCGCGAGAATCGCTCCGAACCGAGCGGGGTGCTCATGCGCGAGCACAGCGACGCGATAGCTGTCCAGCCGACGCGTGAGCTTCGCGACCATCTCGTCCATGTCGCGCGCCGCGGAGAGCGCCGCATCGGCGCCGTCCTTCCGCTGAGTCTCCAGCCGCTCGCTCAGCCACGCGTGCCCGACACGCTGCTGCGCGTCCAGCGCAGCTTCTTCCTCGTGCATCCACGCGAGGTGCACGGTCGCATCCCGGGTCGCAGCCGTTGCATCGGCAATCTCGGAGAGACGCCGCCGTCGCTTGCGCGGTACGGCACCGCGAAGCCACGGTCTAAACGCGCGGATCCAGCTGCGCAGCCGACGCACGGCAACGCGGAAATCATGCAGTGCGTCGTCGCTCTCGGCGGTGCCGTCGTAAAGGCCTCGCGACGCGCTCGTCAACCTGTCGCCCGCCTTCTGCGCGTCGGCGAGCAACGACAGCGCCACCAGGCGCACGCCGCGATCGGCGGGCTCTCGCAGCAGACTCTCGTCGACCATGCTAATCCTCCGGGCCGCTCGGCGGCCCATGCGACGCAGTTGTGCGGGGCACAGACGTCCGTTCAGCGCACGCGCACGGATCTCGCCCTCGACGCGCTCGATCAGGCTGTGTACGACCGCGAGACCGACGCGGGACTCGTGCATCACAGTGATCGTGGCGTGCAGACCTGTCGATTCGCTATACCGAACGACTGGCGGCGGCAGGCATCGAAGCCTCCGTCGGCCGTCGGCGCGATGCATTATGATAATGCGCTCGCCGAACCGGTGATCGGCCTGTTCAGGCTGTCGGGATTTGCGGCCGCAACGCTCTGGATTTCGTAAGCAATGCGCGCTTCAGCACCTGCGAGTGCCGCGGGCCAACGATTAACAGAATAAACACCGATCTCTTTGTGAATCCGGCCCGACACGATTCTCTGTCAACTGGCAAATCCTCATGATCCGCGCGCGATCGGGAGGCGCAGCGTGAACGAGCTCCCGGTGCCAAGACCGGAGGACACGGTGAGCTCTCCGTCCATAAGACGCGCCAGTCGCCGCGATACACTCAGACCGAGTCCGGTTCCCCCGACCTTTCGCGTGGACTTCTGCTCCACCTGCCAGAAGGTGTCAAACACGCGATCGTGATCGGCGGGCGCAATGCCGATCCCGGTGTCGCGCACCACGATCTCGACGGTGTCGTCGCACGTGACGGTTTCCAGGACGACCGATCCGCTGTCGGTGAACTTGATCGCGTTCGTCAACAGATTCAGCAGAATCTGCCGCAGCTTGGTCGGGTCGGCCCACACCTCGCAGCCATTCGCCGGCGGAACGACGCGAAGGATGAGCCCCTTCGCCGCCGCGAGCGGCTCGGCCAGCACCGCCGACTCGTGCAGCGCGGCGAGCACCAGAATGCACTCGGGGTACATCACCTCGCGGCCGGCCTCGACGCGCGAGAGCGTCAGCACCTCGTCGATGAGGCTCAGCAGATGCGTCGCGCTCGCCTTGATGCGGCCGAGCTGCGTGCGCTGCGCCTCGGTCACGGGGCCCGTGATCCCCTCGAAGAGCAGCTCCTCGTAGCCGATGATCGCCGACAGCGGGGTGCGCAGCTCGTGCGACATCACGGCGAGGAACTCGCTCTTCGCCCGGCTCGCCGCCTCCGCCACGAGACGGGCGTTGCGCAGCTCCTGCTCCGCCTCGTGCTGCTCGGTAACGTCCCAGAAGATCATGACCCCGGCATCCACGCGTCCCTGCGGATCCCGCACGGGGGCGCTGTTCACGCAGATCCGGCGTCTGGCGCCGTCGGGCCGCTCGATCTCGATGACCTCGCCGATGATGACCTGGCCCTCAGCGATGGCTCGTTCCATCGGCCATTCGCCGGCGGTGAGCAGATGCCCATCTGCGTGAAAGCCCTTCCACCCGGCGCTCACTTCGGCGACGGATGAGCCGAGCGCCGCGCCGAAGATCGATTCGGCCTCGCGATTCCCGAGGATGAGGCGGCCCGAGGGAGCCTCCGCGATCGAGATCGCGAGCGGCGACTGCTCGACGACGGTGATCAGCCGGCGGTGCGCGGCCTCCGCCTGCTCGATGAGCTGCTCGCGCGCCTCTTCCGCCTGCTTGCGCGCAGTGTTGTCGGTGCCGATCAGCAGATAGCCGATGATGGCGTCCTGCGCGTCGCGCAGCGCCGTGACCGACACCACCGCCGGGAAGCGGCTCCCAT
>Ga0075521_10000228_pt1 | contig 14889 bp, 13 predicted proteins | sample NGEPerD_FD_74785 | JGI IMG/M metagenome (GOLD analysis project Ga0075521, IMG submission 74785) | Arctic peat soil microbial communities from the Barrow Environmental Observatory site, Barrow, Alaska, USA - NGEE PermafrostAB12-D | ecosystem: Environmental > Terrestrial > Soil > Wetlands > Peat ...
GCAGAAATATGTAGTATAATTTAATGGGTCTTCTAAAATAATTATTATTTTAGACCCGAAATCCTGTCCATATTTAAAACCTCCTGTTCATGAAACCGGTATTTACCCTTTTCTTCTCCTCTGTATTCTTTTTCCATTCTTTTAATGCTAACGCCGCCAACCGATTCTGGGTTTCTGCTGTTGCTTCGAACTGGAATAATATCGCTAACTGGTCAAACGTTTCCGGGGGCGCAGGCGGATTCAGTGTTCCGGGTATAGGTGATGCGGTCATCTTTAATAATGTTCGGGTAGGAAATTGTACTTTGGATATGCCGGGAACCGTACTGAGTTTCACAATCAATGCTGGTTATACGGGAACTATTTTTCAGGGGGCAAATATTGTTTCTACGGTCAATAATGCCAGTTTTGCAGCCGGCACTTTCGCAGCGGGATCAGGTAATATTATCGTTGGAGGAAACTCAACTTTCACGGGAGGACTGTTCACAGGCAGCACGGGAAATATCAGTATAACTGGTAACGCCAGTTTCACCGGAGGTACATTTACCGGCGGATCAGGCAATATGACCATCGGTGGTGCTTTTACATTAAACGGAACTTTTTTTACAGCACCTTCCGGTGTTCTTGAGTTTGACGGAAATGCTGCTTTTACATCTGCCACGTTTACCCATAACAATGGCTCGGTCCGGTTCAGCGCGACTGGCGGAACAACCACAATTTCCGGGACCAGCCCGGCTTTCTACCTCCTGGAATTCGTTGGAAACGGGTTCAATTACAACATTACTTCTGCAGGAAACATTTCCGTAGTTAATAACCTCAATTTTACCGGCGGTTCACTTTATAATATCAATACAGGCACAATTGATGCTTCGGGCGACATCAATGTCTCAAATACCGCATCCGGTAGCGCAGGGACCGGACTGATCAATATCAACGGACCAGGGAATCAGAATTTCAACGGAAGCAGTGCCGCGGGTTTAGGGGCATTGCCCAAAGTGACCATCAATAAAGTTACAGGAACACTAAACCTGTTTAATTTCCCTTCAATCTCAAATACTTTCACCTATACGACCGGCACGGTAAATGCCGGAACTTCAACGGTCAGTTTTACAAATGGTTCCGCCACACCTTATACGATCAGCGGCAGCCTGACTTTGAATAATATTGAATTTCTTGCGTTGGCCAATCAGACGTATACTATTCCACTCGCAACGACCCTTACTGCCAATGGAGACCTGACCATGGCCGGTACAGGCCGGATAATTATCAATACCGGAACCCTGAATGTAAACGGGAATATATTTTTAAACAATACCTCAGCAGCCGGTGGGGGTACTGCAATCATTAATATAACCGGCGCAGGAAATCAATCCATGGACGGAACAGCGATCGCTGTCAGCCAGAATCTTCTTCCACTGATCAATATCAACAAGACCGGTGGAACGCTAACGCTGAAAGGAAACATTTCGGAGAGTAGAACCTGGACATATACAGCCGGAACTGTGGATGCCGGCAGTTTTAATTCCACAGTAGCTTTTAGTAGTAATCCCCTTAACGTTACCAGTGCAGGTATGAGTTTCTACAATGTAACGGTAACGTCAAGCACAATAACGCTGACCAATAGTTTGACCATCGCCCACGACCTGGTCATCAATGCGGGCCGCCTGGCACCAGGAGCCAATGTCGTTAACCTGGCCGGCAACTGGACTGATTACGGTACAGCAGGATACACAGAAGCAACCAGTACGGTTATTCTGAATGGCACCGGGCTCCAGACAATAACCAGCCCTGGAGGAGAAGATTTTACCAACCTGACCATAACCAACTCCGGAACAGGCATCCAACTGAATAACAATATCACAATCGCCACGGCATTCTTAATGACGCAGGGTAATATTAATCTGAATGGCAATAACCTGACCTTGGGAATATCGGTAGCAAACAACGGAACGCTGAATTATACATCGGGTACTGTGTTTGGAACCGGTTCTTTTACCCGCTGGTTTAAGACTGGTGTTATGGCTAATGGTTCAGTAAATGGACTTTTTCCCATGGGAACAACCACCAACTATCGGCCATTTTTCGTTTCAGCACCGGCGGCAGGTCCAACGACAGGAGGAACCATCCAGGTGGCCTACAATGATGCAACGACCAACACATCAATTCCCACTTATCTCGATGGAGTCGCCACGATCCAGGTGAGGAAAGACCTTAACTGGGCGGTGGCAACCGGAAATGGCCTGAATGGTGGAACTTTTAGTCTGGATGTGCAGGGAACCGGTTATGGACTCATCGGAGCAGTGTCCGATCTGCGACTGACACTGGCTAACAGTGTAGTCGGCCTGCCGGGCGTGAACGCCGGTACCACATCGAACCCCCAGGTCAACCGAACCGGCTTATCACTTGCCAATCTGACAAACAGCTTTTATATCGGCTCTATTAATTCAGCAAGCACCCCCCTGCCCATATCATTGATCAATTTCAAGGCAACTGTTCAAAATGGTGAGGTACTGCTCAATTGGACCACGGCGGCAGAAATAGACAATGACTATTTCACTATCCAGCGTTCTACCAGTGTAACAGGATGGGAAAATATTCAGAAAATTCCCGGTGCAGGTACGTCGGGACTTACGAAATATTATAATGCGAAGGATATTTTACCGTTGTCAGGTGTCTCCTATTATAGGCTTATGCAAACAGATTTCGATGGAAAATCAACATACTCGTTTGTTGTATCCGTAAATATTGATAATAATATTTCCGAAATACTGGTTTATCCAAACCCGGCCAGCGACCGTTTGTGGATCCAATTTGCAACAACGGGAAAATTTGAAGTGGCTTTATTTGATAACAATGGACAATTAGTAAATCAGCCCGTTTCGACACCCGGAAATACTATGGAAATGAATATTTCAGAATTAAAAACCGGAATATACTTCCTGTCTGTCGGCCATGATGGAAAGCATGAAACCAGAAAAATAATGATTAGAAAATAACCCCGCAAACCAAAAATGGCCGCCTGGCATTAAAGCGATCGATCCGGAAGGGCTATATGGGCAAGAAACCATTGCAGATGGTATGGGGAATGGTGAAATAATGATTACCAGCTATCTTTGACGTCAAAACCGCTGACTAAAAGTATCAAATATGCTGGGAACAAATATCACTGCGCCTGATTTCACTTTGCACGCAACACCCGACCAGAAATTTTCACTAAATGAACTGAGGGGAAAAAATGTGATACTCGCATTTTATCCCGCCGACTGGAGTCCGGTCTGCGGAGATCAGATGTCCCTCTATAATGAAATGCACCGTTACTTTAATAAATACAATGCTGAGATCCTGGGCATATCGGTGGATGGAAAATGGTGCCATGCTGCATTCAGGGAAGCCAGGAAACTGCACTTCACCCTGCTGGCGGATTTCGAACCTAAAGGAGCTATCGCAAAAAAATATGGAGTATACAATGAAAAAGAAGGCCGCTCAGAGCGTGCACTTTTTGTTTTGGATGAAGAAGGCATTGTCCGGTGGAGTTATCTTTCTCCTGTAGGTATCAACCCCGGCGCCGACGGAATACTGGAGGCACTTGAATCGATTACCCAAAAAAAATAATCATGCCTGGTTTAAAACCACCGTTCACCAGTACAGATCATTATAAAGGCAGTCTGAAATCACCAGTTCAACTTCTTGAATTTGGCGATTTTCAATGTCCTCATTGTGGCGCAGCTCATCCTATGCTGAAGAAAATTGAAAAAACATTTGGCCATGAACTGTTATTTATTTTTCGTCATTTCCCATTGTCGGAATCACATCCATGGGCCCAGTTAGCCGCTATTGCATCCGAAGCGGCAGGCAGGCAGGGAAATTTCTGGGAAATGTTTGACCTGATTTTCGAAAATCAGTATCGATTGAACAGAGAATTGCTGCTTGGCCTGGCAAAAACCCTGCATCTCAATATAAAAGAATTTCACAACGATTTGGAAGATCCTGTGCTTGCAGCCAAAGTGGAATCTGATTTTGAGAGCGGCATACTCAGCGGAGTAAATGGAACGCCTTCATTTTATATCAACAATGAAAAATATAATGGTCCCTATACGTTTGAATCTCTTACCCTTGCGTTGGAAAAAGCAATTGGAGCCGGCAGCCGGCCTGCTTAAAACAACATGAAAATTTTTGCACGCTGCGTTTCCTGGTTGCAATCGAACCTTAATATCTTTATGAGACAAATGTAAACCCATGGCAAAAGAATACATGTTTTATATCCGGAATGCCGGAGACGCCAAAGCGGCTCTTTCTGCTGAAGAACATCTTGCGTTTATAAAAAAATGTGAGGTGTACATCGCCAGATTGAAAAAAGAGGGGAAGCTCTTAGCAGCCCAGCCTTTGTTACGGGAAGGAGTTATTATTTCGAAATCAAACATAGGCTGGAATCTTTATCCCGTGGATCCAAATAAGGAAGTGCAGGTAGGATACTACCATATTTCGGCCCAGAATATGGCTGAAGCCACGGAAATGGCAAAAGAGAATCCGGAATTTGAATATGTGCCGTCAGCCAGCATAGAAATAAGACCAGTTAAAACAAAAGAAGATCAAACCAAATTCGTTTATCCTAAATAAGTTACTCAGATTCATTTCTAAAAGTTCAATCTTTCAGATTTTCTTTAAGATCTTCCCTGCCCGGCTTCGGAATGCAGCCGATTCAAATGGCAATCTGGCGTTGATAATGGTTTTGAGCTCCGGAAGAATTTCAGGATAAATTACACTCAGGTTTTCGAGAATTCGCAGGGAAAATGCTTTGACGGCAATAGCTTCCTCTGGCGTATTTATAAATTGAAAACAAATATTCATCAGCCTTCCATGCAATCTTTTCGGAATTTCGATAAACTGAAGCAGCCTTACGATATTTCTTTTGGCTGCAGGATGGGCTTCCTGATCCGATAGCTGATTTATGAATTGATTCAAATAGGGTTTCGCCAGGTGAGGATAATGACGAATACAGTAACTCATCGGCCAGGCTGCATGTTGTGTCAACCGATATTGTCCCTTAAAAAATATACTGACCAACTCGCTGAAACGCTCTTCGTCGTTTCCGATATATGTGATGATCCGGTTACATTGCTTCAGGGATTGCTTCTTGAGCAGCTCTTTCTCCAGGTTCACGGAATGATTATTTAATGGTTCAGTGGTAATTCCGGATCTTTATTCCTGCATGCGCAATACAACAAAGTTAAAACAGATCTTATTGAAATACGACCTGGACCTTTCTATGGAAGAGGATGGCCTGATCAAGCTAACATTGGTTGACAAACACTCGGGTATTATGTCGACTTTCGAAAATATTTCTTATTCGACCCTGATCAGCAAGTCATATTCACATTTTTTAAAAGAAATCAAAGAAGAAACTAAAACACATCGGGGCAGATCAAAGTGAACGATGTCCTTTAGATTTTTATAAATAATCGTGGATTGTTAGCCGATCCACGACTTACGATCCACGATTATCGGTCAACTCTTTATCTCTTAACAACCAGCACCTGAAACGTTCCTGGCACAAGTGGAGGCCGTGTACCCGCTACTGTCGGTTTTTGGAATTCGCCCGCGGGAAGAAATAGCGTATGTGTTTTTGGATTCAGGGCTATTGTACGGGCGCTGGCCTTGGTAGGTATATTCTCCGCCAATTCATATCCGCCATTTTTATTTTGACGAATGATACTCAGCTGGCCCTCACCGCAACTCGCAAATACCAATCCCAGTTCCGCGTCGAAAGCAACCCCGTCGCAACCATCGGGGATGCTGACCCGGTCCGTTACTTTTCCAGATCCGGCATCAACTACAACAAGCATTTTATCACAACCCGCAAACAAACGGTTGTGTTTTACGTCCAAAGCCAGCCCGGTTGGGCTTTCCGCAGGTTTGAGCGACCAGCGATCCGTCACTTTACGCTGGCTGATGTCTACCGCAATGATTTCATGCAAGTCTTCTATATTGACATAAATTTTCCCTTTCCCGTCTGATACAGCGGTCTCAGGTTTGCCATTTACTGGTATTGTATAAACAAGCTTTCCCGAAATAGGATCTATAAGGCTGAGGTCCTGGCTCCTGCCATTACAGGTGATGATCAGCTTTGAATAATCGTCGTACATGATGGCATCAGGATTTGTGCCCGCCGTAATCATATCCAGGGGCTGATTTGTTTTAAGGTCGAATACTGTTACATTATTGATCCGGCCATTACTGGTATAACCCTTTCCAAGCGACGGCACAAAAGCGATTCCGTGAACCCCGATCGTATTAAGAATCACACCGACTGAATCACCAGTCGTTTCATTTAATACGTTAACCTGAGTGCCATGGGAAACATACAGGCGGTTATTGTCCGGTCCCGCAGCAATATAATCCCAGCCTCCGGAACTGGCAATATGAAACACTTTTGTAACCTTGAAGCCAGTAGCCTGCGCGAACGAATGACCAACGGTTAATGATTCCAGCAAACAAAAGAAAAAAAGAATTCGTAATAGCTGAGTAGACTTTTTCATATACTTTGTTTTATATTGATTCAAGTTGATGACGTATGTTTTTCAGTACCGGCATACAACAGACGCAGCATGGAAGGCAGTACGATTAATAATAGCGGAAGTGCCACTACAAATCCGCCAATCACCGCTATGGCTAGTGGCTGATGTAACTGGGCACCACTCCCGATTCCCAGGGCCAGGGGCATCAGTGCGATAATCGCTCCAAAAGCTGTCATCAGTTTGGGCCTCAGCCTGGTCGAAATGGAATAAATGACGGCATCTGTTACAGTGAGATTCGCCCTCGCGTCCCTGAACTGCAGAATGGTGAATATGGCATTCTCTGCTATAATCCCGACGATCATGATCAGTCCGGTATAACTGCCAACATTCAGCGGTGTTCCAGTAATATATAACGCGATATAACTACCCGAAATACCCAATACCGATATGGCGAGTATGATAAACGCAATACTGAATTGCCTGAATAGAAAAACAATAACGCCGAAGACAAGCAGGCTGGCAGCGGCCAGGATCATCAACAATTCCTGGAAGGACTGTTGTTGTTCAGCATAAGATCCGCCATAGAGAATATGATAACCCAAGGGTAAATGTAACCGGGTTCTTATTTCAGTCTGAATGTCTTTCATTACGGATCCCAGGTCACGGTTTTCCAGTCTTGCAGTTACAACACCCATGGACTGCAGGTCCTGCCGTTGGATTTCCGCATCACCCGGATTGATGTCCACGGTGGCAAGGGATGTAATCGGATTTAATTTCCCGGAAGGCAAAAAAACCCGCCATCCCGAAATATCGGACAGCGCATTCTTCCGGCTGTTCGGAAAAACCATTCGGATGGGAGTCAGCTGTTCCTTCTCAAGTATATCACCGACTATATTTCCCTCCAAATGGGTTTGCAATTGGAACTGAAGTCCGGCTGGTGTAATTCCAAATTGTCCAAGTTTACCGTAGTCGGGAGTAATGGTAATGGAAGGTCCCGCAATCACAATACCGTCAAAAACATCAGCGGTTCCCTTGACTGATGAAACAATGTCCGCCACCTGTTTGGATAAGGCGTGTAATTGTTCCTGGTTTTCTCCAAAAATTTTCACTTCAACGGGTTGTACAGAAGTCATCAGATCACCCAACATATCTGTGATGACCTGGCCGAAATCGATGCGCAGCACCGGTTGCGAAGCCTCAATCCGTCTTCTGATTTCAGCAATCACTTCTTCTGTTGTTCTTTTCCTCTGGGTTTTCAGCTGGATCAGGTAGTCACCGTTATTGGGTTCTGTTATAAAAAAACCCATCTGTGTTCCCGTCCGACGGGAATAAGCGGAAACTTCAGGAACAGATCGGATTATTTTTTCTGCTTCTCTGAGCATACGGTCTGTTTCATCCAGTGAGGTGCCTGGCGGTGAAGCATAGTCCAGTACAATACTTCCTTCATCCATTTCCGGCAAAAATCCCGTCTCCAGCCGGGGCAGAATACAAAATATTGAAGCACCCAGTGCGATAACAATCAGGAAGCTGACCCATGGTCTTACAATGAAAAAATTTACCCATGCCTGCTTCCTCACCTGAACCGGTTGGAAACGCCTTGCGGGTTTGTCTCTGCTCAATATCAGATAGATCACCGGCAATCCAATCCAGGTCACCAAAAAGGAACATACTAAAGTTATGATCATGGTATTCGTCAGCACATTGAAATAAGCACCGGCAACCCCGCTCATCAGCACAAAAGGGAAGAATATCACAATCGTACTTAGGGAAGATCCTATCATGGCGGGCATCAGGTATCGTATTGCCTTATGTAAAAGCGTCACGGTTGGTTCTTCAGGAAATTCCTCATGCGTACGGTGGATCTGCTCCACCACAACGATGGCATCATCGATGATCAAACCGATGGCGGCTGCCAACGCCCCAAGCGTCATAATGTTTAGCGTGTACCCGATTACATATAATACAATTAGCGTCAGGCAAATCGTTACCGGAATGGTAATGAGTATCGTAATACTCGCTTTCAACGAACGCAAAAATATGATCGCAACAATAATGGCAAGACCCAGACCCAACCATAAACTTTCTGAAACACTTTTTACGGAAGCTTTCACAAAATCAGCTTGTACATAGTACGGCTGGATGCTCACGTCGGGTGGAAGTATTTTGCGGAGTTCCGCCAGTTTGTCTCTCATCTGGTCTGACAGATCTACCAGGTTGGTATTGGGCTGCTTGATAATAGCCACCAGGATACCCTCTCGTCCATTCGCATTGATTTTTATGTATTCCACCCCTTCCTGAATATTTACTTTTGCGATATCCCCGATTCTGAGGATCCGTTTACCGTCATTGCGGAGAACAATCTGGCGGATGTCTTCTGCTGAATGAACGCTGGCATCCGTAGTCGTCAGGTACAAAAAACGATAATCAGACAGGTATCCGTTTGAACGTACAAAATTCGTCTGCGAAATGGCCACGCTGACGCTGTCTGGAGTAATCATCAATGCACTCATCTTATCCGGATCCAATTCAAGCCAGTATTCTTTGGCCTTCCCCCCGATTACCCGTACCTCAGAAACTCCCGGCACCTGGGAAAGAAAGGGTTTGATGGTATAAATAGCCAGCTGCTTTAATTCTATGGGTGATCTGTTGTGACTTTCCAAAGTATATCCAATAACCGGAAGGATTGACGGGTTCATTTTTTCTACCGTAATCTGGGTTTCCGGAGGGAGACTATTGCGAATCTGAGCGATCTTTGATTCAATTTTTTGCTGGCTGAGGTCCACGTTCGCTCCCCAATCCATAAATGCTGATATCTCGCAACTTCCCCTGCTGGTTGTGCTTCGGATCATTTTCAGGTTGGGCACCTGCTTGATCACATTTTCCAGGGGCTTGGTTACCCGGATCATCATTTTATTCACCGGCTGAAGACCGGCATCAGCAATGATCTTTATTTTAGGAAAACTGATTTCAGGGAAAAGCGCGGTCTGCATCCGGCTATACACAAACAGGCCGCAAAGTATGGTCAGCACAAGCAATACTGCTAAAGGATTCTTATGGGAATGAAAAAAATTTTTCATAATATGATCAGGGCTGAATGATACTAACTCTTGCAGTATCAGGCAAACCATAATTACCTGATAAAATAATTTTATCATTCGCTGAAAAAACCGGAGAAAGAATTTCTATCCTTTCCCTGGTTTCAATTCCTTTTTTTATGGGAATTTTAACCGCAGTCACACTATCCGCCATCTTCATCACCCAGAAATTAGTCTGGGTTTCATCCGACAGCACCGCCGCCCTTGGAAGGGAAATGGCCTGATCACGGATCATTTTGGGTATCCTCACTTTTGATACCAGGTTTTCCGGAATTGTGTGATCCGGATTTACTTTGATTACAATATTCTGTGTTTGTGAAACAGCCTCTACGGTGGGCATCAGGGAAGAAACCTGACCCTGTATTTTTTCGCCATCCGGTAAATTCACTTCCAGTCTCACACCCAGTTTAACCAAAGACCTCAGCTCATAAGGCAATTCCATAATGAATACGAAACTCCGTGCATCATTGATCACCGCCAGTTGTTCACCGTCCTGAACATAATCACCCGACTGATGATTGATCTGGCTGATAAATCCGTTTGCACCTGCCCGGATTAGATTCGTTCCGGAAAATTTAAATGAACTATCCAGGCTGTTTACAGTATTGCCAAGAATTTCAGCTTCTTTGGTTTTAATTGTAAAAAGAGGCTGGCTGGCCTTCACATACTGACCCGGCTGTATTTGTGAGGATTGCAGATAGCCCGTTGCATTGGCTTTTATATAATTTTTAAGCAGAAAAGCCGACGTTGCACTCAGGTCAATATACTCCTCCAGCGGTTCCCTGGAAATGCCGGTTACCGTCACGGGCACCTGCACAGGTGGCGTGGCCTGCTCTTCCGCATCAGACCGTCGGCTTGAGCATGAAATGCCATTCATCAGAAAAACCATAAAAAGGAAACACGCGCTGGATTTACTCATGCTTGGATATTAACGGTTCCAGTAATTGATCTGATTAATAATCTGCAGACGGCTGACTTTATTTTGTGCCAGCAAATTTTTTGCCGTCAAATAATTGTTAAGGGCTACGACCAGTTCAATAATTTTTGCATCGCCGGTTTCCAGCAATCGTGTATTTGCCTGAATAAGACCGTCAGCATATTTGATTTGTTTGTTGATATCCCCAATCAGAGATTCCGTTTGCTGAAGCTGCTGCAACAACTGTTCAATTTGCTGATAGTATTGGCTGGTGTAAAAAGACTGGTAACTGCTGCGCACTCTTTCTGAGATGTCCAGCTTCCTGTATAACATCTTCTTTTGCTTACCATCGTAGATGGGTATAACCAGGTCAAGTCCGACACTGGTGCCGAAATTTTTATATCCCTGATAGGCAAACGAAGACATATAACCGGCATTGGCATATACATTCAGTTTTGGTTTATAACTATAATCAAGGAGGACCTTGTTATGGAGAAGAAGAAGACTATCGATGGTATATTTTTGAAAAAAAATAGAATGACCGGGACCTGGAGGTGTTGTCAGATTAAATGCGGGTTCCTCCAGGTAAACCACCGACGTGTCGATGATTCCTGCCAGATAGTTCAGATTCGCGAAATCAGTGTGGTATTGAATGTCCAGTTGTTTTAAGGACAGATCCTGCTGCTGCAGGATAACCAGCAGCGTCAGGTAATCAGTCTGACGGTAAACATTTTTCTCAGTGAGCAATTTTAAAATCGCGGATTCCTTTTGCAAAAGGCTTTGAATTTCCCTGGCCAGACTCAGTTGTTGTAAAGTACCAAAGGCATTCAGGTATTGAAGAGTGATGGTTCTTTTCAGATCCTGTTCAGATATCCTGGCAGTATTGGTTATTCCTTCATTTTGCAGTTGAAGGTTTTTATACTGGGCAGCAAGATTCCCACGACTGACGATCGTTTGACTTACGTTTACAATTCCACTGAGTTGGCCGCCGTTGGTGATCGCCTGGTCATATCCGTATCCCTGGATCACGGGTGCGAGGGAATTGATGCTGGAAGCGGTAACCTGTGGATGAAATTGTGCACGTATACGCTCGCTGTCGATGCCGTTCGATTCGATCTGCGACTGGTAATCTTTCAAAAGCGGGCTATTGCGGATAGCTTCTGTCAGGTAAAAATCCAATGTATTTTTCTGAGCAACTGAACGGGTTCCGCTCAGCCCGGATATCAGGATAATCAGAAAAAGGGAGCGCATGGGTCTGTTCTTGTTGTATCAAATATGCAAACCAAAACTGATTAAATTCTGTAGACATCCGTTCAAGGGTACCAATAAAACCCAACTGAAAGTTGGTTTCAAATGAATTGTAGAAAAACTTACCCCAAATCTACGGACACAATACACTGGTGCTCATGGTTATGCCTGGCAAATGAATTGATTCCACTATTTAAATCAAAAATAAATTTATGGCCAGATATTCAAAAGGCAGTCGGCAAAAAGTAAAAAAAGTGATGGACGAAATGAAAGAAGGTAAGTTGAGGAGCGGCCGCAACGGCAAAAAAGTAACGAATCCGAAACAGGCAATCGCTATAGGACTTGCTGAAGCCCGTAAACAAGGAAGTAAGGTTCCACTTCCAAGAAAAAAGTCCGTCGCAGGTTAAGATCCTGTACCTGAACTATCTTTCTGTTGAAGACCCGTTTTTCCCTGATTCCTGATTCACCGGTTGATGCATGGTAAGTTGGTTGATGATCAGGCTCATCTGGTCCGCAGGCATTTTTTCGACCAGATACGCTTCTGTGGCCCCACCTGGTTTCCATTCATTGATGCCGTCTGCATGCATAGTGCATTTTCCAGTTTCCAGATCGTAATATTTTTGCCAGCCTTTTACAGCAACAAAAACGGCAGTTTCATCCCAGCTCATTCTTCCGGAACTGTCTTCCCTGGCGAGGGGGATGCAAATGGAAAAAACATCTTTAACCGGGCTTTCGCGGATCTCGTTATTGTGAATGAGCGGAATGCCTGTTTTGATTTTCTGCCCAATTTCAAATCCACTAAAAAGTATGGGTGTGGGCCAATCTGCCAACACTTTTTTGGAGGATTTTATATCCTGCGCAAGGTTGAATTCATTTCCGGAAGGAAAACGGCCTGCCATACTAACCAGGTTAATGACTTTTCTAGTAACAAGTTCATATCCATTCAGCGAGGAATATCGATCCTTCGGAGATTCCAGCAGATTGGCCAGGTTAGTGAGAAAACCCACAGTAATAATGGTAACGGAATGATCAGGCTGTGCAGACAATAGTTTCCTGTAGAGAACAAGTGCATCCATTGCATCCTCGTTGCTTAGGATCCTGTGCGGATAGCGGCTGATGACCGTATCTGTCCAGTGTTGTTTATCACCCAATTCAACGGCCTCACCTCTAACCACACCTATTGGTATCTCCGGCCTGTTGAAATAAGTATTAAATACGCTAATGGCCGCTGCGGCATTTTTGTGTTTGGAACTGGCAATCGTTGCAAGGATCCGGATATATCCGCTGTCAGCAAAACAATGTAAAATGGTTATAGCCCCAACATCATCATAGTCGGGGCCGAAATCTGTATCAAAAATGACACGCATCGGATACGTCGCCTTCGGGAACAACGGCTGGGCCTGAACAAAACCAATGAAAACCAACAGAAAACCTAAAAGGAAAAGTGATTTTTTCGGCATAGAAAATAATGCACAATGCTACATGATTTCTGCTATAAATCAGACATTATTCATCTCTTTGCCTGCTGGGGCATATGCGCATAACGGTTCAAAAATTCCTTCTTGGAATCTTTGTAACTGGAAACCATTCCGAGTTTGGAAAGACTGAAAATATAGACCCAGGCTAAATCGAGCTGATAAGGGAGGAAACCGGCCCTGGCACTACCCGGGAATAGATGATGGTTATTGTGCCATTCTCCTGAAAGCATACCCGGTCGCGTTTGATTGATTGAAAGATTCGACCTGTCGAAATCAATACCATCCACATGTTTATGTTTTCCCTTGCCATGTCCGGTGTAGTTGAACGCTCTTACCAATACAAACCACAAAAATGCCCCGCTGAAACAGGTCAGGGCCAAACTGTTTCCGCCGAGAAGGAAAAGAATGCCATACCAAAATGCCCAGTTCAAAATCCAGAGGGAAACCACATAAACCGGCTTGGAAACAGACCCCCATTTCTGATATTGTTCAAAGGAATTCATACCAACACCCGTATCATTCAGAAAATTTCGCACCCTCTGATATTTTTCCCTGTTCAGGTCTTTAGATATGCTCTGATGATTCACATCGGAAAGCATGCAATACATAAAACCACCCATCGGATTATAGGGATCCCCGGGTTCATCTGATTTAACATGATGCACATGATGGGAAACCACATAAATTTCTTCAGGAAAAGTTTTAATGACCAGGTTTTGCGTGAGTAATCGCCATATCGGATGGCTGAACTTGTAGGATTTATGGGTACAGTACCGGTGAAACCATATGGTTCCGTGCGTACTCATAATCACCATGGCATAAACGACCAGCACGATGAACGTTTTCCAGTTTAAAAAATACAGGAGAAAAACAACAAACATCGGCAACATGCAGGCTGCCATGAACCAGCTGATGAGGGTGATCCAGTTCTTCCTTGTTTTGAATATGTTTATCCGGGAAAAAGCTTCTCTAAAAAGTTGACTCGTCGTGGGTTTCAGAAACATACCCTGAGCATCCATCCAGCCATACGAAGGCTTCTGGAGGATTTCATCGATGAAGGCCATAAAGAAAGAACAGTTAACGGAAATGAATAATTGGGTTTTCCAAGGTCGCCTGTACCCACAGACTCCTAACAATGTACGGTAAATATCCCGACATATTCCGGTAATTTCTAAGATAATCCTGTTAATTTTATTGTGTTTGGTGAAGAATAAACTCGCAAATGTCCTGTGGGCCTATGTCTTCAGATAAAACCGAACCCGATAAATGATTCTTGAAGTTGCTATTTTAAATGTAATTCCCGAAAAAACTGATGAATTTGAAGCCGGTTTCGAACGGGCTCAGAAGATTATTTCCTCCATGAAAGGATACCTCGGACACCAGCTGCAACAGAACCTGGAAGTCCCGAACCGCTATATTTTACTGGTTAATTGGGAGAACCTGGAAGACCATATTGTAGGTTTCAGACAATCCCCGGAATACCAGGAATGGAAAAAACTGCTCCACCACTTTTACTCACCTTTCCCGGAAGTAACACACTATGCTCTTAAATATGATCATTTTCTCATATGATGGTAAAATCCACAAGGGTCAAAACGAATCCTTAACTTGGATTTTTTTAAAAAGGGTTAACTTTATAT
>Ga0075521_10000230_pt1 | contig 14860 bp, 13 predicted proteins | sample NGEPerD_FD_74785 | JGI IMG/M metagenome (GOLD analysis project Ga0075521, IMG submission 74785) | Arctic peat soil microbial communities from the Barrow Environmental Observatory site, Barrow, Alaska, USA - NGEE PermafrostAB12-D | ecosystem: Environmental > Terrestrial > Soil > Wetlands > Peat ...
GAGAGGTGCGAACAGTACAGTGAGAGGTGCGAACAGTACAGTGAGAGGATCCTCCGATACCGGAGGGGAAACGCAGGCGTCAAGACATGCGCGTTTGACCTCATACCCGTCCCTTGGGGTCAATTCTCTCTGGGTTTGGCGAAACACGGTTCCTCTCTGGCGTGCGGTAAGGAACTTCGTAGTTATTTACTCCGCCCGTTACGTCCCTTTCTTACGTTGGAAGTTGGCACTCTACCGTCTTCTGGGAGCCAAGGTCGGTGAGCAGACCTCATTCGCCCTCAGCGCCACCCTGGATATCTTCTTTCCTGAGCTCATCTCAGTCGGTGACAATACTATCATCGGCTACAACACGGTAATCCTTGCGCACGAATATCTGAAGGATGAGTTGCGCACTGGTCTGGTGGACATCGGGCGAGACGTGGTGGTTGGTGCCAATTGCACCATCTTGCCGGGTATAATTATAGGTGACGGGGCGGTGGTTTCCGCCCATAGTTTGGTCAACCGGGATGTCTTGCCGGGGGCTACGGTGGGCGGGGTGCCTATCCGGCATCTGAATACCCGTGGCAATGAGGCGGAGGTGCCGGATGCCGACGGTCAATGAGATGGTGGGACAGCGTCTTCCTGTTGGCAATCTGGCGGACGCCTTGAAGCTCTTGAAGGCAGAGAAGAAGACTGGAGTTCTGAGGGTTTCTGAGGAGGAGCAATACGCTCGTTTCTATCTCCGCGCTGGAGTCATCTACTACGCCGATTCCTCTTCATCCGGTGCTCCGCTGGGCGCTCGTGTGATCAAGAGAGGTCGGATAACCAGGAAGACTGTGGATGCCGCTGAGGCTGAGATCAATGAGTCGGATGAACCCAAGCTACTGGGAGAGGTCCTCAAGGAGAGGACGGCAATCTCCGAGGATGTACTGGCGGCTTTTCTTCGGGACCAGATTGTTGATGCAATGCTTAATGCTTTCTTGAAAGAGGAGCCCGTTGTGGATGTTGTACCGGATTGGAGTACAGATCCGTCTGGCGCCCTGGTAGCGATGGACTCGGACAAAGTGGCGGATAAGGGCAGGCAATGGGCGGGGGAGTGGAAGCAGATGATGGAGACAATGGGCTCGCTGGATAAGGTGCCCCACTTGACCGTTCCCTCTGCGGAGACCGGCGTGAGGCTATCTCGCAGTCGGTGGGAGGTAGTTAGCTTTATTGATGGGCGCCGGGACATCAACACCGTGGTTGCGGAATCAGGTATGGATCGCTTCCGCACCGTGAGGTCGATCCATTCGCTGATTACGGGAGGATTGGCGAAGTTGCAGGATCCTACCCTGGAGCTGTTGGGGCAGAAGCACGCTGTGGCGGTAGTTGGCCCCATAGACATATACAACTTGACGCTGCTCACCTCTGCTTCCACCGGTGAGGTTACCAGCCACACTCGTCTGGAGAACGTGAAGGACAAGGAAGTGGAGGTCAAGATATCAGCGGCCGTCCGGGAAGAGGACGGGGAAGACGGTGTTCTCATGTATTCCACCGAAGCCCGAACACCTCGGACCGTGGTCAAGAGGATGGCCTTGGAGACTTCCGGTTATATCGTGCTGGTCAATCGCAATTCAAGCGATTCAGTGATTGCTTCCGGACCGGACATCGAATTGATGAGAAGTATTGGAGATAGACCGTATGTTGTGGTCAGCTATGCTTCCATGGAGGATGAGAAGGTGGAAGAGGCCCAGGTGAGGGAGTTGTTGGCCTTGGGCGACCGGGTACCTATCCGGGAGATCAGCTTGAGGGACTCCGCACAGGTTGGAAGCGCAGTGGATACTCTCTTGAAGATGATCCCCTCCTAAGTGGTACTCTTGGGGCGCCTGCGCTGGCATGAGAGTGTACTAGGAAAGCGTTCACCGGCTCCTCGCGTAAACCGCATTCTTCGTCGCAGTCCATGGTTGGCTCCTGGGGCCATCATGCTGTTGGGGCTCCTGCTGGGCGGAGGCGGGTTAGCTCTTGCTCGTTCTGCGACCGGCATTGTGGGCGGAGCTCTAGGTCTGGTGGCTGTCTCGGTCGGATTCGTGGGGTTGATATTCGGTGTTTCCGGACTGTTATCTGCCTTGATTGTTGGACTCATTGAGGAGGAGAGGAATGATGAAGATAGCTATAACGGGTAAGGGCGGAGTCGGAAAGACCACGTTCGCGGGTACGATGGCCAGGATAATGGCTGCAGACGGCTATCAGGTTCTGGCTGTGGACGCCGATCCTGACGCCAATCTGGCCGCCGTGTTGGGAGTCTCGCCTGAGAAGGCGGCTTCAATTGTGCCTATCGCGGAGATGAAGGATCTGATTGCGGAGAGAACTGGTGCGCAGCCGGGCACCATGGGAGGGTTCTTCAAAGTCAATCCCAGGGTGCATGATATTCCTGAGGAATTCAGCCTCTCCCTGGACGGAATACGGCTCATGGTGATGGGGACTGTCAAGGAAGGTTCGGGGGGTTGCGTGTGCCCTGAATCGGTACTCCTGCGTTCTTTGATTAAACACCTGCTGGTTCACCGCAAGGAGGCTGTGCTTCTTGACATGGAAGCGGGGATAGAGCACCTGGGCCGCGGGACAGCCGAGGGGGTGGACGCGATGATCGTAATCGTTGAACCCGGAGCAAGGAGCGCCCGCACCGCCGGATCTATCAAGAAGCTGGCGCAAGATATAGGCATCAAGAACCTCTTTGTGGTGCTGAACAAGATGGAGGATCAGAGTATTGAGCCTCTTGAGAAACTGCTGGAAGGTTATGAGATCCTGGGGAGACTGCCCTACAGCCCAGGTGTGATGCAGGCGGATCTGGAAGAGAAATCCCCCTATGATACGGCTCCAGACTATGTGGAGGCTGTGCGCGCCATAGTCAAGACCCTGGAGAACAGGGTGGGTGTATCTGAGTAGGGTGGTTGGATCTGAGCGAGTTGGGTGTATCTGTGCGGGCTGGGTGGATCTGAGGGGGTTGGAACTTCTGGGCCGCTTTGTGCGTCCTAGGTTGTGTGTTGGAGACTCACACGCGTTGACGGGTGGATGACGGGAGTTTCGTGAGGATTGACTCTTGGGCGCAAGGAGGCTGAGGTGACCGGCGAAGTGGACAAGGGCAGGGAAGTACTTGAAAGAAAGCGGTGGAGATGGAGGAGGCCGGTATTGACGGCAGCGGTGTTTCTGCTGTTGGCGGTGACTCTAGCGATGGGCATGGCGGTGGGGTTGGTGGGATGTGGCGGCAACGAGGCCTCGCTGGGACGGACGGATGTGCCGCAGGAAGGGGGGGGAGCTGACGGCTCAGGATATTTGGTGCCGCCCACGATTCAGGCAAGCGAGGTCGCCAAGGACAATGCGGTCGAGGCTGCGGGCGAACCTTCTTCGGACAGCATTATGAGCGATGAGTCGAGGTACTCATCTGAGCTTGCAGCGGGGTTCGATCGCAAGATCATCAGCAACGCGAATCTCCAGGTGGAGGTGGAGGAAGGCGGTTTTCAGATTGCCTTTGATCAGGCCCTTCTTCTTGCAGACAGGTACGGGGGATACATCATTGCCTCCGAATCGTACGCCTCTGAGGATGAGCAGGCCATGAGGCGGGGAATGATTGCGCTTCGTATTCCTGCAGAATCCCTCAGCAAAGCCCTGCGTGATGCGGGAGAGCTGGGTACTGTGACTTCGCGGCGGGTCGATACCCAGGACGTGACCGCTGAGTTCGTGGATCTGAAAGCGCGCTTGAAGAATGCTGAGGCGCAGGAGAAATCCCTCCTGGAGCTGATGAGCAAGGCAGAGACGGTAGAGGACGTCTTGAGGGTGCGTGGGGTTCTCTCTAACACCCAGGCGGAGATAGAGCAGATCAAGGGGCGGTTGAACTACCTGGAGGAGCACACCGACTATTCCACCCTCACCGTGACTCTCTATGAGCCGGGATCGCCTGTAGGACCCCAGTCAGACTGGGGCTTCATGCGGGCGTGGAGGGACGCTGCTCAGGCTTTTGTCTCGACGGTCAACACCCTGATAGTCGGGTTGGGTGGGGCGCTGCCCGTGCTTGCCGTCTTCGCGCTGGTCTTCTGGGGCTTATATCGGGTGGCCAAGCCGGCCGTCAAGCGTGCCCAGGATCAATCCAGTGACCGCGGGAAGGATACATCCAAGAGCTCACATGCTGGTGAGCCTACCCAGGACTCCGCCACTCCCTCCGAGAAGGGAGATGAATCCTAGGACAGAGACGTGCATAAAGACCAGGGAGTGGCAAGTGACCGGCGCGCTCTGTATACTTGTGCATTCACGTCGGGCGCCCGCCCGGCGCCATAAAATAGTTGACACCCCTGCTCCGGCAGAGAGGCCGGGGCCGTGAAGCCCGAAGGAGGTGAGTAAACTGAGAGAGTACGAACTCATGATGATTGTGCATCCTGATGCGGATGAGGATGCGCGGAATGCTATCCTGGATCGGGTAGAGAAGATCGTCAATGATGACGGGGGAGTTTTTGGGCCTGTTGATGATTGGGGCACCAAACGCTTTGCCTATGAGATAGACCACCTGAAGGAAGGTCACTACTACGTGATCCGTCTTGATGTGGAAACCAGCACTCTGGACGAGGTGGTCAGGGTTCTGGGCATCCAAGATCAGGTTATCAGGACCATGCCCGTCAAGTTCGATGAACCTGTGACCACCAGCGTGGAGGAGTGAGAACATGGCTAGAGGCATAGCTCGAGTTACCGTTGTTGGTAACTTGACCCGTGATCCGGAGCTGAAGGAGACTGCTGCTGGAACCAGCTTATGCAAACTGGGAGTAGCCGTGAACTCTGCACGCAAGGGTCAGAATGGCGAGTGGACTGAAGAAGTCAGTTTCTTTGACGCTGTGGTATGGGGCAATCAGGGAGAAAACTGCGCACGGTATCTCAGCAAGGGTCGCGAGGTGGCCATTGATGGACGCTTGAACCAACGCCGATGGGAGGCAGAAGACGGTTCCCGCAGGAGCAAGGTGGAGATTGTCGCCAACCAAGTAGTGTTCATGAGCGGCGGTGCCGAAGGAAGCGGAGGCGGCGGAAGCGGAGGCGGCGGAAGCGGAGGCGGCGGAAGCGGAGCCGGAGGCGGACAGAAGTCTGATTCAGACCTGAGTCCCACAGATGATTTTAAGGATATCAATTTCGGCGATGAGGATGACATCCCGTTCTAGTGGTTTTCTCGCTAGCCGGGTCTCGTGCTTAGTATCGCCTCAAGGAGGATTGAATGGCGGGTAAGGATGATAAGAAGCGCCCACGCCCTTCGCAGGGTTCGCGGAGGCGGAAGTACTGCTACTTCTGCAAAGAAGGCATAGAGAAGGTTGACTACAAGGACTACAATAACCTTCGCCGGTATACGTCGGATAGGGGCAAGATCAAGTCCAGGCGCACTACCGGTGCCTGTCGCCTTCATCAGAGGCAAGTGGCCGTGGCCGTAAAGAGAGCCAGGACCATGGCTCTGCTGCCATACGCGAACCGATAGGACGTCGGCAACCGAGATAAGTGTGAGTACGTTCAGTACACCCGCGGTGAGCGAGGCTGGTAAGGCCATTGCTCTGGCGGTGGTCCTTTCTCTGGCGGTCATGTATGTCCCCGTGGCATCCATGTTGGCTGTTCCACTATTGCCTCTCCCCGTCGCCTACTTGACCAAGAGGCGTGGTCTGCGGGTGGGTCTGGCATCTGCCTTCAGCGTGGGAGTGTTGGCCTTGGTACTGACTGGACCCTGGAATGGTCTGATGAGTCTGTTTCTTGCCGGTCTAGTCGCAGTTACGATGGGGTGGTCATTTCAGCGGGGATGGGGACTGTCCCGGACCTTGCTGGCCACCGCCGGCTCGTCAGCCGGATCTTTGGCCATGTGGATGGCGACTATTTGGGTCATGACCGGAATGGATGGTAGGAGATTGGGAGAGATGATGGATTCGTCTCTTCAGGCGGCTGCAGATGCATATCGTTCGATGGGCATGGCGGAAACCACCGTCCAGAATGCAGTGGAGCAAGTTCGTGCCATCATGGATATCTTGCCCTTCCTCTTGCCGAGCATTCTCGGTGTGGCGGGCTTGGTTCTTGCGGTGGTTGCACTCGGCCTGGCGGCTGTCGTATTCCCGCGCTTGGGAGAGACCATGCCACAGACCTTCGCATTCTCAAGTTTCCGAGTGCACTGGTCTGCGGCTTATGGCTTCATCATTGGCTTGGGGCTCATGGTGGTCGCGCCCTACGCGAACATGGAGGAATTCATCCGCCTGGTCGGATTGAATCTAATAATCTTCTTCCAGTCTCTGTTCTTCTTTCAGGGCTTGGCGGTTGTGCACTGGTTTACTGTCTCGCGCAAGATCTCCGGCGGTAGGCGTGCCTTGATCTATGTAGTAGCTTTGATGGTCCAGTTCTTGCTCCAGCTGGTCAGCTGGGCGGGTCTTATGGATACTTGGTTTGATTATAGAAAGCGGTTTGCTCTTAGACCGCCGGGAGGGGAAGATGGAGTTCCTCAGACCTGCGGGCAAGGATCGAATCGGGAGGAGGAGTAGTGGAAATAATATTGTTGAAAGATGTAGATAGTTTAGGAGAGAAGGGGGAGATGACTGACGTATCAGGGGGGTATGCGCGAAACTATCTGATACCTCGGGGGTTCGCGGAACAGGCCACTCAAGCCCGCAAGGAAGCTGCCCTTAGACAGATGGAACAGAAGGCGGAACGGGAGCATCGTGCTGCCGAGCAAGCTGGAGAGTTGAAGGATCTACTGGCAAAGACCGTGCTTACCTTACCGGTTGCAGCAGGTGAGGGGGACCGGCTCTTCGGCTCCGTTACGAATCAGGATATTGCCAAAGCCATCAAGGATGCGCGTGGCATACATGTGGATAAGAAGAGGATAGATTTGGAGGAACCAATCAGGTCTCTGGGCCAGCACATGGTCAAGGTGAATGTTCATCCGACCGTGGAGTCGGCTGAGATGAAGGTGATTGTTGTAGCCCAAGAGGAGGAGTAGGCTGGCCATGGAAGCGGGCGCAAAGAGCGTCCCGCCCCGGGAGGAAGGGTACGTACCTCCTCAGAACCTGGACGCTGAGGTGTCGGTGTTGGGCGCGCTTCTGGTTGCGCCCAACCTGATCGCAGGTGTGACTGAGATTCTGAGGCCCCAGCACTTCTACAGACGATCTCACGGTCAAGTCTACGAGGTTGTAGAGGATCTGTACTCGCAGGGTGAGGCCGTGGATCCCATCACGGTCAGTGAGGAACTGAGCAACCGCGGATCCCTGGAGAAGGTCGGGGGTCGCGCCTATGTTCATAGTCTGGTCTCCGCCGTACCGGCGGCCACCAATGCTTGCTACTACGCGGATATCGTCAAAGAGAACTATCTCCTCCGCTCCCTGATAGACGTGGGGGGGAAAATCGCAGACATGGGGTACCGCAGAGAGGATGCTCCGGTTGACCTGATCGACCGGGCAGAGCAGATGGTCTTTGATATCTCGGAGAGCCGCATCTCCCAGGAGTTCTCACCCTTAGGAGATCTTATCGGGGAGAGTTTCAGCGAGCTGGAGAAGACCATGTCTGAAGGTCGTCCCGCCGCAGGGGTGGAGACAGGCTTCCGTTCTTTGGATGACATCATCACCGGTATGCAACCGGCTAACCTGGTGGTGCTGGCCGCGCGCCCCTCTATGGGCAAGACTGCCCTAGCGCTGAACGTAGCCCGGAACGTGGCCGTGGATCAGAAGAAGGGCGTGGCCATCTTCAGTCTGGAAATGTCCAAGATGGAGCTTGTGCAGCGGATGATGTGCACTGAAGCCCGCGTGGACAGCCACCGGCTCAGACATGGGACGCTTGAAGCTGCCGGATGGAGTAAGCTCACGGGAGCCTGTGCTCCCTTGTACACCGCTCCCATCCACATAGATGATACGGCTTCCGTCAACATGATGGAGATCCGGGCCAAGGCCCGGCGTCTGAAGGCCCGAGAGAAGAACCTGGGATTGGTCATCGTTGACTACCTTCAGTTGATGATGGGGGACGCACGGGCTGAGAATCGTCAGCAGGAAATATCGCGGATATCGCGCTCTCTCAAGATCCTGGCCAGGGATCTGGACTTGCCGGTCTTGGCTCTTTCCCAGCTGTCTCGGCAGGTGGAACAGCGCGAAGGCAAGAAGCCGGTGCTTTCCGACCTCAGAGAATCTGGCGCTATAGAGCAGGATGCGGACTTGGTGCTCTTCATCTACCGCGATGAGGTGTACAATAAGGAGAGTGAGGATATCGGCATCGCTGAGATCATAGTGGGCAAGCACCGTAATGGTCCCATCGGTCAATGCCGGTTGGGATTCACTCAGAGCTACACACGCTTTGCGGATCTAAGCAAAGAATCCACCTCCCGCTCCAGCCGTGGCCGCTAGCGGAGCTGCAAGGAGCCGGGAAACCAAGTTATACGCCCGCGCCCTTGGGCCCTTTGCCTACCGGCCGGTAGCCCTTCTTGAAGAGCTGGAAGCCTTCCCATCCACTGGCGGAGTGACGGGAGCGGGAGTCCCTCCCGAGGATCCTTCAGAACAGGTTGTACTGCTTGACAGTGCCGGAGGTGGCCCTCGACTTGCTGAGCGCTCACTCCTGGCTTGGCGCCCCCACGCCCATCTCTGGTCCAAGAACGGCCACACCGTTGTTTCCAGCCGGAGTGGCGGTCGTGGATGGAGGACTACTATTGGCCCAGAAGACCCCTTCTCCGCGCTGCGCGGTGAGCTGGCCCGGTGCAAGGTCTCCCTACGATGGTTGGGAGGGGATTTGGAAGAGGATCTATCCTGGGTCGGAGCCTATGGTCTCATCGCCTATGACTCCGCGCGGGCTATTGAGGTGCTTCCTGACAACAATGTGGACGATCTTCAGATACCTGATCTGGATGTGATCTTCCCTACGCGTTGGGTCTGCTTTGACCACCGCCGAGGGAGAGCGGTGGGGGTAGCGGATTCAATCCAGGGTCTGGAGGAGATAGAGGAGGTTGTCTCCGCATCCGCTCGTGCTCCCAGAGTTCGGCTGGAGATGGAGGTGGCAGGCCACAGCACGGATGCAAGCATCCGCACGGAGTCCAACATGCAGCGTGACGCGTTCGAAGCCATCGTGGCACGGGGCAGAGAGTATGTGTGGGCTGGAGACGTATTCCAAACCAACCTGTCTCAGCGTCTGGAGATGTCTTATGAAGGTGAATCTTCGCTACTTTACAGGGTGTTGAGGACTCTCAACCCCTCGCCTTTCGCGGGGTACATGAGGCTCTCCGGTTACGAGTTGTACTCAAGTTCACCGGAGCGGCTGGTTCGTCTTCATGGCCGCGTCGCGGACACTCGTCCCATCGCCGGGACCAGGCGACGTGGCAAGGACTTTGCTGAGGACGGATTGCTTGCTGATGACTTGAACCTCGACCCCAAGGAGAGGGCAGAGCACATCATGCTGGTGGATCTTGAGCGCAATGATCTTGGCCGGGTGTCGGAGTACGGTTCCGTGCACGTGGACGAACTCATGGTGAACGAACGATACTCCCACGTAATCCATATCGTCAGCAATGTTACAGGCATTCTGCAGAAGGGAAAGGACGCGGTGGACCTGGTGCGCGCGATGTTCCCAGGCGGGACCATCACCGGGTGTCCCAAGGTTAGATGCATGGAGATCATAGATGAGCTGGAAAACGTACGCCGCGGAGCCTACACGGGATCCTTTGGGTACTTCGGCTACGGTGGGGATACAGATATGAATATCATAATCCGCACTTTGGTCAGAGTGGGTGATCAGACGTTTGTCCAGGCGGGGGGAGGAGTGGTCGCCGATTCCGTTCCGGAGAAGGAGTACATGGAGACCCTCAGCAAGGCGGAAGCGGTCGTCCAGGCCGTGGGAGAAGCTACTCGGGAGCATCAGAAGCGCACCTGCGGGTCATGACTGAGCCGGGTCGGACCGAGCAACATGTCCTTCTTGGCGGTCGCGTTATCCTTGCGTCGGAAGCCCGTCTGTCCGTGTTCGACCGGGGCGTGTTGTATGGGGAAAGTGTCTTTGAGACCGTTAAGGTAAGGGGGGGAATTCCCTGCTTGTGGGAGCCGCACAGGGATAGGCTGCGGGCGGCCTGTGTTGACCTTAACCTGTTCGCTCAAGATGGGGTTGATGCGATGATCACTGACCTGGAGGATGGCATTGCGCGGCTCCTGAACGTTCAGCCGGTTGAGAGAGGTGCGCTCCGCGTACAGGTCACCGGTGGCGACAACCCCGGAGGGGCGCGGGGGCTGATTGCCCCCATGGAGGAGCGCTCCCCCACGGTTGTGGCCGCAGTTCAGGAGGCCCCCGCGCCCGCGCAGAGTTTCTATGAACAGGGCGTCTCCGTCGTCACTGCTCCGCCGGATCTGAGTAGGACGATGCCGGCTTTCAAGTCCGGGAGTTATATCGCCTCCGTGGAGGCCCGGCGGCGGGCAGCGGCGGCCGGTGCCTTTGAGTGCCTGTTCACTTGGCGAGAAGGATACTCTGAAGGTTTGGCTGGGGTGGATCAGGAAGTTGGTGCGGATGGTAGAACTCACGTGGACCAGGATGGGATCCGTCTCTTGGAGGGGTCGTTCACAAGTCTGATCGGATGGGATGGGGAACGGCTGCTCTTCCCAGGAAATGTGGGTTGTCTGCCGGGGGTGACTAGGGAAGTGCTGCGCGCGGCCGCCGCGGACGAGGGGATCCCCTGGGTAGATTTGGATGGTAGGGACAGACTTCCTGGGTTGAGTTATCCGGGGAATGACGGCGCGGTTTCAGGTCTCCTGCTGACCAGCAGTCTGTTGGGGGTGTGCCCATGCGCCTTTCTGGATGGTGTCCCCTTGGCTTCCAGTGTCTCGCCAGCGACTTTGCTACGTTCAGCCCTCCATCTACGGGAGGAGGTTTCCAGAAGCCGATGGTTGGGTTCCCGCTAACCGTGGGTACCTGGATGATGGGCCTGGTTAGTCGTTGAAGGTGGATAATGAGTGAACACGGCGAAAGCCGAATCAGGGATTTTGATGTCATCATCGTGGGCGCCGGGCCGGCGGGCATCTTTGCGGCCCTGGAGCTATCCGGTGCTTCTGATCTGGATGTCTTGCTCTTGGAGAAAGGCTGCAACCTGGCGGAACGACATTGCCTTGCCAGAGATACCGGTAGATGTATCAACTGCCGCCCATGTGACATCACCAGTGGTTGGGGCGGTGCCGGCGCCTACTCGGACGGAAAGCTCACCCTGAGTCCGCGAGTAGGAGGGTGGCTTGGCGAATACATCTCCGCAGATCGCCTGAGTGGGCTAATAGGGGAGGTGGACGGTCTGTACCGCCGTTTCGGCGCTCCTGAAGAGATCCACGGGAACAATCCTGAACGCGTGGAATACTGGAAGAACCTGGCTCTTCGGCAGGGGATGCGTCTGGTGGAATCACCCATTCGGCATATGGGTACGGACGCCTGCTCCGGGGTGTTGGAACGCATGAGAGAGGAGCTTGAGGACCGGGTGGAGATCAGGACTGAGACACCGGTCTCGCGCATCCTGGTTGAGGAGTCAGATACGGGAGAGAAGAGGACGGTGGGGGTGGAGACCCTGGAGGGCCAGAAGCTCCGCAGCCCGGTGGTGATCTTGGCGCCGGGTAGGGAGGGGTCCTCCTGGTTGCAGGGTGAGGCGGAGCGGTTGGGGCTGGGCGTGACCGCGAATGCGGTGGATATTGGTGTGCGGGTAGAGGTTCCCGCCGTGGTCACGAACGTAATCACTGATGACCTGTATGAACCCAAGCTGATCTACAGCTCACCTCACTTTGAGGATCAGGTGCGGACCTTCTGCATGAACCCTAACGGCGTAGTTAGCAAGGAGAGCTACGGTGACGTAGTCACCGTCAACGGTCACAGCTACGCAGACGATGCGCGCAAGACACCGTACACCAACTTTGCTCTATTGGCGTCCACCCGTTTCACTGAACCCTTCAAGGAGCCTGTCGTCTACGGGAAGTCTATAGCCCGTCTGGCCAACGTTCTCGGAAAAGACATCATCGTGCAGAGGTTGGGGGATCTACGCAACGGCCGGCGGTCCACTGTAAAGCGTATGGCGCGGGGAACGGTAGAGCCTACTCTTACTGAGGTAACACCCGGGGATCTGAGTTTCGTTCTCCCCTATCGGCATCTACAGGACATCGTGGACATGCTGGAGGCTCTGGATGCCCTGCTTCCCGGTCTCGCCGCGAGAGACACTCTTCTGTACGGCGTGGAGGTAAAGTTCTACTCCTCTCGTCTGGATTTAGATGAAAACTTGAGTACGGAGATAGGTGGACTGTATGCGGTCGGAGATGGAGCCGGGGTGACCCGCGGCCTCGTCCAGGCTTCAGTCTCCGGTCTGCTGGCGGCGAAAGCGGTCTTGGGGTGACCCCAGAACCATGCTCTGCGGGGAGACTCCCCGCAGAGCATGGTCGTATGGCTGATGGTGCGTGGTGTACACTCTCTTGCGGAGTACTTTCAGGCAAGCAATGGAGGGCGGATCTGTGCCCGCAACGGTGATAGTCGGTGCCCAGTGGGGAGATGAAGGCAAGGGGAAGGTGGTTGACCTTCTCTCGGAAGAAGCTGATGTGGTTGTACGCTACCAGGGTGGTAACAACGCCGGCCATACGGTGGAGAATGAGCGGGGGAAGTTTGCGCTTCACCTGGTGCCTTCTGGAGTCTGTAACCCCGGCACTCTGGTTATTATTGGGAATGGAGTGGTGGTGGATCCGGTTGCCCTCCGTGAGGAGATAGATGGGCTGGAGGAGCGGGGAGTCTCCACGGCCAATCTCAAGGTTTCGGGGAATGCCCACTTGATAATGCCCTACCATATCCTCCTGGACAAAGTTGGAGAGAACGTGTTGGGGAGGAAGAAGATAGGCACTACCCGCCGTGGTATCGGGCCTGCTTATGCGGACAAGGCGGCCCGGGTGGGCATTCGTGTGCAGGATCTGCTGGATCCTGGGATCTTCCGTGAGAAGGTACGGGCGGCGATGGACACCAAGGCGGAGATTCTTCGTCTCTTGTATGATCAAAACGTCTCCGGCCTGGAGGCTGATTGTGACAGGTATCTTCAAATGGCGGAGACGCTCCGGCCCTACATTGCAGACACCACTCTACTGCTGAACGGAGCTCTCAAGGAAGGTCGGGAAGTCCTGTTTGAGGGGGCACAAGGGACGCTCCTGGATATCGACCATGGGACGTATCCTTTTGTCACCTCCTCCAACCCTGTTGCTGGTTACGCATGTGTGGGTGCGGGCATCGGACCGACAGACATAGATGGGGTCTTGGGCGTATGTAAGGCCTACGCAACCCGGGTGGGCGAAGGTCCGTTCCCCACAGAGCTCCTGGATTCGGTGGGGCAGACGCTACGCGACAGAGGCAATGAATATGGAACTACAACCGGGCGGGAGCGCCGGTGTGGCTGGTTGGATCTGGTCGCTCTGCGCTATTCCGTCAGAGTCAACGGTATGACAGGATTGATTATCACCAAGCTGGACGTGCTGAACAAAATGGATGAGATACAAGTCTGCATGGGATACAGTTTCGGTGGGGAAAGATTCAATGAGATGCCGCCCCATCAGTCTACTATTCACAAAGCTACGCCGGTGTATGAGACACTGGCCGGGTGGAAAGCGGATATCTCCTGTGCCCGCAGCTGGGAGGATCTGCCACGGGAGGCTCAGGACTATGTGGATCTTGTGTCAGACCAGGCCGGGGTTCCGGTGAAGTTGGTCTCAGTGGGCCCCCGTAGGGACGAGACAATAGACCTGAGGATTTAGCCATCTCTGGAAGTCAGAAGGAGGAAGTCCATGGCGTTGGACGTTCTGGTTGTCGGCGGCGGAGGCCGCGAGCATGCGTTGGTGAGGAGTTTGAAGCGATGCCCCGGACTTGGACGTTTGTTGGTGGCTCCAGGCAATGCAGGGATGGCGGGGGATGCTGAGCTCTTTCGCATTGATGTAGAGGATACGGAAGCGCTGGCAGATCTGGCGGAGAGAGAAAGTGTAGATCTCACGGTTGTCGGGCCGGAAGCGCCGCTGGTTGCAGGAATAGTGGATGTCTTTCTCTCCCGTGGCCTGACCATATTCGGGCCGGAGAGAGAAGCTGCCCTCATGGAGGGATCCAAATCCTTCGCCAAGGATGTGATGCGGGCGGCCGGTGTACCCACAGGTAACGCTGAGTATCACAACAGGTATGAGTCTGCGTTGGAACGAGTGAGGGAGCGAGGGGCTCCGGTAGTGGTCAAGGCGGATGGTTTGGCAGCCGGGAAGGGTGTCACCGTGGCCCAAACACTGGAGGAGGCGGAGGAGGCTCTCCGGGAATGTTTTCTGGACAAGCGCTTTGGCTCCTCAGGAGAGAGTGTGCTCTTGGAAGAGTGTCTGGAGGGGGAGGAGCTGTCTCTGCTGGCCATAGTGAGTGATAATCAGGTTCTTCCACTTGCACCTGCTCAAGACTACAAACCCATATTTGACGGTGGCAAGGGACCGAATACCGGGGGGATGGGTTCCTATTCGCCGGTCCCCAGTGTGAGTCGTGAGATGTATGATCGGATTGTGGAGACCATCATCCGCCCCACCGTGAACGAGCTGCAGCGGCGGGGTTTTCATTACCGCGGTGTGCTTTATGCCGGCCTCATGTTGACTGAACATGGTCCTTATGTTCTGGAGTTTAACTGCCGCTTCGGGGATCCGGAAGCGCAGGCGCTGATTCCGCGTCTGGAGTCCGATATTCTGGATATCCTCTGGGCTGCGGCGAGAGGCGAGGAGATCCCGCAGGAGGCTGAATGGTCTCAGGGGCCGTGTGTGGCGGTGGTGATGGCGTCTCGCGGATACCCTGCCTCCAGTTCTAGAGGTGATGTGGTCACCGGGCTGGACAAAGTCTCCTCTCTTCCCGGGGTGGATGTGTTTCATGCCGG
>Ga0075521_10000232_pt1 | contig 14827 bp, 16 predicted proteins | sample NGEPerD_FD_74785 | JGI IMG/M metagenome (GOLD analysis project Ga0075521, IMG submission 74785) | Arctic peat soil microbial communities from the Barrow Environmental Observatory site, Barrow, Alaska, USA - NGEE PermafrostAB12-D | ecosystem: Environmental > Terrestrial > Soil > Wetlands > Peat ...
AGATAGGTGCGCGCGCCTTTCGGCAGATCGGAGAGCGTGCGCGCCGAAGCCGTGCTCGTCTTCCAGCCGTCGTACCACTCGTACACCGGCACCGCCTTGTCGAGCAGCACGAGGTCGCCGGGGAATTCCTCGTGCACCTCGTCGCCCACCTTGTAGCCCGTGCAGATCGCGACGCGGTCGAGCGTATCGAGCACGTCGAGCTTCGTCACCGCGAGCCCCGTGAGCCCATTCACACGCGCCGCGTAGCGTACGACGACGGCGTCGAACCAGCCGCAGCGGCGTGCGCGTCCCGTAGTCGCGCCGTACTCGTTGCCGAGCTTACGCACCTCGCTCGCGAGCGGCTCGTCGAGCTCCGTGGGCAGCGGCCCGTTGCCGACGCGCGTGGTGTACGCCTTCACGACGCCGAGGATCGCGTCGAGAGCAGTCGGCGCGATCCCCGTACCCGTCGATGCTCCGCCGCTCGTCGTGCAGCTCGATGTCACGTACGGATACGTCCCGTGGTCGACGTCGAGCAGCGAGCCCTGCGCGCCTTCGAGTAGAATCGCGGCACCTGATTTGGTCGCGCGATACATCGAGAGCCCCACATCATCCGCGAGCGCGAGCAGCCGCGGCGACAGGCCGTTGAGGATCTTCAGCGTGTCGTCGACGTTCGCGCGCTTGTCCGAGCCGAAGGCCACGAGCTGCGCATTCGCGTGCACGATCCCGGCCTCGAGCAGGCCGCGCAGCCGTTCGGGATGACGCAGGTCGAGCACGCGCACGCCGCGACGCGCGATCTTGTCCTCATAGGCGGGCCCGATGCCGCGCCCCGTCGTGCCGATCGCCTTGCTCGCCGCGCTCTGGCCGTCGACGAGCTTGTGATACGGCAGCACGAGATGCGCCCGGTCGCTCACGTAGAGGCGCCCCTCGACGTCGACGCCATCGCGCACGAGCTCATAGATCTCGGTGAACAGCGTCTCGGGATCGAGCACGACGCCGTTTCCGATCGCGCAGCGCACGCCGGGATGCAAAATGCCGCTCGGAATTTGATGGAGGACGAAGGAGCGATCGCCGAACTTCACGGTGTGGCCGGCATTCGCGCCGCCCTGGTAGCGCACGACCCAGTCAGCGCGCTCGGCGATCACGTCCACGAGCTTTCCCTTCCCTTCGTCGCCCCATTGCGCGCCGACGACGACGAGAGTGCGAATCGATGTGCTGAACATGCGTGCTCGGAGAGCGTGAGCGGGTGGCGCGGACGTGCTGGCCGCCGGCCAAGGGAGGTTACCCCGAAAGCTAACGAGGGCTGGCGGCTATCGCACCCGCGAGCGTGGCCGCAACTTCCTCGGCCCCGCTGCCATTCAGGTGCCCGAGGTCGTCGCCGCGCGTGTGGATGCGGCTCACGGTGCGCCAGCCGCCCTTGCTGATGTTGAGCACCTCCCAGCCTGCATCGGCGAACGCGACGCCATCCATGAGCACGCCGGGCGGGAGCCTGCTCGGCGATGGCCAGGCTGGGCCGAGGAGCGCGAGCAATGCGGCCGGTTTGCGTCCGGTGTAGACGAGGCGGATGGGTCCAATATCATCGACTCCGTCGATGTTGATCGCAGTCGCGGGCGATGCCTCTCGCGCCCACGCGCGCGCGCCCGCGAGTCCAAGCTCCTCGGCACTCGTCAACAGCACGCCGATCGGCAACTCGCGCGGCAACAGCTCGGCCACGCGCAGCAGCGTCGCGACCCCTGAGGCGTTGTCGAGCGCACCCGGTGACCGTGTGCCGACTACGCTCGCCATCACGGGGAGAGTCACGAGCACCGATGCCATCGCGAGCGCGAACCATACCTCGATCGGCATCGGCACGACTACCTGCGCGACCGCCACTCCCATCGCCACACCAAGGATGATCATCGATGCGATGATCGCGAGTGTGCGAACGATGATCGGGACCGGCTGGCTCTTCGAATCCAGATGGGCGATGATCCAGAGCGTTGGAGCGCCACGCGTCGCCACGAGATTCATGCCCCGCAAGCGAGCGAATGGGATATCGAGCACGCCGCGGCGGCTGAGCAGCGAGCCACACACACCAAGAATGAGCGCGCCGGCCACGAGAACTCCAAGCGCGCGTCGGCCATTGCCCCACGCGCCCTCGTTCACCGCAGCGAGCATGAGCGCCGCCGTGGCCACGCCGAAGAGCGGCGTACCCCATTTTCCTACGAACGTCGAATATTCGAATGGACGATGTCGCACCTCAAAGCCGGCCGATGACAAGATGAGCTGGCAGTACGAGCGTGTAGTCGCCTCGGCCGCACTGCCGGCCGGCCGTGGCAATGCCGCGATTGCGCGAAGATGCTCCTCTGCCGCGCTCACGAGCTACGCGACACGCGCGAGCCCAGCGGCGCCGAGCAGGGTGGAGACGCGCTCGCGCTCCGCGGCGCCGAGCGGGCGCAGTGGTGCGCGCGGGGCACCCCCCACGAGGCCGACGAGATCCATCGCCACCTTGATCCCCGACGGTCCGAGCTCGGCCACGATGTCGCGGGCGATCGGACGCACGCGCGCCTGGATCTCGCTCGCGGTGACACCGTCGCCGCGCGCGATCGCGTCCATGAGATCGAAGATGATCGGCGCGGCGAAGAGCGCGACCGCGAGTATCGCACCGCGCGCACCGTAGCCGATCGCGTCGAGCAGCGTGCCCGCGTGACCGGTGAGCACCGTGAAGGAATCGCTCTGCGCCTCGAGATACGCGCGCAGCTGCGTCATGTCGCCGGTCGAGTCTTTGATCCCCGCGATGTTGGGATGGTCCGCGAGCGCCTGCACGAGCTTCGAACCGAGCTGCAGATGCGTGAACTTCGGAATGTTGTAGAGGAGTACCGGCACCGGACTTTCATCGGCGACGCGCGAGTAGTGCGCCCAGAGCGCATCGTCCGTCATCGCCGCGCCGTAGTAGTGCGGAGGGACGACGAGCACCGCGTCGGCGCCGCGCTCCGCCGCATCCTTCGTGCGACGCACGCACTCGCGCGTCGACTCGGCGCCCGTGCCCGTGAAGAGCCAGCGATCAGCGGGAACGAGCGGACGCGCGAGCTCGGTGAGGCGAAGGCGCTCGTCCTCGTCGAGCAGCGCGGCCTCGCCGGTGGAGCCAGCGACGAGCACGCCCGCGAGGCCAGCGGCGATGTGCGCCTTGATGTTCGCGCGGAAGGCACCGCTCGCGAGATCACCGCTCGCGTCGTCGAACGTCGTGACGACGGGGCCGAAAATCCCCGTCAGCGATTTCGTCATGGAGGAGGTCAGGGGCTGTTCAGGTCGCGAAGGTCGCCGGCGGTGGAGTCGGTCGAGCCGCCGTCGAGAGAGATCGAGCGCGCCGTATCTTCCAACACGGACTCGGCTGCCTCGTCGCTCGCGACGGGAGTGAAGAAGCTGCGAAAGACGGTACTGCCGCAGCGCACGCACGGCTCGTCCGCGGGCGGCGTCGTGGTGAAGAACATCTCGTTGCCACAGGTGATGCAGATCAGCGTGAGCATTCCGCCGTCTTTATCGTTCTTCGCCATCGAGAGCACTCCCAAAAGAGTTTGCGACATGACGTGCAAGACGAGCGCCGCCGTTCAATGCGCGTGCTGCTAGCGGAGCCCCATCGTCTCGCGCACCGTCGCCATCGTCCGCTTTGCAATCTCGCCGCTTTTCACCGCCCCCGCAGCGAGCGCGTCGGTAACGATTTCGGGATGCGCCTCGAGCTCGAGCGCGCGCTCGCGAATTGGGGTGAGCTCGCGCATCATCCCATCCATTAGAACCTTCTTGCAGTCGAGACACCCCCACCCAGCGCTGCGGCACTGCATCGCGACATGCTCGACGGTCGCCGCATCGTTGAACGCCTTGTGCAAGTGGTAAATGTTGCACACTTCTGGTGTGCCAGGGTCTGTCTTTCGAACTCGGGCCGGATCGGTCATCGCGGGGCGGAGCTTTGCCCACACTTCTTCCGGCGTATCGAGCAGCCCGATCGTGTTGCCGAGCGACTTGGACATCTTCGCCTGTCCGTCGAGCCCCATGATACGGCGCGTCGCGGTGAGCAGCGGCTTGGGCTCGGGAAAGAGCTCGCTCTCGAACTTCGCGTTCCATCTGCGCGCAACCTCGCGAGCGAGCTCGAGGTGCTGCACCTGGTCCTCGCCAACGGGCACGAGATCGGCGCAATACAATAGAATGTCGGCGGCCTGCAGCACGGGATAGATCAGTATGCCGGCGTTGACGCTCTCCTGGCGCTGCGCCTTGTCCTTGTACTGCGTCTGACGCTCGAGCTCACCGAGGGGCGTCACGGAGTTGAAGATCCACGCGAGCTCCGTATGTTCGGGCACCATCGACTGCACGAACAGCGTAGATTTCTTCGGATCGAGGCCGGCGGCGAAGAGGGACACCGCCATCTGCCGCGTGCGCCGGCGCAGATCGGCTGGCGCGTACGTGCCGGTAATCGCGTGATAGTCGACGATACAATAGATGCACTCGTACTTGCTCTGCAGCTCGACCCAGTTCTTGACGGCGCCGAGGTAGTTCCCGATGTGCAGCTCTCCCGAAGGTTGAATCCCGCTGAAGATTGTCGACATCCGACCAAGCTACGAGCGCGCAAATAGCGGTGCAAGACAGCTCACCTGAGGCGACTGTGCTGCTCGCGAACATCGAGCGCGCGGCGATCGCGGCGGCGGCGTTCATTCGCGCGCGGGCGAAAGACCGCGTACGCATCGAGTGGCGCGCGAAGTCGGCGACGGATTTCGTCAGCGAGGTGGACCTGGGCTCCGAGCAAATCATCCGCGAGGCGCTCATGGGCGCGTACCCCGATGCGCAGATACTCGGCGAGGAGTTCTCGCCGAGCTCGGAGACGGACGCGGAGGTGGTGTTCGTAGTCGATCCGCTGGATGGGACGACGAACTTTCTGCACGGCTTTCACGAGTATGCGGTGTCGATCGCGGCGGCGGTGCGCGGCGAGCTCGTTGCCGCGGTCGTGCTCGAGGTGCCCACTGGCGATCGGTACACGGCAACGGTCGGCGGCGGCGCGCATCGGAATGGCGAGCGGATGCGCGTGTCGGAGATCGAGGATCCGCAACGCGCGCTGATCGGCACGGGCTTCCCATTCGGCAGCGATGCGTCGCTCGGTCTCTATCTCCGTCACTTCGCCGCGGTCGCGCCGCACACGGCCGGAATGCGCCGCCCGGGCTCGGCGGCGCTCGATCTCGTGCACGTCGCGTGCGGGCACTTCGATGCGTTCTGGGAGCTGTCGCTCGCGCCGTGGGACTTCGCGGCGGGCGTTCTGCTCGTGCGCGAGGCGGGCGGCGTCGTGACGACCGTTGGCGGCAGCGAGCACGTGCCGCTCACACATGGATCGCTGCTCGCTGGGAATCCGGCAATGCATCGCTGGCTCGAAACGACATTGGCAAACGCCACTCCGGCGAACGCCACACTCTGACCTCAGTGCAATGACGCTCGTCGAATGCGTTCCGAATTTCAGCGAAGGTCGCGATCCGGGAATCGTCCAGAAGATTCGCGACGCGATCGCCGCGGTCGATGGCGTCGTCGTGCTCGACGTGTCCTCGGACGAGTCGCACAATCGCACGGTGATCACCTTCGTCGCGCCGGTGGAACGCGCCGTCGATGCGGCGTTCGCTGGCGTAGCGATCGCGCGAGACTCCATCGACCTCACGAGGCATAGCGGCGCACATCCGCGCATGGGCGCGACGGACGTCGTGCCGTTCATCCCACTCGAGGGGACGACGATGGAGCAGTGCGTCGCCCTCGCGAGAACGCTCGGCGAGCGCGTTGGCACGGAGCTCGGCATTCCCGTGTTTCTCTACGAGCGCGCAGCGACGAGCCCGGTGCGCGAGAATCTCGCGGACATTCGCCGCGGCGAGTTCGAGAAGATCCGCGACGAGATCGGCACGTCGCCCGTGCGCACGCCAGACTTCGGCCCTGCGAAGTCGCACGTAACGGCGGGAACGATCGCGATCGGCGCACGGCCGTTTCTGGTTGCCTACAACGTTTATTTGGGCGACGCGACGAATCTCGGCGTGGCGAAGGAAGTCGCGAAGGCGGTGCGCGGATCGTCTGGTGGACTGAAGAACGTGAAGGCGATGGGACTCGAGGTCGACGGACAGGCGCAGGTGTCGATGAATCTCGTGGACATCGAGAAGACGCCGATGTTTCGCGCATACGACATGGTGAAGATGGAGGCTGCGGCGCACGGTGTGACGCCGACGTGGAGCGAGCTTGTCGGCCTCGTGCCGGAGCGTGCGATCGTCGATGCGGCCGCGCGCTATCTGCAGCTGCGCAACTTCTCGACGGAGCAGCTGCTCGAGCACAAGGTGCGAGCGGCGGCGAGCGACGGGACTAGTCTGAGCGGCTTTCGCGCGGCGATCGCGTCATCGAATCCGGCGCCGGGCGGCGGCAGCGCGGCGGCGCACTCGGGCGCCATCGCTGCGGCGCTCGTGCAGATGGTGGCTGGGCTGACGATCGGGCGAAAGAAGTACGCCGAGGTGGAGGTGGTGTTCAAGGACATTGCGATGCAGGCGGCCGCGCTGGGTCAGCGGCTCGCGGAGCTCGTGGATCTCGACGCGCAGTCGTACGAGGCCGTGTCGACGGCGTACAAGCTCCCGAAGGCGACGCCCGAGCAGGAAACGATGCGCAAGGCGGCGATCACCGCGGCGCTGATCGGCGCGAGCGAGGTGCCGCTCGAGACGGCGCGCGCGTGCGCGGTGGTGGCGGCGCTGGCGGAGATCGCGGCTGAGAAAGGAAATTCGAATGCGCGCTCGGATGCGGGCGTCGCGGCGCTGATGGCGGAGGCGGCGTGCCGCGGCGCGGCGTTCAATGTGAAGGTGAACGTCGACGCGCTCGACGACTCGGCGGCCGCGCATGGGCTGGTGGAGGCGTCGGAGACGTTCGTGCGCGCGGCGAGCGAGGCGGCGAAGCGGACGGCGGAGATGGTGCAAAAGGGGTAGCGCTGCTGTGCAGGATAATTCGAATGGCGTTACGATCGTGACGCTATTCGATCCCCTCCAGCTCCCTCGCCACCCCCTTCGCAGTCGCCGGCCGCTCCCCCGCCCCCTTCGCGAGCATCGCCACCACCAGCCGCTCCAGTGTCACGGGCACATCCGCGCGCCGCGCGCCGATTCCCTCCAACTCCCCCTCACAGATCTCCACCGCCACCGCCTTCGCATCCGCCCCGCGAAACGGCCGCACCCCCGTCAGCATCTCGTACATCACCACGCCCAGTGACCAGATATCCGTGCGCGGGTCAACAACCTCCGCGCGCGTCTGCTCCGGACTCATGTACGATGTCGTTCCCGGCGTGAAGCCCGGCGCCGTCATCGCGTTGCCACTCAGCTTCGCGATCCCGAAGTCGAGAATCTTCACGACTCCCTCCGTCGTGACGATGAGATTCGCCGGCTTGATGTCGCGATGGATGATCCCGCGCGCGTGCGCCGCCGCCAATCCGCGCGCCGTCTGCAGCGCGTACGAGATCACCTCGTCGATCGTGAGCGGCCCGCGCGCGAGCTTCGCGGCGATCGTCTCGCCGTGATAGTACGGCATCGAGATGAAGAAGCGATCGTCCGACGCATCGCCCATGTCGTAGATCGCGCACACGTTTGGATGGTCGAGACTCGCAATCGCGCGCGCCTCCACGCGGAATCGCTCGCGCGCGACGACATTCTCGAGGAGATGCGATGACAGGAATTTCAACGCCACCACGCGATCCAGCCGATCGTCGCGCGCCTTGACGACCACCCCCATCCCTCCGCCCACTCCCGCGGCGAGCACGTGATAGCGCGCGCCGATCACCTCCTCGCTCCATGCCGGAAGCGTCGCCTCCACCTTCTCCTGCGAGATCGATAGCACGTCCAGTACCGGCGCATCGAGCGCGCTCGTGCCATGATGCGCACGGAGCAGCGCCTCGAGCTCCGCACGAAGAGCCGCGTCGCTCCCGGCTAGCGCGATGAGCATCGCCGACTGCTCACTCTCCGGCAGCTCGATCAGGAGCGCCAGCGCCTCGCTCAGCCTCTCCCATTCGCTCGACCGATCGCCCACTACTGCTGCAGCTCGAGGTTGAGCCACGCGCGCGCCAGCGTCCAGTCGCGCTTCACCGTCGCCGTCGAGATGTCGAGCGCGGCGGCCGTGTCCTCTATGTTCATTCCGCCGAAGTAGCGACACTCGACGACCTTCGCCTGACGTTCGTTGATGGCGCTCAGCCGCTGCAGCGCTTCATCGAGCGCAATCAATTCCTCCGATCGCGTCTCTGCCACGATCGGCATGTCGTCGATCGTCAGCGGCCGCAGACCACCACCACGCTTCTGCGTGCGACGCGTGAGCGCGCTATCGATGAGGATGTGCCGCATCGCCTGCGCGGCGATCGCCAGAAAGTGCGCGCGGCTCTCGAACTCGAGCCGCTCGCTCCCCGCCAGCCGCATGTACGCCTCGTGCACGAGCCCCGTGGTCTCGAGCGTGTGCCCCGTCTGCTCCGCGCGCAGGCGAAAATGCGCTATCTGGCGCAGCTCCTCGTAGATGACCGGAAGCATCGCATCGACGGCCGCGCGAGCGCTCTTCCCCGCCTTCTTCGCGCCTGCGTCGGAGCCCGGTTGCTCGAGCGTATCGGCCATGAACTCCCCAATGATCTGATTTCCTGCGCTTTCCCGCATCCAAAAATAACACCACACGCGGAGTGCGATCGAAGACGATCGCCTTCACTCACTCCCATGAAATGCTCAGGAGATTCATCATGCGACACACGCTCTTCTCGTTTCGCTCCGCCGTCGCCTGTGGGACGCTGCTCTGCATCGCTGCGCTCGCATGCAGCGACTCGACACCCGTATCGCAGCAGGACAGGGATCTCGCCTCACTCCGCCAGGCCGTCTCGGGCCTCCACGATCTCTCCGCCGCTGAGGCGTCAGGGTACACAACCGTCGTCGGCGATCCGACCGACGGGCACACCTGCCTCTCCGATCCATCCGGCGCCATGGGGATCCACTACCTGAAGACTTCACTCGTGAATGACACCGTCATCGTCACGCAGCCCGAGCTCCTGATTTACGAGCCAGAGCAGGATGGCTCGATGAAGTTCGTGGGCGTCGAGTATATCATCCCCTACTCCATCCACGGCGCTGATCAGCCCGCACCCGTGCTGTTTGGCGTGGAGTTCTCGAAGAACGACCACTTCGGGCTCTGGGGGTTGCATGCGTGGGTCGGCAAGAGCAACCCAAGCGGTATGTTCGCGATGTGGAACCCCGACGTCACCTGTCAGTTTGCACCGCCGTCCTGAAACTCGCGCGAGCCGACGCCACGAACGCATTCGTGGCATCGGCCCCTCGTGCATCCGTTGGCGCCGCTCTACTACGATTTGCTGCACAACATCTCACTGATCCACGACTTGCACCCACACCGATCGAGGATTCGAATGCCAAAGTACGTGATCGAACGAGAGATTCCCGGCGCGGGAAGGCTGACCGCCGCGCAGCTGCAGGGCATTTCGCAGACGTCGTGCGGCGTGTTGCTGGAGATGGGCCCCAGCATCAACTGGGTGCACAGCTACGTCACCGACGACAAGATCTACTGTCTGTACATCGCGCCCAACGAAGCGATGGTCCGCGAGCACGCGACGCGCGGCGGCTTTCCCGCGAACAAGGTGTCGCTTGTTCGAGATGTCATCGATCCGACGACGTCGGAGATAACAGCGTAATTGCAAAGAGGGATGTCGCGGGGCTTGCGCGGCACCCTGGTTTTCGCCCGCTCGCCAAAAATCACCATCTTTCAGGCCACTCGCAGGACGAGGCCGATATGAGCATTACAACATGGACGTGGACACGCGTGCCGTAATCGATATAACCTGAAGGGAAGCTCACTCTGGCGCATGTCCGAATGAGGCGCTGCGCCAGAGTGAGATTCCGCAGCTCGTGCCGAGTCGCTCGCCGGATCCGGAGTCGCAGGTAAAATGTGTCTTTGAAGGACACCGCGTGTCACTCGCCTCGAGCGACATGACCTGGTCTTTATCCTCTGATGACCGATAGTCTGATTCCCACTCGCGGCCTCTTAGCCTCTTACAGACACGCGGCAGTTTCACTTCTGTCATACCTCGGCTGCCCTATCCTGGTCTTATCGCTCACGCTCGCGATCTCGAGCTGTAAGACCGACGCGCAGCGCGAAGCCGAGGCAAGAATTGCTCAGTCATCGGCGCGACGCGCTGAGATGCAAAAACGCAGACGGTGGAGCGAAACAAGACGCTACAAGCAACTCACGCGCGCGGAACTCACGGCGCAAAATAAGCAACTCGCGGTGGCCCTTACGCAGTGCGAAATGATTCGCATCTGGGATGTGCTTGGCTTTCAAGAAGGACAGAAGGCTATCGCCGAAGCCGACAACACTGTGTATCGAACTCGTGCAGAGTCCCTCGCGCAACGCGAGGAATATCGAGAGCTAGCGGGTACGGAGATCAGGGCATTTCTAGTCCCGGCCTGCGACTCAATCCGAGCAACATGGCCGCCGCTCGACACTACGATCGATCCCTACCCCGGACGGCGCTGAGAGGCAAAACGACTACAATAGCCCCTCAGTTCACCGCGTACGCCGTCAACACCCGCGGCCCCGCGTCCGTGATCGCCACCGTGTGCTCGAAATGCGCCGCGCGCGAGCCATCCGCCGTCACCACCGTCCAACGATCCGGCATTGTTCGCGTCTTCGCCGTTCCCACGCTCACCATCGGCTCGATCGCGATCGTCAGCCCCGGCGTCAGCTTCATCAGGCGCTTCGGCTTTCCATAGTTCGGCACCTGCGGCTCCTCGTGGAACTCCGTACCTATCCCATGCCCCACCAGATCGCGCACCACGCTGAAGCCCGCACCCTCGGCCACCGCCTGCACCGCCGCACCGATGTCGCCGATGTGGTTGCCGATCACCGCCGCGGCGATCCCCGCCTCGAGCGCGCGCTCCGTCACCGCCAGCAGCTGCTTCGACGTCGCATCGATCTCCCCAATCGCGACCGTGGTGGCCGAGTCGGTGAAGTAGCCCTTGTAGCCCACGCCGATGTCGAGCGAGAGCACGTCGCCGTCGCGCAGCACGCGCTTCTTACTCGGAATCCCGTGCACGATCTCCTGGTTGATCGATGCGCACACCGACCCAGGGAAACCGTACAGCCCCTTGAACGCCGGCGTCGCGCCCTCGTGGCTCCGGATGAACGTCTCCGCCATCTCGTCGAGATCGAGCGTCGACACGCCGGCCTTGGCCTGCGCGCGCAAATGCGCGACCGTCGCGCCCAGAATGCGACCGCCCTCCGCCATGATCTCGATCTCGCGCGGCGACTTCAACGCGATCATTTCCCCAGCCCCTTCATCACGATCTTGGTAATCTCATCGATGTCACCCAGTGCATTTACTCGTACCACGCGCGGGCCATTGTGATCCCGCGCCTTCGCATCGTCGCTCGTGCGCGCGCGATGCTCGTACCACGCGACCACCGGCTCCGTCTGCTCGCGATACGCCTTCATGCGCGAGCGGATCGCCTCGGGCTCGTCGTCCTTGCGCCGAACGAGCTTGCCGCCGCACGTGTCGCACGCGGTGCCGGGCTCGCGCCCCGTGTACGGCGTCTGACACCCCTCGCACGTGGTGCGCGCGCTGAGCCGGCGCACCAGCTCATCCTCGCCCACCTCGAACAGTAGCACGGCGTCCACCTGCCTCCCAAGCTCTCCCAGCACGCGCGCCAGCCCCTCGGCCTGCGGCACCGTGCGCACGACGCCGTCGAGCACCACGCCCTTGGCTTTGGCGGGCTCCGCCAGCGCTTCCTTCATGATGCCGAGGATGACGGAATCGGGCACGAGATCGCCGCGTTCCATGGCCGCCTTCGCCTTGAGTCCGAGCTCAGTTTTGGCGGTCACCGCGGCGCGCAGCACGTCGCCAGTGGCGAGCTTCGGGATGCCGAGGCGGCTCGCGATCCGCTCGCCTTGGGTGCCCTTCCCGGCGCCCGGCGGTCCCAGCAAGACGATATTCATGACGAGAAGTTCATGGTGCGAGCCCTCTTGGCGTGAGTGTTCGACGGCAACGCGTTGAGGTGCTCGCGAGCGTTACGCGCGGTCGCGGAACCTCACGCGGGCACCCTTCTTCATGAAGCCGTCGTACTTCCGGATCAGCAGCTGCTGCTGGACCACCTGAACCGTATCGAGCCCCACACCCACGACGATCAAGAGCGACGTTCCGCCAAAGCGGAACGGGACGTTGATCGCTTCCGAGATCACAATCGGCAGAAGGAAGATGAGCGTCAGAAAGAATGCCCCGGGGAGCGTAATGCGCGTGACGACGCGGTCGATGTATTCCGCCGTGCGCGCTCCCGGCTTGACGCCCGGAATGAAGCCGCCCTGCTTCTTCAGATTCTCGGCGATGTCGATCGGATTGAAAATGATCGACGTGTAGAAGTACGTGAAGAACAGGATCAGCACCGCGGACGCCAGATAGTACAACCCGGAGCCCGGCTGAAAATACTCCGCAATCTCCTGCAAGCGCACGTTCTTGCTGAACTGCGCGAGGGTGCCGGGAACGACGATCACCGTCTGCGCGAAAATGATCGGCATGACGTTCGCCGCATTCATGCGCAGCGGGATGAAGTTCTTCGCGCTCTCGCGCTGGCGCCCGCGCGCCATCGTTCGCTGCGGGATCTGGATCGGCACGCGGCGCGCCGCGACCGTGATCGCCACAGTACCAGCGACGACCAGCACCATGATCACGCCGAGCAGGAGGAGCTTCGGCAGCGCCGTCGTTCCCGTCTGCACGTAGGCGAACGTCTGCCCGATTCCCGGCCAGATGCGCTCGACGATCGAGAAGAAGATCAGAAGCGACGCGCCGTTGCCGACGCCGCGCTCGGTGATCTGCTCACCCAGCCACATGACGAACATGGCGCCGGTCGTGAGGAAGAGCGCCATCTGAATGCGGAACGCGAAGCCGGGAGTGGTCACCGCACCCTGCAGCGATTCCGTGAACAGCGCGTAGCCCCACGCCTGCAGAATCGCGATCGCCACCGTGAGGTAGCGCGTGTACTGCGTGATCTTGTTTCGTCCCTCTTCCTCGCGCTGCATCTTCTCGAACGAGGGCACCACCGCCGCCATGATCTGGAAGACGATGCTCGCCGAGATGTATGGCACGATGCCGAGCGCGAACACGGTCGCGCGAGAGAGACCACCGCCAGTGAACAGATCGTAGAGGCCCGCGAGCCCGCCCGCCTGCTGGTTCTGGAAGAAGTCGATCAGCGCGCGGACATCGATTCCGGGCGCAGTGATGTGCGCGCCGAGCCGATAGACCACGAGCGCCAGGAGCGTGAAGCCGATCTTCGACTTCAGCTCCGGCGTCTGGAAGAGATTCTTTACCGCTTCAGCTGGATTCGATTGCGCCATTTTACTCTTCGACCCGGCCTCCCGCCGCGACGATCGAGTCACGCACGGAAGCGCTCACCTTGACGCCACGCACCGTAATCGCGCGCGTCAGTTCGCCGGTGTTGAGAATCTTGGCCGGTCCCTTGTTCTTGCGGATCAGCCCGGCCTGCGTGAGCGTCTCGACGGTCACATCGCCTTCCATGTCGCTGATCTCATCGAGGCGCACGATCTGATTCTCCACCCGGAACGGGTTTGTGAATCCGCGCTTCGGCAGCCGGCGCGTCAAAGGCATCTGTCCGCCCTCGAAGTGCGGTTTGCCGCCGCCCGGACCGTGGTGTCCCGTGCGCGCCTTCGAGCCCTTGTGTCCCTTGCCGGACGTCTTGCCCGTGCCCGACCCCGGTCCGCGCCCGAGGCGCTTGCGGTTGCGGTGCGAATTGAGCGACGCCTCGAGGTTGTGCAGGCCGAGCTTCTCGACCGGCGTCTCTTCTTCCTTTGCCTTCGTAGCCATTATTTGCTCCTCGCAACAGGCGTCACCTTTACCAGGTGCCGCACGCGCTTGATCGCTCCGCGAAGCGAGGGCGAATCCGGCTTCACCACCACGTCCTGATGATGACGCAGGCCGATCGCTCGGAGCGTCGCTCTCATCCGGGCCGTGTGGCCAATGCCGCTCCGCACCTGCTCGATCCGAACGTCGCCCTTCGTGAGCGTGTTCGCTTCAGTCGTCGCCGGGCCCTTCCCCGGATGCCATACGAATGTCCGTGGCATTACACCATCTCCTTCGATTTCGCGCGCGACTTGTACTGCAGACTCGAGACTTCGATGTCACGCTCGCGCGCGATCTGCTCGACGGTCGTCAGGTGATGCAGTCCATCCAGCGTCGCACGAACCATGTTATGCGGATTCGTCGAGCCGAGGCTCTTCGTGAGAATATCGCCCACGCCTGCGCACTCGAGCACCGCGCGAACCGCGGCGCCCGCAATCACACCGGCTCCCGGCGCGGCGGGCTTCATCAACACGCGACCGGCGCCATGCTCGCCGATGATCTCGTGCGGAATCGTGCTCCCCGTGAGCGGAATGCTCGACATGTTGCGACGCGCGGCGTCGACGGCCTTGCGCACCGCCTCCGATACTTCGTTCGCCTTGCCGGTCGCCACGCCAACCTTGCCGCGTCCATCGCCGACGGCGACGAGCGCATTGAAGCTGAAGCGACGTCCGCCCTTCACGACCTTCGCGACACGGTTGATCGAGATCACGTTCTCGAGGAGATCGCCACCCTCACGATCGCCGCCGCGCGAGCCGCCATCGCGACCACCACGACCGCCGCCCGAGCCGCCGCGACCTGCGCCGCCACCTGGACCGCCGCGACCAGCGCCGCCGCCCGGACCGCCGCGATTGCCACCGGGGCCGCCACGACCTGCGCCGCCGCCCGGGCCGCCTCGACCACGCGCGCCGCCTGGGCCACCGCGCCCTGCGCCGCCGCCCGGACCAC
>Ga0075521_10000233_pt1 | contig 14774 bp, 8 predicted proteins | sample NGEPerD_FD_74785 | JGI IMG/M metagenome (GOLD analysis project Ga0075521, IMG submission 74785) | Arctic peat soil microbial communities from the Barrow Environmental Observatory site, Barrow, Alaska, USA - NGEE PermafrostAB12-D | ecosystem: Environmental > Terrestrial > Soil > Wetlands > Peat ...
CATCGGTGATCGCTGCAGGCTCGGTGAGCACCGCGATGTCACCGTCATCCACCTCGACGGCAAGTACCTTCTTCGCCATCACGCCCTTGATCAGCAGCACCGATCCAGGCCTGAGAGCCGCGATGATTGCGTTGCTGCCAGCGAAGAGAAAGAGATCGCCATTCGTGCTCATTCCCGTGAGCGCGCCGAGCCCCTCCTTTCGCTCCATCGTCGTGACTGCCGGCGCATACGTGAGTCCCGTGACGCTCCCGGTCGCCTTCGCGCCATCGGAGCTCTTCGCGCTGCTCGCGCTGCCGCTCGACGAGCCGCTCTTGCCACACGCGAACATCGCGAGTGTCGCTGATATCGCGACTGCGCCGAGCGACCGAAGGCGGACTGCCAGCATGTTTTCCTTCATTGCGAGAGGCGAGCGTCGATCAGTTCCGAGATACATCCACGCAGAGCATCGTTCCCTTGTACGCAACGCCGTTGGCCGACGTCGCCTCGAACGTGATGGTCGCATCCTGTCCGCGCGACGCGAGCGACACGGTACCGCTTCCGCTGCTCTCGTGGCCGGGGCGCGTCTCGACTTGGTATCGTGTGCCGTGCCCGACATCACCGAAGATGATCGTTGCGGAAAACGACGTGTTCGCGCCTTTCACGTCGGCATCGGGGATAGTCAGCAGAAGCACCGTCAACTTCGTCGAGTCATTGCTCGGCGCTCGACCGCCGACCATGACGTCGAACTCGTGTTTCGGGCGCGGCGCATTCTCTCGAGTGATCTCGCAAGGCGACTCGACATTCCTCAAGAAGTACGTACCGGCGTGTGCGCCTCCGGCGACAGTCACCATTGCCGTCACGCGGTCGGTGTCGCGTGGTAGCGATGCGAGCGCCATGGCAGCAAGCGCGAGCAGCAAGCGCACGTCAGCGAGCTCCCGGTGCCATGGCCTACAACCGCGCCGCGGCTACCTGCGCCAGCTTCACCGCGCCATTGTAGTCCGTCGACGACGACTTGAACTGAAAGTCCACCGTCTGATCGCCCTTCAGGAACACGAGCGTGTTCGTCGAGCTCGTCGTGATTTGATCCCACTTTCCGTCGAGCGTATCAGGCGCCTTCGCGCCGCCGAGCACGCTCGATACGAGATTTCCGACGCCCGCCATCATCTTGAACTGCATCGCGCCGCCGCTGTACGTCGGCGTGACGACGAGCACGCGATGCTTTCCCGTAAAGTAGGAGCAGCTCGACCCATTCGCGTGCGCGAGCGCCGTTCCCTCGCGCGAGCGAAAGGGCGCCATCTTGAGCGGACCAAGCACCGCTTCAGCCTCCGAGCGCGAAATGAGCGCGCACGGATCCGGATCGCTATGTGGCGCAGTGAGATCCTTGGGATCCTCGGCGAACGGCTGATCCGCGATCTTGTCCATGATCGCACCCGCGAGCGCCATCCCCTTGTCGCTCTCGCCGAACGCGAAGATCTGCGCGGTGATGCGCCCCTCGCGAGCCATCGTCAACCCGCCTGGCACGCCGCTCACGTAATCCCAGCGACCATCGACCATCGAGTCGCCCTTCGACTCCTTGTCCTTGAACACGGCCTGGATGTCGGGAACGCCGGAGAAGCCGGCTTGAATCGCGCCCGCATCGTCGAGCTCCATCTCGATCGCCACCGTGCGCTTGACGATGTCCGACGTCTGCTTCATCTCGTACATGCAGCCGCGACCGTCCGGCTGCGGCACGGCGTTCTCCGCGCTCCGCACGCGCACCGGATCGCCAACGAGCGGCTCGCCGAACACCTTCTCGACCTCGGCGCGAGTGATCCAATCGCATGGCGCCTTGTTGTACTGCACGGTGGGAACGGACGCCGACTGCGAGCCCTCGCCCTTGCCGCTGGCCGACTTGTCGCCCTTGTGGCAGGCGATGGCACCGAGTGAGAGCGCAGCGGATGCGAGCGCGAGCGCGGACGTACGAAGAGCATGAGACATGTCGGATCTCCGGGTGTCGGCAATGCCAGCGATCATTTTGCGCACGGGCGTACGAGCTCCACGCGCCTGTTGCGCGCACGCCCTTCGATGGTGGTATTCGGCTCGCGCGGCCGCGTCGCGCCGAAGCCGGCGGAGCGGAGTCGCGCGGGCGCGATGTGATAGCGCGCGGTCAGCGCATCGCGCACGGACTCCGCGCGATGCGTCGAGAGCGTCTGGTTCGACGCGTCGCCGCCGATGTTGTCGGTGTGTCCCTCGATCGCGAACGTCCAGTCCGCGTGCTTCGCCAGCAGCTTGCTCACTTCGGCGAGCGCGGGCTCCGATGCCGGGTCGAGCGCCGCGCTGTTGAATGCGAAGTAGATCCCCGGAAGCTCGGCGCGACACGATGTGGCGAGCTCCCGCTCCACTGTCGCATCCTTCGTCGGGAGGTCGATGCGGATCGTCTGCAGCACGTCCGAGCCCGTCACGACCTTGAGGATGAGTGGATGAGTGCTGTCGGCGACGACCCAGAAGTCGACGGTCTCCTTCTGCTCCTGAAACGCGAAGTGGCCGGTGTAGTGCAGCGTCTGCAGACTCACGCGCTGGCCGTTGACGAGCATCGGCGTCGGCTCTGCCTTGGGCGATGCGAGCGTGAGTGTGCCGCGCACCGTGATGCGCGACTGGAAAACATTGCCGAGGGCGCCGAGCGATGAGCCGAGTCCGCCGCCCTCGATATCGGTAATGCTGAATGGCGTTTGCTTGTCCGTGAGCAGGCGCTTGTAGACCGCGGTAGAGATCGAGAAGGCGGTGAATCCGGGCGATTCCTCCGGTCCACTGCTCATGAAGATCTGGTCGATGCGCGGCGCGCCCGCGAGATCGCTCGCTCGAACGAAGCGGTGGAACTCACCTCGCTCGGGAAGGCTCGAGCCGGCCGTGCCGTTCTTGTGCTCGAAGCGCCAGCTATAGCGCGCGCCGGCGCTCGATGCGTCGGACACCGTGACGATGTTCTCGCGGTCGCCCTCGGGGTAGTGAAGCGCCGAGACGATCGTGAGGCCAGTCACGAGCGGGATCTGCGGCGAGCTCTGCGCGGCGAGCGGAAGCGCGCATACCGCGTGCGCGAGCACCAGCACAATGAGTGCAACGGGCGCAGGAAGGCGAGTCGTCGTGCCGGATTCGAGCGTAAGTCGGCGTGCTCGGCGAATCACGATGTACCTCTGAATCCGGGAAGGAAACGAGCGGAGTCCAGCCGGGCAGGCGGCGCATTGTTGCGCGCCTTCGCCGTGTGTCGTATGGTCCAAGCCGCAGTGGCTCCGTTCGAATGTGAATATATCTTTATCGACAGCCGCCACCAGATGTGGCCGTCAAAAAAAGGCGGCGCGTTGCGCATGCGACGGAGGGTGCCATGATAGATCGAAAGCCGCACGATGAAGAGATCGATGTCTATGGCCTTTCCGACCGCGGGAAGGTGCGCAAGAAAAACGAGGATCACTTTCTCCTCGCGTCAGTGCATCGGCGGGTCAACATCATCGACACAAATCTCGCCGAGTCCGCTCGCCTCCCGCTCGCCGATCAGCGTCTCGCATTCATTGCGATGGTAGCCGATGGCGTCGGCGGCGCGACGGGTGGAGAGCGTGCGAGTGCGATCGCGCTCGAGACCGCAACGCGCTACGTCGTCAGCTCACTCGACTGCTACGATCGCGCCGCCGCCGTCGAAGGCTCGATGACTCCCGCGTTGCAGGGCGCGGCGCTCAAGTCGCACGAGGCGGTGCTCGAGCAGGCGGCCAATGAGGGCGACGGCATTCGCATGGCGACGACGCTCACGCTCTGGATGGGCGTATGGCCGTGGTACTATCTCCTCCAGGTCGGCGACTCGAGATATTATCTCTTTCGCGACGGTCAGCTTTCGCAGATCACTACCGACCAGACGATCGCGCAGGATCTGCTCGATCAGGGCGTGTTCACGCGCGAGATCGCCGAGCGCTCGCAGTTCAAGAACGTGCTCTCCAGCGCGATCGGCGGCGAAGCGTCGCTGCCGGTAATCACGCGCTTGCGTGCAGACTGGAACAACGTCCATCTGCTGTGCACGGATGGTCTCACCAAGCACGTATCGGATGCGCAGATCGCCGATCGGCTGTCGACGATGACGTCGTCGAAGCAGGTCTGCGAGCAGCTGATGCAGGATGCGCTCGAGGGTGGAGGCACGGACAACATCACGATCATTGTCGGTCGCGCGACACCGAGCGAGTCAACGCAGCTCATGGGATGAAAATGGTCCGCGGCAACTATCGAGTAGCGAGATTCGTCGGCGTGCGGGATCATGGCGCGATGCGAACGCGGGCGCCCACGATCGGACGCCCGCGTTTTTCGCATCGTGCTTCGGGGATCAGCTGCCGAGATACTCCACGTGGGCGTAGGTGCCGAGTCGCACGTTGTACGCGAGGTACCAGCCGATGTGATCAGGATCATCGTAGATGACGATGTCGTCGTTGTCCCAGAGCCAGTCACTCGTGTAGTTGTAGTCGTATGCAGACACGGACCAGAAGAAGCCGCCCGCGTTAAAGCGATCGCGGGCGCCGCCGCCGAGCCGCCAGACGTGTTGCGGGCCGATCGGACCCGTGAAGTGGCCGTGAGCCCACGGATGATCGAGATGGTAATTCGCGTCGTTGCTGCCGCCGCTATGGCCGACCCAGACATTGTTCGTCACGTGCACGTGCGGCGCCGCGGGGTGGTCGGGGCGGTCACGATAGGTGGGATGTGCGGCGGGCGCGGGCGCCGGATGCGGCGCTGTGTGCACTGGCGACGGACCACGCGCAGGGATGTGGCCGGCACCGACTTCGGGTCGGCTGGCGGGATGCGTGGCGGGATGCGTGGCGGGTGCGCGCGCGGCGGGCGGATGGGCTGCGGCCGGATGCGGCGCCTCGTGCTGCGGGGCGCCTCCCTGCGCTATCGCGACGGCCGGAGCCAGCGCCAAGATGCATAGCGAGCGGATCAGTGTTTTCACGTGGGTTTTGATCAACGGTTTAAGAGATCTGTTCAGATATTTGAGGCACCTACCATGCATATCGTTCGCCGCCGCAGCCGTTCGGCAACAAAGAACTCTTAATGCGAAAACAGGACTCGCTCGCGCGAATCCCGTCGTCGTTCGAAATCGAAATCCGTTGATCAGTTTCCGTCGAACGTCACGTGCAGGTAAGTGCCGAGCCTGGTGTTGTAGGCGAGATAGCATCCCGAGTTGTCGGGATCGTCGTAGATGATCACGTTGTCGCGATCCCAGTACCAGCCATCCGCATACGCGTAGTCGTACGCTGCCACGCGAAAGTAGAAGCCGCGAAAGAAGAAGCGGTCGCGCCCGCCGCCCTCGAGCTGCCACACGTGGCGCGGTCCGATGTAGTCGTGCGAGAAGCCGCCGCGCCACCCGTAGCCGACGCGATATCCCGGCGAGCTGCGGTAGCTGCGATCGCGATTGTTGTAGTCGACGCGGTTCTGGTCGTAGCGATCCGGACGATCGTTGCCGTGATAGCCACGATCGACGTGATACGCGGGCTGGCCGTGATCGTTGCGATTGTATCCGGAGTTGTAGCGCGTGTCGACGCGAGTCTCGACATGCTGCGCGGGGCGATTGCCCGAGCGATCGCGATACACCGGTCGCGAACCGTAGCTCTGTTGCGAGCCGTGTTCGTATGAGCGTCCGCGGTCGCCGCGATCAGCGTGCGATTCCGCGCGCGCGTTGCCGGAGCTGCGCTGACCGCGGTCCTGTTGGCTGCGGTCCTGTTGGCCGCGGTCCTGGTGGCCGCGGTCCTGGTGGCCGCGGTCCTGGTGGCCGCGGTCCTGTTGGCCGCGGTCCTGTTGCTGTCCATCATTCCCGCGGCGCTGTGCGAGCGCAGCTGCGGGGAGAGTGAGTGCGATCGCGAAAAGTCCAAGGAGCTTTGTCATACGTGCCGCCTGGTTGACGAATGTCCCGAAGTGTGACGGGTGAGCTCCTTTGGCCCTGCCGGAGCATAGCAGCTGGTGACCAGATGATACACGTGGCTGGCTGAGGTGGTCCCGGTTCCGTATCTTCACCGATGCGGAACTTTTTCGGAGCATGGCGGTGGAATCCGAGCAGCTAAGGGACCAGCTCCAGGCAACGCTCGGCGCCAACTACACCATCGAGCGCGAGCTCGGCGGCGGTGGCATGTCGCGCGTCTTTCTCGCGACCGAGACGACGCTCAACCGCAGCGTCGTGGTGAAGGTGCTGCCTCCCGAGCTCGCGCACGCCATGTCCGTCGAGCGCTTTCGGCGGGAGATCGCGCTGTCGGCGCGGCTGCAGCATCCGCACATCGTGTCGCTGCTGACGGCCGGGGAAATCGACGGGCTTCCCTACTATACAATGCCGTTCATCAACGGCGAGTCGCTCCGGGCTCGGCTCACGCGCGAGGGTGAGCTTCCGCTCGTCGACATCGTGCGCTTGCTGCGCGATGTCGCCGGCGCGCTCGCGTACGCGCACGAGCACGGCGTCGTGCATCGGGACATCAAGCCGGAAAACGTGCTGCTCACTCGGCAGCACGCGCTCGTTGCGGACTTCGGTGTCGCGAAGGCGCTCTCCGAGTCGACGATGGCGGCGGGGACGTCGAGCACATCGCTCGGCGTCGCGCTCGGCACGCCCGCCTACATGTCGCCCGAGCAGGCGGCCGCGGACCCGACTACGGACGGCCGCTCTGATCTCTACGCGCTCGGCGCGATGGCGTACGAGATGCTCACGGGGACGCCACCGTTCAGCGGGCGCAATGCGCAGGCGACGCTCGCGGCACACGCGGGCGAGGCCGCGACGCCGGTCGACATTCGGCGACCGACGACGCCACCAGCGCTCGCGGCGCTCGTCACCCGGCTGCTCGAGAAGCGCCCTGCTGATCGCCCGCAGACGGCGCAGGAGGTGCTCGACACACTCGACGGCGTGATGACGACGAGCGGCTCGATGCTGCCGTTCGCGCCGAAGAAGAAGTCGCGCGTGCCGGCGTGGGCCGTTGCCGCGTTCGCGGCCGTGCTCGTGCTCATCGCGATCGGATACGCGGCGCGGCGCGGCAAGAGTGTGACAGGCCTCGGCGAGATGAACGGCATGAGTGTCGACGGCGACATCGCGCCGCACTCGGTGGCCGTGCTCCCGTTCGCGAACGTGGGGAAGGACACCGCGACCGAATACTTTGCCGACGGCATGGCCGACGAGCTGACGACGGCGCTCGCGCGCGTACCCGGGCTCAAGGTGGCCGCGCGCAGCTCCGCGTTCACCTTCCGCGACCAATCGGTCGGCGCCCAGCACGTGGGGAAGATGCTGCACGTGGGCGATGTGCTCGAGGGAAGCGTGCGTCGCGAAGGCGGGCGTCTTCGTGTGACCGCGCAGCTCGTGAATACGGTGAGCGGGCTGGCGGTGTGGAGCGAGTCGTATGAGCGCGAGATGAAGGACGTCTTCCAGGTGCAGGACGAGCTCACGCACGCGATCACGGCCGCGCTGTATCCGACGCTGTCGAGTGAGGGACACGACTCGGCGGAGAGCGCGAGACTTGCCGTGGCGCACGCGCCGCGCGGCACAACGGATCTTTCGGCGTACGATCTCTTTCTGCAGGGGAGACACTACTTCGGTTTCGGAGGCGCGGCATCGCTGTGGAAGGCGATCGGCTTCTTCCAGCAGGCGATCGCGGCGGATTCGACGTTCGCGCGCGCGCATGCTGCGCTTGCGATGTCCTACGATCTCCTCCCGGAGTACGGCGGCGCGCCGGCGGACTCCGTCATTCCGCTGGCGGAGGCGCACGCACTCCGCGCACTCGCGCTCGACTCAGGGTTGGCGGATGCACATCTCGCGCTCGGCGACGTGCGCGTGCATCAGTGGCGCTGGGCGGACGCCGAGCGCGAGCTCGATCGGAGTGTGTCGCTCGATCCGTCGAACCCAACCGTGCATCTGTGGCACGCCGAGCTGCTGCTCGGGATGGGCGATGTTGCGGCGGCGATGGGTCACGCGCAGATGGCGCGCGCGCTGGACCCGCTAACAGCGGTGACGAATCAGACGTTGAGCCGAACGCTGCTCGATGGTCGGAAGTACGGCGAGGCGGCTGCGGCGGCGACCGCCGGACTGGCGTTCGACTCCACCTTCAGCGGGCTGTACGTGAATCTGATGGAGGCGGAGCTGCTCGCGGGAAATGCGGATAGCGCGGCGCACGTCGCGGATCGCGCGCTTCGGGTCGTGCGAAGGGGACTCGGCGTGCGGAGCGCCGCGATCTGGACGTACGTGCGCGCGGGGCGCCGGAGCGATGCCGATGCGCTGCTCGCCGAGATGCGTCGCGATCAGAGCGCGGGGAGCGTGCCGGCGCTCGACATGGCGCACGCGCTCCTCGCGTACGGACAGACCGACTCGGCACTCGTATGGATCGGCAGGAGCGTTGCGCGACACGACGCGGAACCGGACTGGAACGGGCTCGCGTGCGATCCGACCTACGATGCGCTGCGGAGAGATGCGCGCTTCGTGTCGATGATGGCGCCGACGGGGATGAGGATTTGTAGTGGGGGATGAGCGAGAGGCGCCGACGTCGTTGCTCCTGCGCTCGCTCGCAACCGAAGACCGTGAGAATCGAAGCGCTCGGAAACGGCTGGTCGGCCCGGACATCAACTACGGTCGTGAGTGCCTGCTCGCACTCGCGCGCCAAACGGGCGGCTGGGTCGGGTGGGAGGCCGCGAATCTGCGCGGCATCGCGGAAGAGCTTGCATTCCTGCCACTCGCAGAGCAGAGAAAGCACATAGCGTCCGACATCGAGGTGGGCGCGTTGATCAATCGCGCACTCGCCGCGGCGCTCGATGAGAATCGCCTGCGTGCTCCGACGCGCGCGCTGCAAGGGAGCCTTGGCTTTCGCCAAGCGCTGCGCGACGCGGTGCTCGAGCTGCGGACCGCCGGGATCTCCGCCGACGCTCTTCGAGCGGCGGCGTCCGGAGATTCCGCGGCGCACGACGTCGCGGCCGTGCTCGAGATCTATGAGCGGCTGCTCGAGGAGCAGCGCATCGTCGATCCCGCCGGACTCTTCGTCGCAGCGCTGGATGCGTTCGACCGCGAAGCCGATTTCGTTCTCGACGGCCTGACGCTGCTCTCGCCGGGCATCATCGCGCGTGGATTGCCCAGGCTTCTGGTCGATCGACTGTTGTCACGCGGCGCGCGCGTGCTCGCCGCCGACATCCCGATCGAGGTCCCGACTCCCGCGGTCCTGCTCGTTCGTGGGAGCGCCGCGGTGGAGCGCGGAAGCTCGCTCGCATGGGTCGCGGCGTCGGGCGTTCCCGCCGTCGACGATCTGCGCGTCGACGCCTCCGTGTGCGATGTCGATTTCTTCAATGCGTCGACGCCATCCACCGAACTGCGCGAAGTCTGTCGCCGCATCGTGGCGGAGGGGCTCTCGTGGGATGAGGTCGAGATCGTCGCGACGGATGTCGACGGCTACGGCATCGCGCTGGACGCGCTGTGCGAGAGCGCGGGGATCGGCGCGACGATGCTGCACGGTATCCCGCTCGCACGCACTCGGCTCGGCCGCGCGCTGACTCGCTGGCTCTCGTGGCTCGAGCAGGGGCTTCCCGCGGATGTGCTCCGGCAGTCGCTCGAGGCGGGCGAGCTCACGATCCCCGGCACGACGCACCTCTCGACCGCGCTCGCACGCGAGCTGCGCGCGCTGGAGATCGGATGGGGCCGAGCGCGCTACGAGGCGACGCTCGAAGCGATCGCCGAGGGGCGCAAACCCGTGGATGGCGGCGCGCACGATGGCGAGTCGAAGGAGGAACACGAGATTCGCCGGGCAACGCGCCGCCAGACCGTGGAGCTGCTCGCGACTTTCCTTACGACGCTGCTCGGCGCCACGCCGGCGGTGCCCGAGCGCGGCGCCACGGAGCATATCGAGGCATCGTGCGCGTCGCTCGCGCGGGCGACGCTCGGCTGGCTCGCGCTCGTACCGACGCACGACGCGGCGGAGGAGCAGACCGCGACTCGCCTTCGCACGCGACTGGATGGGCTGGCGAGTATCGACGATGAGCGAAGGTCGTTCGCGAGCGCGATCGCGGAGCTCCGTGATTCGCTGGCTGAGCTTCGCGCATGGCCGCTCGTCACCAGCGAGCGGCAGCCATGGAGCTCGGCCGGCAAGATGCTGCATCTCACGGACGTCGCGCACGCGGGGACGACTGGCAGGAAGAGGGTGTTCGTCGTCGGTCTCGATGCCGATCGAACGTCGGGGCCGGCGCATCAGGATCCGCTGCTCCCCGATGCATTGAAGAGCCGGCTCGCGCACGATGCGCTGACGACGACGCCGGAGCGGCGCCAGCTCTCGGCGTATCAGCTCGCGATGGCGCTCTCCTCGTTGCGCGGCCGCGTTACGCTTTCGTACTCGCTCACCGCGAATCGTGACGGGCAGCAGGCATCGCCGGCGGCGGAGCTTCTCCAGGCGTATCGGATTGCGCACACCGACGCTACGGTGTCGTACGAATCGCTTCGAAAGGCGCTCGCGCCTCCGGCGTCGGCGGTCGTGACGCGTGATGAAAGCGGAGCACTGCGCGGCGCCGAACTTCTCGATGCGCGTGATGTGTGGCTGGACGCGCTGGCCGATGGCCCGCTGCTGCTCGATGGCGATGCGCTCGTCAGGGGCGCGCATCCGATGCTGGACGCTGGACTCGAGAGTGGTGTGGCGTACACGGGTTCGGTGCTGACCCCGTACCACGGCATCGTCGCCGGCGCCGCCGGCATCTTCGACCCGACGGAGCGAGCGGGGAGCGCGATATCACCGTCCTCCTTCGAGATGCTGTCAGCGTGCCCGCTCAAGTGGTTCTACCACTATGCGCTGGCGCTTCGGCCGTCGCTCGAGCCCGAGTTCGATCCCGATCGTTGGCTCGACGCCGCGCAGCGCGGCAACCTCCTGCACGCGCTGTTCGAACGCTTCGTCGAGGAATATCTCGGGCGTCAGGAGGAGATCCACGATGACAGCGCGAAGACGGCCATCCTTGCGATGGCGGATACTCTCATCGCGCACTATCGACGCGAGCTTCCCCCGCCAGGCGAGTCGGTCTTCGAGAGCGAGGTGCGCGAGCTGCACGACTCGGCGCTCGCCTTTCTGCAGATGGAGCGCCAGCACTCGAGCGGTGCAAGTGCGGGGCACTGGGCTCACGTCGAGCTCGAGTTTGGTGCGCGAGATGCCGGAAGCGTCTTTCCAATCGATGCGCAGACGCTCGTGCACATCAAGGGTCGCATCGATCGCGTCGACGAGCTCGATGATGGATCGCTGCGCGTGGTGGACTACAAGACCGGGATGCCGACGAAGTTCAGGAAGAGCTCGAAAACGGGTGCGTTCAACGGCGGCCGACTGCTGCAGCCCGCGGTGTACGCGGCCGCCATACGAGAGCGCTTCGCGAAAATGGTCACTCGTTTCGAGTACCGCTTCCCCACGGAGCGCGGCAAGAACGAAGTGGTTGCGTTCAACGCCGCTGAGCTCGAGTCCGCGGCCGCGCTCGTGCCCGATCTGCTCGGGTACATCCGATCAGGCACCTTCGTCTCGACGAATGACGAGAGCGACTGCAGGTATTGCGACTACCGGGCGAACTGCCGTGCACCGGAAAAGGGAATGCCGTTGCGGGTGCGGTGGGCGCAGGAGCACTCGGACACGCTCGAGCAGTATCGCGCGATGCTTGCGCGGCGCGCCAAAGGGATCAAGTGAGCGAAGAGCTCGAGTCGCTCGAGGCACGCCTCCGTCGCGACCAGCTCGCGCGCGAGCAGATCGTGCGCGATCTCGACACGAACATGCTCGTCGAGGCCGGTGCGGGCTCGGGGAAAACTACGTCGCTGGTGAATCGCATGGCCGCGCTGGTCGCGCGAGGAACGCCGGTGGAGCGTATCGCGGCGGTGACCTTCACACGTAAGGCCGCCAATGAGCTGCGCGAGCGATTTCAGATCGAGCTCGAGAGGCGCGCCCGCGCGAAGCCCGCGCACGACGAGGAGACTCGTCGCTACGACCGCGCGTTGCGAGACAGCTCGCGCGCTTTCCTCGGAACGATCCACGCCTTTTGCGGGAGGCTCCTTCGCGAGCAACCGTTCGAGGCGGGGCTCGATCCGCGGTTCACCGAGGTGAGCGAAGAGGACTGGAGCGAGCTGCAGCGCAACTTCTGGCGGCGCTGGACCGAGCGTGCGAAGCGCGACGATGATGCCGGTCTCGCCGCGCTGCGCCGCGTCGGCATCGATGTGCGAGTGCTTTTCGACGGATTCGGGGTAATGGTGAGCTACGCAGACGTCGCGTTTCCGACCGCGGATGTTCCACTCCCCGACATTCGCGCGTGTCTCGCCAGGCTCGGCGCGCTGCTCGCGAGGACGAGAGCCGCCATGCCGGCGACGGAGCCGGACGGCGGCTGGGATCCGCTCATGACGCTTGTGCGCACATTCGAATTCCATCGCTCGCTCGATGACTGGAATGATGTCGGTCGCCTCTGTTCTCGCCTGGAGCGCATCGCCGACTCGCATTGCGAGATCACGCAGAAGCGATGGAGCGCCGACAAGGAGGGTAAAGCCGTTGCCAAGGCCCTCGCTCAAGAGTGGAGCGACTTCGTGACGAATGATGTCGCCGCGATAGTCGCTCTGTGGCGCGAGCACCGCTATCCGATCGTCATTCACTTTCTCGAGCGCGCCGTGGCCGCGTTCGAGCGCGAGCGACACGTGACGGGCCAGCTGGGCTTCGAGGATCTGCTGCTTCTTTCCGCCAGACTCCTCCGCGACAATCCGGCGATGCGCGCCGAGCTCGGTGCGCGCTACGCGCATCTACTCGTCGATGAATTTCAGGATACGGATCCGGTGCAGGCCGAGGTGTGCTTCCTCCTCGCGTCACCGCCGAGCGAAGGGAATGATTGGCGTCGCGTGACGCCTCGGCCTGGATCGCTCTTTGTCGTCGGTGATCCGAAGCAGAGCATCTATCGCTTCCGCCGCGCGGACATTCAGATCTACGAGCTTGTGAAGCGCCGGCTCTCCGAGTGCGGCGTTACGCTCGCGCTCACGCGCAACTTCCGATCGGTGAAGCCGATTGAGGAGCTCGTGAACGCGCACTTCTCCGGCGCTTTTCCATCCGTGGCAACGGCAATACAGGCGCAGTTCACTCCGATGGAGACATCGAGGGCGCCCGTACTGCAAAATGGGATTTTCAGGTACGAGGTCGCGCCCGAGGAGCGAAACAAGGACGCGCTGTACGAAGAGGACGCAGCCATCGTCGCGTCCTGGATCGCCGATCGCGTCGCCCGCGGCGAGAAGCGCCCAGCGGACTTCCTCGTGCTCACCGGAAAAAAAGACCAGGTCGCCTACTACGCGCGCGCGCTGGCCGAACGTAATGTCCCGGTGACGACGAAGGGGGCGTCACTGCCGCAGGAGTATGAGCTTCGCGAGCTGCTCGTGCTCCTGCGCGCGCTTGCGGACCCGGAAAACGCGATTGCGGTAGCCGCCGCGCTCGAAGGGCTGTTCTTCGGCGCGAGCCCCGCGGATCTCTTCGCGGCACATCGAGGCGGCGTCTTCTTCGTCGTCACACACGCACCAACCGATGCGGCCACCGGCGTCGGAGGTGCGCTCCACGCGATGCACGAGTGGTGGAAGCTCTCACAACGCCAGCCAAGCGATGTACTCCTCGAGCGAATCCTGGACGACACCGGCCTGCTCGCATACGCCGCAAGCCAGTCGCTCGGCGACGCGCGCGCGGGAGCGCTGATCCATCTCGTCGAGGCGCTCCGCGGCTCGGATGCCGGCTCCGGCACCGGCATCGTCGACGCGATCGATCGGCTCGAGCTATTGCTTCGCGCCGAGGCATCCGATGCGCCGCTGCGACCTGGACGCGCGGATGCTGCGCTCGTGATGAACGTGCACCAGGCGAAGGGGCTCGAGGCGGACGTCGTCATGCTTGTGGCGCCGCAGGACCTGTACAAGTTCAAGCCCGCCGCGCACATCGAGCGGCGCGATGACGGAAACGCGACTGGCTCGATCATGATCTGCGTGAAGGAGGGCAATCAGACTCGCATCGTCGCGCAGCCACCGGGGTGGTTGGAGATGCAGGCGGAGGAGCAGCGCTTCGTCGATGCAGAGAGGGAGCGGCTTCTCTACGTGGCCACGACTCGCGCCTGCAACGAGCTGGTGGTCGCGCAGAAGGCGAGCGGCGTCGACTCGTCGGCATGGGCATCGCTCGCGCCCGTGCTCGCGACGCAGGCGCGTCTTCTCGCGCCGATAGTGACTCTAGCGCCCGGCAGGAGGCAGACGATGCGCACACCGGACTCCGTGCGCGATGCCATAGCTGCGACAAATGCCAGGCGCCGAAACACCGCTTCGCCGACGCTGCAGATCGCGACGGTTACGGAGTCGGTGAAGGCGGAGAGGGAAGCGCGACGTTCGTACGATCTCCCGAGCGAGGGGTTGGGCGTCGCGTGGGGACGAGCGGTGCATCGCGTGATCGAAGGGCTCGCCCGCGGCAGAAGCGGAGAGGGACTCCGCGCATTCGCGGGAGCCGTGGCCGACGATGAGCAACTCTCTGTGAGCGATGGGCGCGCGCTGGGCGATTTGGCGGAGAAGATCCGGCTCTCCGATGCGTGGCGACGACTCTGCGCCGCCGGCGCCATTCAGCCGGAGCTCGGCATCATGCGCTGCCAGCGCGACGATGGTCGCGACGTGCTCACCGAAGGGGTGATCGATGCGGCATCGCTCGCGGCGGGTGACTGGACGATCGTCGATTGGAAGACGGACGATGTCGGTGAAGGCGAGTGGAGCGCGCGCTCGCCCAAGTACTTGCGCCAGGTGGAGGAGTACGGCGCCATGATCACGACGCTGCTCGGAGACA
>Ga0075521_10000234_pt1 | contig 14764 bp, 13 predicted proteins | sample NGEPerD_FD_74785 | JGI IMG/M metagenome (GOLD analysis project Ga0075521, IMG submission 74785) | Arctic peat soil microbial communities from the Barrow Environmental Observatory site, Barrow, Alaska, USA - NGEE PermafrostAB12-D | ecosystem: Environmental > Terrestrial > Soil > Wetlands > Peat ...
CCACTCGGCGGTGCCGTCGCTGGACCCGTCGTCCACCACCACCACGCGGAAGTCGCGGAAGCTCTGGGCGGCCAGCGAGCGCAGCACGCCCTCCAGCAGCTCACGGCCGTTGTATGTGGCGATCGCGACCGTCAGCGCGTTGCCCGGCCGCGCGGCCGGCAGCTGCGGGCCCTCGCCCTCGTGTGCCGCGGGCGCGCTCACTCCTCTGAGCCGATCAGCCTGTCGAGCTGGGCCGTCGAGCGGGTCCGCGAGCGCTGGATGCGGCGACGCTCGCCCAGCACCGCGGGCATGCCCGCGAGCGCGTCGCGCCACACCCGCAGCCACAGCAGGGCGCGGCGGCGGCGCAGCGCGAGCGCCAGGTTGCGCAGCTGCACGAACGCCAGCTCGGGCGCATGGCGCAGCAGCGCCGATGCGGGAAAGTCCTTGACCACCACCCAGATCGCGTTGCGCCAGTTGTGGTAGAGGGCGAAGTCGCTGGCGCCCTTGCCGAGCGTCGCGCTGCCCATGTGCCAGGCGACGGCCGTAGGGACGTAGCGGCAGCTCCAGCCCGACAGCTGGGCGCGAAAGCACCAGTCCACGTCCTCGTAGTTGGCGAAGAACCGCTCGTCGAAGACGCCCACCGCATCGAGCGCCGCGCGCCTGTAGACGGCGGCCGCGCCGCACGCGCTGAAGATCTCCTGCGGGCGCTCGTACTGGCCGACGTCGCGCGAGCCCTGGCCGCGCCTGTTCGCCTCCCCGCCCCACGTGTAGATGTCCCCGGCGCCGTCCAGCAGCTCGCGCTGGCGATAGTCCAGCAGCTTGCCGCACGCCACGCCCGCCTCCGGGTGCGCCGCCAGCGCCGCCACCAGCTCTCCCAGGCAACCCGGATCGAGCTCGACGTCGTTGTTCAGCAGCGCCACCAGCTCCGAGTCTCCCGCCCGCAGGCAGGAGTTCAGGGCGCCGGTCACGCCGCGGTTGCGCTCATGCACGACCACCTCCACCTCCGGGCAGTGCTCGCGCAGCCACGCGACCGTGTCGTCGCTCGACGCGTCGTCCACGACCACCACGCGGAAGTCGCCGTAGAGCTGCCTGCGCAGGGACGGCAGCACGACCTCCAGCAGGTGTCGGCCGTTGTAGGTGGCGATCCCCACAGTCAGGCGCGGCTGCGCACGAGCCTGCGTCGCGTTCGTGTCCTCTGCCGCCGCGCCGCCCACGTCAGTCGCCCAGCATTTCGCCCAGCCGGCTCGCCGGCACCCGCCGGGCGCCCTGGATGCGCCGCCGCGCGAGCAGCCAGCGGGGCAGCCGCCGGATCGCGCCCAGCCACGCGCGCAGATACAGGCGCAGCGTCCCGTTGCGCGCACAGTGCACCAGCGTTCCCGCCTGCTCGCGCGCGATCGCCGGCGCGCAGCGCAGCAGCACGCTCAGCGGCAGGTCCTTGACCATCAGCCCGATGCGGTTGCGGTAGTGCAGCAGCAGATAGAACGGGCTGCTGTCGCCGCCCGTGGTGGCCCCGCCCATGTGGTGGGCCACCGCGCTCGGGACATACCAGCTGCGCAGCCCCGCCAGCTGCGCGCGCAGTCCCCAGTCGACGTCCTCGAAGTAGGCCCAGAAGGACTCGTCGAACGGGCCCACCCGCGCCAGCGCCGAGGCGCGGTAGAGAGCCGCGCCGGCCGTCGGCGTGAGGATCTCCTGCTCCTGGTCGTACTGACCCTCATCCAGCTCGCCGCCGCCGCGGCGGAAGGCCACGAGCCGGCGGGTGAGGACGTCGCCGGTCCCGTCCAGGCGCGCGCGATCGTGGTAGCTGCGCAGCTTGCACCCCACCGAGGCCGCGTCCGGGTGGCGCTCCAGGCCGGCGGTCATCTCCGCAAGCCAGTCCGGCTCAAGCTCCAGGTCGTTGTTCAGCAGCGCCACGTACTCGCCCGTGGCCGCCGCCACGCCGCCGTTGAGCGCGGCCGCCACGCCGACGTTGCGCGCCAGCGCCAGCACCTTCAGCTGCGGCCACTCGGCCGCCAGCCACGCGCCCGTGCCGTCGCTGGAGCCGTTGTCCACCACGATCACCTCATCCGCCGGGCGCGTCTGGCGCGCCAGCGACGGGAGCACCACCTCCAGCAGCTCGCGCCCGTCGTATGTGAGCACCACGGCGCTGACGGCTCGCGACTTCACCGCGGAGCACCCGGCACAACGGTGTGCGCACCGGCTTGCTGTGCTCGAGCGCCTTGCATGTCAGGAGGGCTTGCGCAGCAGCAGCGTGAGCGCGGCCCCTCGACACCCGCGCCGCTCCACGGGCGCCAGCGCCTGCGCGAGCAGCACCCCGGCGCGCAACGCTGCGTACGGCGCGGCCCCCGAGGAGGGATCGTTGCGCAGCGCATACACCCAGCCGTGCACGTTGCAGGCCAGGCCCGACGGGTCGCTCGTCGTCTTCAGCACCGGCTCCAGGCCCAGCTCGCGTGCGCGCTCCTCCAGCGCCCCGGCGCCCATCAGGCACACGTGGCGCGGCGCGTCCAGGTGCGCCCAGCGGCTGCGCAGGAGCTTGAACTGGATCGAGTCGGGGTTGGGCACCGCGATCGCCAGCACCCCACCCGGCTCGAGCGCATCGTTGGCCGCGGCGAGCGCCGCCGCCGGGTCGGGCAGGTGCTCCAGCACGTGCCAGAAGCTCACCACGCGGGCCGGCGGGAGCGTGCTGAGCGTCTCCAGCGGGCGGTCCGTGCAGATCGCGCGCACGCCCAATTCGCGCTGCATGAGCTCACAGCAGGCGCCGTCCATCTCGATCGCGCTCACCTCAAAGCCGCCGTCGCGCGCCGCCGCCGCGAAGCCGCCCGCGCCCGCGCCCACGTCGATCAGCGTGCCCCCGCCGACGATCGCGCGCAGCGTCTGCACCCGCCACGCCTCCGCCGCCAGCAGACCCGGATCGCCGCGCCACAGCGGCTGGCCGTCGGCGTCGAACTGGTGGTAGCCGCCGCCGTAGTAGCGGCCAAGGTCCCGCGGAGGCGATGCCAGGAAGACCGACGAGCACTCCCGGCAGCGGTGATAGGAGAAGCGCTCGGCGGTGATCCTGCGGTTGCGGTCCTCGGCAGTGAAGGCGAAGCGCGCGGGTCCGCCGCACAGCGGACACGAGTGCGCCCCGGGCGAGCCGTGGGCCTCGGGGGCGTCATGCGCCGCCTGCGGCTCGGCACCGGCATCGGCGGGTGAGCGGGCGCTCATGCCGTGCGGCCCCGCGCCAGGATGCGCGCCCGCCCGCGGCGCAGCTCCTCCAACAGCTCCTCCGGTATGGCGCGCACGCTCAGCAGTATCGCCGCGTAGACGATCGTGGCCAGCGCGACCAGCGCGATCGCGGGCAGGCCGGGGATGAACGCCACCGACGCCGCCAGCCCCCCGGCCAGCGCCACGCGCGGCACGGCCCAGAGCGAGGGCATCAGGTGGGGGTCGGTGCGCTTGAGCACGAACGGGACCGCCACCGCCAGCCCCACCTCCGTGATCGCCGTGCCCAGCGCCGCCCCCTGCGCGCCGTGGGTGGAGGCCAACGTGACGACCAGGATGCTGCCCACGATCAGCGCTGCCAGGTTGACGAACATCAGCTCCCGGTTGCGCCGCAGGCTGAGCAGCGCCATGCTCCACACGGCGCTCACGAAGCTGCCGCCGAGCCCGAACGCCTGGATGCGGAGCACGCCGATCGCCTTGGAGAACGCGTCCGCGCCGACCGCGTGGATGGCCAGCGGCGCGCCGAGCGCGAGCGCCAGCACGAACCACGCGCCGACGATCAGCGAGGAGACGAACACGCGCGAGACGGCATAGGCGAAACGCTCGTGGTCGTGGATCGCCGCCCGCGCGAAGATCGGGAACACGCCCGTGACCATCAGGCCGGGGATCACGATCAGCACTTCCAGGATCCGAAATGACGTGGCGAAGTAGCCCAGCTGGGTCGCCGTCGCGGTCAGCGACACGAAGATCACGGACAGGCGGAAGTAGATGACCGCCAGCGCCACCGCCACCGAGTAGGGCAGCACCTGGCGGACGAGCACGGCCCATTCGGCGCGGTCGAAGCGCGGCAGCAGCGGCACCTCGCGGCGCACCAGCCAGGCGGTCAGCGCCAGGAACAGCAGGCCCACGGGAATCGCCAGGCCGATGAACCACAGCAGGCTGAAGCCGAGCGCCACCAGCGCGATCGTGGCCGCGGTCGTAAGCGCCTGACGACCGAGGTCGGTGGCGGTCAGCAGGCCAAGGCGCAGGCGGCTGACGAGCGACAGCGCCAGCGTGGCCTGGACGTTCTGGAACATCAGCGCCGCGCCCGCCAGCGCCACCCCGGCGACCACGACCGGGGAATAGCCGGCGAGCAGCGCGAAGGCGACCGAGCCGGCGATCCCGACGAGCGTGAGGGCCACGCGCAGCCCGAGCAGGTTGCTCATCAGCTTGGAGCGGCCCTGCGGGTCGCGGACCGCCAGCTCGCGCACGCCGAGCGCGGTCAGGCCGAGATCGGAGAGCCCGGCCACGATCGCGGCGATCGACATGGCCGTGACGTATGAGCCGACGCGCTTCACTCCCAGGTGGCGGAACAGGAACGCCGCCGCCAGCGCGCCGAGCAGCGCGTTGAACACGTAGCCCGCGACCCGCATGGCGCCTCCGCGCACCGCCGCTCCGCCCGCGTCGCGGCTCCCCAGCACGGCCGCCACCTCGTCGTCCAGCTGCGCCTCCGACGCGGGCGCGGGCCCGCCGGTGTGCGTCAGCTCCAGCAGCGGCACGCCGAGGACCTCATCCTCCTCGGCTCCGCTCACGCCGCCTCCGACGGCGTCCGCTCGGCGTGCGTCACGGGAGCGCCGGGCTCGGCCGGGGCGGCGCGCTCGCCCCACGCGTAGCCGGAGAGGACCTGCCGCCTGAGCGCGTCGCCGAGCTGGTAGGAGCGCGTCTGGTTGTCGCCGATCAGGAGGTTGCCCTGATCGCCCTGCCAGAAGGTGACGCTGGCAGGCCAATCCGCGCAGCCGTAGGCGCGTCCGTCCCTGCCCGCGACCAACACCTCCTGCGCGCCGGAGCGCAGCCGCGCGGTGATCCCCCGCCGACCGCTCTCCAGGCGATGGGCCGCCAGCTTGTCGCGCGGCGGGTGGCCGCAGATCCGCAGCCAGCGCTCGCGCTCGATCAGCAGCCCGTTGGTGCGCAGATGCGGCGAGGGGAACTGCGCGAATCCAGCGCTCTGGCGGGCGATCGTGCCAGCGGTGCGCAGCGCGCGAGCGACCCTGCCGCCGCGCGCCTGCGCCTGCGCCTCCTCGCTCCCCTGCGCCAGCTCCGCGAACACCCGCTGGGTGGACTCGCGGTCGGCGAACACCCCCGCATACGGGCCGCCCAGGCCGAGGTTGTAGCGGGTGTGCGAGGCGTGGCTGCCCCACGACCCGCTCGCGGCCACCGCGCCCACACCCGGGTCAAGGGCCGGTGCGGCCAGCAGCTTCAGCCAGTCGTCAGCGAGGATCACGCTGAAGGAGTTCAGGAACGCCAGCCGACGGTGGGGCAGCTCGCGGGCGGCGCGGCAGTATGCGCCCAGGTCAAAGCCCTCATCGGGGACGCTCAGCCAGCGCGCGTCCAGCTCGCCGGCGAGGTGTCGGTAGCGCTCGCCCGGGGGTCCCTGCTCAAAGCCCTTGAAGACGAGCACCAGCTCGTGCTCCAGCCCCGCGGGGTGGCGGCGATAGGAGTCCAGGAAGATGCGAAGGGGCTCGATGCCGTTCGCCTGGCGCACCAGATGCACGACCGCCAGCTCGGCCCCTGCCTGCTGGCGCGGGCGCGCGCGGGCCGCCGGCTGAGAACCGCTCGTCATCCCCCGCCAGACTACCCGCCCTCCTGGCCGCTCCCCGGCAGCTCGCCCGCCCGCATCGCCGCGCGCGTCCACACGACCGTCTCGCGGATTCCCTGCTCCAGCGCCACCGTCGGCCGGAAGCCCACCTCAGTCGCAAGGCGCTGCACGTCGCCCGCGATCACGGCCGGCTCCTCGGGCCGCGCGGGCAGCGCGCCGAAGCGCACGCGCCCCGGACCGTCCGCCTCGGCGGCGATCAGCGAGACGACCTCGCGCACGGGCACCGCCCGGCCGGAGGCGATGTTGAGAGCGCCCGTGGCCTCGCCCGCCAGCAGCGCCACCAGCGCCGCGGCGACGTCGCGCACGTACATGAGGTCGCGCCGCTGGTGCCCGTCCGTGGTGGGTACCTCCTCGCCCGCCAGCAGCCCGCGCGCCACGCCGGAGACCAGCCGCCCGGGCGCCTCGCCCGGGCCATACAGGAAGAACACGCGCGCCCATGCCAACGAGATCCGCAGTTGCGCCGCGATCGCCGTGGCGGCGACGTGCGTGGCGTGCTTGCAGGCGCCGTAGAGAGTCGCCGGCTCCAGCGGCGTGCCGTGCTCGCTCAGCAGCTGATCGCCCCACGCGTACTCCGCGCACGTCCCCGCCATCACCGCGCGGGTCCCGCCGGCCTCGCCGAAGGCGCGCAGCAGGCGCAGGCTGGCGTCGATCCAACGCTCGTTCTCCGGCGCGCTCCAGAAGCTTCCCGGCGTGGCGTACCAGGCGAGATGCAGGAGCCGCTCGGCGCCTGCTGCGCGCGCCAGCTCCTCCGCGGCGCCCGCCTGCAGCAGGTCCAGCTCATGCCAGCTGACTCCCTCGCGCGGGGAGCCCGCGTGGCGGGCGACCGCGTGCACCTCCTGCCCCTGGGCCAGCAGCGCATCGAGGGCATGGCGGCCGATGAAGCCGCTCGCCCCCGTCAGCAGCACCCCGCTCACGGCTGGAAGTCCGGGTAGGAGGCGTCGCGCTCGGAGATCCTGCGGGGACCGTCGCTCGCCGGCCAGCGGATGGCGAAGGCGCCGTCGTCCCAGCGCACCCCCCGTGCGGCCTCGGGAACGTAGCGGTGGCCCATCTGGTAGATCACCTCGCAACCGTCCGCGAGCGTCTGGAAGCCGTGCGCCAGCCCCGTGGGAATGTAGAGCGCGCGGCCGTTCTCCGCGCTCAGCTCGACCCCGTGCCAGGCGCAGTAGGCCTCGGAGTCCGGACGCAGGTCCACCCCCACGTCGAAGATCGCTCCGCGCACGCAGCGCACCAGCTTGGACTCGCCGTGGGGCTCCGCCTGGTAGTGCATGCCGCGCAGCGTGCCGCTGTGCTCGTTGAAGGAGGCGTTGCATTGCACCACGGCCGCGTCCAGGCCGTGACCCTGGAACTCCTCCGCGTCGAACGTCCGTGCGAACCAGCCGCGCTCGTCGCCAAGCCTGTCGGGCTCGATCACCCACGCTCCCGGCAGCGGGGTCGCCAGGAACCGCATCACCCGCTCCCGGGCGCCGGGCGGCCGGGCGTGAGCTGGGCGCGGGCGCTCCTCACGAGAGCAGCGTCAGCTCGGGCGTGCGCGCCGCGAAGCGCCCGCCCCACTCGCGGATGAAGCCCAGCTGCTCGACGATCTCATCCTTCAGGTTCCAGGGCAGGATCAGCACGACGTCCGGGCGGTCCTCGCGCAGCGCCTCCGGAGAGCGAATCGGTATGTGGCTGCCCGGCAGGAAGTGACCCTGCTTGTGCGGGTTCAGGTCGCAGGTGTAGTCGATGAAGTCCCGCCCCACACCGCAGTAGTTGAGCAGCGTGTTGCCCTTGGCCGGGGCGCCGTAGCCGACGACCCGCAGTCCCTGCTGCTTGAGGCCGATCAGGAAGCCGAGGATCTGGCGCTTGTCCGCCTCCACGCGGCGGCCGTAGCCCAGGTAGGTCTCGAGCTTCTCAAAGCCCGCCGCGCGCTCGCGCTCGCGCAGCTCCCGCACGGCCTCGCTCTCGGGCCGCCCGTCATCCTCGGCGTGGGTGCCGTAGATGCGCAGCGAGCCGCCATGCGTGGGCAGCTCCTCCACGTCGAACAGGCGCAGGCCGTGGGCCTCGAACACGCGGCTGACCGTCAGGAAGGAGAAGTAGGAGAAGTGCTCGTGGTAGATCGTGTCCCAATGGTTGTCCTCGATCAGGCGCATCAAGTGCGGGAACTCCATCGTGATCGCCCCGCCAGGCGCCAGTAGGATCTTCATGCCCGCCACGAAGTCGTTCAGGTCGGGGACGTGCGCGAGCACGTTGTTGCCGACCAGCAGGTCAGCCGCGGACTCCTGCGCCAGCGAGCCGGCGGTCGCGCGCCCGAAGAACTCCACCAGCGTGGGGATGCCCTTCTGCAACGCCACCTTGGCCACGTTCGCCGCCGGCTCGATCCCCAGCACGGGGATCTGGCGCTCGAGAAAGAACTCCAGCAGATAGCCGTCGTTGGAGGCGATCTCCACCACGTGGCTGGTGTCGTCCAGGCCGAAGCGCTCGATCATCTGCTCGGAGTAGAGGCGGCTGTGCTCCAGCCAGCTGGAGGAGTACGAGGAGAAGTAGGCATAGTCGGAGAAGATCCGCTCGGGCGTCTCGAACTCCTCCAGCTGCACCAGGAAGCAGCGCTCGCAGACCAGCGCGCGTAGCGGGTAGAACGGCTCCATGCTGTTGGCGCGCTCGGGCGGCAGGTAGGAGTTGGCCAGCGGCGACATGCCGAGATCGGCGAAGACGGCCTCGACGGCGGCGCCACAGAATCGACAGGCTGTCTGGCTCATGGAGCCGCGGCAGCGTAGCTGAGGGTCTCGATCTGCGCGAGCGTGACCGCGCGCATGTCCGCGCCGTCTGCCAGCGCGCTGTACCACTCGGCGATGCTCTCCAGCGTGCGCTCCAGCCCCACCCGGGGGCGCCAACCGAGGCGCGAGCGCGCCCGCGAGGAGTCGAGCTTGAGGTAGCGCGCCTCGTGCGGGTGGGGGCCGTCATCCAGCGCCCAGCGCAGCTCCCGCGGCCACAGCGCGCCCATGCGCTCCACGATCCAGCCGACGGGGCGGGCGTCCTCCTCGGCCGGGCCGAAGTTCCAGCCGGCGGCGAGCTCGGGCGAGTCCCACAGCGCCTGCGCCAGCACCAGGTATCCGCTGAGCGGGTTGAGCACGTGCTGCCATGGGCGGATCGAGTTGGGGTTGCGCACCAGCACCTGCTCGTCCGCGAGCGCCGCGCGCATGATGTCCGGCAGGAGGCGGTCCTCGCCCCAGTCGCCTCCGCCGATCACGTTGCCGGCGCGGGCCGAGGCCAGACGCGGGCCGTCGGGCTCTGAGAAGAACGAGCGACGCATCGCGCTGGTGAGGAGCTCCGCGCAGCCCTTGGAGCTGGAGTAGGGGTCGTGCCCGCCCATCGGCTCCTCCTCGCGGTAGCCCCACTCCCACTCGCGGTTCTCATAGCACTTGTCCGAGGTGACGTTGACCAGCACCCGCACCCCAGCGGCGTTCAGGCGCACCGCGTCCAGCACGTTCACCGCCCCCATCACGTTCGTCTCATACGTCTCACGCGGCTGCGCAAAGGAGCGGCGCACCAGCGACTGTGCAGCCATGTGGATCACGACCTCCGGCGCCGTCTGCGCCACCGCCGCCGCCACCGCCTCGTGGTCGCGGACGTCGCCCTCGATGCTGTCCATGCCCTCGCCCACCCGCGCCAGCTCATACAGCGACGGCCGCGTGGGCACCCCGTCGGAGAAGCCCGTCACGCGCGCGCCCAGCGACTGCAGCCACAGCGACAGCCACGCGCCCTTGAAGCCCGTGTGGCCACTCAGCAGCACGCGACGCTCGCGCCAGAAGCCAGCATCCACCGCCCGGCCCGCGCTGCCCACGGTGCTCATCGCCTCAGGCCCACGTTCGCCACGGAGCCGAGCCCGAGCTCCACAGCTGCTCCAGGTGGTTACGGTCGCGCAGCGTGTCCATCGCCTGCCAGAAGCCGTTGTGGCGGTAGCAGGCCAGCTCGCCGTCGCGGGCCAGGGCGCGCATCGGCTCCTGCTCCCACACCGTCTGCTCGCCCTCCAGATAGCCTCCCACGTCCGGCGAGAGCACGAAGAAGCCGCCGTTGGTCCAGCCGCCGTCGCCGCGCGGCTTCTCCTCGAACTCGCGCACCCGCTCGCCCTCTATGTCCAACGCGCCAAAGCGCCCGGGCGGCTGCACAGCCGTCACCGTCGCGCGCGCGCCCTGCTGGCGGTGGAAGGCCACCAGCGCCGTCACGTCCACGTCGGCCAGGCCGTCGCCGTAGGTGAAGCAGAAGTCCTCATCGCCCACGTACGGCAGCACCCGCTGCAGGCGCCCCCCCGTCATGGTCTGCTCGCCCGTGTCCACCAGCGTCACCCGCCACGGCTCCGTGTCCGAGCGGTGGACCTCCATGTCGCCGCTGGCCAGGTCGAAGGAGACATCGCACGTGTGCAGGTAGTAGTTGGCGAAATACTCCTTGATCAGGTAGCCCTTGTAGCCCAGGCAGATGACGAAATCCTCGATCCCGTGCGAGGCGTAGATCTTCATGATGTGCCACAGGATCGGCTTGCCGCCGATCTCCACCATCGGCTTGGGGCGCACGGCAGTCTCCTCGCTGAGTCGCGAGCCGAAGCCGCCGGCCAGGATCACCGCCTTCACAGCTGCGCAGGGTAGTGGAGATCCGTTTCAGGACTCCCTGACCGCCACCGCCTTGGATGCCCCCGCCGCGAACGGATAGTCCGACTCCGGTTCGGACAGCGCGCGGAACTCGTACAGCGCGGGGCCGGGGAACTTGAAGCGGTAGCGCGCTCGGTAGCGGCCGCGGGCATCCGTGCGCAGGACCTTGAACTCGATCCAGGCGCCGCCCGGCGAGCGCGCCTCCAGCACCACCTGCTTGCCCTCCGGCGGGATCGGGTGGCCGCGCAGGCGCCCGCGGAAGAAGATGCTGCGGCCCACGCTCGCCGTGCGCGGCGAGATCGCCAGGGCGACACCCGCGCGCACCGTCAGCGCGAGCGTGCTCGAGACCACAGGCGAGGGGTCGCCCAGGTGACTGCGGTAGGAGAAGCGCAGCGTGCGCGAGGACAGCCCGACGGGAAGGCGCAGCGAGAAGCGCCCGTCCGGGCCCGTCCGCGGGCTCGCCATCGCAACCGTCCTTGAGCCCGTGAACGCCGGCGTCGCCAGCACGTCGATCTGCGCCGCCGAGATCGGCACGCCGCCCGGACCCGTCAGCTGGCCCGTGACCGTCTCCGCGCGGCCGTAGCCGCTGATCAGCCGCCGCCTCCTGGTGCGCGCCCAGCGCACCGCCAGCTGCGCCTGGGAGGAGGCGTTGGTCCCGTTCGGCGGCCCCGGTGCGCCCGGGTTGTAGACCGTGATCGTCCTGTCCAGCACCGGCGCCGAGTTGCCCGCCGCGTCCGTCACGCTCACCACCAGGTGGTGGATGCCGTTGCTCACCTTCGTCGTGTCAAAGCCCACGTCCGCGCTCACCGACGCCGGGCACGGCTGCAGGTAGAGGAACGCCGCGCTCCCGTCCGCCGCCTGCCCCGCGCTCCTGCACCGTCCCCCGTCTTCATTCACCACCGTGCTCTGCAGCGCCTGCCCGTCAACGCTGAACACCGCCTGATACACCCCCGAGCCGGGATCGCTCGCGCTGAACGTCACGTCGCTGGTGCCTCCCACCGTCGGCGCGCTCGCAAGCTCGCCCCCCAAGTTGTCCGCCGTCGGCCCCGCCGCCTGTTCCAGGGTGATGTCCGCCGCGTACAGGTACACCACCGCCGCATAGCCGCTCGCGTCGCCGCTGCCTTGGGGGCATTTGTATTCGGAGACGCCCCCGCAGGACGCAGTCATGTAGAGATGCGGACCGAGGTTGGCGTGAGGGACTGTGATGCGATTTTCGGGCGACAAAGGCTGCACCTGGATCCCCTTCACCTGGCATTTCACGGCGTAGAGGCATTCATCGAAGATTTCCGTCGGATTCGCGCCGGCAAGCCAGAATTGGTAGGTGGCGTTGGCCAACGTGCCGCCCTGAGTGTCGCCCGCCCGCCACAGCGTGGCGCCGACGACGCTCTCACCGACCGGGACGCCGAACGTCCACGTCGCCGTGTCCGCGTTGGCCGTGCGTGGAGCCTGGTCGCCAAGCGCCGCTATCAGCGCCCCTTTGGGCTGGGAGCAGGTGTCTTCCGCCGTGGTTTCCGCCCCGCTCTTGCTCCCGCTCCACCCATCCGCTGGAGCGCTTTCGCCGGACGGCGTGCGGCACGAGTAGACGTGGAACTGGCCCGCCTGCGCGCCCGCGGGGATGGTGACCATGGCCGCGGCGGCCAGCAGGAAAGGCCCGGCCGTGGCCAGGGCCCGCTTTGAGATCCACTTGAACACCGACACCATCTCAATGTCCCTCCGAGACGCATGATGGCCCCCCGGAATGATCCCAGATTGTGGGCATTGCCGCAACGCCTACAGCTGTGGCGAGGAGCGCCGGCGGCGCTGGGGCGGCGACAGGCGAACGCGTCTCCCCCAAGAGAGCTTCCCGCGACGCTGCGCTGTCAGGACCGCACAGCGAGCCTGACGGGCAAGGCCGCCAGGCCGTAGATGCCGGAGACGCTTTCGAAGATCGGCTCGCCGTCCAGCTCCAGGCCAACCACGCGCCGGGCCAGGAACGCCAGGCCCTCCTGCAGCTCCGCGCGCGCCAGGTTGGCCCCCAGGCAGTAGTGCACGCCCGCGCCGAACGTCAACGCCCGGGCTCGGCCGCGGTCGCTGGTGATGTCGAAGCTGTCCGCACCGCCCCGGCCGGCTGCGTCCTCGTCGAGATCGCGGTTGCCCGTGAACGCGCACACCATCACCACCGTGCCCTCCGGGAAGGTCACGTCGCGGAAGCTCACCTCCTCGGTCAGGATGCGGGCGGTGAACGGCGTGATCGGCTCGTAGCGCAGCGCCTCCTCCACCGCCGCCTGCGCCAGCGTGGGGTCCTCCACCAGCATCGCCCACTGATCCGGGTGTTCCGCCAGCAGCCTGACCGCATGCGCCAGCTGGCTCTGACTGGTGTCCACGCCGCCCACCAGCACGTTGAACACCAGGTTGATGCACTCCACGTCAGAGAGCCTGTCCCCCTGCTCCTCCGCCGCGATCAGCTTGGAGATCAGATCGTCAGCAGGGCTCTTGCGCCGCGCGCGCACCAGCTCCTGCGCGTACTCGTAGAACTCCTCCACCGCCCGCTCGATCTGCTCGCGCTCGCTCGCCATGCTCATCGCGTCGAACTGGCGCTGGATCCAGTTCGACCAGTGGTGCAGCCGCGGCGCATCCTCCAGCGGAGCGCCCATCACCTCCGCGATCACCTGCGACGGGTAGGGCTTTGCGAACGCCTCCACGAACTCGCAGCCGACCACGCCGGCCCGCCGGGCGCCGCCCTCCCCGGACCGGGCGGGCGGCGCGTCGGCCACCACCTGCTCCAGCAGCCCCTCCAGGAAGCCTCTCATGGCGGGCCTGAAGCGCTCCACCGCCCGCGGCGAGAGCGTCGGGTTGACCAGGCTGCGCAGCCGCGAGTGGTCCGCCCCGTTGACCTGCAGGATGTTGTGCTTCATCTGCTCGTACAGCGGCCCCTCGCCCACGCCGAAGATCTCAGCGATCTTCATGCCCGGGAAGATCGCCGAGCGCGTGCGCAGGAAGAACTCGCCCGCCTCGCGGTCCAGCGTCATGTAGCCGTGCGGCGCCTGCGCCAGCCAGCCGCCGCCGCGCAGCTGCGCCATCGCCGCATGGAAGCGTTCCCCGCGCATCGACGGGTCCGTGTAGTCGAACGCGGGGAGCTCCAGCTCGGTGACGAGCGTCATGACGGGGCGAGCGCTCCTTCTCTATTTCTTCTTCGGGCTCACAGACTGCTTCAGCGAGGCGCCCGCCGAGAACTTGGGGGCCTTGGAAGCTTTGATCTTGACCTTCTCGCCCGTACGCGGGTTGACGCCCAGGCGGGCCGCCCGTTTGACCACGGAGAACTTGCCGAAGCCCGTGATACTCACCTCGTCGCCTTTTTTCAACGTCTTGGTGACCGTCGCCAGGAGCGACTCGATCGCGCGCGAGGAGTCCGCCTTGGACAGGCCGCTGTCAGCTGCGACAGCCTCGATCAGCTGGGACTTGTTCATGTAGCTGTTTCCTTTCAGATGGATGTCACCGGCGAGCGCGCAGGCTACCGTGCCAGCTTCGTCTCCGGGTTGAGCAGCCCCTTCGGATCGAACGCGCGCTTGATCTGCTCGTGCAGCTGCACCGCCCGAGGCGGCCATTGCTGCTGCAGGCGCCCGCGCTTGAGCCAGCCCATGCCGTGCTCGCCCGCCACCGATCCGCCCAGCTCCACCACCAGCGCGAACAGCTCCTCGCCGACCGCCTCCGCCGCGTCCAGCTCGGGCTCGCTGGACGGGTCCACCAGCACCGTCGCGTGCACGTTGCCGTCGCCGCCGTGCCCCCACGCGCACGAGCGCAGGCCGTGGCGCGCAGCGATCTGCTCGAAGCGCTCCAGGCCCTCCGCCAGGCGCTCCACCGGGAACACCACGTCCTCGCTGACCTTCGCGCCGCGCACCCCCGTCACCACGCCGTTGATCCCGTCGCGCCAGCGCCACAGCGCCTGCGCGTCCGCCGGCTCGTCCACCGCCAGCGCCGCCCCAGCGAGGAGCTCCAGCAGCGCGCGCCGCTGCGCCTGCGCCTCCGCGCGCGTGCCGTCCACCTCCGCGATCAGCGCAAAGCCGGCCTGCGCCCGCACGCGCGCACCGTCCGCACGCTCGCCGCCCCGCGTGCCCGGGTAGGCATCCGCCAGCATCGCCAGCGTCTCGCCGTCCACGAAGTCCAGCACCGACGGGCGCAGCCCCGCCGCGCGCACCGCCGCGATCGCCGCGCAGCCCTCCGCGCGCGTGCGCAGGAACACCACCAGCGCCTGCGCCGCCTCCGGCGCCGGCAGCAGGCGCAGCCTGACCGCCGTGATCACCCCCAGCGTGCCCTCCGAGCCGATCAGCAGGCTCTTGATGTCATAGCCCGCCAC
>Ga0075521_10000238_pt1 | contig 14730 bp, 14 predicted proteins | sample NGEPerD_FD_74785 | JGI IMG/M metagenome (GOLD analysis project Ga0075521, IMG submission 74785) | Arctic peat soil microbial communities from the Barrow Environmental Observatory site, Barrow, Alaska, USA - NGEE PermafrostAB12-D | ecosystem: Environmental > Terrestrial > Soil > Wetlands > Peat ...
GCTCGGCACGAGCGCGGCGACGCCATAGTTGGCGGACTGTCCGGTCGCGCGTTCGATCGTCCGCAGGACCTGCTGGCTCTGGGCGGCGGGATCCTGGAAGTCAGACGATTCGCTCTTGAGGACCGATACGACGGGGACGCCAAGGATGGCTGCGAGGAGGAACGCCACACCCGCAAGTAGCAGCACGCGGCGGGCGCGGCGAGAAGCGAGATCAGACAGGCGCGCGATCACGGCGACCGGTGCTCCTTGGGGTCAGGTGCTCGATTGGCCCGGCATATTAGTGACTGCTAACTAACCTGTCAAGCTCGGCTGCGACTAGCCTGCGGCTTCGCGCCAGACCTCGACCGAGACCTCGTCCACGCTGAGCGCTATCGGCGGCTCCGGCTTGGCGGCCTTCACCCAGATTCCCTCGAGCTCGTAGTCGGCCAGCAGGCGGTCGGCGATCGTGCTGCACAGGCGCTCCAACGTCTTGTGCGAGCGCTGCTGGGCGATCAACGCCACCAGCTGGCAGACCTCGGCGTAGTCGACCGTGTCCTCGATCGAGTCCGTGACCGTGGCGTCCGTCTCGCCGATGTCCAGGCGCAGGTCGAGCACCAGGCGCTGGCCGACCTCGCGCTCGGCCTCGCTGACACCGTGGTGGGTGTAGAGCGAGAGCCCGCTGATCTCGATGGTGACCGACTCGGCGGCCTCTTCGAGATCGCGTCCGTCGTCGTCATCTAGCTCGTCCGCGTCGTCCCCGCGCTGCTCGCCGTCCATCGCCCGCCCAACGTAGCAGCCGCCACGGCCAGCGCGTCGCGCACGGGAGCGACCTCGTGTACGCGAAACACGCGCGCGCCGCGCTCGTAGGCGAGCACGTTCGTCGCCAGCGTGCCGGCGAGCCGCTGCGAGACATCCACGGGCTCGCGGCGCGCCGCGGCACGGGCCAGGATGCGACCGATGAACGCCTTGCGCGAGGTGCCGATCACGATCGGCGGGCCCAGGTCGCACAGCTCGTCCATGCGCAGGAGAAGCTCCAGGTTGTGGACGTCAGTCTTACCGAACCCGATGCCCGGATCGAGCAGAATCCGCTGCTCGTGCACGCCACTGGCGACGGCGAGCTCGAGGCGCTCCTGGAGAAAGGCCTTGACCTCGTCAACCACGTCGTCGTAGCGGGGCTCCCGCTGCATCGTGCGCGGCTCGCCGAGCATGTGCATCAGGCAGCACTCCGCGCCGCTTCGCGCCACCACCTCCGCCATCCGCGGGTCGGCGCGCATGGCGCTGACGTCGTTGACCAGGCTGGCACCGGCCTGCAGCGCCGCCTCGGCCACGCCCGCCTTGGAGGTGTCTACCGAGATCCGCGCGCCGATCTCAGCCGCGGCCAGCCCCTCGATCACCGGCAGCACGCGTGCGAGCTCCTGCTGCTCGGAGACCGGCTCGGCGCCGGGCCGCGTCGATTCGCCCCCGATGTCCAGGATGTCCGCTCCCTCGGCGGCCAGCCTGCGGCCGTGCTCGATCGCGGCGCCGGCCTCCAGGAAGCGCCCACCGTCGGAGAACGAGTCCGGCGTCACGTTGACGATCCCCATCAGGCGGAAGCCGCCCGGAACCTCGGCGGTGGTGCTCAAGCGGCCAGACGGCCCTCGCGGATACGGGCCACGAGGTCCTTGGACTCTTCGCGGATCACGCGCCCGTCGTCCAGCTCGATCGCGGGAAACAGCTTCTGCCCCGTCAGGGCGATGTAGTCCTTGCGCCGCGAACGCGGGAACGCGGGATGACGGACGACCTGATAGTCGATGCCCTGCTCGTCCAGCGCCTTCTGGACCTGCCAGCACGGATGTGGGCCCTTTGCCCACATCGTCGAGCAGCGATGGATCTTGACGGCCACCTAGGCGGGCTCGGGGCGCTCTTGGTCGGTTGCTCGCAACTCGGCCGAGCCGCCCGCCAGCCCCGGACGGGGGATCGTGCGGGGCGCTTCGCGCTCGGCGCGGTCCACGGGCGAGGGCGGCGCGGGCAGCTCGGGCTTGGACTCCTCCTCGATCCCGAACACCTCCTCGTCGCTCTTGCCCGCCAGCAGCGCCAGGAACTCCTCCTTCTCGATCGTCTCACGCTTGACCAGTATCTCGGAGATGTTGGCGAGGTCGTGCTGGTGTTCGGTGAGGATGCTGGTGGCGCGCTGATGGGCCGCCTCGATGATGCGGCGGACCTCGTCGTCGATCTCGCGTGCGATCTCGTCGGAGTAGTCGGGCTCGGTGGAGAACTCGCGGCCGAGGAACGGCTGGCCGTGGTCGTGGCCGAACACGCGCGGACCGAGCTTCTCGCTCATGCCGAAGCGCATCACCATCTGCTTGGCCGTGGCGGTGACCTTCTCGATGTCGTTGGAGGCGCCGGTGGTGATCTCGCCGAAGACGATCTCCTCGGCCGCGCGTCCGCCGAGGGTCATCGCCATCGTGTCCTCGAGCTCGGCGCGGGTGGTCAGGAAGCGATCCTCCTGGGGCATCGAGATCGTATAGCCGAGCGCCTGTCCGCGCGAGATCACGGAGATCTTGTGCACGGGGTCGGAGTGCTCGAGGAAGTGCCCCACGAGCGCGTGGCCCATCTCGTGGTAGGCGGTGATCAGACGCTCTTTCTCGCTCATCACGCGCGTCTTCTTCTCCGGCCCGGCGATCACGCGCATGATCCCCTCCTCCAGCTCGTCCTGGCCGATCTCGCGCTTGCCGGTGCGGGCGGACAGGAGCGCCGCCTCGTTGATCAGGTTCGAGAGATCCGCTCCGGTGAAGCCAGGGGTCTGCCCTGCCAGGGCGTCGATGTCGATGATCTTGGCCAGCGGCTTGCCGCGCGTGTGCACCTCGAGGATCTTCGCGCGTCCCTTGCGGTCCGGGCGGTCCACGGCGATCTGGCGGTCGAATCGCCCGGGACGCAGCAGCGCGGGGTCGAGGATGTCGGGCCGGTTGGTGGCCGCGATCATGATGATGTTGTCCTTGGCCTCGAAGCCGTCCATCTCGACCAGCAGCTGGTTGAGGGTCTGCTCGCGCTCGTCGTGGCCGCCGCCCAGGCCGGCGCCGCGGTGGCGCCCGACTGCGTCGATCTCATCCATGAAGATGATGCACGGGCTGTTCTGCTTGGCCTGCTCGAAGAGGTCACGCACGCGCGAGGCGCCGACGCCGACGAACATCTCCACGAAGTCCGAGCCGGAGATCGAGAAGAACGGCACCCCCGCCTCGCCCGCCACGGCGCGCGCGAGCAGCGTCTTGCCGGTGCCCGGCGGTCCGTACAGCAGCACTCCTGTGGGGATCCTCGCCCCGAGCGCCTGGAACTTCTTGGGGTTCTCGAGGAATTCCTTGATCTCGTGGAGCTCCTCCACGGCCTCGTCCACGCCGGCGACGTCGCGGAAGGTGATCTTGGGCGAATCGGCGGACATGCGCTTGGCGCGCGACTTGCCGAACGACATCACTTTCGAGCCGCCGCCCTGGACCTGGTTCATCAGGAAGATCCAGAAGCCGAAGAACAGAAGAATCGGCAGGATGTACGTCAGCAGCCCCAGCAGCGCGCTGCTCTTTTCCGATTCGACGTTGTAGCTGACGCCGGCGCTCCTGAGTTCTTTGATCAGTTCGGGAGCCGCCTGGTCGATGAACCCGACTTCGTAGCTTTCCTTGTCTTTGAGCTTGACTTCGAGGGCCTTGCCCTTGTTCTTGAACTCCACCGACTTGACTTCGCCGCGGGGAAGCTCGGAGCCGACCAGCGTCTGATAGCTGTGCGGGTGGTGGTTGGTGGGGCCCGTGTTGACGAGTTTGACCGCGAGGAAGGCCAACACCACGACAATGAGGATCGGGAATGCGGCGCTCTTGAAGAAACGGCTCATGGCGAGATCCTGAGGGTCCTGGCACCGTATGAAGTCGTGGCCACCGGTCCACTAGCGTACCATGAAAGCCCCGTCTTTCCGGCAGTTGCGGCGGGCTCCGGGAGGGTGGAAGGGGCCTCTATCTAGCTCACCAGCGCAGCCACGAACGGCAGGTTGCGATGGCGCTCGGCGTAGTCGAGGCCGTATCCGACCACGAAGCGATCGGGGATCTCGAAGCCCACGTAGCGCGTCGGGAGATCCACCTTGCGCCGCTCGGGCTTGGTCAGCAGCGCGCACACCTCCAGCGTCCGCGGGTTGCGCGAGCCGAGGTTGCGCATCAGATACTGCAGGGTCAGCCCGGAGTCCACGATGTCCTCGACGATCAACACGTCGCGGCCTTCGATCGCGGCGTCGAGATCCTTGAGGATCCTCACCACCCCCGAAGAGTCGGTGGCGGAGCCGTAGGAGGCGACGGCCATGAAATCGACCTCCACGGGGATGTCGATGAAGCGCATGAGGTCGCTGAGGAAGAACACGGCGCCCTTGAGCACCCCGACCAGCAGCAGCGACCTGCCGGCGTAGTCGCGCGAGATCTCCTCACCCAGTTCTGCGACACGCCGCTGCAGATCCTCGGCACTCACGAGCACCTCGCCCAGGTCGGGCTCGCTTGAGAGGCGCGCGGGTGTGGCCACGCCAGGGAGTCTAGCCCTCGCGCGGCGGCTCCTCCGCGGGCGAGCGGGCGGAGTGCCGGGCCGGGCCGCCGGCGGCGCGGGCGGCGCCCGTGATCCGCGGGGGGAGCTTGACCATTTCGAGCACGCCGTTCTCGATGACCGCGCCGGCGAGCCCTCCAACGTGCAGCTCTGCCCGCCCGCCGCGGCGCCCGAGTGCGACGATCTCCTCGACACGATCGCCCGCCTGCGGGACATAGGTGCCGACGGCGTTCTCGGCCAGGCGTACGAGAATCATGCGCGCCAGCGCGGCGGGCAGCTCGCGCAGGCGCGCGATCCCGATGTGCGGGGCGCCGGCCAGCTCGCTGCTCACCAGCTCCTCGAGCAGCTCCGTCTCCTCGCGCAGCAGCACCGCCGTCCTGAGCACGTTGGACTCGGCCGCGGGGTGCACCGCGCGCAGCGCCGGGAGCAGCCCGTGGCGCACGCGTGTGCGTGCGTAGCGCTCGTCCTCGTTGCTCTCGTCCTCGCGCCATCGCAGGCCCCGCGCCTGGCAGTAGGCGGCGGTCTGCTCGCGTGTCACCCCAAGCAGCGGGCGGATCAGCCGTCCCTCGGCGGGCACCATCCCCAGCAGCGCGCGCCGCCCAGGGGAGGCGGCCAGGCGGTAGAGGATCGTCTCCACCTGATCGCTGGACGTGTGCCCCGTGGCGATCAGCGCGTCGCGTCGCGCCGCCGCCTCCGCGGCTGCCGCGTAACGCACCTCGCGCGCCCACGCCTGCACGTTCCCTCCCAGCCCCTGCGCAGCCGCACCGCCATCGCCGGGAGGGCTCACGCGCACGGTCTCCAGCTCGATTCCCAGCTGGCGAGCGAGTGCGGCGCAGTGGCGCTCATCCGCGCCGGCCTGCTCGCGCAGGCCGTAGTTGACGTGCAGCGCGCTCACCGCCCCGGGGCCGAGCAGGGCGAGCGCCACGTCGAGCAGGCAGGTCGAGTCGCGTCCGCCGGAGAGCATCGCCACGACGGCGCGATCGCGCGCGAACAGCCCACCGGCGCGAACGGCCTCGCGCAGCTCCTGCGCGAAGATCGAGGCGTGCTCCTGCGGCACCTCCATCGGCAGCCTACTCCCCGGGCGCGGAGACGGTGAACAGCTCGGTGGGCTCGGAGAAGCCCTTGAGCCTGACCTCGCCGATCCGGCTGAACTCCAGTGCGTCCACCCCGGCGGCCATCTCCACGACCGGCCGCGTCACGAGCACCTCGCCGCCGCCCGCGCGCGCCACCACCCGCGCGGCCTGGTTGACCTCACGTCCGAAGTAGTCCCCGTCGCGGTAGAGCACCTCGCCATAGTGCACACCGATCCGCGGCGGCGGCTCGCCGGGGGCGATCCCCGCCTGCAGGCCCACAGCCCATTGGGTCAACGCCGCCGGGTCGGAGCCGATCACCATCACCTCGTCGCCCAGCGTCTTGATCACGCGCGCGTCCGCGGGCAGCGTCTGGGTCACGGCCTCCGCGAAGCGCTCCACCGCGCCGACCGCCGCCTCGTCGCCGCGCTCGACCGTCAGGCGCGCATACCCGGCGAGATCCGCGAACGCGATCGCCACCCGCAGGCGCCCCTCCTGTAGCGCGTGATCGCCGAGATTGGCCTCCATGTGGCCGATCATGTCCTGCTCGACGAACTGCGCCAGCAGGCGCCCGTGGAGGTAGTTCATGAACGGCGCCGCGAACGGGAACACCTCGCGCGCGAGGCCCTCCATCTCCTCCGCGATCTCCACGCTGGGCACGCCCGCGCGCATCAGCGGCTCGTGCACGTAGAGGTGGATCAGGCGCACCTCTGCGTCGGCGATCTGGGCGATCACCTGTCCGTAGACGCGCATCAGCTGCAGGAACGCCGGCAGCGGGAACCCGGCGGCGAGGACGGAGGCCGCGTATTCGAACATCCGCAGGTCCTCGTCGGAGAACGCCTCCAGCGACTGCGTGCCCAGGCCCATGGTGGCGTAGATCCGTTTGATCAGCTCCGCGTCCAGCCCGCTGGCGCGCACCAGGTCCTTGAGCGAATGCCGGGCCTCGGCGCCGCTCAGCAGGTTCTCGATCGGGCCGATCGCCAGCTGGCCGTCGTCGCTGGCCCGCTTGATGTCCTCGAGTGTGTGCCCGCGCGCGCGCAGCCGCGCCACCACGCGGACGTAGGCGAGCGCCGCCGGGGTCCAGCGGCCATCGAAGCCGGGAACCAGGCCGCGCGCGAGCCAGCGCCTCACCGTCGCCGGCGAGACCTCCGCGCGGGCAGCCACCTGGGAGAGCGTGAACGCGCCCGTCTCGGCCACAGGATCATCTCCGGAGCCGGCCACTCAGGCGGGCGAGGCGGCGGGCATTCCCATATCCCGGAGTCTAAAGTCGCCGCCGATGTCGCACAGTGCTCCCATCCATCTGCGCCCCACGGCGCCGCTGGGCGAGCGCGTGCTGCTGCCCGGCGATCCCGGCCGCGCGCTCGCGCTGGCGCAGGCGCTGCTGGTGGAGCCGCGCATGTTCAACCACCACCGCGGCCTGTGGGGCTACACCGGCGCGGCGCCCGACGGCGAGCCGCTGACGATCCAGGCCACCGGCATCGGCGGCCCGTCGGCGGCGATCGTCCTGGAGGAGCTGATCTCCCTCGGAGCGCGCCGCGCCGTGCGCGTCGGCACCTGCGGCGCGCTGGCGCCCGGCCTGGCGCTGGGCGAGCTGGTGATCGCACGCGAGTCCATCTGCGCCGACGGCACCTCGCGGGCCCTGGGCGCGGACGGGCACGCGGAGGCCGACCCCGCCCTGACCGAGGCGCTGATCCGCCAGGCGCCCGACGCGCACGTGGGCACGATAGTCAGCGTGGACCTGTTCTACGAGACGGCTGCGCGCAGAGCACGCCACGATGCGCTGGCGGTGGAGATGGAGGCCGCGGCGCTGTTCGCCGTGGGCACGCGTGCGCAGGTGCCGGTCGCCTGCGTGCTTACGGTCTCAGACACATTCGACCCCGGCGGCGCGCGCCGCCGGATCGACGATCATGCGCTGCTGGCGGCCGCCGAAACGATGGGCGCCGCGGCAATCGCGGCGCTCGCCGCCTGAGCCTCAGGCTTTCCTGCTCGCCGCTTTCGCTTTCGGCTTGGCCGCTGCGGGCTTGGCCATCGCCGCTTTCGGCCTGGCCGTGCTCGCGGTCGTGGGCTGCGCCGCGGCGGACTGGTCGAGCTTGCCGGTGAGCGTGCGCAGATGCTCCTCGATCGCCGCCAGGCGACTGTCCACGCCGCCGGCAGAGAGCGCGCGGTCGAGCCGGTCCACGCCGTCCTCGATGCCCTCCAGGCGGTGGGAGACGGAGCGCAGGCGCCTGGTCAGGCGTTCGATGTCCGCGGCCGAGGGGATGTTGAGCGCGCCCATCGCCACCTCCTGCGCCTGGGCTGCCTTCTCGCGGGCGTCGAACGCGCGGCCGATGGCTCCGGTGAAGAGCGGGTTTTCAAGCAGGTCGGAGAGGGCTTTGCCGAGCCGGTCCTCCGTGGTGCCTCCGAACCGCTCTCGCAGGCTCTTGGCGACGTTGCTCGCGTCGGACATCCGCTGCTCCTGGTCGTCGAGTCGGACGGGCCCGTGGGCCCCGGAGTGTTCACGGCGACAGCCGCAGAGGAAGGATACGGTGCAGAGATGCCCGAGCGGCTGTTCATCTTCATGCAGATGGAGTTCCCCTGGGCCCTGGGCCCTGCGGACGGCCGCTATCTGCTGCGCCTGCAGGCGGACGCCGAGCCCGAGCGCGTGGTGGTGCTCGGCACGCTGGAGGCGCGGCGCGCCGCGGCGAGCCGGCGCGCGGCCACGAGGGGCGGGCGCCGTTCGCGCCTGCAGCGGCTGGGCGCGCGCGGCGCGGGGCCGTCGGCCACGCCCGAGCCGGCGCCGGTGAGCACCACGCGGGTGACCGTCATCGATCCGATCTCGCTGTCGGCCGAGCATCAGGCGCGGGCCTGGCTGGAGGATCTCGACCGCGAGCGCGACGTGCTGGCGGTCGTGGCGGTGATCAACCGCGTACTGCACGCGCACAGGATCGCCTCCGCGGATCCCTACGTCCACGAGGTCTCCCCCGCCCAGGCGCTGGTGATCAGGGCCGGCTGGGGCGAGGGCGAGCAGGTAGCCAGCGGGCGCTGGCTGCACGCCCGCGAGCTGCCGTGGATGCCGCACGGCCGCAGGTCGGGCGCGCGTCGTGGTGGCGGGCGGTCGCGCTCCTCGGCGCTGCGGCCGCAGGAGCGCCTGGCGGCGCTGTTGGGAGCGCGGGGGAGGACGCTGATGTGCGAGGAGCTGACGCTGCGCGCGCGCCTGGACCTCGACCAGGGGCGCCTGCTGCACGCTGCGATCGAGCTGGACGGCGCGCTCAGCAGCGCGGTCTCCGAGCTGGGCGGCGAGGGCCGCCAGGATCTCGCCATCCGCATCGCCGAGCTCGAGCAGCTGCGGGCTGGCGTGGCCGCACAGGCGCAGGCGGCGATGCCCGGGGCCAGCGCGGAGCCGGACGAGGCGACCGTCGCCCACGCCCTCGGACGGTTGGAGGCCGCGCTGCGCGCGCGCACCGCGCCTGGGGTTAGTGTGAGGTGACGATGGACCCGACCACCACCGCGATCGGCACCTGGAGCGGGGGACGATTCATGCACTTCGGCGAGCCGCTGCAGGACGAGCGGCTGACGGCGCTGCTCACACCGGGAGGCGGGATCGACACGGTGATCACCGCGGACGTGTACGGCAGCGGCGAGGCGGATCTCGCGCTCGGGCGCTCCCTGCTCGGGGTCAACCGCGAGGACTACTGCCTGATCGGAGCGGTCGGGCACGACTTCTACTCGGGGGCGCGGGATGGCGCCAAGGGCTTCCCGCGCTTCACCGACCCGAGCTTGCGCGGCGAGGAGGGCTACGCGGACTACATCCGCATGGCCACCGAGCGCAGCCTGGAGCGCTGCGGGGTCGACAGCTTCGACCTGCTGCTGCTCCACAACCCCGATCGCACCGGCTACTCCAGCCCGGCCGTGTGGGCGGGGATGCAGGCGGTCCGCGAGGCTGGTCTGACCCGCCTGCTCGGGGTGGCGCCCGGCCCGGCCAACGGCTTCACGCTCGATCTGATCGACTGCCTGGAGCGCTTCTCCGCGCAGATCGACTGGGCGATGATCATCCTCAACCCGCTCGAGCCCTGGCCGGGCGAGCTGGTGCTCGCGGCCGCCGCCGCCCACGACGTGAGCCTGATCGCGCGCGTGGTGGACTACGGAGGCATCTTCCACGGCGACGTGCGTCCGGGCCACCGGTTCGCGGAATACGATCACCGCAAGTTCCGCCCCGAGGGATGGGTCCAGGCGGGTGGCGAGAAGCTCGAGCTGATGCGCCCATACGCCGAGCGCCACGGCCTTACCATGCTCCAGCTGGCATGCGCCTGGGTGCTCGCCCAACCGGCCGTGCGCTGCGTGGCCCCCACGCTGATCCAGGAGAGCGGCCCGGGCGCCCGCCCGATCGAGCAGAAGCGTGCCGAGCTGGCCGCGCTCGACCCGGGCGTGGCGCTCAGCGCGGAGGAGCTCGACGCGATCCGCACGATCGGCGAGAACGCGGGCAGCATGGCGCTGAAGGGCGCGAGCCTCGAACACGAGGGTTCGGCGCGCTCGGATCGCTGGGCGCTGGATGACGAGCTGCGCTCCGTGGCCGGCCGCTGGGGGATCGACCCCGAGCGCGATCTGCTCAAGCTCGTGGCCTGAAACGGTCCGGCGCTAGCCCGCCCCGAGGGCGCCCGCCAGCGCCTGCAGCTCGTCCACCACGTCACCGTCCAGGCGCACGCCGGCGATGTCGTCCAGCGGGGTCGGGCCGTGGGTGATGATCGCCACCGTGCCGCCCGCCTCGCGCGTCAGCAGCGGCAACCCGGCGACCGGGTGGACCTCCAGCGAGGAGCCGATGCACAGGAGCACGTCGGCTCCCGCGCACAGCTCCCGCGCGCGGCTGAGCGTCCGCTCGCGCAGCAGCTCGCCGAACAGCACCACGTTGGGCTTCAGCGGGCCGTCGCAGCACTCGCAGCGGGGGACGCCGTCCGGCTCCAGCGCGATGCGCGCGCGAACGTCCTCCAGCGCGATGCTCCCGCCGCAGACGGGGCAGCAGCAGCTCTCGATGCTGCCGTGCACCTCAACCAGTTCGCGGGTCCCCGCCTTGCGGTGGAGCATGTCGATGTTCTGGGTGATCACCCCGCCGAGCGTGCCCCGCTCCTCCATCGCCGCCAGCGCGCGATGCGCGCCGTTGGGCAGCTTGCCGCCGAGCGCGGCGAAGCGCTCGCCGTAGAAGCGCCAGAAGCGCACGGGGTCGCTGCGGAACGCGTCGATGTGCGCGACTGCCATCGGGTCCACGTTCTCCCACAGCCCGCTCCCGGGGGTGCGGAAGTCGGGGATGCCCGACGGCACCGAGATTCCCGCTCCGGTCAGGGCGATCACCGAGCGCGCCGCGTCCACGAGCTCGGCCAGGCGCGTCAGCTCCGATCGTGGGGCGGCGCTCGCTCGCACCGCGCCGCTCAGCTGCCCTTGAAGTGGGGCGCGCGTTTGCCGAGGAAGGCGGAGATGCCCTCCTTGGCGTCAGCGCTTGCGAACACCTCGGCGAACGCCCGCTTCTCGGCCTCGATGCCCTCATCGAGATCGCCCGCGCCGGAGATGCTCTTGATCTGGGCGACCGCCAGCGGCGCCTGGCCGGCCAGCTTGCGCGCCCACTGAAGCGCGGTGTCGAGCAGCTCGTGGTCCTCGACCAGGCGGTTGACCAGGCCCAGCTCGAACGCTTCGTCGGCCAGGATCGGGTCCCCCACGAGGTTCATCTCCAGGGCCTTGTTGGTGCCCACCAGCCGGGGCAGGCGCTGGGTGCCACCGAAGCCCGGGATGATCCCGAGCTTGACCTCTGGCTGGCCGAAGATCGCCGAGCGCGCGGCGATGCGCACGTCGCACGCCATCGCCAGCTCGCAGCCACCGCCGAAGGCCAGACCGTTGACGGCGGCGATCGTGACGATGCCATCGGAGCCGAGCTCGCGGAACAGCGCGTGTGCGCCGTTGATCAGCTCCGCCCCCGAGGACTCGTCCATGGTGGTGAACGCCTTGATGTCCGCGCCAGCGCAGTAGAGGAAGGGGTTGGAGGAGGCGATCACCAGCGCACGGACGTCTGAGTCCTTGACCTTGCTCCACACCTTCTGGAGGTCTGAGACCACCTGCGGGGAGATCGAGTTCATCTGGCCGTTGGCCAGCCACGCGATCGCCACGCCGTCGGGGCGGGTCTCGAGCTTGACGACCTCGGCCGGCTGCTCCGCGTCGGGCTGCGGGTAGGCATAGAAGCCCTGGCCGGTCTTCTGCCCGAGCCGGCCCTGGGCGACGAGGCGGCGCAGGATGGTGGGCGGGGTGAAGCGCTCGCCGTGGCGCTCCTGGGCGCTCTCCATGCGCTCCAGGACCGCGTCGAGCCCCTCGCTGTCGGCCCGCATGAACGGCGGCAGCAGGCCGCGGCGCGGGTCCTGGCCGGCGCCGGCCATCATCCCGAAGTCGATGTCGCGGTGGGTGGCCACACCCTCCTCCAGCACCAGGCAGGCCTCAAGGAAGGTCTTCAGCGACAGCATCTCCACGAGCTCGTCCACGTCGGGCTCGCCGTCGCCGGAGATGTTGGGCTCGCCACGGGAGTCATAGAAGCCGTCTCCGCCGGTCTTGGCGCCGAGCTTGCCGTTGGCGACCAGCTTCTGCATGCCCTTGGGCACGTAGAAGCGTTCCTCGCCGTAGGACTCCACCAGGTGCTCGGCCACGTGCAGGACCGTGTCCAGGCCGAGCAGGTTGATCAGCTGGTAGGGCCCGATCGGCACCACGCCCGCGCCGGCGAGGCCCTCGTCGATCTTCTTGATCGACAGGCCCTTCTCCTCCTGCTCGCGCCAGATCTCCGAGCTGCCCGAGTTGAGGATGCGGTTGACCACGAAGCCGGGGACCTCGGCACAGGTGATCGGCTGCTTGCGGATCGCCTGCGCGAAGGTGATCGCCGCGCTGACCGTCTCGGCCGATGTCGCCTCGCCCTCGACGATCTCGATCAGGGGCATGATCGAGGCGGGGTAGAAGTAGTGGAAGCCGATCACCTTCTCAGGGCGCAGGGTGGCTTCGCCGATCTCGGTGATCGACAGTGAGGAGGTGTTGGACGCGAGGATCGCGTGGCCCGGGGTGGCGGCGTCGAGCTCGGCGAACACGCTCTGCTTGATCTCCATCTTCTCCGGCACCGCCTCGACCACGAAGTCCACCTGGCCGAAGTCCGCGTATGAGGTGCTCCCGTGGATGCGCCCGAGGATCTCCTCGATCTGCGCCTGCGCCTGCTCGGCCGTGATCTTTCCCTTCTCGACGAGCTTGCCGATCTGCCCGCTGGTGACGTTGCGGGCCTCGTCCAGGCCTGCCTGCACGAGCTTCTCGTCGATGTCCTTGAGGACGACCGGGATGCCGGCGGCGGCGATCGTCTGGGCGATCTGGCCGCCCATCGTCCCGGCACCCACGACGGCGGCTTTGAACACGAACATTCTGTTGATCTCCTCTGCTGGGTAAGGTCGCGGGAGCCTAGCGGCGCTGGGCGCCACCCGCGTCGGGACTGCTACACGACCACGGTTTCCACTCCTCCGACCGCCGCGGGCTCCTCGACGCGGCGGGGCAGCAGCGTTTCGCGCGCGATCACGAGGCGCTGGATCTGGGAGGTGCCCTCATACAGCTGCATGATCTTGGCGTCCCGGAACAGCTTCTCCACGGGGTAGTCCTTGATGAAGCCATAGCCTCCATAGACCTGCACCGCTTCGGTTGCCACCTTCATCGCGGTGTCCGCGGCGAAGCGCTTGGCGTGGGAGGAGATCAGCGTGTTGCGTTCGCCGTTGTCGAGCATCACCGCGGACTTCCAGGTCATCAGGCGCGCGGCCTCGATCTCGGTCGCCATGTCGGCGATGATGAACTGGATCGCCTGGTGCATTGCGATCGGCACGCCGAACTGGACCCGTTCGCGCGAGTAGTCGGTGGCGAACTCGAAGGCTGCGCGGGCGATGCCCGTGGCCATCGCGGCGACGCCCGGACGGGTGCGGTCGAGGGTCATCATGGCGAGCTTGAAGCCCCTGTTCTCCTCGCCCAGCAGGTTCTCGGCGGGGACCTCCACGTCGCTGAAGGAGATCGTGGCCGTGTTGGAGGCGCGCTGCCCGAGCTTGTCCTCCTTCTTGTCCACCACGACGCCCCAGTCGCGCTCGACCACGAACGCGGAGATGCCGCGGTGCCCGGCATCCTTGTCGGTCTTGGCGTACACGGTGTAGTAGTCCGCGTAGCCGCCGTTGGTGATGAAGCACTTGGAGCCGTTGATGACGTACTTGTCGCCCTTCTTGACGGCCGTGGTGCGCATCCCGGAGACGTCCGAGCCGGCGTCGGGCTCGGTCAGGCAGAAGGAGGCGAGCTTGGGCGCTTCGGTCAGCATGCCCAGGTACTTCTTCTTGACCTCCTCCGAGCCCCCCAGCATGATCGGGGCGGTCGCCAGGCCGTTACAGCCGAGCGAGGTCTGGATTCCGGAGCAACCCCATGAGAGCTCCTCCTCGATCAGGCAGCCGTCGAGGTAGCCGGCTCCCGAGCCGCCGTACTCCTCGGGAATGTGGGAGTTCATCAGGCCCACGTCCCAGGCCTTCTCGACGATGTCCTGCGGCCAGGTGCCGTCCTTGTCGTACTCCCAGGCCACGGGGCGGATCTCTTTGACGGCGAAGTCGTGCGCCATCTCGCGCAGGCTCCTCTGCTCGTCGGTGAGCGTGAAATCGACCATTCTCGGATCTCCTAACGGGCTGGCGCGTGAATATAGATTGACTGGTCAGTCAATCTCGATCAGGGAGGGTAGCGGAGAGCGGGCCGATGAGCAACAATCAGGGTGTGCACAACGTGCTCTCGACGGTCGCGCTCGACATCGCTGAGAACGGCCTGAGCGTCGTGGTGTTCGGGACGGTGGCCTTCTCCGTGCTGATGTCGGTGTTGTTGGCGCTCACGCGCGGGACGAACAACCTCTACGACCAGATCGGGCAGGGCGGGCTGTCCCGGGAAAGCGAGCACCACGCCGTCGCGCTGGTGGCGCAGCCCGACTCCCCCGCTGCGCGGACAGAGCAGGAGCAGGAGATTCGCCAGATGCTGCGCGCCCGCAGCGAGCGCATGGTGCGCAAGGGCCAGCCGGCGCTGGACATCGACGCGGAGCTCGCCCGCCTGCTGCAGCCGCCCGGCGGCTCCACGGGCCACGATGCGG
>Ga0075521_10000241_pt1 | contig 14661 bp, 8 predicted proteins | sample NGEPerD_FD_74785 | JGI IMG/M metagenome (GOLD analysis project Ga0075521, IMG submission 74785) | Arctic peat soil microbial communities from the Barrow Environmental Observatory site, Barrow, Alaska, USA - NGEE PermafrostAB12-D | ecosystem: Environmental > Terrestrial > Soil > Wetlands > Peat ...
CCGATTTCGCGGGTGCGTTCGGTCACGCTGACGAGCATGATGTTCATGACGCCGACGCCACCTACACCGAGGGTGAGCGCGCCGATGATTCCGAGCAACGCATCGAGACCGATGGTGAAGGCCTTTAGCATCTGGCCACTCTCGACGGTGTCCCATTCGGGGGTGGCTTTGTTATCGCGCGGCTCAAAGTGATGACGCCGCCCAATCACGTTTCTGGCGGCAACCAGGGCTTGGCTGTGCAACTCCGCAGAAATCGGCTGGAAGACGATGATCTGCGGATCCTTGGCGTTGGTCAATTCGTTAAATACTTCGTAAGGGATGAACGCCTGTTCGTTGTCCGGACCTTCGTACATCGAATCCTGGATTTTGGTGTCCATGACGCCGACGACTTCGAAGCTACGTCCTTGAATGAGGACAGTCTGACCCACTGCGGGAGCACCTTGGAAAATCCGCTTGGCTGCGGCGTGCCCTAGCAAAACCACGGGCTTGCGGCTGGCGAACTCGCCTTCTTCGATGTTGCGGCCTTCCGCCGCAACCAGTTTGCGCATCGCCGCGTACGGAAACTCAACCCCACGCGTCTGGATGGAAACCACCCGGGTGCCGGCCTTGAATCCAAAATCTGTATCTGACTCCGCACTGACAGCGCGGATGATGGGGACCTCGGCGCGAAGTGCCTGGATGTCTTCGTACTCGTAGTGAATCTTGCGGCCAGCGCGCTGCCCTCCTGCCTGCATGCTGGTCTGGCCCGGCCAGATGACGATGACGTTGTTGCCGAGCGATCCGGTTGCCTTGAGGATTCCGCCCCCGAGCCCTTCACCGAACGCGAGCAGCAGCACAAGCGAAACTACTCCCCAACTGATGCCGAGCATGGTCAGCACGGAACGCATGCGGTTTCTGCGCAGTGCAATCCAACTCTGCTGAATCAACTCCTTGAGAAACACGCTCCACCTCGGTTCATTCGTATCGCAGACACTCGATCGGATCCATATCGGCTGCCCGCTTCGCGGGATACATGCCGGCGCTCACGGTGATGAGAGACAACGTCAGCAATGAGCCCACGATGGCAATCGCTGAGATTATGGGCTTCGGCACAAAATCGGGCAGGGGGGCAGCGTTCAACAGCAGGCAGATTCCAACCCCTACAACGTAACCAATTATGCCGCTGAGTATCGTCAATGCCACCGACTCGCTAAAGAACTGCTTGAGGATGTCGGCTTTGGTGGCACCAACGGCTTTCAGGATGCCGATCTCGCGGGTGCGCTCGGTCACTGCCACCAGCATGATGTTCATGACGCCGATGCCGCCGAGCGCAAGCGTAGTGACCGCCACGCATCCAAAGAAAATGGTGATGACGGCGAAGATGCGGGCCAGCACCTTGGCGAATTCCATGGTGTCCCAGATAAAGAGGGCGTCCTTATCGGTTTCCTCGAAGTGATGCATGCGCCCCAGGACGCGTCGGACCTGCAGTACCGCGGCATCGTGCGATTCCGGATCGGCGACTTCCATCACGATGTCGGAGACATAACCCTTGTTGATGATCTCTCCCTTAGCGGGCGGAGGGGGATAATCGCGGGCCATGGCAGAGTAAGGGACGTAAATCTTGTCGTTGTCGGGACCGCTGTAATTGGAGTTCTGCTTCTTCTCCGCCAGTACGCCGATCACGGTGTAGGGATAGCGTGCCATGTTGACCGTCGCACCTACGGCGGGCTGGCCGGGGAAAAGCTGCCGAGCGGCGTTGGACCCGAGTATCACGACGCGTCGCGCCTCGGCTTCGTCGTCGTCGGTCATCAACCGGCCTTCGGACAAAATCAGAGAGCGAAAATCCTGATAGGACGGCCAGATACCAGAAACCTGCCGGGCCGCCGAGTTGAACTGGCTGGTTTCGGTTACCGTGCGCTGCAACTCGGGGCTGACAGCCTTAATGAAATAGCACGCTTTCTTGATGAGTCGGGCATCGTCGATGTTGAGGACGATCTGGCGACCAGCGGCGAGTCCACCGACTTGCGAGCTCGTGCGGCCTCCCCACACGATGACCAGGTCTTTGCCGAGCGTCTCCATCCTTTTCTTCTGGTCTTTGCTGAAGCCGAGGCCCAACCCTACCAGCAGAATGACGGAAGCAATCCCCCAGATGATCCCGAACATGGTCAGAAAACTGCGCATTTTGTGGGCGCGCAACGTCGCTAACGTTTGTTTAAAGATGTCGAGTAAGTTCATAAATCATGTTCCGGCAGCATTCGGGGGCGGGCCCAAAATACTTTGAGCCTTCATGATTTACATACGCCAAAGGTGGGGCGTAAGTTCCGGGCGTGTGCCGGCGGAATCCGGTACCGGCCAGCCCTCGTTGGCCTCCGGGCGCGGCGCAAATGTGCGATTCGGGCGGGCAGGGGCAAAATTTGCTCCGCGCTGAGGGGCAATTTGGTGTACATTTTATGACGTTTGCCTAGCTCTATTAGCGCAAGTTGATGTAGGACTAAAGTTCTATCAGCTTTCTACTTCTGCAACGCAAGCATGACTTCTCAAACCGCTGGCGAAACCAAAGCCAGAGAACTCGCGAGGATTCCCATGTTTCGTACTCCCCTGCTGAAAATTGCTCTTCTTATTTCGGTCGCGTGTGCGGCTGCGGCTCCAGCGTGGGCGCAGTGGACAACGCCAACCATCGATGGCCACATCAACAGTGGCGAGTATGGAAACAACAACCAGCTGAACAATGCCGGCAATACCGGGCAGACCTGGTACATGACGTGGGACGCCACCAACCTCTATGTCGGCATCGCCAACGCGAATGTCAATGAAGGGCTGGTACTTTACGTCGCCGACCCGAACAACAACTCCACTGGCAACCTTACTGGTTTCAATTACGACGGAGTGAACTTTTCATCACTGCCGTTCCGGGCGACGTTTGTGACGTATGTCAAGAGTGGATACCGGGAGTATCGCAATTCCAACGGTGGCGGCGGTTGGGGCTCGCAGACCGCCAATTATGGTCAGTATGCCGACGATGGCGGCGGCACGCGTGAAGTCGCGATCCCCTGGAGCGCACTCACTGGCGGTGGAATTCCATCGCAGTTCGTTTTCTTCGGGTACCTGGTTTCCGCCGGCGGATACGTCTATGGCCAGGCTCCCTCCGACAACAATATCGGCGGCTTCGCCGGCCTGAATGCCACCGCTACGCAGTACTTCGCAGTGGTGAACACCGGCAATGGCACCAGCACGCCGCCATTCTCCATGGAGCAGCCGGGGGGCTTCAGCACGCAGGACAAGGCGGGCTTCTATCACAACACTTTCGATCCGTTCTATCGCGACCAGGAAGGGGCTGTGCCGGAGAACACGCAGGTCACCCTGCGCTTCCGCACGCTGCACTCCAGCGGCATCTGGAGCGTCAATGCTCGGGCCTATTTGTTCGACTCCGCCTCGGGCAACACCACGGGGCCGGTTGATACCGACATGCCGTTCGATCAGAACATTACGATCAATGGGACCGAGTACGACGTTTGGAAGACAACGCTCACGATGCCGTCGTCCACCAGCGTGTACTACTACAAATTCCACATTTACCGGGGTCCGAGCACCAGCCCGACCAACGGCTGGTACAGCGACGACTACCTCGACGACAACGATAACGTCCACAAGGACGGAACCGGCGCGGCCAGCGACGGCGAACCCTTCCCGTCATTCCAGTTCACGGTCTTTGATCCCAATTTCCAGACGCCGGCGTGGCTGCAGAATGCCAACGTGTACCACATCCTCCCCGATCGCTTCCGCAACGGCGACCAGACCAATGACTACTGCCGTACGGGATCGACGACGGGCTGTCCCACGTTTTACGGTGGCGGCGGTACGAACACCGTAATTCACTACGACATATGGAACACGCAGATGTGCGATCCGCGCAATCCAAATTCGCCCTGCTACAACAACTTCACCCAGTTTTATAACGGCGATCTGCTGGGTGTGCAGAACGAGCTCGACTATATTCAGTCACTCGGATTCGACACCATCTACCTGAACCCGATTTTCATGGCGCGCTCCTACCACCGCTATGACACCGACCAGTATCTGCATATCGATCCAGCGTTGGGTGGCGATGCGGCGTTTACCGCGCTGCAAGCGGAGATGAACCGCCGCGGAATGAAAGTGATTCTGGATGGCGTGTTCAATCACTCGTCGTCGGACGGGCTCTACTTTGACCGCTACCATCGCTATCCGACAGACGGCGCTTGCGAGTCGCTCAGCTCTGTGTGGCGGAGTTGGATCCACTTCAACGACAGCCATGTCCCGTGCAATTCGTCGGACTACACCGGCTGGTTCGGATTCGACAGCCTGCCGACTTTCGATCACACTAACCCGGCGGTACAAGACTTCTTCTATCGCGGGCCGGGCAACGTGACGCAGTACTGGTACAACCAGGGTGCGAACGGATGGCGCTTCGATGTGGCCGACGATGGCAACTTCGGTCATCTGTGGTGGAACGATTACCGCACCTTCGCGAAGTCCTACAACGCCAACGGTCCGCTGATCGGCGAAATCTGGCCGAACGCGAGTCAATGGCTGGCGGGCGATCAGATGGACTCGGTGATGAACTACCGCTTCCGCAAGAACATCACGGGTTTCGTGCGGAACGCGGACTGGAGCGACGATAACAATAACGGCACGAACAATATTCCCGGGCTCACTCCCAGTTTGTTCGACCATGCGATTCGCGCGGTGCGCGATGATTATCCGCCGCAGGCCACCGCGGCCATGCTCAACCTGCTGGATTCGCACGACGTGAATCGCGCGTTGTTCGTTATGACCGAGACTGGCGACACCGGACTGGTCCAGGCCAAGCAGAGGCTGAAGCTGGCTGCGCTCTTCCAGTTCACCTATATTGGCGCACCGATGGTGTACTACGGCGATGAGATCGCGGTGAACTCGCCTTCGCAGACCAGCAGCGCCAACGGGCCAATCGGCGATCCCTACACTCGACCGCCGTATCCGTGGCTCGATCAGGACGGCAATCCGAATATTTACGGTCCGCCTGACACCAACATGCAGGCGTTTTACACCAAGCTGGCGCACATTCGAAAGCTTTACCAGGTACTGCGCCAGGGCAGCTTCGTCACGCTGCTGACCGGCGACACCCAGCAGCAAAACACTGCTCCCAGCACTTATGCATTTGCCCGTACCATGCAGGGTCAAGATGCGGTGGTGGTGGCACTGAATAACGGACCAGCCAGCAACCAGGCATCGATTCCCGTGGCGGGGATTTATACGGATGGAACGTCACTGTATGACGTGCTGGGCAGCGGCAGTTACACCGTCGGTTCCGGAGCGGTGCAAGTCACGCTACCGGCGCGGACTGGTGTGCTTCTGGTGCGGGGTCCCATTGGCAACAACTCGCCGTCTGTAGGAGCGGGCATCACCCTCAGCCCTGGACTGAACGGCAGCGGTTGGAGCAATTCTCCCGTGACCGTCGAATTGCGGGGGAACGATAGCGGCAGCGGAATCGAGCAGCTTCGCTACTGGATCGACGATGGCCCAGTCAATGTCGCTGAAGGTAATTCGGCGGCGCTGCCGATTGCAGCCGAAGGCTCCTACGTTGTGGGACTACGAGCGATTGACAACGCTGGATACGTCAGCCGTCAGGCAACGCAGATCGTGAGGATCGATCTGCAAGCTCCGGCGGTTGCGGTGACGGGCGTACAGCCGGGCGCTACGTATTCGGGTAACGCTCCAGCTGCAGGATGCACTACCATCGACGCGCTCTCCGGCGTCGCTACCAAAGCGTCGGTGTCGATCAGCGGAGGCAATGGTCGATTCACGGCGACGTGTTCCGGAGGCAAGGACAATGCCGGCAACGTTGCTCAACCGGTAAGCGTCACCTATTTCGTCGTCGGTTCGACGAACCACTAACTCTAACTGTCACTCTCATGGGAATGCCGCCCTGCGGGGCGGCATTTTTTTTGATATTGCATGACTTGCGCCGCCGCTTTAACGTTGTGCTCGAGTCCAGTCCTGGTTTTTCACTTCGTGGAGGCGTAACCGATGCTCAAATCCATCGCCGTGGTCCTCGGCAGCTACCTGCTCTCGGTTGTTCTTGTCCTGGCAACGGACCCGTTGCTCTCGCGCCTGTTTCCGGGCGATTTCGTCAAAGGCCATGTTCCCTCCGACACCGCTCTCATGGCGAGTACGGCGTGCTTCGTGGTCGTCTCGATCCTATGTGCGTGGCTCTGCGCCCGTTTTGCTCCGGGCCGCGCCGCGCGGCATGTGTTGTGGTTCTTTGTCCTCGGGGAAGTGATGGGCATCGCCGCGGCTATTCCTAACTGGAGCAAGGGCTTTCCGCACTGGTACTGGTTGTCATGGCTGCTCACCTGGCCGGTGAGCTGCTGGATCGGCCTGCTGCTGGCCGGGCGGCGGCCTGATTCGCACTCCGCCTGAGTTCTCACTCAGAACAGACGATCCATGCTGGAAGTTACGCGAGACCGCCCTGGCGCGCGAGTTTGAGGGCTTCGATGGCGGCTCCACGCGCGCCTGCGGTATCGCCATTGGGCATCACGTGGATCGGGATGCCAACCTGCTCCTCGCGCTGCGAGGGCATTCCGGCGCGGACTTCGTCGATAAACCAGCGCTGAAATTCCAGAGTCGTCTCAAGCGCACCGCCGCCTATGATCAGCGCGTCGGGATCGAAGGTGTTGATCATCTCGTCGAAGAACAGACCCAAGCCGTGGGCCTGCACGCGGAAGACGTCCTTGGACAACGGATCACCTTTTTCCGCCATACCGCGCACCAGCTTGGCTGCGGTGTGGAGATCGACCTTGCCCAGTTCGTGGCCGGGATAGCGCGGCAGGAAATACGGCAGGAGCGTGCGTTCGATTGCGGTCAACGAACACACTGATTCGAGATCGCCGGTGCGACCGCAATTACATTCCGGCTTCATCCCCGGAGTACCGGCGATGCTCTGGTAGGGAATCAGCACGTGGCCCAATTCCCCACCGAATCCGTTCTTGCCTTTCACCACATTGCCATCGATGATGATGCCGCCGCCGTTGCCCGTCCCAATGACAATCGAAACCGACGTTTCTTTACTGTTGGGTCCGAAGATTGAGTAGTGTCCCCACAGCGCACCAGCATTGGCGTCGTTCAGATACAACACCGGCTTGCCGAGTTTGTGTGCCAGCCCCTCGCGGATATCGAATCCTGCCCACTTGGCGTGCACAAAGTTGGTGGAGCCGCGCGCACTGAGCACACCCGAGGCACTCGCTGGACCGGGCGTGTCGAGGCCGACAGCAACGATGTCAGAAACCGCGATGCCAGCTTTGTCGGCGGCGATCTTGAGACCGTCGGCGATCTGTTGCAGGCAGATATCCGGTCCCTGCTTAGCCAGCGCAGGATGTTCGCACAATCCTTCGATGAGGAACTTCCCCTCCTGGTCCACAATCGTATAGTTGACGGCGGTTCCGCCCAGATCCACTCCGGCCACGACTTCCACGGGATTGTCCTCTTCAGTATGGCAATGACGAACGCACCAGATTAGCAGATGAGGGACGCATTTTGGCGGTGGGTTGCGGCTGGGTAGTCGATCCGCTAGCGGGTTGCAAACCACTCGACCGGAAGGTGCGCTGTGAAGAGAGCGAGCATTCCCGGTTGACCGCTGCTGGCGAGCAGCCTAACATTACCGCGCATGGACGTCGCGGCGCCTGGGATGATTGGCCAGACTATCTCTCACTACCGCATCGTGGGAAAACTAGGCGGTGGTGGCATGGGAGTAGTGTACGAAGCCGAGGACACGCGCCTGGGCCGCCACGTCGCTCTTAAGTTCATTCCCGATAACCTGCTCAGTGATCGCAAGGCGCTGGATCGCTTCATCTGGGAGGCGCGCGCTGCCTCGCAGTTGAACCACCCCGGCATTTGCACTATCCACGACATTGGCGAGATGGACGCGCATCCCTTCATGGTCATGGAGAAGCTGGAAGGGGTGAGCCTGAAGGACCGGATGCTGGGCAAGCCGATGGAGGTGGACGAAATCCTCGACATCTGCATTCAAGTGGCGGATGCGCTCGCCGCCTGCCATGCCCAGGGGATCATCCATCGCGATATCAAGCCAGCCAACATTTTTATTACCCAGAGCGGTCAAGTCAAGATCCTCGACTTCGGTGTGGCCAAGCTGGCGCCCGGGTTACGTGCGGGCGCAGCTGCGTTGGACACTGAGCTTTCAGTCGCGGGCGACATTTTTGGCACGGCGTTGTACATGTCTCCGGAGCAGGCCCGCGGCGAAGAACTCGATCCCCGCACCGACCTGTTCTCTCTGGGAGTTGTCCTGTACCAAATGGCTACCGGACAGAAGCCTTTTGCCGGCACCAACACGATCACTACACTGGAAGCGGTGATGAACCGCAAGCCGGTGTCTCCGCTCAAGCTCAATCCCGCGCTCCCCAAAGATCTGGAAGGCATTCTCGGCCGGGCGATGGAGAAAGACCGCGGTAACCGCTATCCGAACGCGTTGGCGATGAAAGGCGATCTGCAGTCGCTCAGGCGGGAAACCGAACCCGGCATGACCGAAACCGGGCGGCACCGTCCGCCTTTGCCGTACCGCATTTCCAGCAATACCTTTGAATCCTCCAGCCGGCGCCAGACCTACATCCTGTTGGGCGTGATAGCAGTGCTCATCACGGTGCTGGTACCTATGGGTGCCTGGTGGTTCAAGCAGCGTCCCGGAGCGAGTGGGAGAAACACGGTTGCGGTGCTGCCGTTCGAGAATATGAATGGCGATGTCAGCGTGGATTTCCTGCGTTTCGCCCTGGCCGACGAAGTGGCCAACGCGCTGACCTACACCCGGACTCTGGATGTTCGCCCTTCGTCGATGACGCGGAAGTACACGGGTGTCGAAGAGGACCCTCGCAAGGTGGGCAATGAGCTGCATGTGTCGACGGTCGTAACGGGACACTTCCTTAAGCAAGGCGACCGATTGATGGTGACCCTGGAGGCCATCGAGAGCAGCACCGATCGGCTGCTGTGGCAGACCACGGTTACGGCTCCGGCCGACGACCTCATCAATTTGCAGTCCGCCATGTCCGCGCAGGTAAACCAGGGAATGCTCCCGGCACTTGGCATCGCCGGCGGTGCGCTCAATGCCGGCAGCCGCCCCAAAGATCCAGCGGCCTACGATCTGTATCTGCATAGTCTCGCCTTGGCGCATGACCCGGGCCCGAACAAGGACGCCATCGTGGTGCTGGAGCACGCGGTGCAAAGCGACCCGGGCTACGCGCCGGCGTGGGAAGAACTGGGCCTGCGCTACTATTTCGACTCCAGCTATTCCGACGGTGGAGAAGAGGCATTCCAGCGCTCGACGAAAGCCTGTGAACGCGCCCTGACGCTGGATCCCAATCGCATCGTGGCCGCCGGACAACTCATCACCAACCAGGTCGAGCGGGGCGAGTTGGGCAAAGCCTACGAGCAGGCACAGGTCCTGCTCCAACGCCGTCCGGATAGTGCAGTGGCCCACTTTGTCATGGGCTACGTCTATCGCTACGCCGGCATGCTCGAACAAGCTACCAAGGAATGCAACACCGCACTCTCACTTGATCCCGGCAATTTCACCTTCCGCTCCTGCGCCTGGCCCTTTATGGAGATGGGGCAACACGGCGCGCGCAGCGGACTTCATCCACCTCGACGCAGGGTCGGAATGGGCGGCTTATGCGACGCCATCGCTGCTCTTACGGGAAGGCGAAATCGAAAAGGCTCGCGAGGCCGTGACCCAAATGCCGACCACTCCGCGCTACCACCGCGATTTATTGGAGGCTTGCCTCGGACTGCGGCCTCCGGAGGAAGCCGACCGCATGGCGCAGGAAGCGGAAACCAACGCCCCGGCTGCGCCCGATGCCGAACTTCTTTACTACCAGGGAGCCATCTTCGCCGACTGCGGCAAGAGGCAGGCAGCGCTGCGTCTGCTCAACGCCGCGGTCGAGCAGAATTACTGTGCCTACTCCAATCTGCTCCTGGATCCGATGCTGAGGAAGGTGCGGCTCGCGCCCGGTTTCAATGACCTGCTGAACTCAGCCAAAGAGTGTCGGGATGCGGCCGTGTCCTCGAAGAACGAGCCGCCGACCCCGTGACCTGCATACGTCGGCGGTTTTGCGAAATGACGCGGAACAGCAGCTAGACCTCACAACTCCGGCACCAATGGAATGTGCCGCTATGCCGAATTGTTCACGATTGGCTTTCGAATCCCAGTGGCACGGACTCCTCGGATTGAAAGTCCTCAATGTCTCGCCGGCTGTAGCTGTGAACGGTGCCGCAAGTTTTACAGCGCATCTCGAATGTGGCAGGGAAGTTTAGCTGAACGGTCGGCTCATTGCCTGCTTCCGGAACAAACTCGACGTCCTTAAATATCTGGCGCTTCTTACATCCGGGAGTCTTGCAGTCCGCACACCAGTAGAGATGCATTGGATCCTCGTCACCGTGAGTTTTGACCGCTGCATAAGCAGTCTAACCCGAAGCGACGCGAAGCAAAATAGGTTTGGTTCTTACCTTCGAGGAACCCTGATCAGGCCGTCTGGCGGGAGCGGACGGCGAGGTTGGCGAGTTCGTTGGCTTCCAGATTAAGTTCGCGGCTGATGTGGGCGATCGAGAAGTCGAGGGAGCGGGCGAGTTTGCGGCACGTCCAGTTCAGGGAATACAGGCGTGGGCTCCGACAGGCGTACTGGCCGGTCATCTGCTTCACCACAATCTCCGAGTCAGAGAACACGTGGAGCGTGCTGGCGTTCACGGACACGGCGTGTTGCAGCGCTTCCAGCAGGGCAACGTACTCAGCCACGTTGTTGTCCTGGCGGCCGATCGACCGGGCGATCCGCACCGTTTCACTGCCCGTCTGCTCGATGACCACCCCAATGCCAGACGGCCCCGGACTACCGTGGGACCCGCCGTCAACATACGCTACAAGATTCCGCATCGAACTCCTGGCTCTGACAATGCCGCACTATGCGGCTGGCGTCAAGAGCCTTGCGTGGTTCGCTGACATATAGTTTTGCACACGGACCTCTGTGAAAAACGTGTGAACAAACCACAAGATGTTTCCCAGCGAAAATTCAAGTGCTGAAAGTTCAATAGGTTGCACGGCGAAATTTTGTTCGCAAAATAACTGGCGATTGCACCAACCTTGGGCATTGACATCTCACTTTTCCGTATTAGGATGGCTCTCGTCGACGGCAGAAAAGGGTTGGCATCTTAAACGTAGCTGACCTGAAGTACGCTGAGTGGTCAGTCGAGCGGGGCGACCCGCAAAGACTGCCGGACCCGAAAAAACCAACCGCACTGCGAGGTGTCGGCTGGGGTCTGGAACCCGCGAAAGCGGTGACCGCGTCAAGGGCTGTGACGGTACATGCGTCCACGCCGGGGGCTCCCTCGCAGGAGTTGTCGGCTAGAGCATAACCAAAGTCACAGCCTTTTCTATTGCCCAAAACCTTGGGCGCTTCCCCCCTTGAAGTTCAGGTAGCTGGCAATCAAATTCGACCGTCTGTGTCGAGTTAGACATTCGACTATTTGTTTCCTTTATCAACAGAATTATGCAAAAGCCTGTGCAAGATTCGGATTTTGCGGGTTTGTAGAGTGTCTTTCTAAGGACTTGCACGTATTGCACTCGCCACGGTGCGATTGCGAAACCTCCGAGCCCATTCAGAGTCTGTGAAAACAAAGGAGACGAGTGTGCGGTTTGGAGGAGCCAACCGCAGATCCGTTCGACTGCCCACGCGCTGTTGGGCGCCTCCTCCGCTCAGGATGAGATCGAAGAGTCAGCGCAGGATCACGCGACAAAGGGCGGCCCGTAAGGGACCGCCCGATTGTGGTGGGGCTAGTTGCCCCGCTTGCCGCCAGTTAGTCAGAAGATTCTGCCATCTGCTTCATCACCTGATCGAGGTTGAAGCTGGCCGGCTTCTGGCGCGGCGGGAATTGCTTGAAGCTGGTCAGCCACTGCCCGACAAAGGCTTGTGCAGGCGTCAGCAGAAAGACGCGATCGAGCCGCCAGTGCGAATAATCGATGCCTTCCATCTCGGCCCTTTCGAAAGGATCGGCGTGGAGGTCGAAGAGCTTGGGAACGCGCAGGGAAACGAAGGGCGTTTCCCACACCGAGAACCCGTGAGCGGGCTGCTCCAGGAACAAGGCCTTCCACTTGTCGTAACGCAAGGCAGCGAGCTCGCCGTCGTCGGTCCAGTAGAGGAACTCGCGACGAGGATCGACGTCGGTGTCGCCCTTGAGATAAGGCATCAGGTTGTAGCCATCGAGGTGGACCTTGTAGGTGGTGCCGCCCGCCTGGTAGCCGGTCAACAGCTTCTCTTTGACGTCAGGCACGCCGGCGGCGGCCAACAGGGTCGTAACCCAGTCCTCATGCGCAATGGTGCCGTTGAACACCGATCCCGGCTTGACGGTTCCCGGCCAGCGAATGACGAAGGGCACGCGATATCCGCCTTCCCAACTGGTGTTCTTCTCGCCGTTGAAAGGCGTGGTTCCACCATCGGGCCAGCTCATCACTTCCGCCCCATTGTCGCTAGTGAAGATGACAATGGTGTTGTCGGCAATGCCGAGATCGTCAAGCTTCTTCAGGATGACGCCGATGTTGTCGTCGAGTTGGGTCATGCCGGCACCGTAGAGGCCCTTCTGGTTTTCCATGGCCGCGTACTGCGGAGGAAGGTGCGTCCAGATGTGCATGCGGGTGGTGTTATGCCAGATGAAGAATGGCTTGCCCGCCTTGACGGCACGGTCCATGTCTTCGAGCGTGACGGCCAGGAACTCGTCGTCGGCCGTCTCCATGCGTTTCTTGGTCAGAGGGCCGGTGTCTTCGCAGGTCTGCTTGCCCCAAGGGCCAAAGCGCGGATCGGATGGAGCGGGATTGTCGGTGGCCGTGGCTTTGCACTTGAACACGCCACGCGGACCAAACTCTGATTTGAAGCTGGGGTTCCTCGGGTAGTCCACGTTTTCCGGCTCCTCTTCGGCGTTCAGATGGTAGAAGTTGCCGAAGAACTCATCGAAGCCATGCACTGTAGGCAGGAACTCGTTGCGATCGCCCAGGTGGTTCTTGCCATTCTGGAAGGTCATGTAACCGAGCGGCTTGAGCAGGTCCGCAATCGTTGGGTCTTCTTTCTGGAGTCCGAGCTTCGAGCCCGGCAGGCCGACTTTGAGCAAGCCGGTGCGGATCGGGCTCTGTCCGGTGATGAAAGCCGCGCGGCCAGCCGTGCAACTCTGCTGCGCGTAAGCATCGGTGAACAGCGCGCCTTCGTGGGCCAGGCGGTCGATGTTAGGCGTCTTGTAGCCCATCATGCCCAAGTTATAAGCGCTGACGTTCCAATAACCGATGTCGTCACCAAAGATGACGAGGATGTTTGGCTTCTTTGCGCTGGCTGCTTGCGCATGTGCGTTTGTACTGCTGCCCGCGAAAAAGCTCGAGACGGCAAGCGCTCCCAGCGCCAGTTTTCGAACTCCTGCTCCTAAGTCCATGTGTGTCCTCTTTTCAACTACGACTAGTTAGCTCCCGGGTGGGGAGACGTAGATTTCTTTTGGTCAATTCAAGACGATTCGCGGAGGTGGAGAGAATTTTCCGTTGTGACAGGGACTCCCGCACCATGCTGCTTTGCCCGCGGGAGGTCGGGAGATTCGCAGATATTGCGCAGCCTTCAGCACTCACGAGCACTTCGTTCATTCTGTGACCGATGTGCTGATGTTGCGTGTGCAGTCTACTATATGCAACTCGGCCAGTTTGCGCTAGCCCCGGATGGTGTCGCTGGCCGCATCCCAGGTGACCGTTGCTTTTCGGAAATATGCCTGGTTGGCCATATGGCACGCGGCTGCGGCGTGGTGTCCGAAGACGGCGTCCTCTACCACCGGCTTGCGCGTCCGTACCGCTTCGAAGAAGTTCCACAAGTGCGGTTTCAGGTCGTCATACGAAGGACCGCTATACGTAACCGCCTCCGCCACAAATTCATGAGCGGGAGCGGGATCATGTTCGTCTTCCCATTGCTTCTCATAGGCAGTGCGCATCGCAGCCGGGAAACCCTGGGCGTAATAACTGGGAGCCGTGTCGATACCGCGTTGCGGCGTGTACGTGAAATCGCGCTCGCGAATCTCCAGCATCCCTTTCGGACCCATGAGGCGGGTCATCTCAGCGGTTTCGGTGCCCAGGGTCAGTCGAACGTAAGCAGGCACGCTGCCGTATTCGAAGATAGCGGCTTGCAGATCGGGCATGTTGCGGCCATCTTTCCAGCGCACGATGCCTCCGCTGGCGAAGGCGCGCGTCGGCGCCTGGTTGATGCCTGTCACAAACATCATCCCACTCACCAGGTGCACCATGAGATCTCCGGCCACGCCTGTGCCGTACTCCTTCCAGCATCGCCAGCGCGCAAAGGTAATGGGATCGAATGCTTTCTTGGGAACAGTGCCCTGCCAGGTGTCCCAATCGAAGTTGTCGGGCGCGAGGCCCGGAGACGGAGGATACTCCCACGCGCCAGTTGGATCGTTGCGTCCCAGCGAGAGTTCGACGGACAGCAATTCCCCGATAGCTCCCTGATCGTAAAGCTGTTTCGCTTTTGCCAGCAGCGCCGAGCTGGTGCGTTGCGAGCCGATCTGTACGATGCGCCCCGACTTTTTCGCCGCCGCGACCATGGCCGCGCCATCTGCCACACTGTGGGACATCGGCTT
>Ga0075521_10000242_pt1 | contig 14610 bp, 8 predicted proteins | sample NGEPerD_FD_74785 | JGI IMG/M metagenome (GOLD analysis project Ga0075521, IMG submission 74785) | Arctic peat soil microbial communities from the Barrow Environmental Observatory site, Barrow, Alaska, USA - NGEE PermafrostAB12-D | ecosystem: Environmental > Terrestrial > Soil > Wetlands > Peat ...
CAGGTCGTAGGTCCGCCCGCGGTCCCGATCCGGCTCGTGAACTGAGCCGTGCACGAGCGCCGGTACGTCGTCGGCTGACACCTCGCCGAGCGCAATGAATGCCAGCATGCCCGCGCCAACCGCATTGGCCAGGCGGGGCTCTGCAACCCGTCGAATCGGCACGCCGACAACATCAGCAAAGATTTGCGTCCAGACATCCGACAGTGCCCCGCCGCCGATGAAGCTGAGCTGCTCGAAGCGAGTCTTGGCGAAGCGCTCGACATGCGGCATGAGCCAGCGCATGTTGTAGGCGACCCCCTCCATCACCGCGCGGACGTAATGTCCCCGGGTCGTGCGCCACGTCTGGTTGAGAAATGCGCTGCGCGTCGAGGAGTCCTCGGTGGGCACGAGCACCCCGTTGATCCAGGGGGTGAAGATCAGCCCATCACTCCCGGCGGGCACCTCCGCCGCCTGATGCTCGAGCAGGGCGTACACATCCGCTGGCACCTGCACGCCGTCGGGGTAAAGGATGTTGTCCTTGAGGAACTCCAGGCAACGACCGGCCATGCCCTGCTCGGCCACGACGACGTACCGCCCGGGCAGTCCGGCCGGCATCGTGCCGAGCATGTGACGCAGATCTGTGCGCTTGCTCGGCACGTGGCACGAGAGCCACGACGTGGTGCCTACGTAGAAGTAGCCCTGACCGTCGCGGATGGCGCCGGCGCCAACGGCAGCGGCGTGCAGGTCGCAGGCGCCAGCCATCACTGGTGTCCCCGGAGCGAGTCCCAGCTGCTCGGCGACGTTGGGCAGGACGGGGCCGAGCACGGAGTCCATCGGAACAAGGTCCGGGAACTTCTCGCGCGCAACGCCGGCGAGGCGCAGCAGCCCGGGGTCATAATCGATATGCAGGGGATCGCGGTTGTCGGTCAGCCAGTACGGAAAGATCGTCCCGAACGAGGCGGCGAAGCGCCCAGTCAGCCGCAGGTTGAGGTAGTCGGCCGGCTCGAGCAGCTTGTAGGCCGCCGCGTAGACATCGGGCCGGTCGTGCTTGAGATGGAGGACGTGACCGAGCCCGTCGACGCCCGCCAGCACCGGCGCTCCACCGGTGAGCCGCAGCCAGCGCCGCAGCTTCCGCGGGTCGTAGCCAGCGACCGTGACCGGTCCGCCCACGACCCGGCGCACGTGGACCCCACCGCGCGTGTCCATCCACGAGACGGCGCCGGCCAGCGCCTCGCCCTCGCGGTCGACCGGGACCGTGACCGCCCACTGGGTTGCGCACTTGACGGCGATCACCTGGTCCGCGGGCAGCGCGGCGTGCTCGAGCGCCTCTCGCGAAGCTGCCAGGACCGCTGCCCACCATTCGTGCGGGTCCTGCTCTGCGCCGCCGCCCTCCAACTCGCGCGTGGCGATCGCGCGCAACGCCGCAGCCTTGACCTCCCCCCGCCTCGAGACGAGCGCGGCCTTGACCGTGCCCGAGCCCATGTCGATGGCGAGAACGTGGGGCGCGGGGGTGCCGGCCACGGTGCGGGTCACGCAGGCGGTGCGAGCTGGTACATCGCGTCGAGCACGCCCTCGAGCATCGCGTTGACCTGGACGTTGCCCTCGGGCGTCCCAGCGCCACCATAGATCGCGCCACTGCGCGGCGCGGCTTGCGGCGGATCCTTCGCGTAGTCGACTGCGGTAGACAGGTCGGCGGCGAACGTGTCGGTAACCCCCGGCTGCGTGTTCGGCAGAGTGACGCAGAAGTGCAGGGCGGGCGGGAACTGCAGGCTGTTCATCCGCCATCCGCTCTCCTTGAGCGAGTCGTTGACGTGGTAGATGTCAAGCTCCTCGGAGCGAAAGGCGACGCAGAACGTCGGGTCGCCCATCACCCGTAGCTCTCCCAGTGCTTCCACCGCGGCCCGGATCTCCGCGGCCGTCCGGAAGATGCGCTCGGCGATCGCCAGGTAGCCCGGCTCGCCGAGCGTCACCAGCGCCGCCCAGGTAGCAGCGATGAGCCCGCCCGAGCGGCTACCCGCGATGCCCGGTGACGCATACAGACCTCCGGGCCAGTCGGCATACGTGAAGTACTGCCGGTGGCGCAGGTCGCGGCTGCGATACAGCATCACCCCCGTGCCCTTTGGCCCGTAGCCGTACTTGTGTGTATCGGCCGAGATCGATGTCACCCCCGGCACCCGGAAGTCCCAGCGCGGAATGTCGAGACCGAGCCGCTCCCCCCAAGGCAGGATGAGTCCACCGAGGCAGCCGTCGACGTGCAAGCCGAGCTCGTGCTCGAGTGCGAGCTGGCTCAGCTCCTCGATCGGATCGATCAGCCCGTGCGGGTACGTGGCTGCGGTCCCGAACAGCGCGACGGTTCGCGGGTTGATGAGCGCGCGGACCGCGTCAACGTCCACCACGAACTCGTCCGTCACCGGCGCGTGGACGACCTCGACCCCCAGATAGTGTGCGGCCTTGGCGATCGCCACGTGTCCGGTGACCGGGACGATGACCTGGGGACGGTCGATCCCACGCTCGCGCCCCTGCTCCCGATAGACCAGGACGGCATTGAACAGGCTCTCGCTGCCGCCGAACGTAAGGACCCCGCAGGCCTCTTCCGGGCCATGGAGCAACGAGGCCACCATCGCGATGATCTCACCCTCGAACTTCGTCGCGCTCGGATACATGTCGCGCTGGAGCACGTTGGCGTGCGCGAAGCGCCGGAAGACCTCCGCGAGGAACCTGAAGTGGTCCTCGCCGCCGTGGTAGATCGACCCCGAAACCTTCCCCTCCCGCGCGATCGCGTCCTCCTCGGAGGCCATCTCATCCATCATGGCCAGCACGTACGCGGGGGAGACGGCCTCCGCTGGCAGCGAGGACCGCGTCTCGAAGCGCCGACGATACGGAAAGAACGCGTCGAGGAGTCGTTCGCCGTCGTCACTCATGGCTACGAGGCTACCGCGCCGGCCATGAGCGCCGCAGCGCAGCCGGTACCCCGGTTTCCGAGATGGCGAGACCCGGACTCGAACCGGGGGCACCACGATCTTCAGGGACGCGGGAACGAGCCGGGAAGCCCGCTCTCACCGCGGCACGCCCGGCGCGCTCTGGGCGCATCAGCTCGTTCTGTGCGACCCAGTTCGGCTCGGGAAACAGCTGGCAGTACTTGGCATCGCGCATCAGCTTCTCGATCCCGGTCTCGACCATGTAGCCGGTGCCGCCGAACACCTGGACGGCGTCGGTCGTGCTCGCGACGGCGGCGTCGGTCGCGGCTATCTTCGCGGCGAGCGCCTGCGCCTCCTCGACGGCGAGCCCGGCCGGATCGACGGCGATCTCGGGCCGGAATGCGAGCCTTACGGCCATCGCGGCGAGCATGTCGCTGACGGCGTCGTGCTCGATGATCGCGACGCCGCCCTGACGGCGGACCTGCGCGTACTTGAGCGCCATCTCATAGGCACGCCGCGCGATCCCGCGTGCGATCGCCGCTGTCCCGGCGCGCAGCAGCGCCAGCGCACTCACAACGCTCGCAGTCGTCACGGAGCCGTTGACCGCGACTGTTGCGACCGCGCTCTTGATGCCCGCCATCTCGATCGATGCAGCGCCCGCGGCGCGCAGACCCATCTGGGCCGTGTCGCGCTCCAGTTTCAATCCCGGCGCGCCGGCCATGATCGCCCACGGCGCAGACTGGGGTCGGTCGAGGAAGATCACGAGCCCGTCGGCACCGTGCGCGCCCAGCGCACAGGCGACCCGGCCGTCGAGCTGTCCGTCTGAGATCCTCACCTCTCTTCCGGGCGCGGCCGGCACGAGCGCCCAGCGTGTCGCCGCGGGGACGTCCGCGAGCTGCTCATCGGTGAGCGTCACCAGAGCCGCGTTGGAGAGCAGCACGCACATCGCGATTCCGCCGTCGCCGACGGCCAGCTCCTCGATGCTCGCCAGCAGGTCGGGGACACCCAACCCGGCGCCTCCGTGCTGCTCGTCGAGCAGCACGCGGTCGAGACCGAGCTCGACGAGCAGGCGCCAGCACTCGGCGAAGACGTCCGGGCCGCCGGCGTCGAGCGCAGCGGCCCGCGGCGCCAGCTCGCGATGCGCCAGCTCGCGCGCCATCGTCCGGATCTCGGCGCGCTCGGCCGCAGTGGTCGCGGTCATGATCGGCCTCCATCCCCGTCGACGCTCGCCGGTTGGGAGGCGTTTGCATCGAGATAAGCGCGCGGCTCTGCGTTTGTGCGAGCCCGTCCGTCTGCGTCTGGGTGGATGCGGCGCAGCGGCGGCAGGCAGCTCATCGTCTCAGACCGGCAGAGCCCGCGGTAGACCTCGAGCCTGTTGAGCTGGTTGGTGCCCTCATAGATCTGGGTCAGCTTGGCGTCGCGCCACAGCTTCTCGAGCTCCGCCCTGACCGGACCGGCGCGCAGGCCGACGAGCTCGAGCGCGGCGCCGGTGACGCGCATCGCCACGTCGCCCCCGCGGGCCTTCGCCATCGAGGAGAGAGCGAGCGAGCGCGTCACGGCACGCTCGCTCGTGCTGCGGTGAAGGAGAGCGACGGTCGCGTCGCAAGCGCGGTCTGAAGCCAGCCAGCCACGGACGGGTGCCCGCCTGCGAACGCTCGCCGGCACATGTCCGAGGGCGCGAACGCCAGGGTGGGACATCACACCCCCGAGCGCCCTGTGGTCGAGCTCGGTGGCGGCGTCCATGTAGAGCTGGCGCGCGAGGTGGATCTCCTCCTCCATGCCCGCCAGCGCGAGCTGTACATGCTGGCGCTCGAGCAGACCCTTGGCGGCGCGGTCCTCCTGCAGCCAGCCGAGCACACGCTCGTAGGCTCCACGTGCGATCCCGGTCGCGATCGCTGCGACCGGGGGACGCGAGCAGGCGAGCACGATCGTCGTGGCGGCGGCTCCGTCTCCCTCCCTGCTCACGATCTGCTCGTCGGGGACGAACACCTCGTCGAATGTCAATTCAGCGGCGGGACAGGCGCGCTGGCCCATCTTGTGCTCGACGCGTGCGACCGCGAACCCCTCGCTGCGGGTGTCCAGGAGAAAGCAGGTCCATGTCTCCGCCGGGCGCCTGGGATCGGTGGGCATCAGGAGCGTGATCCAGCGCGCGACGCTGCCGTTGGAGATGAACCGCTTGGTGCCGCTCAGGCGAAAGCCGCCCGGCACACGGCGTGCGTGGCTTGTGATGCGCGCGCGGCGCAAGAGGTCCGGATCCTCCACGTCGGTTCCAGCTTCGGGCTCGGTGATCGCGCACGCCATCAGCAGCGGCTCGCCGGTGCGTTCGGATGCGACCAGCTCCGCCAGCACGCCATCCCACTGCGAGGGGCCACCCAGCAGCAGTGGCGAGATCCCGAGCGCGTGGGCGCCGAAGATCAGCGCGATCCCGGGACAGGCTGCGCACAGCTCCTCCATCGCGACCGCGGCCTGAGTCGCCAGACCGCCGCCGCCGCCAGCCGGCCTGGGGATCAGCAGGCCCAACATCCCGTGCTCGCCACCCGCACGCACCAGATCCCAGTCAAACCAGCCCGGGTCTTCGCCGGTGCGCCGGTCGATCTCAAGCGCGCGCGGGCGCACGTGCTCCTCGGCGAAGCGCCGGGCGCGTGCCCGAAGCCGCTCGAGCTCGCGCACATCCAGGCCACCGTTCCGGGCGAGGCGGGGGAACTGTTCGCTCAACGAACGCTCCTGTGTGATGGATGTCATCGTCCGGCCCGCCTATGCCGACTGTGCCGCGGCGTCGACGGTCGTCTCGGCGGTGGTCTGGGCGAGCACTGCCAGCGAAAGATGCTCGGGCCCATAGAGGATCCCCTCGAAGCGAGCCATGTACTGGTACTGGAGCGGACGGCTCCAGGCGATCAAGCCTGCCAGCTCGCGCGCGATCGGGTGACGCTCGCCCAGCTCAAGCGACGCCACACCGGGCCGCAGGCTGACGCCCATCTCGATCGCGTTGATCTTGAACTCCGAGCCCTGCGGCTGGCGGTCCATCCACAGGTGGCTGAACAGCTGGAGCTCCTGCGAGCGCGGCGTGGCGATTCGCTCGCCGGAGAGCGTGAGGATGTGCTCGGCGCCCTCGCTCAGACGGCAGACGCGCTGGGTCGCGGTTTCCTCGAAGTCGATTCCGGCGATGAACTTGGGGTAGTTGTAGAAGTCCACGCCGCCCGCACGCGCGATCTCGGTCGTCACCGGCAGGTGGTGCACCCAGGCGTGCAGCTGACGTCTGCGCAGGCTCGACATCAGAGCCAGACCGGGCAGGTTCGGCAGGAACCACGGCTCGTTCAGCACCACCGAGATCGCCAGCTCGTTGTAGGGCCCGATGTCGGTGTCGCGGTACTCAAAGCACGTGATCGCGAGCGCGCCGAGGCCCGGCGCCAACCGGGCCGGGGAGAAGCGCGGGTCGGGCATCAGGCGGCGCAGCGCTCCCAGGCGAGCCGCGAACACGGCCTGCGTGGCGGTGCCGTCGTAGTAGAAGATCGGCACCTTCGCCGGCTGGCCTGCAATCGTCACCTCGGACTGGGTGATGCCGTCAAAGAACGGTGAGTGTCTCATCGCGACCTCTTTCGAGTAGGCGGAAACCAAGGAGCACAGTTATGGGCTACTACCATGGGCTACTACCGGTAACCTACCAGAAGTAGCCTACTCCTGGTAGGGTGAGGTTTGTGGGAACCTCCACCGACATGCTCGTGAAGGGCCACCGCTCCGGCCGGGTGCCCCGCGCTGTCCGCGCCGAGCAGCTGCTCGATGTGGCGGATGAGCTCTTCGCCGAGCGCGGTTTCCATGGCGCCTCGATGGACGAGCTTGCAAAGCGCGCCGGCGTGTCAAAGCCCGTGATCTACGACCACTTCAGCTCCAAGGAGCAGCTCTTCGCGACGTGCGTTCGTCGCACCGGAGAGGCCCTCGCCGAGCAGGTGGCGACCGCGGTGCGCAAGGAGTCCGACCCGCGAGCGCGCCTGCGGGCAGGGTCGATTGCGTACTTCCGGTTCCTGGAGCAGCAGCTCCAGGCCTGGGCCGTGCTGTTCGCCGAGGAGGAGGCACGGGACGCCCGGTTCGCCGCCGAGGCCTCGCGGATCAGGCGTCGGCAGTCGGACCTCATGATCAGCCTCATGGCCGAGACCTCCGGGACGGCGCCGGGCCACCAGGGCCGGGCCAGGCTCGAAGCGATGACGCTCGCCATCGCCGGCGCCTACGAGTCGCTGTCCCTGTGGTGGCGCGAGCATCCCGAAGTCCCCCCCGAGGAACTGGCGGATTGGCTCCTCGACTTGATCTGGCCCGGACTGGAGCAGCTCACCGCGCAGCTCGCCGCCTCACCCTGACGCCGCCCGCGACGTGACCGTCGTCCTCGACGCGAGAGGAAGCCGTGGTCCGGATCGCGATCACCAACACCCGACGGCCTTGAGCTGTCCGGGGCTCACCCTTCCTCCCCGAGATCGAAGAAACTGGCGACGAGACGGCAAGCGCATGACAGGCGGCGGATCGGTCACCGACGCGCCATCTCGGTTAGGACGGTCGCTGAAGCCATCGGTCATCCGACCCGCTCCAGCAAGCCGATGCCGAGCGGCCCGAGCACGTCGTCGAACGGGACGACCCGGTCCAGCTCGCGCGTGGCGCCGTCGAGCGAGCTCCGCCATTCGCCGCACGCTTCTTCCGGCAGCACCAGCGAAGGCACGCCCCCCTCGACCAATCTCACCACGACGAGCACCTCCGCGTTGCCGCGCAGAAACGCGCATACCGTCGGGCCTGCGGGAAGCGGCACGTATGCACCTTCGAACGGGTGGGGGCGGCGGGCGCGCAGCGCGAGCGCGTCGACGATCAGCGCCAGCTTCGGGTCGACGTCGTCGCCGGCTCGCAGGCGGGTAAGCTGATCGCGCCGCCGCTGCCAGTCGATCGCGCCGCGGTTGTCGGGGTCGACGAGCGTCAGCTGCTCCAGCTCGTCGCCCTGGTAGATGTCAGGGACGCCCGGGCAGGTCAGCTTCAGCAACAACCCGCCGAGCGCCGCGCGCCGGCCCGCGGCGGCCACCTCGGCGGCGAACGGCTCGAAGTCCTCAAGGAACGGGCGGTGCTCAAGCAGGCGCCAGCAGAAGCGCTCGACGCCTCGCTCCCAGCCGGAGTCGGGCGCTACCCAGTTCGTGTGCCGCTTCGCCTCGCGGAGCGCCTTGCGCATGTGGTCGCTGAGGCGCTCGACGGAGATCGGCCAGGTCCCGACAAGCGTCTGGTAGATCCAGTACTCCTCATTCGGGTCGGGCGCACCGCCGTCGCGCAGCGGCGTGTTCAGCTCGCGCCAGCGCAGCACGTGCTCGCGCCAGCGCGCGGCCATGCCGGCCAGCGCGCCGATCCGCGCACGTACGTCAGCGCTGCGCTTCGTGTCGTGCGTGGAGGTCGCGAGCAGGCCGCGGGGGAAGCGCCGGGCGCGCTCGACGTTGCGCGCGTGAAAGCACTCCACGCCGAGCCCGAAGCGGCCCGGGTCGCCTCCGACCTCGTTGAGCGCGAGCAGGCGCGTGTAGCGATAGAACGCCGTGTCCTCGACGCCCTTCGCGGTGATCGCGGGGGAGGTCTGCTGGAAGCGCACGACGAACTCGGGCGCCACCGGCTCCTCGAGTTGCAGCGCGGCCGCGAGCGGCGGTGGCATCTGCGCGTGCTCGATTGCACCGCGATCGTCGGCCTCGAGGTCCCCGCGCAGCGGATCGACGTAGGTTCGGTAGACCGGGAGTTTCGCGAGCGCCTCCGGGATGCCAGGCAGCTCGGCGAGGCGACGCAGCCGCTCGACCTCGGGTGTGAACGTCGTGCGCGCCTGCTCCAGCTTGGCTTCGAGCGCGAGCTCCCAGAACTGGCGCCGCTCACCACTCAGCTCCGTCATGAGGTCCGAGAGCACCCGCTCGCCGCTCTGACCGACGAACAGCGCGGTGACGTCGTTCATGAACTCGTAGCCGACGGTGCCCTGCACCGGCCAGTCGCGCAGCCGCTCGTCGACAGCGAGGATCTTCTCCACCCAGACGCGCTCGACACCCGCGTCGCGCAGGCGGCGCAGATAGCCGGCGGGGTCGGCGAGGCCGTCGGGATGGTCGATGCGCAGCCCGTCCACGAGCCCGTCGCGGACCAGCTCGAGCAGCTTCGCGTGCGTGACCTGGAAGACCTCCGCGTCCTCCTGGCGAACGCCCGCCATGCCGTCGATGTCGAAGAAGCGCCGGTGGCGGCCGGTGCACTCGTCGATGTCGAAGAAATGCCTACGCAGCTCCGGGTCGGCCCAGAAGCGGTTCTCCTCGCACGCGGCCATGTGGTTCGGTACGGCGTCGATGACCAGCCCGAGTCCCTTCGCCGCCAGCTCGCGCAGCGCACGCTCGCCGCCGAGCCGCTCCGAGACGCGCGTCGGGTCCGTGACGTCATAGCCGTGCGTGCTGCCCTCGCGCGCGGTCATCACAGGGGACAGGTATAGGTGGCTGATCCCGAGGTCCCGGAGGTAGGGCACGAGCGCGCCCGCCGCCCGGAAGTCGAGCTCCTCGCCCAGCTGCAGTCGGTAGGTGGCTCGCAGTGCCCTCACGCGCGACGCAGCACGATTAGCGAGCGTGCGGGCGCGCGCAGCTCGCCGCCCGCCGCCGCGCTGAACGCGCCCGGCTCGAGGTCTGGCTCCACGGTCGAGACCTCAAGCTCCCAGCGCTCGCCAAACCGCCGCGCCGGGAGCGTGAACGACGCGTCCTCGGCAGCTGCGTTGAACAACAGCAGGAACGAGTCGTCGCGGATCGCCTCGCCGCGCGCGCCGCGGTAGGGGAACGCCTCGCCGTTGAGGAACATCCCGATCGTGCGAAGCTCGGCGGCGCCCCAGTCGCGCTGGGTCACGCGCCGTCCGTCGAGACGGAACCACCACGCGTCCGGCAGCCCCCCGTCGCCCGCCTGCCCGGCGAAGAAGCGCTGGCTGCGGAAGATCGGGTGGTCGCGGCGCAGCCGGATCATGCGCTTGACGAACGCCAGTAGCTCCTCGCGCGGCTGATCGAGCTGCCAGTCGTACCACGACAGCTCGTTGTCCTGGCACCACGCGTTGTTGTTGCCACGCTGCGTGCGCCCGAGCTCGTCGCCGCCGAGCAGCATCGGGACGCCGAGCGAGAGCATCAGGGTGGCGATGAAGTTGCGCTGCTGGCGGGCGCGCAACGCGACGATATCGGGGTCATCGGTCGGGCCCTCGACGCCGCAGTTCCACGAGCGATTGTCGTCAGTCCCATCGCGGCCCTCCTCGCCGTTGGCGTGGTTGTGCTTGGTCTCGTAGGAGACGAGGTCGGCGAGCGTGAACCCGTCGTGGGCCGTGATGAAGTTGATCGAGGCGAACGGGTCGCGCCCGTGCCACTGGTAGAGGTCGCTCGAGCCCATGAAGCGCGAGGCGAACTGCGCGACGCTCGCCGCGCCGCGCCAGAAGTCCCGCATCACGTCGCGATAGGGGCCATTCCACTCCGACCACAAGACCGGGAAGTTGCCGACCTGGTAGCCGCCCGGCCCGACGTCCCACGGCTCGGCGATCAGCTTCACCTGCGAGAGCACCGGATCCTGATGGATGATGTCGAAGAAGGACGAGAGCCGGTCGACATCGTAGAACTCGCGTGCAAGCGCGCTCGCGAGGTCGAAGCGGAAGCCGTCGACGTGGCAGTCGACGACCCAGTAGCGCAGCGAGTCCATGATCAGCCGCAGCACGCTCGGATGGCGGGGGTTGAGCGAGTTGCCGGTGCCGGTGAAGTCGACGTAGAAGCGGGGCTCCTCGGGCCCGAGCCGGTAGTAGCTGGGGTTGTCGATGCCCTTGAAGGACAGCATCGGCCCGAGATGGTTCCCCTCCGCGGTGTGGTTGTAGACGACGTCGAGGATCACCTCTATCCCTGCCCGGTGGAGGGCCTTGACCATCCCCTTGAACTCGCGGACCTGCTCGCCGCAGGTGCCCGTCGCCGCGTAGCCGGCGTGCGCGGCGAGGTAGCCGATCGAGCTGTAGCCCCAGTAGTTCGTCAGTCCCCGCTCGTGCAACTCGGGCTCGTCGGCTATCTGGTGGATCGGTAGCAGCTCGACGGCGGTCACGGCGAGCTCGCGCAGGTACTCGATCGACGACTGGGAGGCGAGGGCGGCGTAGGTGCCGCGCAGGTGCTCATCGACGCCTGGGTGGCACACGCTGAAGCCCTTGACGTGCGTCTCGTAGATGATCGTCTCGCTCCACGCCGTGCGCGGGTGCGCGTCGCCCTCCCAGTCGAATGCCTCATCGACGACGACGCACTTGGGGATCGCTTCGGCGTCGTCTTCGTCGTCGGGCTCGAGGTCCGCGCTGTCGGAGCCGGCCTGCAGGTAGGGGAAGACGTTCGCCGCCTCCCAGTCGATCGGGCCCTCGATCGCGTTGGCGTAGGGATCGATCAGCAGCTTGCACGGGTTGAAGCGGCGGCCCTCCAGCGGCTCATACGGTCCGTGCACGCGATACGCGTAGCGCTGGCCGGGGCTGATCCCCGGCACGTAGCAGTGCCAATTGAACGCCCTGCGCTCGACCATCTCTATGCGCGTCTCGCGGTCCTCATCGTCGAACAGGCACAGTTCGACGCGCTCGCCGCCCTCGCTGAAGAGCGAGAAGTTCACGCCGTTGCCGTCCCAGCTCGCACCGAGCGGAAACGGACGTCCGGGCCACACCTCCCTCATCGCACGAGCGCTCCCGAGAGCGCGCCCAGTCGCACGCCCCCGTCCGCGAGCTGCGCGTCGCCGGTCGCCAAGCGCAGCTCGCTCGCCACACAGGGCACGAGCGCCGGCTGGGCGGCGAAGCTGCAGACGAGCTGCCACTCGCCCCGCCGCACGCGCAGCCAGCGGGCGTGCTCGTCGAACGCGATCTCGCCGGCATCGCCGCGCGGTAGCTCGCGGCGCGCTCGCAGGAGCTCGGCGTACAGCGCGCCGATCCGTGCATCGCGCTCGCGGCGCATCTTCGAGCGCGCGAAGGTCTCGGGAGCGAGCGGGTCCGGCAGCTCGTCGACGCCGTAGCCGGCGAAGCGCGCGAACTCGCGCCGGCGACCTGAGCGGACCGCCTCTGCCAGCTCGGGATCGTCGTGATCGCAGAAGTACTGGAACGGCGCCTGCTCGCCGTACTCCTCGCCCATGAACAGCATCGGGATGAACGGCGAGAGCAGCACGCAGAACGCAGCCAGCGATCGCGCGTGTTCGGGCAGGCGGTCGCCGGCCGCGCGGTTGCCGACCTGATCGTGGTTCTGCGAGCAGACGACGAACCGCTCCGTCGGGCACTCGTCGGCGGGCGCCCCGAAGCGTCGCCGCCGGACGGACGAGTAGCAGCCGTCGTAGACGAACGGGCGGCGGAACGCCTTCGCGAGATCCGCGATCGCGCCGTAGTCGGCGTAGTAGCCGTCGCGCTCGCCGGTCAGCAGCGCGTGAAGCGAATGGTGGAAGTCGTCAGCCCATTGCGCGTCGAGGCCGTGCCCGGTCGGCGTGATCACGCGCGGGTCGTTGAGGTCGCTCTCGGCGATCACGAGTGCCTCCGCGTCGACGGCGTGGACGCGGGCCGCGAGCTCGCGCAGGATCGGCCGCGCGCTCTCGTCGTGGATCGCGTGGATCGCGTCGAGTCGCAGGCCGTCCATGCGGAAGTCGCGCACCCAGCCCTCGGCGCTCTGGATCACCCACTCGCGCACCGCGTCGCAGTCCTCGTCGTCGTAGTTGATCGCCTTGCCCCAGAAGGTGTCATGCCGGTCGGTGAAGAAGGGCCCGTAGGCCTCCATAGTCTTGACGCCCGCAGCGCCGACGTGGTTGTAGACGACGTCGAGGATCACCGCGAGGTCGGCCTCGTGCGCCGCGTCGATGAGCTCCTGCAGCGCGAGCGGACCGCCGTAGCGGGAGTACGCCGCCGAGATGTGCACGCCGTCGTAGCCCCAGCCACGCGCGCCGTCGAACTCGGCAACCGGCATCAGTTCGATCGCGGTCACGCCCAGCTCGCGAAGCCCGCGAAGATGGGGCTTCAGCGCGGCGAAGGTGCCCGCGTCGGTGAACGTCCCCACGTGCAGCTCGTAGACGACGAGCTCGGCGAGCCCTGGTCGTGGGCGTTGTTGCGCCCGCCAGTGGAACGTCGACGGATCGAGCACGCGCGAGGGTCCGCGGACGCCCTCCGGCTGCCAGCGCGACCAAGGATCCGGCAACGCCTGCCCATCCAGGACGAACCAGTAGTCCGCGCCACTGCGCGTGCGTACGGACGCCTCATGCACACCGTGGCCGACCGCCTTCAAGTCGTGGTCGCAGCCGTGGACCCGCACCGCGACCGTCTGCGCGCGGGGCGCCCAGGCGCGGAATTCGACGGTGCCGTCCTGGGCCGGCGTCGCACCGAGACTGCGCTCGAAGGGAAGCACGGCGCCGCTCACTCGGGCACGAGCCAGACGACGCCAAGCGGCGGCAGCGCGACCTCGGCCGAGCACGGCTGCCCGTGCCAGGGCACCGGGCCGGCCTCGATCGATCCGTTGTTCACGACGCCACTGCCGCCGTAGCGGGGGTTGTCGGTGTTGAGCGCCTCGCGCCAGCGCCCGCAACGCGGCAGGCCGATGCGGAACACCGGCTTGGGCACAGGGCTGAGGTTCAAGACGCAGACGAGCACCTCGCGCGCGTCCGGCGACGCGCGCACGAACGAGAGCGTGTTGCCATCGACGTCGTTGGGCTCGAGCCACCAGAAGCCCGCGGGATCGTGGTCGAGCGCCCACAACGCGGGCTCGCTCCGGTAGATGTGGTTCAGGTCGCGCACCAGCGCCTGCACTCCCGCGTGCTCGGGCGCGTCGAGCAGGTGCCAATCGAGCGAGCGCGCGTGGCTCCATTCGGCCTCCTGCGCCAGCTCGCCGCCCATGAACAGCAGCTTCTTGCCGGGGTGAGCCCACATGTAGCCGTACAGCGTGCGCAGGTTGGCGAGCTTCTGCCATCGGTCGCCGGCCATCTTCGCGTAAAGCGAGCCCTTGCCGTGCACGACCTCGTCGTGCGAGAGCGGCAGGATGAAGTTCTCGCTGAACGTGTAGAGCAGGCTGAACGTCAGATCGTGGTGATGAAAGCGGCGGTGCACCGGATCGCGCGCGAAGTACCCGAGGGTGTCGTGCATCCAGCCCATGTTCCACTTGAAGCCGAAGCCGAGGCCGCCCAGGTAGGTGGGCCGCGACACGCCGCCCCACGCGGTCGACTCCTCCGCGGCCGAGATCACGCCGGGCTCGCGGCGGTGCACGACCTCGTTCAGCTCGCGCAGGAAGGCGATCGCTTCGAGGTCCTCACGGCCACCGAAGCGGTTCGGTACCCACTCGCCCTCCTTGCGCGAGTAGTCGAGGTAGAGCATCGAGGCGACCGCGTCAAGCCGCAGGCCGTCCGCGTGGTGCTCGCGCAGCCAGTACAGCGCGCTCGCAAGCAGGAAGTTGCGCACCTCGTTGCGGCCCCAGTTGAACTCGAGCGTGCCCCAGTCGGGATGCGCGGCGCGCCGCGGGTCCTCGTGCTCGTACAGCGCCGTGCCGTCGAACCGCGCCAGCGCCCACGCGTCGCGCGGGAAGTGCGCCGGCACCCAGTCGAGGATCACCCCTATGCCCGCCTCGTGCAGCCGGTCGACCAGCTCGCGAAATTCGTCGGGTGAGCCGTGGCGTGGCGTCGGCGCGAAGTACGAGGTGACCTGGTAGCCCCACGAGCCGCTGAACGGATGGGCCATCACCGGCAT
>Ga0075521_10000243_pt1 | contig 14510 bp, 10 predicted proteins | sample NGEPerD_FD_74785 | JGI IMG/M metagenome (GOLD analysis project Ga0075521, IMG submission 74785) | Arctic peat soil microbial communities from the Barrow Environmental Observatory site, Barrow, Alaska, USA - NGEE PermafrostAB12-D | ecosystem: Environmental > Terrestrial > Soil > Wetlands > Peat ...
CCTGATCAGTTCAGGGCAACCGATGGTTGAATACCAAAATAAAAACAGATTCTTTTCTTTTACTTGCGCCAGGACTCAATCGCACCGTATCAGACCCATGAAAAATGCATTCGTACCCGGACGGGCTTACAACAGTTGTGTGCTGAAGATGGTTATTTCCTTTGTATCCGTTTCAGCAAATAAAATGAAATCCCATGTCAGGAGATTCAGAAGGTCTGAGAAGAAACCATCGATATACGCGGATGCCGTATCGGAGGGTTTAATCGATTTCTTTACAGAGATGGGGTATCCTGTAGAACTGGATCACAAAAAATAAAAATAGTCAATACGTTCATTTAATCCTTATCCGGTATGAACCGCCCAAAAATATTTTTGCGGCGGTTTATTTTTTTAGTACTTGAAGTATTCCTTCACCTTGGTCAGGAATAAATCTTTTTTCCGCCGGCTGACTTCTATTTCCATTCCATTACTCATGATGACCGTTCCTCCTTCTCCCCTGAGGTATTCCTTGATATGAAGCAGGTTGATGAGGAAGGATTTATGCACCCGGAGAAAAATCGTTCCGGCAAGCAGCTGTTCATAGTCGAACAATGGTTTTGAAATCATGATGGTCTTATTCCCCGTGAGACGGAAAATTGTATAACTTCTCTGCGCTTCACAGTACACGATCTCTTCCAGTTTTACAATAGTGAATCCTTTCAGGGTCGGCAGGCAAAGCCTCATTTCCATTGGTGAACCGGCCTTGCTGATATTGTGCAATAAGGCTTCGGCCTGCCCCTGGTCGGCATCCACCTGCAGTCTTTTTTTAACCCGTTCCACCGAATCTACCAGCCGGTCTTCATCCACCGGTTTCATCAGGTAATCCACCGCGCTGAACTGCAGGGCCTGGAGCAGGTATTCGTTGTGGGCGGTAACAAAAATGACTTCGAAATGATGCTCTCCGATTTCAGCGAGCATATCCAGCCCGCTTTTCCCCGGCATGCGCACGTCGAGAAACAACAGGTCGGGTTTCAGCTCCTCAAGTTTGGCTTTTGCGGATTCGGCCGAAGAAAAAGTTGCCGCAATTTCCACATCCGGGCAATTCAGTTCCAACATCTTTTTTAACGTACGGATTCCATCCGGCTCATCATCAACAATGATTGCTTTCATAAATGTAATTTACTGGTTAAGATTTTAAATCGTAAAACGGCGCAGGTGCCGGAGGTCTTCGGGTTCCAGAGGCGCAGGTCTGAAATGACCAGGCTGCAGTCGATATCATATTTTTCATTCATGATCTGGATCCGGTTGCGGAGATTATTCAGGCCGACCGAATTGTGGGAAGGCCTGTGCAGTTTTTTTAATTCTTCGGATCGGAGGATGCCGATGCCATTGTCTTCAATGGTGCAGGTTATGGTTTCTTCCAGCCTGGCAAAATGAATCACAATTCTTTTTTCCCCTTCATTATGCATGAGTCCGTGCCAGATGGCATTTTCCACCAGGGGCTGAATCATCAGCGTGGGAATCAGGGTTTCTTCTTTGTCTATACATTCATCTACAATCACGCGGTAGGTAAAAGAATCGTCAAAACGAAGTTTCTCCATCACCAGGTAACTGTCCAGGTGTTCCAGGTTTTCATATAATGTGGTGAATACTTCTTTGGACTGGTTGAGGGTAATACGGATCATCTGGGCAAACCGCGTCAGGTACCTGGATGCTTTCAGCTGCTCGTTTTCCAGGATCATACCCTTGATGCTGTTCAGGGAATTGAAAATGAAATGCGGGTTCATCTGGGTCTGCAGCGCCGATAGCTGCGCTTCAGCCAACTGCTGATTGATGAAAGCAATCTCTTTTTGTTTTTTATCGAGGGATTGTTCCGATTCAATTTGTTTTATTTTGTTCCCAACCAGGGTGGCGATGGTCGTCAGCATTTTTAGGTCCCTTTCTTTGAAATGGTTCATGCGGTGATGTTCGGAGTCGATGATGCCAATCAGCTCATCATTATGAATAATGGGCACCGACAATTCACTCAGCCTGTTCATATCATCTATCCGGTAGCGGGGATCTTTACGCGTATCGCAGACCAGCTGAGGTTCTTTGGTGAGCATCACATGCCCCACCACACCCTGCCCGGGCTCCACGTCGAATGCCTGCGAGGAAATGGTTTTGGGATTGCCTTTCGGACCGTAGGCCGCTTTTTGCACCATCCTGGTTTTGTCGGCATTCCACATGTAGATGATACAATCCTCATAATTCATCCTTCCGATCAGGTTTTTGGTGACATCCCATAGTACATCATCCACATTTTTAATACTGGCCAGCGAAGAGGAAAAATAATTACTGATCTGTTCCAGTTCGAACTGGTTCTTGTATTCCTCGGCAATCAACCGCTGCACCCGGGCTTTTTCCCTTTCCTTTTTCCTTATATTGTTGACCCTAGTTTTATAAATGAACAGGATTAAAGCCGCGAGGCCCGTTGCAAACAGGAAAATAAACCAGGTTGACTTCCAGAAGGGCGGCTGAATATATACGAACAGGGTCTTGACCTGCTGCGGCCAGTGATTGTTGGCAGAGAGTAGTTTGATCTGCACTGAGTTCATTCCGCCTTCCAGGTTGGTGAGGGTAATTGAATTTTGATTATTGACATCATTCCAACTGGTATCGTTGCCTTGCAGGGACCGCCAGGAAAACCGGTTTTCTTCAGGGTCTGTGTAATTGATGGTATTGAAATAGATGGTGAGGTTATTCTGGGAAAATTTTAACCGCACGATGTTTGAAACGGAACGGATTACTGAATCGCGGGTGGTTAATTTTTCGATAAAGAGCATGGGCGCCAGTTTGCGCGAAAGGTTCACATCCGGAGTAAATGAAATGAGCCGGTGTTTTGCGCCCAGGTAAAAGCGATTGGCTTCCCGATCATAAAAACTTCCCCTCCCGATAGTCGTTATAGCCACAGATGGCAACCCGTCGGCATAAGTAAATTGTTTTACAGAATAATTGCTGACGTTGAACGCAGAAATTCCATTGTCGGTGCCCATCCAGATGCAATCCTGAATGATATGCGAACTGGTGACTGTATTGCCATCCATATTGTTGTTTTCCTGCTGGCGCAGTGTTATGGTGCCGGAAGAACAGTTAAATTGAACGATCTGATTGTCGTATGAGGAGAGCCATAGATTATTGGCGGAGTCACGGTCCAGGATATACATATAATTCAACAGAAGCCTGCTCACCCTGGGAAACGGAATCAGGGTATCTACCATTTGTTTGCGCAGGTTCCAGCGACAGAGTCCGTCGCCGGCCAGCCACAAATTACCCTGGATGTCTTCTGCCATGCTAATGACGAACGTAATTTTAAGCAGTGGATTTTCTGCGGTACTGATTGCGGAAAATGTTTTTGAAGCCCTGTTGTATCGTACAAGCGTATTTAAACTGGCAAAAGAAATCCAAATATTTTTTCTCGAATCCTCAAAAAAAGTTCTTGATGGCGTTTTTTGCATCCAGCTCAGTTCCGGAGGTGTTTTGATTTGCCCAAAATGAAGATTCTCCTTATTCAGCCATAGTATACCTGACAAGGTAGCTATCCACAAAGTATCCTCACTATAAGGAAAAATGTTCAGAATGGAATTGCTGCAAAGCGCCGGAGGAGAAAACCGAATGTGGTTGCGGACCATTCCCGTTTTTTTATCCAGCACCAGCAGGCCTCCTTCATTCATAAGTCCGGCAAATATGGAATGGTTGTCCATATAAATACTCCGGATATCGTGATTCACCATCTGACTGTCGTGCTGGGAAAGGTCGGTGACCGAAAAAAATGAATTGTGCAGGTTTTGCTTATATACCCCGTCGGCCGTTCCAACCCAGATGCGACCTTCCCGGTCTTTAAATACGGCTGTGCAGGCTTCATGTGCAAAATATTTTTTTCCATCACAGTTGAGCTGACCGGTCCTGAAATTAAAATGCACCAGATAGAACCCGCTATTCCTGCAGGTAATGCTAAAGAGGCTGTCGTTGATGAAGCTCAGTTTGCTGGACCATCCCAGATCGGCACTCACAGAAAATGGCATAGGACTGGAACTGGAAACCGGCGAATAAATACTTGCCACATCCAGCGTATTCCTGTCGGTATTTAAAATGACGAGTTCGCCATGCCGGTTACCCCAGGCCATCTTCATCTCTCCCATCGAATCGGTAAGGAGTTTTTTGAGCCATACCCTTTTTTCAACGAAGAGGGTATCGATGCGATTAAGATAAGGATCATAGAGACTTCCCAGCAAACCATTTTGCTGAAAACTGGATCCGTCGGTCAGGGAATTCACCCATCCGCCATAAATCAATTCCTGATTGCCAACATCTTTTGGCTGATGGTGATCATAACGACGGATCAGCTTTCCCCCGGAATCAAAAATATACATTCCGGTTTTTGTCGACACGATATAATTACCCAGTTTGTCTTTGCAGATATCGAACACATTATTGGCCCAGAAAAAAATGATGGAATCGCAGGGTACGACAAACTGCTTATGCTGGCCGTTCTCCGGATTAAATGCGAAAGCGCCGGCACGTGTTGCCCCGATGATCTCATGACCGCTCCGGGTATGTAATGACTGAATCTGATTATCAGGTAGTGGTGAACCTGATGAACTTTTAAAAACCGACTGGAAATATTTTCCATCGAAACGATTAAGCCCCTTGTGGGTGGCAATCCAGATATATCCTGTGGAATCCTGCACAATGCCGGAAACAAAATTATTTGATAGACCCTGCAACCGGGTGTACCTGATAAAATTACTTTCATCAAACTCCTGCGCCCGCAGTTGAGACCCCGGGATCAGATGGAATAGAATCCCCAGGCACAGCATTCTTAATCTGGAGAGGGTCATGAAGCGCTGCTTTCCTTTTTTGTTAAAAAATAAAGGTACTCACTAACGCAAAGAATTGGACAGCCGGAAAGGACAGACGGCAGCCCGTTGCCTTTGGGAAAGCGAACCCCTCCCTTTATGATCCAAAACATGCCTATGGCAGTATAAGGATTCAATTTATTTTTACGGGACCATGTAAAACGCGTAGGGAAATGCTGTTTTTGCAGGTGTTATATGTTAAAAAGCCCGCCCGTTTTTACTTTCGTAAAAATCAGGCGGGCGTCCCCGTCCTGAATATCCATCATAAAACCTCCTTAGTTGGCCGTTTTGACCAGCTTAAATGTTTTTACATCCTTACCATTGCTGATGCTGACGATGTATATGCCAGGCGCCAGCCCGCTGATATCGATATCCAGTCCGCCTGCACCCTCAGCAGCCACCTGTGATTTGACCAGGGTATTCCCCGTATTGAATATGCTGAGGTTTACTTTTTCCGTCCAGCTGCCAAAATCAACGTGCAGGATATGGCTAGCCGGATTTGGAAATATCCTTGCTGTAGAATTCAATTCCTGTTCCGCAGTCGGCGACGATACCGAGTCGACGGCTGCCACAGAATCTTCTCCTGTTTCACCCGGGCAGGGTAAAGTAAAAAACACATTGGACTGTAGTGTGGTCAGTTTGGTATTGCGTTGCAGTACGTCTGCAAACCGGGTTCTGCTCACTTCGTTACGCACACTGAATGGCAGGTAAGGATCATTGAGGTAAAAATAATAATCACCATCCCGCAGGTGTTCAAACTGTGCTTTTAAAATCTTACTCATCGTAAGACCAAGTGAAGCATTAGAGATGTGGTCTTCCGAAAGAATACCGATCCACAAATCGATATTATCTACGCTCCCATACAGACTTTTCAGTGAAGCTGCCTGTGCACTGTCGCTGGTGATCTGGGAAAAATCAGTGACCCGGCTCCCGGTGTAAAATTTGCGGACCGTATTATAATCCGGCAACCCATGGTCCCGGCCCCGTTGTATATTAAGGCTCGCCAAATCGATTCCGAATCTTGTAGTATCCGCCGGATTATTATTGTTAAAAAGAAAATTTCGTAATACCGAATTGATGCGGGTATCCGTTTCATAGAGCGTATGGGATGCAAATCCCTTCAGAAACGGTTCCATTTGGTAAGTGGGCAAGGCATTCGGAGTCCAGAATACCTCCACCAGATCGAGGGCGCCCGGTGCGACCACCTGGCATTGATTATTCCGAAGGAGAATGTCATCTGCGACCATGGTATGTCCGATCCGGTATGCTGCAGTAGCGAATGTGTTCATGATATCGGGACGCACATTCGGTTTATATCCTGAATAGTTATCCAGGATAACACCTATGGCAGGCAGGAATTCCTGGTAGGTGATCGCCTGGATCAAGGCACCTACTTGCTTTCTTGCCAGCTGATAAATGATCTCATCGTTCTTGAATCCCTGCGCCACTAGCAAATCGCAGATCCGGTTATGTTCCCTTACAAAAAGCGTGTGCATACCGGTAATTCCCGGATGTTCCGCGGCCCGGACATCGCCGGCCACAAAGGTTTTGATCGTATGACCACTATCATTGGCCATATCGGGTGCATTGGGATCAATGGTTCCGGTATATTCACCATTCAGCGTGTTCCAGGGAAGAAAATTGCCTGCTGAAGTTTTCATTTTTCCCTTACTGAATGTGCGAAGCCATTTCGCCCTGACGGAATCGCTACCGTATACCATCGAGGCGTCGATCCAGGAAGTAACAAGGTTCGACTGCTGCCGGGGCGTTCCATTACCCGTACCCGCACGCACTTCACTTCTCAGAAACGGAATCTCCTGATTAAATATTTTTTCATCCGGAGGCAAAGGTATCGGCACATACTCCGTGGTACCAGTGGGTGTGCTGCTCATATCGTGATCGATAAACTGACCCCACACATAAACCAGGGTACTCAGTCCGCGATCATTGAAATGAGTGACCGGTTCATCGCAGAGTACGTTCGAAATTTCACGGGGACTGGGGCGATTGCTTCCCGCCATGGCGTTGTTCGGATCTGTTGGCCCATACTGCGGCGGAATTTCCCGAAAGAGTGCGATGTCTGCTGCACCGTAGTCAAATGCCTGCCGGCTGGAAATATTATTTCCTGTGCCGTCGTAGGCTCTGAAAAAAGAATGCAAAAAAACGGGCAGGCGATTTTTATCCCTCAGCGGCGTTTGGCGCGGCTGGTTCACAAATAATTTTCCGGCGAAGTCCCTGTTGATTTGTGCTGTTCCGTAATAGCCGGTAAACAGGAGAATCAGGAGGACAAAGATCCTGAGGTTGGTTTTTTTAAGCATGATCGATGGTTTTTACAATGGTGAAAAAATTGTCGAAACCTGCCGGTCATCTTAAAAACTCCAATATGTTTTTGGGTAAATGTTTGATTCATGTTTTTTGATTTTGTTTCCTTTTCATTTGCATTCACATGATGCTCATCCGAGACGACAGGTTTCCCTTTTAATCCGCGGTCAGAATATAGATGTACTGATCTGTGTTCAGGATCTGGGATTGGACGCCGGGGCCTGGGAGCCGGCGGGATGCCGTAAAGGCGCAACAAAATCCGGACCCCTTCTGAAATATGGGCTTATATAATTCAGGTTAAACCTTATACAATTCCGAACGCTATATTATGAAACCCGGGTTATTGGGGGGAATGAATTCTTCTGAATCCGGAGGGGCTGATGCCGGTAACTTTTTTGAACTGCGAAGACAGATGGGCCGGGCTGCTGTAGCGCAGTTTCCAGGCAATTTCAGATACGGTAAGGTCCTGGTTGGAGAGCATTTTTTTGACCTTTTCGATTTTCTGGATTATGATAAACTGTTCTATGGTGATGCCCCTGGCTTTTGAAAATGTTTTTGAAAGCAGGCTATAACTGACACACAGGTTCCTGCTAATGTATTCTGAAAAATTTACCGAAGGCAGTTCCTGGGAATAGTGAATCATTTCCATCACGAGGTTCACCACTTTTTCGGCGAGGATCATTTTCTTATCCACAAGAATATCGAACTGTGCTTTGCGTAAAGATTTTTTCAGCAGGCGGAATGTTGCAGAGGGAATATTCTCCGGTAGTTCCACTTCGCCGCCCGGAGAAATAGAGGGAGACAATCCCAGCCTCCGAAAAATGGATACCAGTTTAAAAGCAGACTGGAGGCTGGTCATATTTTTTATGAAGAGTTTCAAATGTTTTTCCAGGATATTGAAACAGATACTCCAAATATGCTGCCATTCTGCCTAAATGTGACAAACTCCTCTTATGCAGAAGGTTTTCTCTCCTTTCTAAGCTGCATGTCAAGCCTTTTACCGGTCTGGATTACCAGGGCCGGCAAAACTTCAATATCACTGGCTTTCGTGCGAAAATTGACAATGCATACCCTCAACAGAAAATGACCATTCAAAACAGCGTTACTAGGAAAAGCTTTTCCACCTGACTGAAGGTCGTTCAGGATGGCCTGATTCAGCGCATTCAGATATTCGGGATCATCCACTGTGTCCAAAGTTTTTGGCCGGTACCTGAATGTTGTAATACTCAGGTGTTGGGAAAATATTTCAATTTCTTCTTCATCATGTAATAATTCAAATAGTTTTTTTGCCAGCAGAATATCTTCCCTGATCAGCTGGGCGTGGCCATTTGCACCGAGGTGACGAAAGGTTAACCAGACCTTCAGTGCGCGGAATCCTCTTGAATTCTGCAATCCCTGTTCATAAAAATTGGTCTGTGGTTCTTCGGTGCCATCGAAATTGTAATAGGTAGGATGAAAACTGAACGTTTCGGTTAATGCGGTTTTGTCTTTCACAAGCGTACAACCCACTTCCAGCGGACTGTACAACCATTTATGCGGATCGATCGCTATGGAATCAGCCTGTTCGATTCCGCGAAAATCATTTTTTAATTCTGGCAAAGCGGCGGCAAATCCGCCATATGCCCCGTCAATATGGAACCAGCAATCGTGTTTTTTACAGACCGCCGCGATTTCATTCAGTGGGTCAATGGCCCCTGTACCAACCGAACCGGCTGTTGCTGCAACCATCAATGGAATGAGTCCCTGTTTTTTGTCTTCTTCAATCCTTTGTTCCAACAGCAGCATATTCATACGCTGATCTGCATCAACAGGTATCCAATGGATGGCATCAAGGCCGAGGCCGAACAGGTCTGCAGCCTTACTGATCCAGGTATGTGTTTCGGCTGAAGTATAGATCCGCCATTTCCCCTGTGCCGGAGCCAGTCCGAGCTTTCGGATATCCCAGTTTGCTTTCGCTTTTCGTGCAGCGAGAAATCCAACAAAATTGGCCATATTACCACCGCTGACCATGATGCCACCGCCGGCGGGATACCCGATCCACTCCCCTAACCAGCGGATGGTTTGTTTTTCAATTTCGGTAGCAATCGGAGACAGTACGAAAGCTCCGCAATTACTATTTATTGCCGAAGCCATCAGATCGCCCAGGATCCCCATCGGTGCCGGCGATGAAGTGATGTATCCCCAGAACGATGGATGTCCGTTAAATAAACTGTTGTGGATAAGCAGTTCCCAGGTTTCTCTTAAAAGTTCGGCGGGATCCGTTCCTGCTGATGGAAAATGTGCGGGTAACTTCAACTGCAAAGCACCTGGTGTTGGTGCGGTGGTGACGGGGAATTCACGAATGGAATTCATTAGTCCGGTTATGTCGTTGATGAGCTGGTAACCGGCTTCGCGGAAACTATGGCTGTCCATTTCAACTGGAGCAGGCTGCCCGTAGCGAATTCCTTCTGATAATAAGGTTGTCATATGCGATCGATTTCGTATCAAATAAAGTTACGAAACCAGAACATGCATCAGCCCATCTTCCTTTCGGCGTTTCCGGATCCGCCATCGAGCAGCAAGTTGACATGATAATGAAGGCTGAACAATTTTTGTGTTCTATAAATCCATACGGCGGGATTTCCCGTAAGTGTTGAAAATAATCAAATAAAACGTTTATGAAACACAAAAAACCTGTATTGATCCTATTGACAGCCATCGCTGCTACAATAGGTGGTTTTTTACTGGCTTCCGATCATATCGACGCACCGGCAGTAAAAAATCAAACATCGGATATAACCGATTTGTATGTATTCAACGGGGCCGATACCAATCACCTCGTATTTCTTGCCAACACACAGGGCCTGCTGGCCCCGGCCAACACTGCCGCAGCTGCATTTGATTCCAATACATTGATTCAATTCAGCATTGACAACAATGGGGACAATGTGGAAGACCTGGTGATCCAGGCCAGATACGCAGGCGGTAAAATGAATTTTTACGGACCGGTAAAACCTACGTCCACCGGAACACGCAGTCAATTGGAAGGGTCGATGATCGCCTCTGTAGATATCACGCCTTATGGCGCATCCAGCCCGACTATTACCACAACCGCGTCTGGCATCATGGTGTTTGCCGGCCCACGGGATGATCCTTTCTTTTTTGACCTGAACCAGTATCATGCCATTCTCGCCGGAACAGCCAGCGGATTCAACAACCCCGGTTCGGACGCATTTGCGGGAACCAACGTGCTGAGCGTAGCCATTGAAGTTCCCAAATCCATGTTGAACAGCACGGGTAAAATTAATGTCTGGCTGACGACACGCAAAAAAGTCTGATGGATATTTTACTAAACATTCACCAAAAAAAAAATTAAATGAAAAAGCAAAACCTATATTTCCCTCTGATCAGCGCTGCCATCGGCCTCATCGCCATGACCTCCTGCAGCAAATCGAATAACAATCCGGCGCCAATGCCGACTCCGATCGTTTACTATGATCAGGCGGATCAGGTTGGAAGGCCGGCCATCAATACCGTATTTATACCGGCAAGTGGAAAAGACAGTTTCAACACAACCATTCCCAGCCAGATGGCAGTGATGTTCACCAACGATATGAAAAAATCCCTGCTTACCCTGAATTCAGGTTATACCACGAATCTGCTGGGATTAACGGCGGACCAGTTTATCAGTGTGGTATCTACAGATGTACTAAATGCCGCAACAAAAGGCGTGACCAGTTTTTATAACGGAACGCAGGTACTCACCGGAAGAACACTTAACGACGATGTAATCGACGTGGAGCTGACCCTCATTTTCGGAGGCCCGACAGGCGGCGACAATCCGGGCCTCACCAGCGACCATGTTAATGCCAATGATAAACCATTCCTGGCTTCTTTTCCCTATGAAGCCAGTCCGTGGTAATGATCGTTTTTTATTCATCAGTACAAGGTCAGCCCGCAAGTTGACCTTGTACATTTTTTTTCATCTATGTTATTGCGTTGTAAACATCTTCTCCTTCTGCCCGCCAGAATATTGTTCTCAATCTCATTTTGTTTATTCAGCCAAACACTGCTGGCCCATGTGGTGGTCAGGGAACTGGAGAATATGTCCGGGGCTGATGCCGCCTGGATTTATTTAAGACTGGGATTCTTACATATTCTTCCCCTGGGTCTTGACCATATTTTGTTTGTCCTCAGTCTCTTTCTGCTCAGTCCAAAATTAAAGACAGTTCTCTGGCAGGCTACTGCATTTACCGTAGCACACACGATAACACTTGGACTTTCCATGTACCATATCATTACGCCGCCTGCACATATTATAGAGCCGCTGATTACCTTATCCATCCTATATGTTTCCTTGGAGAATATTTTTTCGCCCAGACTGAAAGCCTCACGCATCGGCATTGTGTTTTTATTCGGACTTGTACATGGCATGGGATTCGCGGGCGCATTGGGCCAGCTCGGCTTGCCACAGCATGCTTATTTTTTATCACTGGTCATGTTCAATGCAGGTGTGGAACTTGGGCAAATGACTGTTATCCTGGTGGCTTGGTTCATGCTGGCGAAGTGGTTTGGTAACAAACCGTACTACAGAAGAAATCTCGTTATTCCCTTTTCCTTTGGGATTGCCATTGTGTCGTCCATCTGGACCCTTCAGCGTTTATTCATGTAAGTAGATTTTCAGGTCATGGCAGATGCCCGGGGCCAGATCATATTTGTTAGTATAGGCGGCTTCAAAAAAAGCGTTCGCATTATATTCCTTATTCATACACTGCATCAGTTTGCCCATCCAGTATAATTCAAGGCCTTCCAGCGGCCTTCCGGAAATATTTCTTTGAAACTGTTCCATCGCTGCTTCTTTCTTACCATTTGAAAATAGTGTCCATGCATACCAGGCATAGGTTTGTGGCGTAGACCGGTTTTCAAGTTCTCTTTTTGCCAAATACTCAGCCCGAACAGGGTTTTTCAGAATCCCGGTATACAATTCGATCAGGTATTTATTGTACATATTTCCATACAGGGAATCTGAAGCCTGCACGGCAAAGGCTTCTGCATATTTTTTTTCCAGGAGGGTGTCTCCCCGGGATTCCGCCACCAGGGAGAGCCTGTACAGCACATCCGGCAGTTTATTTTTTTTACGGACAAATGAAAAAATCTTTTCCGCAAGTGTATCATTTTGGTCCTGCACCAGGGCTATCCATCCCAAACCTGATAGACTATGAAAATCCGCCCCGTTCATCCGGATGCATTGGATATATAGGGCGGATGCCTCTTCCAGCCGGCCTGCGTGTATGAGCAGATCTCCTTCATTTGACAAAGCCAGCTCTTCCAGTAAGGGACTGCCCCTTTCCAATCGGGCAGCGATTTCCATAGCTTGAATGGAACTGTCCAGCAGTCCATTCAGGTGATCCATTTTTGCACGCCTGAAATAATATCCGTAATCATTCGCTTTTAACTCTCCTAACGCTTGAGCGGCATTAAAGATTCTTCCTAATTCAAAATCAACATCAAATGAGGACGTCAACAAGTCGTATTTTTTCAATCCGTTATACCCGGCTTTTTCCAACCATTGTCCCGCTTCGTTAAAACGGTGCTGGAGTATGGCGTTATGCATCAGGACTAGTTGTGCGCAGGACTCGCGATGATTGAAATCGGCATCCAGCTTACGGATTGTACTGTCTGCCATTTTTATATCCCGAATATCCCCGTGCAGGTGGTATCGCATGGAAAGGGCAGCCGCATATTTCATTTCGCTGACGATGCCGGGCCGTTTCGGATGGATTCTGTTTTTCCAAAAGACCAGTGCAGTATCGTTGTCTTTGGAAAACCCGGGTTCCTGATAACGGGTTATCAGGCTGTCAATAAAATCGCTGCTTACTAGTTGTTTTTTGCTCCGGGAGCAGCTCAATATTGCGGCAAAAAGGAAAGCGGCTATTACAAGTTTCATTTTCATGAAAAACATACGAAAAAGCGGGCTGTTCAGATTTGATTGCTGTACTTAGCCAGTGTGGTTCCTGTATCTTTTCTACATCTTTTCTACATCTTTTCTACATCAACAATACTGGATTTCCCGAAGATGGATGTTTCACCTAAACAATACTACATCACTAAGGTATTTTGGAAGTTTTGATGATTAGTCTACCCCGATAATATGGTAGTTTTAGTGTAAGTGATAATACCCCTGCCATATGGTGATCATTGAATCTTATCCAATAGCCGTCTTACTCTGTCTGATTACCATGATTTGCTGGGGATCATGGGCCAATACCATGAAGCTGACAGGAAAAAACTGGCATTTTCAACTTTACTATTGGGATTACTCCATTGGTGTGGTTTTGTTTTCCCTGCTTTTTGCCGTTACACTCGGCAGTCACGGTGCGGCCGGCCGCTCATTTGTTACTGACCTATCCCAGGCCTCGGTTACAAACCTGGGTTATGCATTTTTATCAGGGGTGATTTTCAATTTGTCCAACGTGTTGCTGGTGACCGTGATCGATATCGCCGGAATGGCGATTGCATTCCCCATTGGCGTAGGACTGGCCCTTGTTCTCGGTGTCATATCGGGATATATGATCAAACCCATTGGAAATCCCTGGATACTTTTTGCCGGATTGGCCAGTATTGTTTTGGCCATCATACTGGACGGCATGGCCTATAGTCGTATTCCTTCAGCAGGGAAAAAATCAGTCAGGCTGGGCATTATCCTTTCGATCTGCACGGGAATTTTTATGGGCTTTTTCTATCCGCTGCTCGTGAGTTCCATTTCGTCGAACCTGGTATTGCCTGAATCCGGAAAGCTGACGCCTTATACAGCAATCGTTTTCTTTTCCGTCGGTCTGTTGCTTTCCTCCGGCATCTGGAATTATTACCTGATGCGTAAACCCTTAACGGGGCCGGTTATTTCCATCAGGGATTATTTCAATAACGGTACGCGGAAAGATCATGGGGTAGGCATCCTTGGTGGTATGATCTGGTGCCTCGGGTTTTCCCTGATGACTTTATCGGCAGACAAAGCGGGCACCGCCATTTCTTACGGATTGGGGCAAGGCGCAACGATGATCGCTGTACTCTGGGGCGTCTTGGTATGGAAAGAATTCAGGCTGGCTCCGAAATCTGTAAACAAGTTCCTGGTGGCCATGTTCTGTTTATATCTATTGGGGCTCTCGCTGATCATTACGGCAAAACAATATTGAGAAGCGGACTAAAAAATATTCAATCATTTCAGCTTTAAACCGATCCATCATGAAAAAAATTATGAACGCCCCGCAGCATTTTGTTGATGAAATGCTGATGGGCATTCTCGCAGCCCATCCTCATCAATTGAAGTCGGTG
>Ga0075521_10000244_pt1 | contig 14510 bp, 14 predicted proteins | sample NGEPerD_FD_74785 | JGI IMG/M metagenome (GOLD analysis project Ga0075521, IMG submission 74785) | Arctic peat soil microbial communities from the Barrow Environmental Observatory site, Barrow, Alaska, USA - NGEE PermafrostAB12-D | ecosystem: Environmental > Terrestrial > Soil > Wetlands > Peat ...
GGCTGGGAGCGCCCGGGGCGGTTGGCGTGGTCGTGCTCGGCGTGGTCGACGCTGTCACCGCATGCCAGATCCCGCCGAAGCTGTGGATTTCCTGGCCGTTGGCATCGCCCTTCGCGTGGTCGCCGGCGTAGCGGTAGAGCGGCCGTCCGGCGAGCGTGACCTGCAGCATCCCGTTGTGGCGGCGCACGAGGCCGAGATGCCCCTGCACGCCGGTCCCGGCCTTCAGCTTGACGCTGCGCGAGCGCACCGTCAGCGGGGGCCAGAAGCTCAAGCACCGCGCCTTGCACAGCAGATGGCCCGCGGTCTCGGGGCTGAGCGCATAGAGCGTCCTGTCCTGGGGGTTGACGAGCACCTGCTCGCCGAGCTTGGCGTTGGGCGCCGAGCCGATGCTCATCGAGCTCCCCGCCGCCAGCGCGACGGCGGCGAGCGAGGCTGCGAGCGCGAGCGTCGCGGCGAACGCGCCCAGCCTCATGATTTGTCCACCTTGGCGCCGCTGGGCGCGAGCGTGTACCAGGCCGCGCCGAAGGACTTCACGCCCTGGCCGTAGGCGTCGCCGTTGTCCTTGTCCTTGATGAAGAAGTAGAGCGGGTGGCCCTTGTAGGTGACCTGCTTGGTGCCATCCGAGCGCGTGATCGTGCCGAGGTCCGCCGCGAGCGCGCTCCCCGTGGCGCTCGGTGCGGCGCCGGTGGTCACCGGCGGCCACGCGCTGGCGCACGCGCCCGAGCAGGCCGAGGCTGTCGCCTTGTCCGCTTCGAACAGGTAGACGGTCAACTTCTTGGGGCCGGCCGCCAGCACCGTTCCCAGCTTGCCGTGCTTGGTGGTCACGACCATGCCGCCGGCGGCGAGGTTGGTCGCGGTGCTCGCGCTGCTGCTCGAGGCGCCACTGCTGCCGTAGCGTGAGCCTCCCGTGGCGGCCGCCGCCGACGTTGTCGGGGCCGTGGCGGCGGCTCCCGTCGAGTTGCTGGTGGTGGTCTTGCTGCTTCCACAGCCTGCCAACAGGGCAAGCGCGGTCGCGGCCGTGCCGAGCATGAGCGAGTGTTTCACCGTGACCTCCTGGTCTCTGGATTGCGGTGCTCGCTGTGGATAGATGCCGCTCAGGCGAGATCCTTCCCGCCGGGACGGCTATGGCTCGGTGTGGACGATCACCTCGGCGATCCCGTCCAGGTGCAGACGCAGCTCCTCCTCCAGTTCGCCAGCCAGCTGGTGGGCGCCCGTCAGCGACTCCTGCGCGCCCACGTCAAGCGTCAGAAACAGGACGCGCCCCGTGTCGGTGGAGAGCAGCTTGACCAGCCGTGGATCCTTGCCGGTGCGCTTGCGCACGAGCCGCTCGGTCTCGCGCGTCGCCAGCAGATCCGCATGATCGTCCGGCGGCCTGGTGCCGAGCGGGCGCTCCAGCGGCTCCAGGTGCGTCTGCACCTCGGCCACGCCCGGCCGTGCGCGGATCGCCTGCTCGACGCGCTCGGCCACCTCGTGGGCGGCGCGCAGATCGAGATTGGGGGGGAACTTCAGGTGCAGCGAGACGCTCGCCGCCCGGTCGTGCTCGAAGATGGTGATGTCGTGCGCCTCCTTGACCAGCGGCTCCGCCAATGCGATCGCCAGCACTCGGTCGCGCAGGTCCAGGCCGCTGCGACGGGGCTCCACGTGGACGACCACGTCGCTGCCGGGAAGCGCCCGCTCGACGGTCGCCTCGATCAGATCGGCCGCGCTGTGCCCCTCGACCACCGCTTGGCCGGGCGGGACGTTGACGACCACGTCGGCGAAGTAGCGCCCCGCGGACTCGCGCAGCCGCAGGCGGCTCAGCTCGATGTCGGCGCCGAGCTGCGCGATCGCCCGCTCGGCGGCCGACCGTGCCTGTTCGGGGGCGCGGTCCATCAGCACGTTGGCGTTCTCGGCGATCAGCCGCACGGCGGCCACGAGGATGATCGCGGCCACGAGCAGCGCCGCGAGCGCGTCGCCCTGGCGGAAGCCGGCGTTGACGGCGAGCAGTCCGGCGAGCACCGTCAGCGAGCCCAGCATGTCGGCGGCGAAGTGAAACGCGTTGGAGCGCAGCGCCGGGCTGTCGTAGCGCCGGGCCGCCACCAGCGAGACGCGTGTGCGGCTGACGTCGAGGATCAGCGCGAGCGCGATCACGGCGAACTGATACCAGTGGATGCGCGGAGGGCTGCTGGCGGCGATCAGGTGGCCGACCGCTTCGATGCTCACCAGCAGGCCACCCGCGAGCAGGATCGCGGCCTCGCCCAGCGCCCCCAGGTTCTCGGCGCGGCGGTGGCCGTAGGGGTGGCCGCGGTCAGCCGGGCGCCCGCCCAGGCGAACGGCGAAGAATGTGAGCACGGCCGCGATCACGTCGCCGCTTGACTCGATGCCCGCGGAGATCAGACCGAGGCTGCCGGTTGCCAGGCCGACGCCCAGCTTGATCGCCACCAGCACCCCCGCCACCGCGATCGAGACGAGCGTCGTGCGCCGCTGGCTGTGCGCCTGCTCGATCTCGTCGGCCCGCGTCATCGCTGGAGCCTAGAACGGCTCGCACCGGCGAGGGTGGCCAGCCGATCGCGGACGGGGCGTATGGTGAGCTCGTGGCTCACGATCACGCAGGGCACGCCCACCCCATCGCAGCGGACGCCGACCGCGGCCGGCTGACGATCGCGCTTGCCCTGATCCTTGCCTTCATGGCTCTCGAGGTGGGCGTTGGCGTGATCTCCCACTCGCTGGCGCTGCTCTCAGACGCCGGGCACATGTTGGCCGACGCAGGCGCCATCGGCTTCTCGCTGCTGGCGCTGCGCCTCGCCGCGCGCCCTGCGCGCGGGGCGATGACGTTCGGGTTCAAGCGCGTGGAGATCCTCTCGGCTCAGGCCAACGGCGTCACGCTGCTGATCCTGGCCACGCTGATCGCCTATGAGGCGGTGCGCCGGCTGTTCGACCCGCCGCACGTGCGCGGCGGGCTGATCCTGGCGGTGGCGCTGGCGGGCGTGGTGGTCAACCTGGCGGCGATCTGGACGCTGTCGAAGGCCAACCGCACCAGCCTCAACGTCGAGGGCAGCTTCCAGCACATCCTCACCGACCTGTACGCGTTCATCGGCACGGCCATCGCCGCGGGCGTGATCCTGACGACCGGCTTCCAGCGCGCCGACCCGCTCGTGTCGCTGCTGATCGCCGCGCTGATGGCCCGCTCGGGCGCCTCGCTGGTGAAGGCATCCGGGCGCGTGTTCCTGGAGGCGGCACCGGAAGGGCTGGATCCGCGGGCGATCGGCTCCGCGCTCGTCGCCCAGGAGGGGGTGGTCGAGGTCCACGATCTGCACGTGTGGGAGGTCACCAGCGGCTTCCCCGCGCTCTCCGCCCATGTGCTGGTGGCCGCGGAGCGCGACTGCCACGCCGCGCGCCGGTCGATGGAGGCGTTGCTGCACGAGCGCTTCAAGCTCGACCACACGACCCTGCAGGTGGACCACGCGGTCAGCGAGCTGCTCGAGATCGCCTCGCACGCGAGCGCACGCGAGCCCGGCTAGGGCCCGCCCACCGCAGGCTTGGGTCCACGCGGCGCCCCCGCACTCCCTTCAACGGGTATCCCGCGCCGGGCCGCGGCGGCGCCGTCCTTGGCGCTGCATATGGTTCGCCTTCGTATGCGGATACTCGTGGGGGTGCTCGGCGGAGCGCTCGTCCTGCTGATGCTGGCCGAGATCTTCGTCGCGTTCCTGCTGCCGCGGCGCGTGAAGCGCGACCCGAAGATCGTGCGCTCGGTGTTCGACTTCGCCTGGCGGCCGTGGCGCCGGCTGGCGCGCGCGCTGCCCGCCCAGGCGGCGGACACGATGCTCGGCGTCTACGGTCCGTTCGGCCTGCTGCTCAACCTCGTGCTGTGGGTGGCGATGATGATGCTCGGCTACGCCTGCCTGCAGTGGGCGGGCGGCTCGCATCTGGTGCCCGGGCACACGGTGGACTTCGGCAACGATCTGTACTTCAGTGCGGCGACCATGGCCGCCAGCGCCCCGGCGGGCCTCGGCGCCCACGGTACCTTCGCGCGCGTGGTGCAGGTGATCGACGCTGGCAGCGGGCTGGCGGTGATCGCGATCGTGATCGGCTACCTGCCCTCGCTCTATCAGGCGTTCTCGCGCCGCGAGGCGACCGTCTCGCAGCTGGATGCGCGCGCGGGATCGCCTCCCAGCGCGGGGCGCCTGGTGATCCGCTCGACCCAGCGCGACGGCTGGCCGGCGCTCAACCGCTACCTCAGCGGCTGGGAGACGTGGGTGGCGGAGCTGATGGAGACCCACCTGGCCTATCCGGTGCTGGCCTACTTCCGCTCCCAGCACGTCAACCAGAACTGGCTCTCGGCGATGTGCACGGTGCTGGACACGTGCGCCTTCACCGTCGCGGCGGCGCCTGCCGGGACGGTGGACTCGGCCCGCTTCACGTTCGCCATCGCCCGCCACGCGGTGGTGGACCTGAGCTACAGCTTCCACGTGCAGCCGGCCGCACCGGGCGTTGACCGCCTTCCGCAGGAGGACCTCGAGGAGCTGCTGCGCCAGCTGCACGCGGTGGGCGTCGAGCCGGACGCTGACTTGGACACGTTGAGGGCGCGCCTGGAGCGCATGCGCGCGCTGTATGAGCCCTACATCAGCGCGCTGGGCGAGCGCTTGGAGCTGGCGCTGCCGAGGTGGCTGGCGCCGGAGTCGCCGTCGGATAACTGGCTGACGACCCAATGGCACTGAGCCCGCGTGCGCGATCGGGCGCTGAGATCGATGACCATCTGCCGAGCTTTGCCCGCCAGCCTCCAGCCAGCTGGTGGCCGCGGCCGATACGGGGATCGGCGCCTCGTATCGCTCTTCTCGCCCTGTCCACGGGTTTCAGCCCCAGCCGGCTCGGGAATGTCACTTGTGATCCGCCAGGCAGGGGAGCGCGTACACGGCGTCGAACGAGCACCCAAGGACCGCTCCGTCGAGGATAATTGACAACGCAACTATCGAGGCGTATAATTCCGACTCCAAGCATCGGATTAAGAAGGACGCCCATGTCAGACTCTGCCACAGACACAGCCATAACCCTAGACCCCGCTCCTGCCCCGCAGGATGCGGAGGCCACCGTCGAGCAGGTCACCGACGGCGAGACCGTCGCTGCTCCCGAGCGGCTCGACAGCCCAATCGAGCGCGTCGACCTCACGGCCGCTGAAACGTTCATCCCCGAGGCGGTTGACCAGTTGCTGGCGCACTCGCGGCGCTATCCCCTGCTCACCCCCGTGCAGGAGATCGACCTGGCCAAGCGCATCGAGCGCGGCGACCTGCACGCCAAGGAACTGATGGTCAACTCCAACCTGCGACTCGTCGCGTCAAACGCCCGTCGCTACCAGAATCAGGGCCTGCCGCTGGGCGATCTCGTCCAGGAGGGCATGCTCGGGCTGATCCGCGCCAGCGAGAAGTTCGATTGGCGCAAGGGCTTCCGCTTCTCCACCTACGCCACGCTGTGGATCCGTCAGGCCATCCAGCGCGGCCTGGAGAACTCCGGCCGCACGATCCGCCTGCCCGTCCACGTCGCGCAGCGCTCCCGTAAGGTCGGGCGCGTCGAGCGCGAGCTGTCGGTGCGTCTCGGCCGCGAGCCCACGCTCGAGGAGCTGGCCGAGGAGACCGGACTGCCGATCGAGCAGGTGGAAGAGGTGCGCCACCAGCGCGCCGCCCTGGTCAGCCTCGACCAGCAGATCGGTGAGGACGGCGACACCGCCCTCGGCGACCTGCTCCCCTCCGACGCGGAGGTGCCGGAGGAGACCGCCTGGGACAACGAGCGCGAGCGGATCGTCCACGCGGCGATCTCGCAGCTGCCTGACACCGAGCGCAAGGTCCTGACGCTGCGCTTCGGCACTGGCCGCGAGGAGCCTCAGACGCTCACAGCGATCGGCAAGCGGCTTGGCTTCTCAGCCGAGCGGGCCTCCCAGCTCGAGCAGCGCGCGCTGAAGAAGCTCGCGGAGTCGCCCGAGCTGGCAGCTCTGCGCGAGGCCGCCTAGATCCAGATCACACCTTCGAGACGTCCAGGCCAGTGCCCTGAAGCAGTTCATTGGCCTGGGCGTTGAGAATTGTGAACTCGCCCGTGAGGATCAGCACGCCCAGCACGACCATCACGGCGCCGCCGACGGCGATGATCACGGGGAAGTGGCGCTTGACCACGGCCAGCGCGCTGGTCATCCGCTCGAAGGCCAGCGCGATCAGCAGGAACGGGATGGCCAGGCCCATGGAGTAGAAGGCCAGCAGCAGCGCCCCGTGCGCGGCTGAGCTGGAGATGGCCGCCTGGGTCAGGATCGCACCGAGGGTGATGCTCGTACACGGGGTCCAGGCGATCGCGAACGCGGCGCCCGCGACGATCGGCCCGCCGCGGCCGGCCAGGCGTAGCAGCCCCTCCGAGTGCCACTCGCGGTTGAGCATCGCCACGAACGGCGTCGCCAGGAACACCAGCCCCATCAGGATGATGAGCACGCCGCCGGCCTGTTGGAGCGCGTGTTTGTGGGCGTTCAGGCTCGAGCCGATCACGGTGGCGCTCATGCCCAGCAGGATGAAGATGGCGGAGAAGCTGGCTATGAACAGCAGGCTCGGCACCAGCACTCGTCGTGCCCCCACCCCGTCCTTGAGGTCCGCGGGCGTCACCCCGATCACGGTCGAGAGGTAGCCGGGAACGAGTGGCAGCACGCACGGCGAGAGGAACGACACCAGGCCCGCGGCAAGCGCCAGCGGGATGCCGACGCCGGTGGCGGTGTCGGAGGCGGATGCCAGGATCAGCGCGGCGTGGGCGCTCATGCGTGCGGCACCCCCACAGGCTCCTGGCGCGCGCGGCGCAGGTCGGCGACCTCGCGCTCCAGGCGCGCGACCCGCTCCAGCAGCTCGCGTAGATCCGCGTCCGGCTGCGACTGCGCGCTCGGCACGCCCGGTGCGGACTGCGCCCCCAGCGCGGGTCGCACCCCCTGCGCCGCGGGCGCGGCCAGCGTGACCGGGCGTGCCTCCCGCTCCCGCTCCCTCTCCCCCGCCTCCTCGCCGGCCTCGACCTGCAGCAGCTGCTGGTAGCGCTCCTCCTTCTGGCCGGGCCTGCGCTCGAGCCGTTGCACCAGCCCTCGCTCGATCAGGCTCCGCAGCGTCTCTTGCACCCCGTCGAGCTCGGGGAAGGCGTGCATCCGCTCGCTGCGTTGCTTGAGCTCGCCGGGCGTCTGGGCGCCGCGCAGCATCAGCACGCACATGACCGCCTGTTCGCCCGCGTCCATGGGCAGCGCCTCGGCGAGCAGGTGCCGGTGCTTGGCGGCGCGGCTGCCGGCGCCGCTGGTCAGGCGCGTCAGCCCCCGGCGCTCCAAGCGGTGGAGCGCGTCGCGGAGCACGGCCTCGTCGTAGTCCACGACCGGATCGCGGTTGGTGGACTGGTTGCAGGCCAGGCGCAGGGCGTTCAGCGAGAGCGGGTAGGCGTCGGGCGTGGTGTGCTGCTTTTCGAGCAGGCAGCCTAGCACGCGAAGCTCGGCAGAGGTCATGCCGAAAACCCGCATTGCCAAGCCATTTTCGGGGCTCATGCAGCGCGACCCCTAGCCCGCTCGATCGGAACAACAGCGCCTCGTGTGCCCTTATGTGCCTCTTCGCCGGCCACGAGCGCCGCGAGCTGTGCCCGCTCATCCTCGCCGCGCCTCACCGCCCGTGCGTGGACGCTGAGCGCTATCGAGGGGTTGGTGTGGCCCATCTCTGCCATGACCACCGGCGGGGGCTCCCCGAGCGCGTGGAGCACGCTCGCGAACGTCCTGCGCAGGCTGTGTGGCGTGAGCTTGTCCGGCAGCGGCGGCAGGTCCCGCTCGGCGAGGTTGGCATTGGTACGTTTCACGGCACCCCCTAGGGTACCCGTGTGGACCTTGCTCTCGTGTTGCCTGCCGCCGGTTCGCGTAGGGAATACCTATCCGTCGTGGTCGATCGAGCCGCGGACGCCGCGAGCTGGGGCGAGCTCGTCCACGATGCCTCAATTGTGGCCTGAGCGTGCTCTATCAGGGGTCGTAAGCAGACTTCTGTCCCAGGTGCTTCGTGCGCGACCACCAGGCGGTGCAACTCATACCCGCGAAATGGTGGGCGCGGAAGCCGATCGAATTCTCGCTCATCCCTGGGCCCCGCTCTGTTCAGAGCGTCTTCGAAATGACTGGATTGAGTGACATCCTCCCGTTTGAGACGGGCAGGACGGCAGACACGGCCTAGGCTCAGACTCGCGGCTGCGTCGGCGCCACGGCGGGCGGCTGGCGGCTGGCGCGCCGGTAAAGTCAGGGTGTGAGCAGCCAACCGTTCGCCCAGGGACGCACGGGTGACGGGCGCCATCAGCCGCCGCGTCAGCTGCGTCCGGAGGACATTCCCTCCCTGCCGGTCTCGCTGCGGCGCATCCGCCGGCTGTTCACGCCCTACCGGGCCCGGCTCGGCGGACTGCTCGCGCTGATCTTCCTGTCCGCCGGCCTCGGCGTCATCAACCCGTTCCTGCTGCGGGAATTCATCAACGTGGCCTACCCGCGACACGACACGACGCTGGTGATCGAGCTCGTCGCCGGGATGATCGCGTTGTCGATCATCACGAGCGTCATCGGGGTGGCGCAGACCTGGATCTCAAACCAGGTCGGCCAGCGCGTGATGCACGACCTGCGCGCCGCCGTCTACGCGCATCTGCAGCGCATGTCGCTGGCGTTCTTCACCCACACGCGCACGGGTGAGGTGCAGTCGCGCATCGCCAACGACATCGGCGGGGTCGACAGCGTCGTCACCTCGACAGCGACGTCGATCGTCCAGAACGTCACGACGGTCGTGGCGGTCGTCGTGGCGATGGTGCTGCTCGACTGGCGCCTGGCCGCGTTCTCGCTGGTGCTCCTGCCGTTCTTCGTCTGGCTCACCCGCCGCGTCGGCGAGGAGCGCCGCCGCATCCAGTCGGTCCGCCAGGGGCGCCTGGCGGACATGTCCACGCTGGTGGAGGAGTCGCTGTCGGTGTCGGGGATCCTGCTGGGCAAGACGATGGGCCGCTCGCCGGAGCTCGTGCGGCGCTTCGGCGCCGAGTCGGGCGAGCTCGCCGACCTCGAGGTGCGCGCGCGCATGGCCGGGCGCTGGCGGATGGCCTCGGTGCAGATGAGCTTCGCGATCATGCCCGCCCTCGTCTATCTCTTCGCGGGCGTATCCGGCCGCCACGTGATCTCGATCGGGACGGTGATCGCATTCACGACGCTGCAGACGCGCGTGCTGTTCCCGATCCAGTCGCTGCTGTCGGTGGGCCTGGAAGTGCAGACCTCGCTGGCGCTGTTCGGACGGATCTTCGAGTACCTGGATCTGCCGGTGGAGATCGTCGAGCGGCCCAACGCACGGGTGCTGGGGAAGGTGCGCGGCGATGTGCGCCTCGAGAACGTGTGGTTCCGCTACGCCGCGGGCGCGCCCTGGACGCTGGAAGACATCGGCGCGGATATCCCCGCGGGCACCAGCACGGCGCTGGTGGGCGAGACGGGCTCGGGCAAGACCACGCTGGCCTACCTGGTGGCGCGCCTGTATGAGCCCGAGCGCGGCTGCGTGAGCATCGACGGGGTGGACATCCGCGACGCGACCCTGGGCTCGCTGGCGGCGACGGTCGGCCTGGTCTCCCAGGAGACCTACCTGTTCCATGCCTCGATCCGCGAGAACCTGCGCTTCGCCTGCCCGGAGGCCACGGATGATGAGATCGAGGACGCGGCGCGCGTGGCGCAGATCCACGAGCTGATCTCCTCCCTTCCGGACGGCTATGACACGCCGGTGGGTGAGCGCGGCTACCGCTTCTCCGGTGGCGAGAAGCAGCGCATGGCGATCGCGCGCACGGTGCTGCGCAACCCGCCGGTGCTCGTCCTCGACGAGGCGACCTCGGCGCTCGACAACGAGACCGAGCGCGCGGTGCAGCAGGCGCTGGACGAGCTCTCGCGCGGACGCACGACGATCGCCATCGCCCATCGCCTCTCCACGATCCGTGACGCGGACCAGATCCTGGTGCTGGACTCGGGGCGGATCGTGGAGCGCGGCGGCCACGATCAGCTGGTGGCGCTGGGGGGACGCTACGCGGCGCTGCTGAGCGGGGCTGGGATCGCCGAGGAGCGCCCGGCGGCGGGCTCGCGGGCGGCGCTCGCCTGAGCCTTCCAGCTGAGCCTTCCAGCGGAGCCTTCGCGCGGACTCTCGGGCGCGGCCGCTAGGCGGTGGCGTCGATGTTCAGGCGCACGTAGTCCACGATCACCGGCTCGCCGAGCGCGTCGAGCACGTCGTCCATGAACCGCTCGCGTAGATCCGCGGGCAGTTGCTGCACGTGCGGGCCGAGCACGATCGTGGCGAGGTACTCACGTGGCGACTCGGGCTCACGTGGGGCCGGCTGCAGCGTGCACTCGGCCGTGGCGAAGCCGGCGGCGAGCAGCCGCTCGCGGGTGATCTCGGGGCCCGCGTAGTTCCAGGGCGCCCGCCAGTCGCGAAAGCGCGCGGCGTAGGGCGCCTGGGCGAGCACCTCGCTGGCCGTGGCGCGGAGGCTGTCGATGTTGCCCTCTCCCCCACATTGCGCCACGAGTCGCCCGCCCGGGCGAAGGGCCGCGTGCAGCCTGCGAAAGAGGCGCTCGTGGTCGGAGATCCAGTGGAACGTGGCGGTCGAGAGGATCGCGTCGAGCGGCTCCTCCAGCTCGAGGCCGAGCAGGTCCATGACGCGCACGTCGGCCTGCGGGCCGAGGCGCCGCCTGGCGGCCTGGACCATCGAGGCGGACTCATCGACCGCGATCACGCGTCCCCGAGGCAGTCGTCGCAGGAGGGCTTCGGTGATGCGCCCGGACCCGCACCCGGCGTCCAGCACGAGCTCGTCACCGGCCAGCTCGAGCCGCTCGAGCACGACCAGCCCCAGCGCCTCCATGGTCCCGGAGATGCGGTCGTAGCTGTTGCCATCCCAGTCCCGCGTTGGCATACAAATGTACGTTATCCCATATGCACCCGGGTGGCGAGCTCGACCAGCGCCTTCGACAGCTGCCCTCCCTGCCAGGCGATCGGGGAGCGCGCCGGCGGGCCCTCGTCCTCGACGAGCAGCCGCGCGCCGGGGATGGCGGCGGCGTAGCGCTCGCCCACGGCCAGCGGATGCCCGGGGTCGGCCTCGTCGCGGCTGGCGACGACGACGGTTGGAACGGTGATCGCGGCCAGTTCGCCGAGATCCTCGAACGCACGCGAGCGCGGCACGACTTCCAGCGCGTCTGCGACCGCCTCGGGGTGCTGGTGGGCGCCGAGGCGCTGGCGCAGCACCGTCTCCACGGTCGCCCGCCAAGCCTCGGGCACGCCGTCCAGGTCGTAAGCGCGCACGAAGCCGTCCACTCCCCCGTCACGCAGGCCGTCGGCGAGCGCGTCCCAGCGGGCGAGCTCCTGCTCGCTGCTCGGCCGGTCGGGCTGATAGGCGGGGGTGATCAGCGCGAGCGCGGCCACCCGCGCCGGGTGCTCCAGCGCGAAGCGCACGGCGGTGTGCGCACCCATGGACGCGCCCGCGAGGATCGCCCGCTCGACCCCGGCGGCGTCGAGCACGGCTCCGAGGTCGCCGGCCAGCCGGGGGTAGCCGTAGGCGCGCCCGGGCGCGGGGCCCGAGCGCCCGTGGCCGCGCGCGTCGTAGGCGATCACGCGGTGCCCGGAGCGCTCCAGCGTGCGCGAGCCCATGACCACGTAGCGTCGGGTGGCGCTGAGGCCGTGCAGCAGCAGCACGGCGGGCCCCTCGCCGCTCTGCTCGCCGGCGAGCAGGACCTCGCCCGAGCGAACGGTCAGGCTCACACGCTCAGGCGCGCACGGCGGCGTGCCCGGCGATCAGCTCGGCGGCGTGCTCGGGCTGCTCCCAGAAGAACAGGTGCCCCACCCCGTCGAGGATCTCCAGCCGCGCGCCCGGGATTCGCGCGGCGATCATGCGGCCGTTGGCGACGGGCAGCAGCTGGTCGACGGTGCCGTGGATCACGAGCGTGGGCATCGCCAGGTCCTGCAGCCGCGCGCTGGTGTCGTGGCCGAGGACGGCCTGCGCCTGGGCCATGACGACGGGCACGGCGACGGCGCGGCGCTCGGAGATCTCCAGGAAGGCGGCGTAGGCGTCCGCGTCGGCGGCCTTGGCCGGGGAGACGTTGATCTCCCAGGCCGTGCGCAGCGCGCGCTGGCGGTCGCCGGAGCTGATGGCCTCGAACAGCCGCTGGATCACCTCGGGCGCGGCCTGCGAGCTGCCCTCGCCGCCGCAGTAGGTGCAGCCGAGCGTCAGCGTTCGCACCTGCTCGGGATGCCCCAGCGCCAGCTCCTGGGCGACCATGCCGCCCATGGAGATGCCGAGCACGTGCGCGGAGTCGATCTCCAGCGCGTCCAGCAGCCCGGAGGCGTCGGCGGCCAGCTGGGCGATCGTCAGCGGCCCGTCCAGGCGGCTGCTGCGCCCGACGCCGCGGTGGTCATAGGCGATCACCTCGAAGTGCTCCCGCAGCGGCGCGAGGAACGGCTCCCCCCAGTGCAGCGCGGTGCCGCTCATCCCCATGATCGCCAGCAGCGGCGGCCCGACGCCGCTGCGTTCGCAGTCGAGCTCGACCTCCCCCACGCGGACCACTGCCATCGCTCGATGCTAGCGCCTGAGAGCGGCCGCGGGCGGTGGCGGGACGCTTCAGACGGGAAGCGCCAGCTGTCCGGCGGGGTCGTCTCTGTCTGGCGCCGGCTCGAGCTGTGAGCTCCCGCGCCCGGCCGGCGCGGTCAGCCCCGCCACCCGCACGCCGAGCAGCCGCACGGGGCGTGGCGGCGTGTACTCCTCCAGCAGCCTGAGCGCCTGCGCTGTGACGAGCTCGGCGTCGCAGGTGGGCTCGGCGACGGTGTGTGCCCGGGTGGCGGTGGTGAAGTCGTTGAGGCGGACCTTGATGGCGATGGTGCGACCGCTGCGCTCGTTGGCGGCGAGGCCCGCGCAGAGCTCCTCGGCCATCATGGAGAGCGCCTCGCGCAACTGCGCCGGATCGCTGATGTCGCGGTCGAATGTCCGCTCGCGGGACTCTGAGAGCACCTTGCGCGCGGCACCCACCTGCCCATCGTGTTCGAAGCGGGCACGCCTGCCCAGCTCGCGTCCGAGGTTCGGCCCGAAGCGCCCCACGAGCAGCTGCTCGGGTGCGGATCCGACGGCGGCGAGCGTGCGCAACCCGAGCTCGGCCAGGCGCGCGGCTGTCTTGGGCCCGATCCCAGGCACCAGCCCCGGCGGCGAGGCTCCGAAGCGCGCGCACGCCTGCTCGCGGCCGATGGCCAGGAAGCCGGCGGGCTTCTCGGCGTCGGATGCCACCTTGGCGATGAGCTTGTTGGGCCCGATGCCAACCGAGCAGGTCAACCGCGTGGCCGCCTTGATCTCGGCGATCAGGCGGCGCATGGCGGTGCGCGGCGAGAACAGGCCATCGAGGTCGAGATAGGCCTCGTCCAGGCCGACGACCTCGACGCGCTCCACGTGGGCGCGCACGATCGCCATCATCTGCGCGGAGGCCGCGCGGTAGGCGGGGAAGTCCGGTGGCAGGAAGACGGCGTCGGGGCACAGCCGCCGCGCCCTCGAGGCGGGCATGGCGGAGCCCACGCCGAAGCGCCGGGCCTCGTAGCTGGCGGTGGTAACCACGGCGCGCGGGCCGGTGCCCGAGACCACGACGGGCTTGCCGCGCAGCTCGGGGTGGCGCAGCAGCTCGACGGACACGTAGAAGGCGTCCGCGTCGAGGTGTGCCACGCGCAGCTGTGCGGGCTCGGGATGCGCCACCGATCGAATCTAGCGGCGCGCCCGGCGGCCATGGAGCCCGCCACGGGATAGGATCGGATTTCGCCTACCCGCACCCATCCAGGAGGCATGAGAATGACCCCGCAGCTCGTGACCGGCGTCGATTTCCTAGGTGTCCCCACGCGTGATCTCGACGCGGCGATGGCGTTCTACGGGGAGACGCTCGGGCTGCCGCGGTCGGCGTACGTCAAGGACCGCAACTACGCGGAGTTCGAGACCGGCAACCTGACGCTGAGCGTGTTCAGCGCGGAGGCGTTCGGGCTGGAGCACAGGACCAACCCCAACGCTTCGGCCCTGCACGTCGAGGATGTTGCGGCGGCCCGCGCGGAGCTGGAAGGGCGTGGCGTGGAGTTCACGGGCGAGACCCTCGACACGGGCGTCTGCCACATGGCGTTCTTCAGCGACCCCGACGGCAACGCCTGGATGCTGCACCACCGCTACGCCCCGCGCGTGACGCAGGGCTGAGGCCGCAGGCGGCCTCGCCGGGCGAGCACCGGCACGGCGCGCTGGGGTAGGCTTGCAGGAACGGCCATGGACCTGACATTCAGCCCACAGGAGACGGCCTTCCGCGACGATCTGCGCGGCTGGCTGGCGGCCAATCCGCCCGACCCGGAGCCGGCGGAGGGTGGCGAGGACGCGCACTACGCATGGCGCCGGGACTGGCAGCGGCGCCTGTATGACGCGGGCTGGGCGGCTCCGGCGTGGCCGACGGAGTACGGCGGGCGCGGCGCGAGCCTGACGGAGTCGGCGATCTACTTCGAAGAGAT
>Ga0075521_10000245_pt1 | contig 14507 bp, 9 predicted proteins | sample NGEPerD_FD_74785 | JGI IMG/M metagenome (GOLD analysis project Ga0075521, IMG submission 74785) | Arctic peat soil microbial communities from the Barrow Environmental Observatory site, Barrow, Alaska, USA - NGEE PermafrostAB12-D | ecosystem: Environmental > Terrestrial > Soil > Wetlands > Peat ...
CATTTTCCACCGATACAAAACGGAGCTGATTTTTTCAGTTATTATGCTTCTTGCCGTCTCATCATTTTCACAAAGAATCATAGAGATAAAGTATGAAACAGATGATAAGGGCGCCACTGTATTTTCCTGTATTAATTACGCATATTGCACTTATATCCTCGATTTGGGATTTTCTACATTCAATAACCTCCGGTGCGATCGGCCTCTTCCGTTTCATGAAGAAGTGAAACCGGGATACACCAAACTCTTCACGATATCGCCGATTGATCCGCAATCGGCAACACGGTTCAACTACAGCAGCAAAAACCAGAAGGGCTGTATGCATCCCCAGGTGATTGCCGACTTTACTTACCTGCTGCCCATATCACCGGGAAAGGAAGCGCAGAGTTATGAAATGTCGCCCGATAAATTGCCGGATACCACGAAACGCGGAACCAGCAATACAGTATCGGACAAAAGCAGGGATTCGGTATCATGGTATGTACTCAGGCTGAAAATGAAATCAGGCGATACCATTTATGCGGCAAGAAAAGGAGTCGTGACCGAACTCCAGGACCAGAGCGGTGCCAATGATGCAGGACAAATCAGCGTAAGCTCTGAGAATTACATTGAAATCGTACAGGCAGATTGTTCCTTTGCGCGTTATGGAATTCTGAAAAAAAACAGTGCCCTGGTAAAACCGGGACTGACAGTAAAAGCGGGACAGCCTATCGGCCTGGTTGGCGGAGATGCATTTGGCCGCGGGTCGGATCTCCGTTTCAGTGTATACTACTACCAGGAAGAAACTGCTGCCTCACAAACAGGAGGTCGCCATTATATCATCCCTCAGATATGGACAAAGAAGAATGGTAAGGGCCGGCTAAAACACGGTGTAGTTTATATCAGCGAATTTCCGGCTTCAGTGTTGAACCAGGAAATGCCGGTGATTAAAAAGGGGAAAACTAAAAAGTAAAAGAATCTTATATTCTTACCGTCAACCGCCAACCGTCAACCGCCAACCGCCAACCGTCAACCGCCAACCGCCAACCATCATTTCACCTCACTCAACTGATACGCCACGATCCGGCGGTCAAAAAAAGTGGGTACATACACGATTTTTTTTACGGGGTCATACCCAATGTCTGCAGTATTCTTTTTTTGTTCATGGGTATCCAGCAGTAATTCAGTTTTGCCGTCGGCATACACATAAAAAATATAGCCACTCCAGGCAGTGACCAGGAAATCCCCGTTGCCAATGGGCTCGATTCCATCAATACCCTGACCCACATCTGCAACCTGTGTAATATTTTTTTTATCATCAGCTTTCATCAGGGCAGATCCTTTGGCAAAATACAAATCGTCCTTAACGGCTTTCAATCCGTTGGCCCCGGTGATATTCTCCAGATAGAGCATGGGTTTATCATCATCAATTTTCCAGATCCTGCTGGTCTTTGAATCGGAGACATATACCGTTCCCTTATCGGAAACCGTGATGTCGTTGAGGCCGGTAGCCCCTTCCACAGGTATTTTCTTTATTAGTTTTCCTTTCGGAATATCCACAACTACCACCTCTGAAATGTCGGCCGCATACATCCTGTCCCGGTATTTGCCAAGGCCTTTGGGTGCATTCAATCCGGTTATCCAGTTTGAGTCGTAGCCGGTTCCCTTGTTGGTCATATGACCGATACCGCCTTTGCCATCGGCATCCCAGGGGCCTCCGTCGATCAGCGAAACATACAGCAGATTGTTATTCGGATCGGGCAAAACCGATTCCGGTGTAGCTACAACGGCGTCTGTCGACCAGATCTGAACCAGTTTGTGTTTTTGCGCATGGGAAACCAGGAAGGAGGAAAACAAAAGAAAACTGACTGTCTTTTTCATATTGCTGGTTTTGAATGGGTAATAAAATTATTATTCTTTGGCTGATCGATGAATTTTTATTTGACGCAAAAGGAAGTTTTCGTAAATTCAATAAATTGCCAGCCATGTCAAATCTGAAAACATTTACGAAGACCGAAATTGCGCCCCTGGCCAGCCTGGATGAATGGGAGGAAGACGTATTGAAGAGGTATCCCGAACAAGAGCCCACCACCAAGGCAAAAGAGGCTTACCGCAACTACGAGGAACCTGCCCGCGATACCGTTCGTGAATTCTACAGGCTGAACCATACTTACCAGACCCACGAATTTGTACAGTCAAAAAGGAATGAGTTCCTGCAATTCAGCAAAAAGGAAATGCCCGTTTGGGACGCATTCCAATTCCTGAATCAGCTGGTTGATGATTCGGATCCGGATACCGACCTGGATCAGTTTCAGCACCTGCTCCAGACGGCAGAGGCCATCCGGGCCGATGGTCATCCCGACTGGATGGTACTGGTCGGCCTTATGCATGATATGGGAAAAGTGCTCTGCCTGTTTGGTGAACCCCAGTGGGCTGTTGTCGGAGATACTTTCCCGGTTGGCTGTGCCCATTCTGACAAAATTGTATATCCTGAATTCTTTGCTTATAACCCGGACAGTAAAAACCCGGCGCTCAATACCACATTGGGTGTATATAAACCGAATTGTGGTTTGCGGAATGTGAACATGTCCTGGGGGCATGATGAATATGTGTACCAGATGATGAAAGACTCATTACCCGAATCGGGTTTATACATGCTTCGTTATCATTCCTTCTATGCCTGGCACCGCGAGGGGGCATATGAATACCTGCTCGACGATCACGACCGGGACATGCTCAAATGGGTTAAATTGTTTAACCCTTATGACCTCTATTCAAAAAATCCTGTGGCGCCGGACTGGAACAAAATCAAACCCTATTACGAAGAGCTGGTGAACAAATACATGCCTTCTACCCTTAAATTTTAATCTGCTCACAGAAAAGAAACCGGAGATCCATCCCCGTGCATACACTACAGCGAGCGGACTACATTGTTTTTTTTGTCTATTTCATAGTCGTCTCTGCTTACGGTTACTATGTATACCATAAGAAAAAATCGGCTGTCTCAGATTCGAAGGATTTTTTTCTGGCGGAAGGATCACTCACCTGGTGGGCGATTGGTGCTTCCCTGATTGCATCTAATATTTCAGCAGAACATTTTATCGGCATGTCTGGTTCGGGTTATGCACTGGGCCTGGCCATTTCAACCTACGAATGGATGTCGGCTGCCACCCTGATCATCGTAGCGGTATTCATACTGCCCATTTACCTGCGGAATAAGATAGTTACCATGCCTCAGTTCCTGACCCGGCGTTACAGTGAACTGGTAGGTACCGTGATGGCGGTCATATGGCTGCTTGCCTATGTTTTTGTGAACCTCACATCAATTATTTATCTGGGTGCCCTCGCCATTACTTCGATTTCAGATATTTCCTTCGGTTGGAGTGTAGCCGCGCTCGCCACATTCGCCATCATCGTAACACTAGGTGGCATGAAAGTAATCGGATATACCGACGTTATACAGGTGCTGGTTCTGCTGATTGGCGGGCTGGTTACCACATATCTTGCACTCACGCTGCTGTCGGAACATTTTGGCTTTGGAACCAATCTGCTGAAAGGGTTATCCATTTTACGAAAAGAAGCCCCGGAACATTTTCATATGATCTTTCATAAGGGGGATCCCTTTTATCAGGTACTTCCGGGTACTTCGGTTATTATCGGGGGTATGTTGATCAACAATCTGGCCTACTGGGGCTGTAATCAATATATCATTCAGCGGGCCCTGGGTGCCAACCTGAAAACAGCGCGTAACGGGATTCTCTTCGCGGGATTTTTGAAGCTGCTCGTGCCGGTAATTGTTGTACTTCCTGGCATTACCATGTTTGTGCTGCACAAAAACGGAATGTTTCAGCATGAAATGCTGTCGGATGGTCTTATCAAGCCGGATCATGCTTACCCCACACTGATGAACCTGTTGCCTCCCGGACTGAAAGGTGTTGCTTTTGCAGCACTTACAGCGGCCGTCGTTGCATCTCTTGCGGGCAAAGCAAACAGCATATCAACGATCTTTTCTCTGGACATCTATAAAAAATTTTTCAATAAAGAGGCTACAGAAAAGCAATTGGTCGGTATCGGGAAATGGGTAGTCATCGTGGCAATGGGCATTGCCGCCCTGATTGCGCCATCACTGAAAACCCTGGATCAGGCATATCAGTTTATCCAGGAATATGTTGGATTTATTCAGCCGGGTGTTCTGGCTATATTTCTGCTTGGATTTTTCTGGAAACGCACCACAACAGCCGCAGCATTGACCGGAACCCTGCTGACGATCCCCGTTTCAGCAATCCTTAAATTTCTTCCTGTCTGGACCAGCGGAGCTTTTCCGGACTTTCCATTTCTCGACCGTATGTCCATCACTTTTGTTATCATCGTTGTTATAATGATCCTCGTGAGTTTATCAAAACCCGCAGTCGATCAGGAGGTACATACCATCGTGGTGGATACAAAAGATTTTAAAGTTTCTCCCGCATTTATTTTGGGATCGGTGATTATTTTGGGCATCCTTGCCGGGTTGTATACGGTTTTTTGGTAATTGTTAATGGTCAATGGTTAATTGTCAATTCATTTGAAGGAAATGTTGCAGTTCTGTTTACTAACTTCCGGTGCCAATTAACAATTAACCATTGACCATTAACAATTACTAATAGTATCGCCCCACATACTGATCCTCGACAATGGCTTTTTTCAGCTCAGCAGGATCGATGGCTCCTTCCCTGGCAAAAACAATTTTTCCTCCGGGTTCTACCAATATGGTATAGGGAAGGGCACCAGGCCATTTTTGGTCAATGGCTTCAATAAGTTTGTATTTATTATCTCCGGTGAAAATATAATTTTTAGAAGAGGCCTGTTGTTTTTGTAAAAACTGCAGGGCTTTGTTCTGCTTGGCCGCTTCATCGGCACTGATACTGATGAATTCAAAATCCCGTTTGCGGTACATGCGGTTCATCGTGATGAACTCAGGGAACTCTGTCACGCATGGGCCGCACCAGGTAGCCCAAACGTTGATCAGTCGCAGTTTGTCTGAATGATTCTGAACCAGATCCCTGATGCCGGTTTCGCTGATGGTATCCAGCGTTACCGGTTCATTAGCCCAGGTTATTTTTGATTTATCTATCCAGTTACTCTTTTCGGCCCACTTGATACTACATCCGAACACTTTGGTTGTGGGAACTGAAACCGGCTGACCGGCCAGCAGTTCGTCGATGGCTTTTCTGGTATTTTGCTCGGTAGGTGTTTTCGTGGGTTTTTCCATATCATCGATTCGACCGCTATAACGCAGGATCCGGGTTTTATCAAAAATGAAAACATGGGGTGTGGCGATGGGGCCGTAGGCCAGCGAGACCTTTTCATTTTCCCCATCGTAGAGATAAGGAAAATTGAATTTTTTTTCCTTGGCCCGCAATTTCATTTCGTCAAAGGAATCACCCATATCTGTGTATCCCAGTTCGTCCAGGTTGATGGAAGCCGGGTCATTGGGCATAATGGCAATAACCGCTACGTTTTTTGGACCGTAATCACTCGCTAACCGGATGATCCGGTCTTCATAAGCCTGTGCGGTCGGGCAGTGGTTACAGGTAAATACAATTACCAGAACTTCTGCTTTACTGAATGTTGCCAGTGAATAAGTCTTTCCGTCTGTTGCTGGCAGGGAAAAGGGTGGGGCAGGAGAACCAATCGGTAAACTGGGATGATCGCTGCTGGTCTTCTTCAGGGCATTCAGACCCTCACTACCCATCGCAGAAAAAAGAACCAGGTTTAAAACAAGAAGCAGGCAGGCTTTCATTCTTTAAAAATTTGATTTTATATGCGGCTTACAGATCAAAAGGTAATATTTTTTGAAAAAATGGGGTTCCCGAAATGAAATATTAGTGAGCCTGTAGTAGTGATGACGTAGTGGTACTGCAAAAAGCCAGACTGTTTTCCTTCCTGATGTACTACCGATGTAGTTTAAAAAATGAAAATTGTTTTAAAGATCCTACATTTATATGGCAAAAAACGATTGCTCAGTTTAAACTTATTTTATGACTTCACGTAGGGTTTTTATTCAGTCCGCCTCTGCTCTTACAGCCGCAGTTTTTGTGAAAGGTCCCTTAAGGGTTTTGAATGCCGCCCCGGTTATCGGTCTGCAATTATATACCGTGAGGGATGCCATGGGCAAGGACCCGATGGGAACACTGGCTAAAGTAGCCCAGATCGGCTATAATTCCATTGAAAATGCGACCTATACCGGATCGGAAAAATTTTATGGCATGGACGCGGTAACCTACAAAAAAGTGCTGTCCGATAATGGTTTGGCAGCCAACAGTGGCCATTACAGACTGGGCCAGGAAATGGAGAAAGGTGCACCCGTACAGGGAACTATTTTACACGACTGGCAGAAGGCTGTGGATGATGCTTCAACAGTTGGATTAAAATATATGGTATGCGCTTATTTGTCGGCCCAGGAACGTGGTGATCTGGACCACTATAAACAGCTCGCGGATACATTCAACAAAGCTGCAGAGACCTGTAAAAAATCGGGAATCCAGTTTTGTTATCATAACCATGACTTTGAATTTCAAAACCAGGATGGTGTATTCCCTTACGACATACTGCTGGAAAAAACCGACAAGGACCTGGTAAAAATGGAGGTTGACCTGTACTGGATAAAAAAAGCAGGTCAGGATCCGCTGGCCCTGTTTCAGAAACATTCCGGAAGATTCCCGCTTTGGCATGTCAAGGATATGTCGAAGGAGGCAGACCAGAGTTTTGCAGAAGTCGGGAGTGGCATCATCGATTTTAAAACCATCTTCCAGCATAAAGACCAGGCCGGCATGAAATTCTTCTTTGTAGAACAGGATAAATGCCCGGGCTCACCCTTTGACAGCATTACGCACAGTTATAATTTCATAAAGACCAACCTGGTTTAATTATTAATTGTTAATTATTAACGCTGAAGTTTTACCATTCCCAAAGATATCTGGAATGTCTTCGTTTTTTGCTTTAACAATTAATCATTAATCGTTAGACCTTTTGTTTTTGTTCAGGGGAGGAAAAGTTCAGCAGGAAATCAAAAAGGTTTGTCTCTGTGCTGATTTTTAATTTTTTCCTCAGCCTGTACCTTCCGATTTCCACTCCCCGCACTGAAATACTTTCAAGCTGCGCAATTTCCTTGCTGGACAGATTCATGCGCAGATAGGCACAGAGCTTTAGTTCATGCGGACTTAGTGCAGGATACATGCTCTTGATATTGCTGAGAAAATCACTGTGAACGTGGTCGAAATGCTGCGCGAATTGTTCCCAGTCCTTATCCATTTTATTTTCTTCACTGAGAATGCGCATGATTTTTTTGAATTCGTCCGGAGCCGCATGACCATTTGCGTTTTTCTTTATCCGGCTCATTTCTTCCTTTATATTTCCAAGCAGTTCGCCCTTTTGAACCAGATGCATGGCGGTGGATGCCAGCTCGGTATTTTTAAAAGCGATTTCCGCTTCCAGTTTTTCGTTTCTGAGTTTCACTATTTCCTTTTCTGATTTGTCCAGTTCCAGTTCATGCAGGTAGGTGAGGCGTTTTTGTTCTTCCTCATATTTCTGCTGCTGTTCCAGAAATAATTGTTTCTGCCAGCTGAATATCAGATAAACGATGAAGCCGATGATCAGGGCGTAGGTCAGGTAAGCCCAGTTGGTCTGATACCAGGGTGGGATCACAACGAACCTGTATGTTTTAATTGAGGATTCATTGCCCAGGTTATTTTTTGCTTTTACCTGAAATTCATAGCTGCCGGGCGGAAGGTTCGTGTATTCCTTTTCGGATTTTTTTGACCATGCTGACCAGGCCGCATCAAATCCATTCAATAAATAACTGTACTGCACATTGGATTGCTGGGCATATACCGGGGCTGAGTATTCGAAGTGCAGGGAATTCATATTGCTTTCTACGCTGGGTATGGCCGAGGCCGGCTGGATCAGCGGCTGATTAATCTGATCAAAATATCCGCCGAATAACAAACTGTCCCCATGGCCAAATGCTTTTACGGATCGGATCATCACGTCAAGCCCATAGCGGTTCTTTTTATACAATTCATAGTTGATATGGTAGAAACCTTTCTCGGAGCCAACCAGAATATTCGTATTATTATATGGGTCTACATTCTCCCAACCGCTAACCATTTTTCCGTTCAGTTCCGGGAAATAAATGATTTTAGGTGTTTTCCAGGAAAAATCGATGACACCCAGATTTTTGTCTTCTATAAACCAGATATTACCCGAAGCATCTTCTTTCAGGTACCGGATATTACGGGTGCCAAAAAATTCTTTGAAATAATCCGACAGTTCAAAACGGTCAGTTTTCGGATCATATTCATAAATGCCTTTTTCCGTGGCGACTACGATACGGTTCAATACTTTGAATAACTGATTTTTTACAGAAGAAGGCAGGCCCTGTTCTTCAGTATACAAATAAACGGATGCGGCTTTGCCGGGGTGCAGGTCTATTTTATAAACTCCTCTGTACGGATGGCCAACCCAGATCGTATTATTGTTATCAATCGCCACAAACTGGGAATATTCGCTAAATCCGGGAACATTTCCTTTTGAAATAAACCGGTTGTTTTCCCATTCCAATATATCCAGACCGAACTCGTTTCCAGCCAGGACAAGCCTGGACGGTAATACATTGTAGTAAGGGATGAGGCAGTAAAATGCCCTGTCTGAATTCAGGGGTATCGGGTTGCCTGAACCTAGTGCGTAAATTCCGTCATGATGCCCCAGCAATAATTCGCCATTCATATTTGCCAGGCACCAGGAGGATCCTTTGGTATAAGGCAGAGGGGTGAAATCACCATCTACAAAACTGAGGTCAGCTTTTCCACCAATAGCCACTTTATAGAATCCATTAGAAGTGCCGACATACAAATCGTTATGATAAATCAGGGAAGTATACCCCTTTCCTTCATTAAGCTTTTCCGGATAAATATGTTTGATGGCATTGTTATAAGCTATGAAGTCAATACCGTCATCCAGTCCAAGCCAGAGGTTATTGTCCTTATCCAGAAACAGGGTAAGTATATTGTTGAGTTGCAATCCTTCCTTACGTGAAAGATTCTGTATCACTTCCCCTTTTTTGTTGATCACGTAACAACCATTCAGGTTGGTACCTATGGCAATCCAGTCGTGTGTAACAGGAATTGCAGTCAGTATGCGCTGGTTTTGTAAGGGGTTAAAACCGGCAAAACGAAAAGGTGTCAGTTTATCCTTGTACAGCACATAGAAACCGGATGTGATCGTAGTCAGGAAACTGCTATCATTCCCGATGGAAAACAGCGAGGATACTATAAAACCTGGTGGCAGCGGATTCTGGTCGGGGTAAGAAGTCCATAATCCGTTATTGAATCTCATCAGTCCGGTTTTCGCGTCCTGGGCAATCAGGATATTATTTCCAATCCCCAGAAATTCCCATTCGCTGGGCGCGGGGTAAACCGTAATGGAATAACCATTATACTGGAATATTTTTTCTTTGGAACGAAAAAAAACGTCGTTCCCGACGGTAACGATATTCCAGATGTTTGTAAGTGAATAGTCTTTTTTGGAAAGTAAATTCTTGAGGGAAGTGAAAACCAGTTTGCCCTTTTGGTCCGGTGTAAAATACCCGAAATCATCCTGGCCACCCGCATAGATCCTGTTATCCCGGCCCATGGCCACGGAGCGAACAATAGATCTGTTGGGAAGGGAATACAGTTTCCAGGAAGAACCATCGAAACTCAGCAGTCCCTCCAGGTTGGCAAAATACATGACCCCATTTTGGTCTTCGACGATTCCCCTGTTTTCAGTTCCGGCCCCGTACCCGTTATTAGAGTAGTTGATGATATCCGGAATTCCAATGGGATTCTGTGCTTTTACCAAAACAGCGCAGCAGACCATGAAAATAATGAGGATCCGCTTCATATGCAATCAATCTGAACCAAAAATAAGGGTAATACCCTTTAAAAATGCCAGGTTAGGCCAACCGGGTGCAAGGATGTTATTTTTCCCGTTTAGAAATTTTCCCTGATGTAGTGATGATGTAGTCGTTTTTGCCTATTGTCGTTTATTTTTTATGCTGATGTAGTATTGAAGTGGCAGGAAAATGTATCTTCCCTCCTTTCGAATTTAATTTCACCACACGCGATTTTAATCACTTTTTTAATCATTTTTCATGAAGCAGCTGCTTGCCTTAGCCGGAATCCTGTTCTCCGTTGCTCTCTATGGTCAAAATGCCGTTGGGATTTTTGAAGGTAATACGGATGTTGGTACCAACGTAAAACCGGGTTCCGCTACCTATATTTCTCAAACGGGCCAGTATATCATCTCCGGAGCCGGGTACAATGTTTGGGCCGACCACGATGAATTCCGGTTTGTATGGAAAAAAATAAAGGGCGATTTCATATTGTCGGCCCGTGCAGAATTTTTGGGTAACTGGGTAGGATACCATCGAAAAGTGGGAATTATGGCCAGGAAAAGCCTCGACGGTAATTCTGCACAGGTTAATACAGTTGAGCATGGCGATGGACTCACTTCACTGCAGTTCCGCCGGACTGCCGGAGCCCAGACAGAAGAGATCAAGGCGAAACTTACCAAGGCCAGTATTATAGAGCTGGAACGTCGCGGCAATACATACATCATGCGGGCTGCGATATATGGTGAGCCGTTTATTTCAGATACAATTGATAATATAGATTTGGGTGATGAAGTATATCTGGGTCTTTTTGTCGGTTCACACAATTCGGATGTGGTTGAAACAGGCGTATTCAGCAATGTGCGGCTGACTGTTCCTTTTAAGGGAATATCCGACCAAACCACGGAAATGACGCTGGGCAGTAATCTCGAAATTCTGGAAATCGCTTCCGGTAAAAAAGAGGTTATGTATACGGTGCCGTATTCGATTCAGGCACCCAACTGGAGCCCAGTCGGAAATTATCTTGTATTTAACGATTACAAAGGGTTGATCTATCGGTTTGATCTGGCCACAAAAACGGTGTCCCCAATTAATACCGGAACCATTACAAACAACAATAACGACCACGTGCTTTCTTTCGATGGAAACAGATTAGGGCTGAGCAGTAATGTGAAAAGTCTCGGGGGCTCTGTTATTTACACCGTGCCTGTTACCGGTGGTATTCCGAAACAGATTACCCCTAAGGGGCCGTCTTATCTTCACGGATGGTCGCCTGACGGAAATTCACTGATATTTTGCGGAGAACGAAACGGAGAATTTGATGTGTATAAAATTCCATCCGAAGGTGGCCCGGAAATCCGGTTAACCGATACCAAAGGCCTCGATGATGGTCCTGAATATACTCCGGATGGGAAATATATTTATTTCAATTCTGTTCGTTCGGGTTCGATGCAGATCTGGCGAATGAAACCCGATGGCAGCGATCAGGAGCAGGTAACCAATGACGAATTCAACAATTGGTTTGCGCATATTTCGCCCGATGGCAAATGGATTATTTTTATTTCTTTCCTCAGGGAAGAAGTGCAACCCGGAATACATCCTCCTTATAAACACGTGTATATCCGTTTGATGCCATTCAGTGGTGGTCCGGCTAAAGTGATCGCCTATTTCTACGGGGGCCAGGGTAGTATCAACACACCTTCCTGGTCACCAGACAGTAAGCGGGTGGCCTTTATCAGCAATTCGGTAATGACTGGAAAATAATAAATGGAAACAGACTCATTCATTAATATCCTCAGCATGAAATCAAGACGGGCTTTTATTAAGGAAACAGCACTTGCAGGCAGCGGCGGTTTACTACTTTCAGGATTCATACAAAATCTAAACATAATTCCGAGGCTTAAGCAGGTGGGCGTGCAATTGTATTCGGTAAGAACGGAAATGCTGGCTGATCCGGAAGGCACACTGATCAGGCTGGGAAAAATAGGTTACCAGGAAATCGAATCCGCGCAAAGTGATAAAGGGAATTATTATGGACTGACGCCGAAGGAAATAAAGAAAATAATGAAAGACCAGGGTATGCGCCTTCGCAGCGGCCACACTCATATTGACAATAACTGGCAGCGCTCCATAGATGAAGCGGCAGAAGCCGGCCAGGAATACATCATCTGTTCCGTGCTGCCTTTTCCGGGTCAAACGATCGGGAATTATCAGAAAAGTGCCGATATGTTTTCGCAGGCCGGTGAACAGTGCAAAAAAAGCGGATTGTTATTCGGTTACCACAACCATGCTTCCGAATTCGAAACGGTGGACGGACAGGTATTGTATGATGTACTGCTGAACCGGGTTCAGCCGGAACTGGTCCATATGGAGATGGACCTGGGCTGGGTAATCGCAGCCGGCAAAAACCCCCTGGAATATTTTTCAAAATATCCCGGACGTTTTCCCCTGTGGCACCTGAAGGATATGAATGTGGCTGAAAAGAAAAGCGTGGAATTTGGTAAGGGCTCGGTTGATATCATCGCTCTACTGCAACACCGTACACAGGCAGGCATGAAATATTATTTTGTGGAACAGGAGGAATATGCGGTAAACGCTTTTGATAGCCTGGACTATGATTATAGTTGGCTGGTTAAGAATTATAAACCCTGACGCCGGTTTTTTAACCAGACTTTAAAATAGAAATGAATATGAAGTGCCCCTGATGGGGGCATTTTGTTTTATTCGGAATGCGTAAATGAGTCAAGACGAAGCGCCTTAAGAGACCAGGCATTCACATGATGTATTAATGAAGTATTCTTTCAGGCTGATTCACCGGATTTTGAGTAACTGATGTGGTATTGATGTAGTGAAAAATATTGGAAAAGTGGCAACGCAGAATAGATTTGATGAAACGATTCTGCTCATGAAATGTATGTCCTTTCTCCTACTACTTGCCTTTTTTTGCCTTCCCTGTTTTTCCCAGTCATCCCAGATTGGCGTTTTTGAAAATCAACAGGATATAGGATATGTAAAACATGCAGGATCTTCTGCATATGACGCAGCCAGTCAGTCGTATACCATGAAAGGTTCAGGCGCGAACATCTGGTTTAACGAAGACCAGTTCCATTACACGTACAAAAAAATATCGGGGAATTTCTTACTCACTGCAAATTTTGAATTTACGGGGGATACGGTTGGAGCTGTGGGCCACAGAAAAATTGGATGGATGGTTCGGGAATCTGCCGATGCCGATGCCGTGAGTATGAATGGCTGCATACATATTGACGGACTGATTGCATTGCAGTGGCGGGAAATGAGGGGCGCATTTATGCAGGATCCACAGGGCGAGATTTTTTCCGCGAAAAGGGGTTTACAGACCATGCAGCTGGAACGCAAGGGGAAAAAACTGATTATGCGGATGTCTAACGCGGGCGAGCCGCTGCAGTTCGTTGGCGAGCACGACCTGATGGATTTGCCTGATACGGTGTTGGCAGGAATTTATATTTGTTCGCATGATTCCAATGCCCTGGTGTCAGCACGGGTATGGAATGTTCGCATCGACCATCCCGTTGAAAATCCCTATCAGCCAAATCCACTTCTGGCAAAACCAGCGCCAACAGCAGTGATGGGCAGCCGCCTGGAGATTGTGGATGTTGTTGATGGAAACAGGAAAGTAATTTATGAATCAAAGGGTCGGTTTGAAGCACCCAACTGGATGCCTGACGGTAAAAAATTATTATTCAATGATCACGGTTCCCTGTATACGATTCCCATCGACGGAGGAACCCCGGAGAAATTAAATACGGGATCCGCTGCAAAAATCAATAACGATCACGGCATTTCATTCGATGGAAAGATGCTGGCCATCAGCAATTCGAGAGAAGGCATGCCGGGTGGAGGATCTTCCGTTTATATCCTTCCACTTACCGGAGGTGAGCCGCGACTGCTTACAGAACAGACGCCGTCTTACTGGCATGGATGGAATCCAAATAATAAGGAAGTATGTTTTGTAGCCCAGCGCGGAACGAAAATTTACAATCTCTACAAGCAGTCGATAAACGGAGGCGGCGAAATACAACTTACGTTTAATTCGAAGGGCCATGTCGACGGTCCCGAATATTCTCCCGATGGAAAATATATTTATTACAACGCCAATCCAACAGGCACCATGCAGATCTGGCGGATGAAGCCCGATGGTACAGGGAAGGAGCAGATCACATTCGATCAATATCATAACTGGTTTCCGCACATTTCACCCGATGGGAAATGGATCGTATTTATTTCATTTCCGCCGGACATAGATCCTAATGCGCATCCAACCTATCAGCGGGTGATGCTGCGGCTGATGCCGTCTGCGGGAGGCGCTCCAAGGGTTTTGGCTTATTTGTTCGGCGGACAGGGCACACTGAACGCCCCGTCCTGGTCACCAGATAATAAACGGATTGCATTTGTAAGTAACTCAGAATAAAAAGTTCTGCTCTAGGTGGTTTACGGTTAAGCAATGAGAACAGGCCCCGCCCCCTGTTCACAGGGAGGGGCCTTTCTTTTAAAATCAATTCTATGTAGAATCCGATAGTTAAAATAAAATTCCTTTTAATCATTTCTAAAATAATAATTGCTTATGCCAAAGAAAAAA
>Ga0075521_10000247_pt1 | contig 14451 bp, 11 predicted proteins | sample NGEPerD_FD_74785 | JGI IMG/M metagenome (GOLD analysis project Ga0075521, IMG submission 74785) | Arctic peat soil microbial communities from the Barrow Environmental Observatory site, Barrow, Alaska, USA - NGEE PermafrostAB12-D | ecosystem: Environmental > Terrestrial > Soil > Wetlands > Peat ...
AATGACCTTCCGACCGCGGCTGTGACCGTGGCTCTGACCGTGGCTGTGACCGCGGCTCGGATCGCGGCTGTGACCGCGGCTCCGCCCGCTCGACTCGCGTCGGGCGCGAATCTCCGCCCGAGCGCTCAACGCGCGCCGGAGCGCGTGCCGGCGCACCATCTGCGCGCGACATCGGACGCGTGTTGCCGACATCCGATCCCGGGCGCCTGTTGTCGTTGATGCGCGTCCGGAAGCCTGGATTTTCCCCGCCCGTCATCTCGCGCCGTCCATACCTATCGCTAGGCGAGTTGTTGCCCCGCGTTGGGCCACGATTCGTGTTGAAGCGCGATGCGCCGTAGAGTGGAGACACGCCTCGCACCGTCGTCGCGCGATTCACGAAGCCGACTGAGCGCGGAGCGAGTCCGAATGCGCTGCGCTGTCCCACCGTGTAGCCGCCGCCGGGGCCCAGGATGATCGGCTTGTGGTTGTAGCTCCAGCCGTGACCGACGGAGTAGCCGTAGCCCGTCGAGCCGTAACCGCGGCCGCCGTTGTAGCCGCCGTAATATCCACCGTAGTAGCCGCCACCGAAGCCAAAGCCGAAGCCGTAGTGCGGGAAGCCAAAACCGTAGCCGTAGGACGGATAGCCGAAGCCGAAGCGGCTGTAGCCAAAGCCGAGGCTAAAGTAGGAGGGCGACGGATAGTAGCCATCGCACCACGGATCCCACGAGCCGTAGAAGCACGAGTAGCCCGACGACACCGGCACTACGTACGCGCGGTTGTTCGAGGCGTACGCGGATTCGACCGTGTACGTCGCGACGTCGTAGTCGAAATGCGCGCCGTCAGCCATCTGCTCGACGATGTTCGTCATCGCCGCTTCGGGATCGTTCGAGGTGGTGGAGTCACCCGCCAGTCTCGTGTAGTCCCAGTGATTGTTGCGAACGAATTCGTCCGCGTGGAACGGGTCGAGCGAGACGCCGGCGTAGACGGTTCCGCTGCCGGATTCCGTGACTTGAAACGCGTCACGATCGCCGCGGCCGCGGATCTCGTAGTCCTGCCCCGCCTTCATGAAGTTGTCGTCGCCCGGATCGACGGGAAACAACACGCGAACACGGCCGACGGCGTCCGTGTGCAGCACGACGACGTATCCGTCATCCCGAACGCGCACGGTCACGCGGGCACGGTCGCCGCGATCATATGTCTGATGATTGAGCGTGACCCTGACCGCGGGCTCCGCACCGGAAGCCGCTGGCGCCGGTGTCGGCGCAACGGTAGTCACTGCTGCAAAAACGAGCGGAAGAATGGCGGAAATCATTGATCCTCCTCTAGCATCCCGAATCCGGGGCCCGCTGTGTCAGCGGCAATCCCGATTCGCTGCGGTATACTTAGGCGATCTTTGTGCCCACTTCTAAGTGCTTATAATGCATACGCTTTACTTCCAGAGATCGTTGAAAATGTCACCCTTCTCGGACAATCGGTGTACGCCCCGTGGGACAGCTTTCCGACCTCAGCGTCATCCCTCGCCCGCAACCCCTCCGTGCCCGACGTCTCATGGCGAATGACTTGCATTTTCCCGGCCCATGACCGCCTCGAGAATCTTTCTTCTGTCGCCGGCCTTTTGCGGCGGTGAGCGGGCCAAGCTGCTCTTCAATACGAACGCTTCGTTCCCGCTCGCGGTTCGCCTCCGCGCCGGCGGGGTGCCGATCGGCGAACTGTTTGCCTTCCTGAGCGGCCTCTACTTCCGCGGCAAGTTCGCCTACGCCCGGGCCTTCGCCCGCGCGCCCCGCGGCGCTCCCGGGCTACTCGTGATCACGCCCACTCGCGGCCTCGTCGATCCCGATACACTACTGACGCTCGACGACATGCGCGAGTTCGCCGAGGTGAATATCGCGACCCAGTCCGAGCGGTTCATCGAGCCGCTCGCGCGCGACGCGCTGGCGCTCGCCGCCGCATCGCGCACCGCTCCCGCCATACTGCTCGGCAGCATCGCCACGGACAAGTACGTCGGCACGCTGGCGGCTGCCTTCGGCGAGCGGCTGCGCTTTCCCGAGGAGTTCGTGGGGCGCGGCGACATGAGCCGCGGCGGGCTCCTGCTCAGGAGCGTGCGCGAGAGCACGGAGCTCACGTACATCCCAGTGTCGGGCGCGACGCGGCGCGGGGCGCGGCCGCCCAAGCTCGTGCCGGTGCGATGATGGTGGCGACGGCGAAGAAGAAATCCGCGGCGAGAGCGAGCGCGCGAGTGAAGAGCGCCGGCGTCGTCATCCCGAAGGGCGTGCGCGACGCCGTCGTGCGAGCCGGCGCGCACGACGTCTCGCTCACCAATCTCGAGAAGCTCTTCTGGCCGAAGCTCGGGATCACGAAGGGCGATCTGCTCCGCTACTACGTGTCCGTCGCGCCGGTGCTCCTCCCGCATCTGCGCGATCGCGCGATGGTGATGAAGCGCTACCCGAACGGCGCGAGTGGGAAGTGGTTCTTCATGAAGCGCGCGCCGTCGCCGCGCCCCGAATGGATCGAGACGTGCGCGATCGAGCACGCATCCGGGAGCATCATCGACTTCCCGATGGTGCTGGATCTCGCGTCGCTGCTCTGGGTCGTGAACCTCGGCTGCATCGATCTCAATCAGTGGTACGCGCGCTGCGACGACGTGCATTGTCCCGACTACCTGCACTTCGATCTCGATCCCGTCGTGGGCGCATCCTTCGCGCGCGTGCGCGAGACCGCGCTGCTCGTGCGCGAAGCGCTCGAGGCGCTCGGCATGACCGTTCTCGCGAAGACGACAGGCTCGAGCGGCATCCATCTCTACGTGCCGATCGTGCGCGGGCCGATGCAGAAACGAGTCTGGACGTTCGCGAAGGAGTTTGCACGCGCGATGGAGTCGCGCGCGCCGAAGCTCGTCACCGCGGAGTATCGAATAGCGCTACGACCGCGCGGGCGCGTGCTCGTCGACTACAACCAGAATGCGTGGGGACGAACGTTGGCGTCCGTCTATTCCACGCGGCCTTCGCCGAGGGCCGCTGTCTCCACACCGGTGACGTGGGCGGAGATCGAGAAGGGGATCGAGATCGACGACTTCCGCATCGACAACGTTCCCGCGCGCGTGAAGAAGCTCGGCGATCTCTGGAAGCCGCTGCTTGCCGCGCGTGGTCGCTTCAAGCTCGAGAGCATGCTGTGAGCCTCCCGATTCCGCGCAGCTACGCGCCGATGGAGGCGCGGCAAGTCGGAGAGCTCCCGCTCGGCGCGCAGTGGCAGTACGAGCCCAAGTGGGACGGCTTTCGCTGCATCGCCTTTCGCGATGGCGCGAAGGTGGATCTCATGTCGAAGTTGGGGAAGCCGCTCGGGCGCTACTTCCCGGACATCGTCGAGGCGGTGAAGGCCATCGACGCCGAGCGCTTCGTGCTGGATGGCGAGATCGTGATTCCGCTGGGGAAGCTGCTGTCGTTCGACGAGCTGCTGCTGCGCATCCATCCAGCGGCGAGCCGGGTAAAGATGCTCGCCGAGGAGCATCCGGCGATGCTGATCGTGTTCGATCTACTCGTCGACAGCGAGGGCGCGTCGCTCGTGAAGCAACCGTTGAGCGAGCGTCGCGTGGCGCTCGAGGCGTTCGCGGTGAAGAAGCTCGCGGGCGCGGGCGCAATACGACTCTCGCCGGCGACGACGGCGGAGCGGACGGTGAAGCGGTGGTACGCGTCGGTGGGATCGGCGCTCGACGGCGTGATCGCGAAGCGGCGCGATCTTCCCTATCAGACGGGCGAGCGCACGGGGATGCAGAAGCTCAAGCAGAAGCGAACGGCGGACTGCGTGGTGGGCGGCTTTCGGTATGCGTCGAAGGGGCGGTCGATGGGATCGCTGCTGCTTGGGCTCTACGACGAGAAGGGATTGCTCAATCACGTGGGCTTCTGCTCGGCGTTTTCGGCGGCGGAGCGAAAGGAGCTCACGCCGAAGCTCGAGGCGCTCATGGGGAAGCCGGGATTCACGGGGCAGGCGCCGGGTGGACCGAGCAGGTGGAGCACGGAGCGGACGGGGGAGTGGGTGTCGCTCGAGACGAAGCTCGTCGTGGAGGTGGAGTACGATCACTCCACGGGCGGTCGCTTTCGCCATGGGACTGGGTTCTTGAGATGGCGGCCGGACAAGGCGCCGAAGCAGTGCACCATGAAGCAGGTCGAGCGCGAGGCGGCGTCGTCGCTGCTGTTACTGGGGGCAGCGACGAGATCGGTGGGGAAGAAGAAAACGGGCTCGACAGCGAAGAATCAAGGAGCATCACAAAGAAAACGATAGCGAGCCGAACGGTACATGTCTTGCCTCGGCGTGGAGCATCACGACCAGAGGATTTTATGAGGCGTTCGTACGTGTTGGTGGCGCTCTGCGCCGTGGCTGCGGGATGCGCGGTGTCGACGCAGCAGGAAGTGCAGATGGGGCAGCAGTACTCGACGCAGCTGAACTCGACGCTGCCTGTCGTCACCGACCCCGCGATCCAGTCATACATCAACCAGCTCGGCGACTCGATCGCGAAGCTCACCGGTCGCGCAGATCTGGACTGGAAATTCTTCGTCGTGAACACGGACGTCGTCAACGCGTTCGCACTGCCTGGCGGGTACATCTACATCAATCGTGGCGTGATCGAGCGCGCGGACAAGATGGACGAGCTCGCGGGGGTGATGGGCCACGAGATTGGCCACGTGGTGAGGCGGCACTCGGTGAAGCAGATGCAGACGCAGCAGGGGGCGAACGTCGGCATCGCGCTCACGTGCGTGCTCACGCATGTATGCGACAGCGATGCGTCGCAGGCGGCGATTCAGGTCGGTGGCGCGGCGGTGTTCGCGAAGTTCAGCCGGCAGGACGAGCAGGAGGCCGATGAGGAGGGCTTCAAGAACGTGATCCGCGCGGGGATCAGTCCGAAGGGGCTCGTCTCATTCTTCCAGAAGTTGCTGGCGGAAGAGAAGGGCGGCGGCTCAGCGATCGATGCGTGGTTCAGCGATCATCCGCTCACGCAGGATCGCATCGCGGACATCCAGAAGCTGATCGACGCGAAGGATCCGGCGATCCTCCGCACGCTGACGGAGGACAACAAGGCCTTCCACGATTTCAAGGATCGCGTGCACGCGCTGCCGCCGGGGCCGAAGCCGAAGACGCCGTAGGGAGAAGGGAAGCGCTAACTGCCAACTGCGGACACGGATCAAACCAACAAGGACGAATCGAACCGATGCTGGGTGAGGGACGGTGTGCGTGAAAGGACACCAATGACTTCGTGCTCTTTCCGTTCAAGTCCGTTTTGGTCCGTTCAAGTCGTTTCATTACTTGTTAGTGCTTGGGGATGCGCAGACGAGGATTGCACTCGCGACTGAGCTAGCTTTTAGTTCTGGAATTGAACGGTAAATGAAGCGCAAACCATCTCCAGCACGGCTCCGCTGTGAAAGGAGATGCCCACCTCTTCTCCAGGGAGTTTCGAATTGGCCGGCCGATGTGCCAGGAACTGGGCACGCGCATCGGGAGAGATTTGTCCTTTCACCGAATTTATTGACTCTCTCCCTGCGGTGTCCCAGAGCCGATGACTCATGAGTCTGACGTCATGAGCAACCAGTACGAGCCTTCGACCTGACCACAACGGGTGCCCGGACTCGTCATGACAGTCAACAACGATCCGGATTACTCGGACCTTGAGGTCCGAAAAATCTTCCGTGATAGTGCGCACGATAGAATCGTGAAGGTAGCCCAGTTCGCTCAGCCTGTCGGAATTCATGGATTCACTTCTGCGGGGGAGATGAAAAAAAGTCCGGCCGTCAAGATCGCGACCGGACTTCGAATTGACCACCGCCTGCCGCGCCTATCGCGCCGGGATCGCCGTGTAGACCACTCGCATCGAGCAGCTGTCGGCGGCGGTGCGCGCGCGGTAGCGGAGAGTCAGTGCCGCGGGGTGGTTGCCCGGCTGCTCGACCGGAGAGGCAACGGTCGGCACATTCGTGAGATCGTTCCAATTCGCGCCGCCGTCGGCGGACCACTGCACCAGCGTGCGCCCAGCGCTGTCATCGCTCGGCAGCGTGCGCGCGACGCACGGCGTGATCTCGGCGATCGTGATCGCGTGGGAGAGGTCGCCCTCGGAGGAGACGCTCGACGGGGCGTCGGCCTCCGTCCAGCCATTCGTGCCCGACGCCGCGGGGAAGCGCACACTCGCGATCACGGGCTCGGTCGTCGCAAAAAGTCCCCAACGAACGTGCGTTCGGACCACTGGACCATCGGGCGCGCTCGCGTTGGGCGCGGAAGGTTCGGCGGTGGTGATGACTGCGAAGGCGGCGACGACTGCGGCGGCGTAGGCCAGAAAGGGCGGCATCTTTCGTTGCAACGAGACGAGTGAGTGACGATCGCTAGCCTCAACAGACGCAGGACGTTTGAAAAGGAAACCGTCTTGCTATCGCGTGCGCGCGAACGCATTAATCCGGTGGCACTCGTGCGACTTCCACGTGTAGAAATCGCTGTTGGCGCACTGTGTGCAATGATGTGAATCACCTGTTCGGGGCTGATCGATGCGACGTAGCGGCAAGAAGAATTTGCGCGGGCTCATGATGCGCGGGGCGATGGCGGCGGGAGCGATCGCGATCGCTACCGGGGCGTCGGCGTGCGCGATGATGCACGGCGCGCGCGCTGGCCGGCCGGGGCTCGAGGTGGTGGTCGGCAACGATGTGCGGCCGGCGCGCGATGTCGTCGTCTTTCTCGAACGCCCGAATGGCGTGCGCCTTCGGCTCGGCGACGTACAGTCGGATTCGACGCGGACGCTCACCTATCCGTCGCACCTCGATCAGGGCGAGTATCAGCTGGTGGCGCTCGATAATGCCGGGCTGACCGTGGTGTCGCAGCGCGTGTCGCTCTCGTCGAATGAGCAGCGGGTGGTGTGGCAGCCGGGCGCGCGCAACGCGACTACGAGCATTCTTCGCTGAAAAATGGGGCTCTCGGAGCCTTTTTTTTGACCCTTGCTCTTCGGTGTTTATTCGGGTATCCTTGGCCTCCCACCTGGCTAGGAGCTCACCATGATGCGCACCCCAAATCTCGAAGCGAAGCTCGAGCTCCTCATGTCGCTCGCGGGCGACGACAAGGAGGGGCTGCCAATGAAGCAGCTGCCGCCGAGGCTGCGTCATGCGAACGATGTGGGGGCGCTGCGGCCGCTGAATCTGCGGCCGGTGCGCATCGGGAGTAACGGTCCGCGCACGACGCTCATGCGCATCCTCATGACGAATGCGTGCAGCTTCAACTGCCACTACTGCCCGATGCGCCGCGATCGGGACATGCCGCGCACGCTGCTCAAGCCGGCCGAGCTCGTGCGGATCTTTCTCGCGGCGGTGGAGCGCGAGTGGTGCACGGGGCTCTTTCTCACCACGGGGATCCCGGGCCGGCCGGTGAAGGTGATGGACGACCTCATCGAAGTGCTGACGCTGCTGCGCGTCAAGCATCGCTTCGCGGGCTACATCCACGTGAAGATGGTTCCCGGCGCGGAGGTGGCGCAGATCGAGCGGCTCACGTCGCTGGCGACGCGGGTGTCGATGAATCTCGAAGCGCCGTGCGGCGACACGCTCATGCGAATTGCGCCGGAGAAAGATCTCTCGAGTGCGCTCGTGCAGCTCGATCGCGTGCGCAAGCAGGTGAATGAGCGCCGCAACGAGGAGCGCGAGGGGCGTCCGCACGACGTGTTCCTTCCGGGCGGCACGGCGGGGATGACGATGCAGTTCGTCGTCGGCGCGACGCCGGATACGGATCGCACGATCATGAGTCGCGTGGCGGAGCTGTATGCGGGGCGCGGGATCCATCACACGCACTTCGCGGCGTTCAGGCCCATCCGCAACACGCCGCTCGAGAACGTGCGCGCGACGCCGGCGGTGCGCGAGCAGCGCCTGTATCAAACCGACTATCTGCTTCGCGACTACGGCTTCGCGCCGAACGAGGTCGTGTACGACGAGAACGGAAATCTCCCGCTCGAGAACGATCCGAAAACGGCGTGGGCGCTCGCGCATCCGGAGCACTTTCCGCTGGAGGTGCGCGCGGCGTCGCGTGGGCAGCTGCTCCGCGTGCCGGGAATTGGCCCCGCGAGCGCGCGCCGCATCGTGACCGAGCGGATGACGACGCAGCTGCGAGGGCTCGCCGATCTGCGCGCTCTCGGCGTCGTCACCTCGCGCGCAGCGGGCTTTCTCACGCTGGGCGGCAAGCGGCTACAGAGCGTGCGCTGGTCGGAGCAGCTCGGATTCTGGAGGCCGGACGAGGAGGTGGGCGCGTACCATATTCAGTACGAGGTGAGCCCGGGCACGTTTCGGTAGAAATCGCTGCGCGAATTGGTTGCGCGAGGGGCGTACTGGCGATTAGCCTCGCTGCATGCCAATTCGCACTCGATTTTCCCGCGGCGCGCTCGCGGCGTGCTTCGCGCTAACACTCGCGCCATACGCCTCGCCCCTGCACGCGCAGTCGGACTCCGCCTCGAAGCTGACGCTCGACGGAATCTTCAACAGCAACGACTTCCAGGCGCGGCGAGTGTCGTCGATGCGGTGGACGGCGGACGGGAAGGGATACACCACGCTCGAGCGAGCGAGCGGCGGCGATAGCGGACGCGATCTCGTGCACTACGACGTGGCGAGCGGGAAGCGCGAGGTGCTGGTGTCGGCGGAGCGGCTCATGATGCCGGGGAGCGCCGAGCCGATCGAGGTACAAAACTACCAGTGGTCCGCGGACGGAAAGCGGCTGCTGATCTTCACCAACGGAAAGCGCGTGTGGCGGCAGGAGACGCGCGGCGACTTCTACGTCATCGACCTCGCCAGCGGTGCGCCGCGCAAGCTCGGCGGCGCCTCCGCCGCGCCATCGACGCTGATGTTCGCGAAGTTCTCGCCGGACGGCGGGCGCGTGGCGTACGTGCGCGCGAACAATCTGTACGTCGAGGATGTGGCAACCGGCGCGATCACGCCGCTCACCACCGACGGGTCGCACAACATCATCAACGGCACCTTCGACTGGGTGTACGAGGAGGAGCTCAATCTCCGCGACGGCTTCCGCTGGAGCCCGGATGGCAAGCGGATCGCGTACTGGCAGCTCGACGACTCCGGGGTCGGCGACTTCCTGCTCATCGACGACACGGATTCGCTCTACTCGTTCACGATCCCGGTGCAATATCCGAAGGCAGGGACCACGAACTCCTCTGGGCGCGTGGGGGTGGTGAGTGCGAGCGGCGGCGCGACGCAGTGGATCGCGGTGCCGGGTGCGCCGCGCGACTTCTACATCGCGCGCCTCGACTGGGCCGCGAGCTCCGACGAGGTGGTGCTGCAGCAGCTCGATCGGCGCCAACACACGCTCAAGGTGATGCTCGGCGACGCGCGCACGGGTGCGGCGCGGACGGTGCTCACGGAGCACGACAGCACCTGGGTGGATGTCGTCGACGATGTGCGATGGCTCGACGCGGGGAAGCGCTTCACGTGGGTGAGCGAGCGCGATGGGTGGCGGAAGCTGTACAGCGTGTCGCGCGATGGCTCATCGATTCGCGCGCTGACCACCGGCGCATTCGACCTGCAGAATCCCGGCTCTGCGTTCGGTGCGCCGTTCGTCGTCGGCGTCGACAGCGCGGCGGGGTGGATTTACTTCACGGCGTCGCCGGATGCGCCGACGCAGCTCTATCTCTATCGCTCGCGGCTCGATGGAACGGGGAAGGCCGAGCGTGTGACGCCGGTGGGGGAGGTTGGGACGCATCAGTATCAGGTGGCGCCGGGCGCACAGTTCGCGCTGCACACGTACTCGACGTTCACATCGCCGCCGGTGTACGAGATCGTGCGGCTGCCGAGTCATGCGGTGGTGCGGACGCTGGCGAACAATGCCGAGTTGCGCGCGAAGCTCGCGACGCTCTCGCGGGGGAAGGTGCAATTCGTGCGCGTGCCCACGCGCGACGGCACGCTGCTCGATGCGTGGGTGATGACCCCGCCGAACTTCGATCCTGCGAAGAAGTATCCGGTGTTGTTCAACGTGTACGGCGAGCCGGCGGGGCAGACGGTGATCGACCAGTGGCCGGGCGGCGACTATCTGTGGCACCTGATGCTGACGCAGCAGGGGTATATAGTTGCGAGCATCGACAATCGCGGCACGCCGGCGCCGCGCGGGCGCGCGTGGCGGCGGAGCATCTACGGGGCGATCGGAGTGCTGTCGAGCGCGGATCAGGCGGACGGTGTGCGCGGGCTCGCGAAGCAATTCCCGTACATCGACTCGACGCGCGTGGGGGTGTGGGGGTGGAGCGGCGGCGGATCGACGACGCTCAACCTGATGTTCCGCTCGCCTGATCTCTATAAGGTGGGGATGGCGGTGGCGCCGGTGCCCGACGAGCGGCTCTACGACACGATCTACCAGGAGCGCTACATGGGGCTGCCGCATGAGAATGCCGACGGTTACAAGCGCGGCTCGCCGCTGACGTACGCGGCGAATCTGCGCGGCGATCTACTCGTGGTGCACGGCTCGGGGGATGACAACGTGCACTATCAGGGGACGGAGCGGCTGATCAACGCGCTCGTGGCGGCGGACCGTCCGTTCACGATGATGGCGTACCCCAATCGCTCGCACTGCATTTGCGAGGGCGAGGGAACGACGCTGCACGTCTACTCGCTGCTCACGCGCTATCTGAAGGAGCATCTCCCGGCGGGCGCGCGATGACAAAGGGGGACCGGGCATCGAAGTGCCCGGTCCCCAAAGTCTCTTGAATTCAAGAGATTATTGTCCGTCGCCCTTGTAGGTGACGTGCCAGATGCGGCCGTGCACGTCGTCGGAGATGTAGAGCGAGCCATCGGGGGCGACGGCGAGACCGGTGGGACGATACTTCGCCGTCGTCGGCTGCGGCGTTGGCGTGCCGGCGAAGTCGTTCGCGAACGTCTCGTAGTCGTTGCCATGCGGCTTGCCATTGGCAAAGGGAACGAAGACGACGCGATAGCCCTCCTGCGGCTCGGGCGCGCGATTCCATGAGCCATGAAACGCGATGAAGGCGCCGCCCTTGTACTTCGCGGGGAACTGCGACCCGTTGTAGAACGTGAGCGCGTCCGGCGCCCAGTGCGCAGGGAAATACACGATCGGCTCGAGTTTCTTGTCGCAATCGCCGATCGCCTTGCCGCCATCGCCGCCGTACTCGGGCGCGAGCACCAGCTTCTTCTGCGTGGAGTCGAAGTAGCACTTTGGCCACCCGTAGTCGCCGCCCTTCACGATCCTGAGCAGCTCCTCCGCCGGAAGATCCGCGCCCTGCTGCGGCGTGTAGAGCCCCACCCAGTTGTCGCTGAGCTGGTCGCGCCCGTGCTGCGTAGAGTAGAGCTGCCCCGATGCGTCGAGCGCGATGCCGACGGCGTTGCGAATGCCCGTGGCGTAGCGGCCAGCGGGTGAGTACGTCTGCCCGGTCTTGTTCGCGTCGTAGCTCCAGATGCCGCCGCGCGTGAGCAGCTCCGTGCACGGATTGATGCCGGGCGACTTGAGCGTGCGATTCTTGACCTGACACGAGTTGGTCTTCGTGCCGACATCCATGAATAGCTGCCCGGTGCTGTCGATGACGAATGGATGCATCGGGTGGTCGCCCGCGAGCGGGAGTCCGCTCACGACCGTCGCCGGCGCGCCCTTTGGCGCGAAGGCCGAGTCCATAGTGTACTTCACGATCTTGTCCTTCGACTCGGCGTACAGCGCGCCCTTGTAGAGCGCGATGCCCGTGCCGCCGGCGCCGCCGTTGGCGAGCGAATCGCCGAAGCGTGTGATCATGTCGGCGTGCCCATCGTGCTTCGTGTCGCGGAGCGCGATGAGAAATGGCGCCGGCGGCGTGCTGCCGTCGGCGTAGTAGCTCCCGCTCCACGAATTCGCGTACACGTCGCCATTGGCGGCGACGACCATGTGGCGCACGTGGCCGAGCGAGTCGGCGAAAACCGTGGCGCAGAAGCCGGCGGGGAGGGTGAGTCCTCCGTTGTCGCCGGCGCACGCGGCGGGGGCGGCGACGGCGCCCTTTGCGGTGGAGTCGGCGGCCGCGGGCTTGTCGCCCTTCGCGCAGGCGACCGCGAAGAGCGCGGTGCACACGGCGAGCGAGCGAGTGAAGCAGGTGGTGTATGGGTGCATGACCTGATTGCTCCGTAATTGTGTATGTGCAGCGAGGTGCGTCTGACTTACTTCGTGGTCGGCCATTCCCAGAGCTCGAACTTGTTGGCGACGAGCGAGACGATGCCAACGCGCGCGCGTCCCGCATCCATGCTCACATCGGCGGGCTGATAGGAGAGCTTGGCGATGCGTGGAACGAGCTTCGTACCCTCGAGCGTCGAGACGCTCGAGTCGTTCCAGCTGGTGATGAGAATCTGCCCGTTCGCCTCGACCTCGACTCCGTCGAACATCCCTTTGCCGGGCGCAATATCCTGCGGCCCAGGGTCACCGATCCTCCACTCCTGTACGGACGGGCCCGCAAATGGAGCGAGAATGAATCGCTTGGCGCGTATATCCCAATCGATGCCGTCGGGGCTCGAGAGAAGCGCGGTCGACGCGGCGACACTGATGCTGCGATCGTGCGCGACATGGAGGATTCGATCGGGGCCCGTGTGATTCAGCTTGCCGTCGGCGCCGACCTGGATGCCCGTGTCGGTGATATAGAACTCACCGGTCGAGTCGATGGCGAGATCGTTGAGGAAGAGCGCTTTTAAGGGTGAAAGATCGACGGTGATGTACGGCTTGCCTGTCTTGGTGTCGAAGCCGCGCAGCTTGTCGACATCGAGCACCCAGAGCGTGTCGCCCTGCACGCGCGAGCCCATCGGCGAGTCGAGCTGCACGCTGTCGCGGCCCCCCTGAATGAAGTGCAGCGAGTCCATCACGCCGTCCGCGGAGATGCGCGAGATGAAGCCGTTGCCATCCTTCATGCCCGGCGAGCCGTTCGCGTTGCTGACGAAGTAGACGTTATGCGCGGCGTCGAAGGAGAGGGCCTCGGGCTGCGAGAGTCCGTCGACGACGGCGATGCGCTGGGGCGTTGCGCTGGTCTTGTCGGCCTTGGGTGTGCACGCGCTCGGGAGTGCGATCAGCGCGAAGGTAAGTGCGAGTCGTGATGCGGTGGGACGGGTCATTCGGCGTTCTCCGGACGGTGTTTGTGCGTGTTGCTATGTGTTATGTGCGAGCTCGATCAGCGGCCGAGCACTTTCATTGCTTCGGCGCCGTAGCGCTCGCCCGCGGCGGCGCCCTTCGGTGCGATCTCGTCGATGCGCGCGAGGTCCTGCCGTGTGAGCGTGACGTTGATCGCGCCGATGTTTTCCTCGAGAAACTCGCGGCGCTTGGTACCCGGGATCGGCACCATGTCGTTCCCCTGCGCCATCACCCACGCGAGCGCGAGCTGCGACGGCGTGCACCCCTTCTCGGCCGCGAGCGCCTGGATGTGGCGTACGAGCTCGAGATTCTTCTCGAAGTTCGCGCCCTGAAAGCGCGGCGAGCTTCTGCGAAAATCATCGGAGCGGAAGTCTTCGATGCTCTTGTAGGCGCCGGTGAGAAAGCCGCGGCCGAGCGGTGAGTAGGGGATGAAGCCGATGCCGAGCGAGCGGCACGTCGGGATGATCTCGTCTTCCGGCTCGCGGCTCCAGAGCGAATACTCGGTTTGCAGCGCGGAGATCGGGTGCACCGCGTAGGCGCGGCGCAGCGTCTCGGGGCCGGCCTCGGAGAGCCCGATGTATTTGATCTTCCCTTCGTGTACGAGCTTCGCCATCTCGCCGACGGTGTCTTCGATCGACGTGTTGGTGTCCACGCGATGCTGGTAATAGAGATCGATCGTGTCGATGCCGAGCCGCTTGAGCGAGCCCTCCACCGACGCGCGCACGTATTCGGGGCGGCCATTGATGCCGCGCTTGAGAGGATCGTTCGCGTCGCGGACGATGCCGAACTTGGTGGCGATGACGAACTGGTCGCGCTTCCCCTTGATTGCCTTGCCGACGAGTTGCTCGTTGGTGTGTGGGCCGTACATGTCGGCGGTGTCGAGGAAGTTCACTCCGAGCTCGAGCGCGCGGTGGATCGTAGCGACGGACTCGCCCTGGTCGCTGCGATCGCCGTAGAAGTCCGACATCCCCATGCAGCCGAGTCCCATGGCGGATGTGTCGAGTCCCTGCGTGCCGAGTTTGCGATGCTGCATTCGTTACCGTTGGCGAGTGGAAAAGCAAACGTGCGATCGAAGCCGGGGAAGGGCTTCGAGCGCACGATGTTACTGCGAGTGGAGCTCGATCAAGTTGCGGCGCCTGCGTGAACCGAGGCGCGTTGTGCTTCGTGAAAGCCTTCGGCGAATTCCTCGATCATCTTTTTGTTGAAGGCGGGGATGTCGCTCGGCTTGCGGCTCGTGACGAGCCCGTGATCGGTGACGACTTCGCTGTCGGTCCAGTTGGCGCCGGCGTTCTTGAGATCGGTGTGCAGCGATGGCCACGAGGTCACGTTGCGGCCGTGCACGACGTCGGCTTCGACGAGGAGCCATGGACCGTGACAGATGGCGGC
>Ga0075521_10000249_pt1 | contig 14423 bp, 10 predicted proteins | sample NGEPerD_FD_74785 | JGI IMG/M metagenome (GOLD analysis project Ga0075521, IMG submission 74785) | Arctic peat soil microbial communities from the Barrow Environmental Observatory site, Barrow, Alaska, USA - NGEE PermafrostAB12-D | ecosystem: Environmental > Terrestrial > Soil > Wetlands > Peat ...
ATGAAAAATAAAATCAGAATACTATTATGCCTTTTTCTGGCTGTAAATTCAATAATAGGATTATATGGCCAAAAATCAGGGAAAAGAATCACTATTACAGGCTATGTTGTTGATGGGACTACTACTCCAGTTGCTGATGCTATTATTATGATCGACGGAGAAAAAACAGACAAAATTACCGATAGTAAAGGATTTTATAAAATCAAAGTCAGAAAGGAAAATAAGAAGATTGGTGTTTTTACCTCCTCTAACGGAATTATTGAAAAGGAAATAGAAGGCAGGAAAAATATCGATTTTACCTTTCCCGGCTCAATCCCCTACCTCAAAGCTGATCCAAAAGAGGAGCCGGTTGATGTAGGCTACGGAAAAGTAAAGAAAAAGGATCTTATTGTTCCGGTCGGCAAGATAGACGGAGCAAAATCAAAATATGCCGGTTATGATAATATTTATGATATGATTCGCGGACAAGTTCCAGGAGTAGTGGTTAATGGAACCAGCATAATCATAAGAAATGCTTCTTCAATCAACATGAGTAATGAACCTTTATTTGTTGTTGATGGTGTTCCTGTCAGCACAATAGATAATATCCTTCCTCAAAATGTCAAGTCAATTGAGGTCCTGAAAGGATCGGCTGCCTCAATTTATGGTAGCAGAGGTTCCAACGGCGTAATTCTCATTAATCTGTTAAAAGGATATGATAAGTGAAGGATCTTTCCGGCACTTGAAACTAAATCTGAGGTTGAGGTTAAGGTTAAGAAAAACTTTAGTGCAATTCAAACTTTCTTCTTACCTTTAGTTGTCTCATTAGCTGCAGACTGTGCTACACAAGAAAATTCCATTTCTTCGTATCGGCCTGCCATTATGTTTAGGAATCATTACAGGCCTGCATTTCCATCCGGATATCACCTTCCTGATATACGTTGTTGTTATAGTGATTTCAGGATTTGTAATCAGTCTTTGGTTCAATAATTATCAGGTCAATCTGATTTATGGACTCACACTAACAATTTCGTTTTTTATTTGCGGTTTGCTTCTCTATACATATGAAAAGAGCAGTCTCTCTACACTTAACCCCGGGAAAACTTTATTCACCTGTACCTTGTCGGATTACCCCGAAGAAAAAGGTAACTCTGTAAGGATTATCGTAAAGCTTAACAGCAGAATTGAAGGGAATAATTTGATTCCGGTAAAAGGGTCAATTCTGATCTACAACAAAAAAGATTTATCGTCTGTATCTCTTATACCCGGTGATTTACTTATAATCAGATGCTCTCCTGTTGAAATTAAGAACCGTGGAAATCCATACGAGTTTGATTACATGTTTTATATGGAAAATCAAGGCATCAGGTACTATGCTTTTACAAACAAAAGTGATTTTATCAGACACACCTCTCCTCTTCACAGAAAACTGATTCACAGAGCATTAATTACCCGTCAAAAGATCATTGATATGTTCAGCTCCAGCGGAATCAAAGGTGAGCGACTGGCCCTTGTGGCAGCAATTACCCTTGGTCAGAAAAACTTGCTGGATCAGGAACAAAAAACCAGCTTTATAAAAGCCGGCGTCATGCATATTATGGCTGTTTCAGGTCTCCATGCAATAATCCTGAGCATGTTCGTACTTTATCTTTTGTTTTTTATGAAACGAAAATTAAATACGTGTAGGATTATAATTACGATTATCGTCCTATGGGCTTTCGCTTTTGTTACCGGTCTGACTCCTTCAGTATTAAGAGCAACCCTGATGTTCTCTTTTCTTCAGGCCGGTAAACTGATGAAGAGACCTTCAAATGGAATTAATTCTGTGCTTGCATCAGCGTTTTTTCTAATCCTTATAAGACCATCTGTAATTTTCGATGCAGGATTTCTATTATCTTATTCAGCTGTAACATACATCATCTGTTTCTACCAGGATTTATATCTTAAATTACACTTTAAGAACTGGTTAGCGGACAAAATATGGCAATCAGCTGCTATTACAATTATTGCTCAGGCCGGAACGTTGCCATTGACTATTATGCTCTTTAATAGGTTCCCTACTTATTTCATTCTTGCCAATATCACGATTGTTCCCGTATCAACTTTGCTGATAATAACCGGATGTCTTGTACCTGTATTTTTTCATATTCATTTTGTATGCCACATAATTGCCTTAGCACTGAGTTATTTGACCGGACTTACAGAGATGCTCACAATTAGAGCAGCTTCATTGCCATATTCCACAATCGAAAACATTGGAATAATAATACCGGAGTGTATACTTCTTTTCATTACAATTTTCCTTTTCATCTGGTTTTTATTAAAGAAAAAATCTATCCCTTTAATTTATCCGGCTATTTTTCTGGCTCTATTTGTTTCAGTTGCTGGATTAAAGGATTTTTCAACGAAAAATACCAGTGAATTGATAGTTTATAACACACCGGGAAATAATACAATTGGAATAAGAACCGGTAAAATACTCACTCTCTTTTCCGATACAAGCCTGATCGGACCTGAAGTAAAACGTCACTCAGCTGTTCTGGGGCTTAAAATCAAGTCTGTGCAGTTTAAACAGAATTTTTGCTGCATTAAAGCCGGAAGTAAAAAGATACTCATAACGAGTTCCCTGAACAATAAAATCATTCAGAATATGATTCCTGATATTATTGTGATCATTGGTTCGAAACCTGACATCGCTTATGATTTAGATCCTGCAATTATTCAAAAAGCAGTTGTAATATCATCAGGAGTTAGCCGGGGATTTTATTTTCCAGGGCAAGTAATACCTGGTTCTTTTCACTTTGTTAAAAATTCAGGGGCATTTATCAAAAGGATATAACTGGTTCATAAATAAAAACCGTAAAAAACTTGAGTATTAAGGGATTTATCTCTTATTTTGTCATGTTTTTTCAAAAAAAAATTAATGAGAATAATAATCGCAGGAGCCGGGGAAGTTGGGACGCATCTGGCTAAAATGTTATCGAATGAAAATCATGAAATTATTCTTATCGATCCCGAAGAATCCAGACTTAAACCGATTGAAAGTTCTGTTGATGTATTAACACAAGTAGGATCGGCTACGTCAGTAAAGTTATTAGAGGAGGCTCTCCGCAAAAAAACTGATCTTTTTATAGCAGTTACCCATTCAGAGGATACTAACATAACGGCGGCTATACTGGCGAAGCGATTCGGTGCAATTAAAACGATCGCACGAATTGATAACATGGACTTTCTTGAACCTGCCAATCTCGAATTTTTTAAGTCCATCGGTGTAGATTCTCTTATTTATCCGGAGCTGATTGCAGCCCGTGAAGTTCTTGGTTTGCTTCATGAAACAGGGTCAACTGAGTTTATGGAATTCTCTGGCGGTAAACTGGCTATGTATGTGCAGAAACTCGATGAAAAAGCTCCTATTATAAACAGAAGTCTTCAGGAGATTTCTCTGAGCATGCGAACCGATAAATACAGAGCTGTTGCAATAAAAAGGAATGCAGTTACAATTATCCCAAGGGGGAATGAACACTTCCAACTGGGCGATATGGTCTTTGTAATTTCAACTCATGAAGGGATAGATGAAATGATGAAGACATCGGGGAAAGAAAATTTTGAAGCCAAAAGTATAATGATTTTGGGAGGTAGCAGGATAGGAAAACACGTGGCTTTGTATCTGCAGAAAAAATGTGAGGTTAAGCTTGTTGATTCAAGTATCGACAGATGCGAGGATCTTGCTGATATTCTCGATAATACCTTAATAATTAACGGTGATGGCAGGAATGTCGATCTTCTTGAACAGGAAGGCATAACAAAAATGGATGCGTTCGTTGCAGTAACAGGAAATTCTGAAACAAATATCCTTTCATGTCTGCTCGCAAAAAGGATGGGTGTAAAAAAGACAATTGCTGAGGTTGAAAATATGGAATTTATAAATCTTGCTGAGAATACAGGCATTGACACAATTATTAATAAAAAGATTTCAGCTGCAAGCAGGATATTCAGACATACAACCAATCCAAATGTGACTCAGGTCAAATATATGACCGGGACTGATGCGGAGGTTATCGAATTTAATGTACCGGTTAACTCAAAAATAACAAATGGAACTCTCAGGAGTATGGATTTTCCAAAAGATGCTATCGTAGGAGGAGGAACCAGAGATGGGGAACCTTTTATTGCAACAGGAGATACAATTATAAAAGCCAATGATAAGGTTGTTGTTTTCACGTTGCCATCAGCATACGAGAAGATTTCTAAATACTTTACCTAGCCTTTATGATCAACTACCGGATAATAGCCAGGGCTTTTAGCCTTTTGCTCATTGTTGAAGGTTTGTTCATGCTGGTTTCCGCTGGCGTTTCTTTCTTGTACCATGAGCATGCTGCTTCGTCCTTTTGTTATTCAGCCCTTATTACAATTGTAACAGGAGTTCTGGTTTTCAGCCCTTTCCGTAATGAAGAGAGAATTTATGGAAACAAGGAAGGATATATTATAGTAACAGGGATCTGGCTTATTTTCAGCCTTTTTGGAACTCTGCCTTTTCTGATAAGTGGTTCGATTACCAGCTTTGGCGATGCATTCTTTGAGTCGATATCAGGGTTTACTACCACCGGTGCATCCATCCTACCAGATGTTGAAACCATGCCAAACGGAATTCTTTTCTGGAGAAGCCTTACACAATGGCTGGGAGGAGCCGGAATAATTTTTGTTTCTCTTTCTCTCATTCCTGTGTTTAAATCCTTAAATATACAAGTGTCAGCAGCGGAATTTACAGGACAGCAAACAGATAAGATACATCCCAGAATTAAAGATGCAGCTAAACGTCTTATTGCCATCTACTTCCTGTTAACATGTATTGAAATAGTACTGCTGATTATAGGGGGGATGCCATTTTTTGACGCAATTTGTTTTTCATTTTCCACTCTGTCTACTGGCGGTTTCTCAACTCATAATAACGGGATGGCAGATTTCTCTTCGCCTTATATTATGATTATTATGATCATTTTCATGTTTATTGCCGGTACAAATATGACATTGGTTTACTTCGGGCTTAAGGGAAATTTTAAAAAGGTAATTGGGAATAATGAATTTATTTTTTATTCAATTGTTTGTGTCGGATTTACTGCAATTGTTACACTCGTACTTTATGTAAAATCAGGTTTTACATTTGGCAAAGCTTTGATTGATGGAGCTTTTCACGTAGTATCTCTTATTACAACAACAGGATTTTATACTCAATCCCATACTTCATGGGGAAGTATAATCCTGATCATATTTCTAATATTGATGTTTACAGGTGGAACAGCAGGGTCGACAAGCGGTGGAATTAAAATGGTCAGACTTCTCCTCATTGCAAAAAATAGCCGGCAGGAACTAAAAAGACTGATTCACCCCAACGCTTTTATTCCAGTCCGTCTGGACAGAAGAGTTATACCTCAGAACACTATCTATAATTTACTGGCATTCTTTATTTTATATTTTGTTATTATGAGCTTCGGTGCTTTTATTATCTCCTGTATGGGCTATGATATAATCACCTCTTTCAGTGTATCTGCTTCGATGCTCGGAAATATTGGCCCCGGATTGGGGACTTTAGGTCCATTCACAAACTATTCTGCTCTTCCCATGGTTGGTAAATGGTTTCTGTCAATATTGATGTTGCTTGGAAGATTGGAATTACTTACAGTATTGATCCTTTTTAGCAAGAATTTCTACAAAAGTTGATTTTTATACATCAAGAACACCCAGTCCTTGCCTTACAACAACTATTTCATCACCAGTGCAATCTACAATTGTTGAGGCTTCATTTTTTCCAAAACCTCCATCGATTATTGCATCCGCAAAATCACGGTATTTCTCATAAATCAGTTCCGGATCTGTAGTATACTCAATAAGCTCATCCGGATCGTGAATAGAAGTTGTAATGATTGGTCTGCCCAATTCCCTGACCAGTTCGAGTACAATGTTATTGTCGGGAATCCTGATTCCTACTGTCTTTTTTTTGTTCTTGAAAAGTTTGGGTATCTGATTGTTTGCCTGTACAATAAAAGTAAACGGTCCTGGAAGATTTCTTTTCAGTAATTTAAAAATGTTATTGTTGCGTATTATTGTGTAGTCTGAAAGCTGGCTCATATCATGGAATATGAGAGATAGTTCAGGATTTTTCGGGTCCAGTCCTTTAAGACGGGCTATTTTTTCAATGGCTTTTGTTGCCATAATATCACAACCCATGGCATACACGGAATCAGTCGGATAGATAATAATGGCTCCATCTTCGAGCAGGTCAACTATTTGCCTGATTTGTTTTGGATTCGGATTCTCGTTATATATACGGAGCAGCATAATTCTAAAATTCCGGCAAATATAAAGAAAAGTATCTAAAGTGCGAAGTGCCTAAAGTGCCTAGAGCATCTAACTCTAAGTACTTTAAGCACTCCAAATTTTAAGTACTAAAAAAAAAGGGTAAGCTACTTATATCGCACCGCTACAACTGCCTACCCTTGCTATCTTCCGATCCTGGGGGAGTTCAGCAGGAGCTGGTCGTATAAGACTTACCCCACGCAAAAATACTATTATTTAGGGATGCTGCAAAATAATTATTCCAAATTAACTCAGTTTCACTGACTATTTGTAATATTTTTAACCGCATCAAAAAAGCTTGAAAATCAATTTATTTACCTCATCCCCAGGGGGAGTAAATTGATTTTGACTGCGTCGAACTCGCACTTCGTGCTCGGTTCTTCGCTCCCCTTGGGGTTGGGGTGAACGAAGAAAATCAATAATACACTCTCTAATATTCCTGATAGACAGATATTTTTACATTATATTTGTTAATAAATTGATCTTAGTTAAGAATTAATACCTACATCGATGGAAGAAAAAGTTAATGTTTGGAAAGCTAACCTGACTAATGGTCTTATCCTGGGTCTGGCAGGAATCGCATTTTCTCTGATTTTATATTTCCTTGACCTCACACTTAACAAGTCTGCAGGTTATATAAATATTCCAATACAATTAATTCTCCTCTATTTACTTCTAAAGTCCTACCGGGATAATTTTCTGCATGGTCAGATTACCTATGGTCAGGCTGTAGGTGCCGGAGCAGTTATTTTTCTATACTACACAGTAATCATGGCTGTTTATGGTTATTTGCTGTATTCAGTAATTGATCCCGGGTTAGTAAAGAAATCACTGGCGATAGCCGAAGATGCGATGGCAAAAAAAGGTTTGGCTCAGGCTCAAATTGACACAGCAATGGCGATGACTGCAAAATTCATGAAACCCATTGTTATGGTTATTTCCGGTATCTTTATCTCAATGTTTTTTGGAATAGTTTATACTCTCATCATAAGCATTTTTGTTAAGAAAGAAGGCAATCCGCTTATTGATACGCCCCCTGCTAACTAAATCAGAAATTTATTTTAATGGATCTGTCCCTTGTAATACCCGTTTATAATGAAGAGGATTCAATTCAGGAATTAACTGAGTGGATCGAAAGGGTATGCATAAACGAGAGACTTTCCTATGAAATAATCTATATCGATGATGGAAGCACTGATTCCTCATGGAATAAGATTATTTCAATTGCTGCACTTGATAAACTTGTCAAAGGCTTCCGATTCAGGAGACATTATGGAAAGGCAGCTGCTCTTCATACCGGGTTTAGCGAAGCTACCGGGGATGTAATTATTACAATGGACTCAGATCTCCAGGACAGTCCTGATGAGATACCTGAGCTATATAAAATGATTGCAAAAGATGGATTTGATCTTGTATCAGGGTGGAAAAGGAAAAGATACGATCCTTTCATAAAGCGTTTTTCCAGTAAATTCTACAATTTCAGCGCACGTTGGTCATCGGGAATTAAACTTCATGATTTTAACTGTGGTCTGAAAGCCTACCGTCATGAAGTTATCAAAAGCATCGAAGTATTCGGGGAAATGCACAGATATATTCCCATGCTGGCAAAGGAAGCTGGATTCAGGAAAATTGGGGAAAAAGTTGTTGAGCACAGGGCCAGAAAGTATGGTATTACCAAGTACGGACTTGACCGGTTTATAAAAGGATATCTCGATCTTCTGACAATAGGATTCATTACACGTTTTGGTAAAAATCCCATGCATCTGTTTGGGTCTATGGGTACTGTAATGTTTATGATCGGCTTTGCTATGGCCGGCTCACTTGGCATCAGAAAACTGGTATTTATTTCGAATCATACTCGCGCTCCGCTTGTAACCACAAGCCCATATTTTTATATCGCTCTAACAGTGATGATCATTGGATCATTTCTCTTCCTGACAGGTTTTCTCGGGGAACTGATAAACAGGAATTCTTCTGAGAGGAACAGATATCTGATGAAGGATAAGGTGAATATCTGAGAATGAAACCCCTCTGCCGCTTCGCGGCATCTCCCCTAAAGGGGCGAAAATACTCTTCTTTTTATTGAATTATCTTCCCTCCAAGGTTTTTTCCCCCCTTGGGGGGAATTAAAAGGGGGTCTAACTACTGTGGTATACTTCAATTATCGCTTTTGTCATTTTATCCCACGAAAATTTCTCCTTTTCCTGCCTCACTCCTTCTGTAAATACCCCTTTCCTGTTATTATCAAAGAAATCAACAATTGCGTTTGCAATAGCATCAACTTCAGGCTTAACTACATAACCACATTTTTGGTCTGCAACAATTTCCCTCAGGCCACCTACATCTGTTACCAGCATAGGTTTTTCAAAATAAAATGCAATCTGTGTGACTCCGCTCTGCGTAGCAGATCTATAGGGCTGGACAACCAGGTCTGCCACACTGAAAAATACCGAGACCTCATTATCTCTTATAAAGTGGTCGAAAAAGATTACCTCACTTTCAAGGTTTTTCTTTTTAACAAGATTCCTGTATGGAGTATCATCTTCGTAAAATTCCCCTGCAATAATAAGCTTCAGGTTCCTGCTCCTCAGTCTTTTATCAGAAAATGCTTCAATCAGCAGGTCAAGACCTTTGTAGGCCCTGATAAAACCAAAAAACAAAAGGAAGCTGTCCCCGGAATTCAGGTCCAGTTTTGATAAAGCCTCCTTTCGATCTATTATTGGTCCATAATTATCAAACAAAGGATGAGGAGATAGTATTACCGGAATATTTTCCCTGTAGATAGCCAGATCATTCAAAACAGTCCGCGACATAACTATTGCTCCGTCAATGCTATTTGTCAGATACCTTGTAAGAACTTTATCACCTGTTCTTTTTTCGTGAGGAATAACATTATCGAATATGCATATTACTTTAGTATGCCTGTTCGATTTTGCCAGCCTCGCAATTGTTCCAAAGCATGGGCCCATAAATGGAAGCCAGAACCTGAGCAGAAGAATATCGGGCTTTCTTTTCCGTATTTTCAGACCCGTGCTTATCCAGTTTAATGGGTTTATTGAATTAACAATACGTTTTACAGTTAAATTATCCGGACAAGGACCATCTGTAAATTGAGTTTTACCGGGAAAAAGAAATTTTGGATATTGCAGACTGAATGTAAATATCTCAACATCGTTACCTTCTGCTAAAAACTGCTGCGCCAGCCTGTCGTTGAATGATGCCAGTCCACCCCGGTAAGGATAAGCAGGACCCAGAGATATAATTTTCATCTGTTTGGTATAATCTGTAAAAATATAAAATCCGGGTAATTAAAAATTCAGAATTTTTTCTTCTCCGGCTCTTAAACTTAATTGTTGTTCCTGACCATTATATAATAAGGAAGCTGAACCTCCTTTTTTAGTATATATCTTTGCCACTTTCAGTTTGCATTTATCCCATTTGAGGTCAATCATAAAACCACCCCTTGTACAAAGTCCTTTTACTTCTCCATCAGACCATTCTTTTGGAAGAGCCGGAAGTAATCTTATAATTCCGTTATGAGATTGTATCAACATTTCAGCAATTCCGGCGGTACCTCCAAAGTTACCATCAATCTGGAAAGGCGGATGATTATCAAAAAGGTTATTAAGCGTTGATTTCCGAAGCAGCTGCAACAGGTTCTCATAAGCACTTTCACCATCCTGCAGCCGGGCAAATAAATTTATTATCCAGGCCCTGCTCCATCCTGTATGACCCCCACCGAAAGAAAGCCGCCTTTTAATTGTAGCCCTTGACGCATTATATAGTTCAGGCGTTTCGGGTGTAAACTGAGAAAGCGGATAAAGTCCAAGAAGGTGCGACATGTGACGATGCCCGGGTTCTGTTTCTTCAAAATCTTTGATCCATTCCTGAATGACCCCTTTCGAATTGATCTTAACAGGAGGTAAACGCTTAACAGCTATTTTGAGTTTTTCGGCAAATTCTTTGTCTGTTCCAAGAATATCTGAGGCTTCAATACAATTATTGAAAAGCGCTGCAACAATCTCAATATCCGTTGTGGCAGCATAAGTAAGAGCGGAAATCTCACCATTGTCTTTGAAGTTATTCTCGGGAGAATGTGATGGATTTGTAACGAGGTAACCTTCAGGTGATTCAATAAGGAATCCGAGGACAAATTCAGCGGAACCTTTCATCAATGGATACGCCTTGTTTCTCAGAAAAGACGTATCACCTGTAAAAAGATAGTGTTCATAGACCGGAAATGTCATCCATGGTCCGTCCATAGGTGTAATACCCCACACTCCGTCAGCAACACCGGTCCGTCCGAAGGGATCAGTAAGGTGATGAATCGTCCAGCCTTCTGTACCATACATCTCCTTTGCAGTTTCAGAGCCAGGCACAGTGAGCTTTTCAAGAAAAGAGACCAGGGGAATTGATGTTTCGCTAAGGTTGCAGACCTCAGCGGGCCAGTAATTCATCTGAAGGTTAATATTTGTATGAAAATCGGAGTTCCATGGAGCGTTCATATCTTTGTTCCATATTCCCTGAAGATTTGCTGGCAAAACACCCGGTGATCTGGAAGAACTCATAAGCAAATATCTTCCATACTGAAAATACAGGGCAATCAAACCATTATCTCTGGCTCCCTTTCTCATTGCAACAAGACGTTCATCGGTTGGTTGAAATGCGAGCGAATCATTACCGAATGACAGACTAACCCTGTTAAATAAATTCTGATACTCGCTCAGGTGACGTTGTTTCAATTCACTGATATTTCTTTTATCGGAGCTGTCGAGGATAGATTTACATTTCGCATCAGGATCAATCGATCTGTCAAAATCGAGAAGATTGATATTATAATCGGTAGATGAAGTAAAGCTGGCTGTTATGTCTTCTGAGTTTTTTACTTTCAGGATGTCATTCTCTGCAGTGGTTGTCCCTTCTGAAGTGAATACTCTTAACTCTCCTGCGAACCGCATATGTTTTCCACCGGGTCCGGTTTTTACATCTTCTGCATCTAATATCTGTCCTGTAAGATGTAAAGTATTATTATCAACGGCTTTAACAACGGCATCTTTTTCCCTTGTTAATCTGAAGGAAACATTGATCAAACCGCCATCTGATGATTTTATATGAATTATCATCTTATTATCGGGAGCAGAAACGAAGACTTCTTCAATAAAATGTTTCCCATCCGCCATAAAACTGCTTGAAGCAATGCCTGTTTTGAGATTCAATTCCCTGTGATAATTTTCAGGTTTGGTTTTCCACTCATAGTCAATAAACAAATCACCAAAGGGCTGATATGAGCGGATATTTGGCGGAGTTCCCATAAAATTTTCTTCAGCCAGTTTAAGGGCATACTTATAATGACTGTTAAATAGCTCTTTTTGTAATTCAGGAAGGGCGCTTAGTGCTTTCGAGTTGTTATTATTGATCTTACTTCCCGCCCACAGACTTTCTTCATTCAGCTGAAGTCTTTCGTGGGTCGGATCTCCAAATATCATAGCTCCGAGCCGCCCGTTACCAACTGGTAAGGCTTCCTCCCATACAATAGCAGGTTGTTTATACCATAATCGAAGGTCTCCTGATTGAATTGTATTCTCAGCTTTGCATGAAAAAAGAAAAACAATCACCCATAAAATGCAACCTGCAACCTGCAACCTGCACCGAGTTACCTTCTGGTCAGACCCCATTAAGATAATCATTTAGGTAATTGTAACGAGAAGTGAGTTTTCCAGCCTTAAGGATCGTTGCCCTGCTGATCATAGGGCTTTCTATTTCAGATAAAAGATCCTGTAATACACTACCCATTAATTGTTTTCCAAAATCAAGAGAAGCGTCACGCGGGAGTTCGCCAGGCAGATTATCAATTGACATAACAGTAATATTTGTCTGACGTGAGAATGCAGGTTCCTCAGATTCGAGGAATGGGTTATATGCATAGAAAGGATCAGAAATTGTAGTTGCCCTGAGTGTTGATGGTATACCACCGTTTATATCACAGCTAATATCCGCAACAATGGATATCCTGAACTCTGTTTTTTTCATGTCTTCCCTGGTGAAGAATACAGGTGACCTTGGATCCCAGAAATGTCCTGTAATAAGTATATCTGTTACACTTGCATATGGCAGGAAAGTTGATTCATAATCGCCTGGTGATTTTACAAAATGGCTGAAATTGAAGGCCTGTCCATTTTTATGCCTGGTATAATGCTCCGGTTTAATCTGACAGAAAACAGGGACATCAAATTCCCGTTTCAGATAATCGTCAGGGGAAACCTGCACAACATTCGCAACACCCAGAGTCTCAATGGCACCGTGAGTAACCCGACCGTCACCGGTAAGAAGAATTTTTAATTGGGGATTAAGCTCAATAAGTCTCAACCCTGCCCACATTTCTTCAAGATCATGGCACTGATACGCGGGTTTAAGTTTGAACTTATTTGTCTTAATTCCTCTGGCCCTTAATCCATTATAGGCACCGACGATGCCTGCATAGCGTCCGAATGCTACAACACGTTGTCCTTCATCTGTTGTAAGATATTCAAAATCGATCAGCCGAAGGTTGTTTTCAGCCATCGCCCTGAACATATCAAGATTATGAGGCTGTTTCTTGGCAACATGTGCAAAGAAAAGATATGTTTTCCCGGGAATGAATGTGCGTTTATCAACTTCTTTAACGCCCATAAGAATATCACATTCGCGGAGATCTTCCTTCATCGGGATATCAAGATATTCATATTCTTCATTTGAATAGCATCTGAAGTCACTTGGCTGGACAAAGAATTCCACATTGGGATAGAGCTCTTCAAGAGCCACAATCTGGGGCGGAGTCAGAGGGACCCTCCTGTCGGCAGGATTCCTTGTTTCACGTAATATTCCAACTTTTAACAACCTTGCCATAAATGTAAGAATAGAGATGTGAAGATACAAATTTAGTCTTAAAGTTTGCAGATTGTAGTGAACGGTCGAGGAAAGGTCCTGCGTGGCCTAAAAACAGAACACAACCACAAATGATGCTAGGTTAGACAATTGGGCTTTACTTTCCCTTGTACTAATACTCCAACGAGAGGAATTTCCTCATAGTATGATCTACGCCCGTTAATTAGAGCCGTGGCTTGAAAGATTCGCAGCGAAATGCATTAAATAAGTTTTTCCTCCACCGCTACGTAAGGAACGGTGGCGTCAATATCAAGTGTGACAAAGCGCAGTTCGTTCTTCTGTTGTTGCGGTCCGGCACTTGTCTCAAGATAGGCATAGACGAATATTGCATATTTGCGCTGTGTGACGGCGAGGATATCGATTGTCAGCCCGTCAGAAACAGTTGCGGCTCCACCTGCAGTGGCGTTTGTCATAAAACTTTGTGTATTTTGTGACCACACGGGAATCCAAAAGTCACGATCAACAAAGTTACCACCTCCCTTAAGATCCCAACTTTCGACATAGATACCAAGGTTCGCGGTTGCTGAGGCTGGAGTGCTCTCAGTTCCGGTGAAGCTGGCGCTTGTGAGCCATTGTACTAAAGGCCTGATACTAACAATTGAATCTCCAAACATCGGACGGAAAAGCATGCCGGCACCAACAAGTGCATAAGAACTCTGGCCGGAGTATGCATATGAGTTACACGCGAGTTTCCCTTCCCGGATAATCTGTGTATCACTGGAATATATGATCCCATTCGGTCCTTTGTCGGTCCAAGCATACCGATAATACCGGGTCCAATCCTTGATGTTGTCACGGTCGGGACCATATACATGAAGCAATTCTCTTGCGGTTGGAACAACCGGCTTGAATAATCCGCGATGCGCAATCGTAAACAGGATGTCAGAGTCGAACTTTTGAAAAACGCTGCCGTGGAATTGATTGAGCCCGACATTCTCCACATCATTCCTGAACCGGCTCATTTGATTTCGGACATGCTCTTTTATCGGGTGCCCATCAGTTAACTTCCATTCCGGATCGGCAATATTGCGGTCAGTCTTAATGAAGCGTTCTTTGAATAAAGCAGAATCCAAGGATTTTATGGCTATTGTAACATCATTTTCGTCGAACCCCTTTGTTATGTCTTGTATTTTCATAAGTTTCAATTATTTAACTACTAATTATAG
>Ga0075521_10000252_pt1 | contig 14381 bp, 12 predicted proteins | sample NGEPerD_FD_74785 | JGI IMG/M metagenome (GOLD analysis project Ga0075521, IMG submission 74785) | Arctic peat soil microbial communities from the Barrow Environmental Observatory site, Barrow, Alaska, USA - NGEE PermafrostAB12-D | ecosystem: Environmental > Terrestrial > Soil > Wetlands > Peat ...
CCCCCTGGAGTGAGTCGGCGCTAGCCCGCGCGCGCGATCTGTTGCGACGCGCGCGTCACCGCGAGCGCACGCAGATTCGGCGTCCAGATGCTGACGCGATCGCGCCCCGCATCCTTGGCGGCATAGAGCGCTTCGTCGGCGCGTGAGTGCAGGTCGTGCAGGATGTTCTCATCGTGCACGCGATCGGCGACGAGACCGATACTCACCGAAACCGCGAGCTTCGACACGCCCGGGAAGCGGTGCAGCGCGACTGCTTCCCGCACGCGCGTCGCGAGGCGGAAGGCGCCCGCGGCCGACGTCTCGGGGAGCAACAGGGTGAACTCGTCGCCGCCCGTGCGCGCGACGCAGTCGCCGCCGCGCGCGATCGAGCGCAGGAGCTCGCCCACTTCCTGGATGACGGTGTCGCCGGCCTGGTGTCCCCAGCTGTCGTTGATGTCCTTGAAGTAGTCGACGTCGAGCGCGAGCAGCGCAACGTCCTTCCCGGTGCGCGCCGCGCGCGCGAGCTCGCGCTTGAGCTGTTGCTCGAGCCCGCGGCGATTGAGGCAGCCGCTGAGTGGATCGGTGAGCACGAGATTCGCGAGCTGCGCGCGCACGCGGTTGTACGCGCGACCGACCATCGTCACGCCGTCCGGCCGCTTCTCGTGCGCGAGATCGAACTCCTCGCTGAAGTCGCCTTCCTGTGCGCGCTCGAAGAGCGTCGCGATGCGGTGCAGGCGCTCCTTGAACGAGCCGTAGTGGATGATGAACGACGAGGCCGCGAGAACGAACACCGCGAGCGATGCGAGCTCCTGCGGCCATCCGAGTGCGCGCCCTTCGCCCGTCACGCTGCGGATCATGCCGAGGTAGCCCACCACGATGGCCACGAGGGCACCCCACGCGATCTTCCGGCCGAAGTAGAACTCGCTGAGATGAAGAATCGCGAAGCCGAAGAGGAGCGAACGGCCATAGTACTCCGGCGGCGTCGCGACTCCGGTGATTGCGAAGACGAAGAGAATGTCCGCGGCAACGATCGCGAGCACGACGCCCTGCGTCGCCTCGCCGGTGCGGCGCACGAGCATCGTCAGCAGCACGGTGACGAGCACGTACGCGACCACCGCCGCCACGCTCGACGACGAGATGTGCGGCACCGCATCGGAGGCGAGCAGCGCCGTTCCGATGGATGCTATCAGGAGCGCGAAGCCGAGACGGATCCTGCTCTGCCAGAGCAGGATCTCACCGTTGGCTTGTTCTATGGTAAGAGTTTTCGTACGAAGGTCCGGCAAGGGTGAATGACTTGCCGGGGAGAAAGGCGAGCCCCATGCCAATTCATTCCAGTAGCCGAACCCTTTGTGACGCAACGAGATACGGGCGTTATACGGAAGATTGTGCCGCGGGCCCGCACTGGCGATTGGCGAGGATTGGGCGAAATGCACGCTCTCTAATCGAGAGCGGAGCGCTAGCGCGTGTTGCGCTCCGAGAGGTCGAGCATGGGCGCGCCTCTGATGAACTCGACCGTCTTCGGCGCCTCGAGCGTCGACAGCCGCTTCACCACATTCGCAACGCGACGCGCCTGCGCGAGCATGTCGTCGCCGAGCTCACGAACATCCTGCGACAGGTCATCATCCATCAGCATCAGCTGCACGTTCCCCAGAAGAGCGGCGAGCGGATTGTTGACCTCGTGCTGAATGGCGAGCGCGGTTTGACCGATCCCCGCCATCCACTGCGCGTTCGCGAGCGCCTCCTCGGCCGCCCAGCGGGCCTCGTTCGCCGCGATGCGGCGCTCGGCGATCTCGAGCCGTGCGGTGATCGACGACGGCGTGAAGGGCTTGAACAGATAGTCGTCGGCGCCGGCGTCGAGCGCGTTCACGACGTCATCCCCCTCGATGCGCCCCGTGACGACGAGTACGAAGGTGTCGCGCGCCCATTCGGATGCGCGGATGCGGCGACACACTTCGAGACCATCGAGCTCGGGCATCTGCCAGTCGAGAATGACGAGCGACGGGTGCTCGCGCTCGAACATCGCCCACGCCGCGGCGCCATCATCGGCCGGGAGTGGCTCGTGGCCGCGATCGAGCACGGCCGCCTCGATGAGGCGGCGGATCAGTGCGCTGTCATCGGCGACGAGGACTTTCACGCGGCGCGGTTCACGCGGCGACGCGGTCGAGCAGCCGGTTGATGGAGCCAAGCAGAGTGGTCTCGTCGACGATGGGCTTCGTGATGTAATCGTCGAAGCCGTGCGCGAGATATTTTCCGCGGTCGCTGCTCATGGCGTGCGCGGTGAACGCGATCACCGGGAGCTGGCGGAAGATCGGATCGGCGCGGATGTGGCGCAGCACCTCGACGCCATCCATTCCCGGAAGCGAGATGTCGAGGAGCACGATCTCCGGCTGCTCGGCGGCCAGCGAGGCGAGTCCGTCGGGGCCGTTCGGGTGCTCGGTGACCGCGTAGACATCGCCGAGGATCGCGCGCAGCAGCAGGCGATTGTCGGCGTTGTCCTCGATGATCATGATCCGTCTCATCATGGAGATGCAGGTGGAAGGAAGGCCGTGTCGAGCCAGGCCGTGTAGCGAGCGAGCTCGTCATCGAGATCCAACAGCGCGCGCGCGAGGTCCGCCGGATGATCGGGGCCTTCGAGCCGCTCAGAGAGCATCTGCACGCGCAGAGCACCCATCTGCCCTGCGCTGGACTTGAGCATGTGCGCCATCGCGCGAACGGCCTCGATGTCGCCTGCGGCAAGCGCCGCTCGCGCCGAAGCGATGCGAGCTGGTGCCTCCTGTAGGAATAGTGTCGTGAGCTCCTCGCGAAGCTTGAGTCCACCGAATCGTTCGAGGCGCTTGAGCGCGTCGACGTCGCCAACCGCGTCGTGCGCCTTGTTCATGGTCATGTGACTACTATCATGGGAGGCGCGTGTATCACGAGATTGCATCAATGTTTAACACATGCCCGCATCTCTGCATGAGAGTTTTCTAATGGCCGAGCATAAAATCCTCGTTGCCGATGACGATCCGGTGCTCACCGCAGCGGTGAGCGGCGCGCTCAAGTCGCGCGGTTATACTATCGTCGTCGCGCGCGATGCGATGCAGGCCTTCATGTTCGCGGTGCAGCAGCAGCCGGATGTGATTCTGCTCGACATCAACATGCCGGCGGGCACCGGGCACGGCGCGCTCACGCGGCTGCAGGCATCGGCGCGCACGTCATCGATTCCCGTGCTCGTGATGAGCGGAAGCACGGATCTCACGCTGCCAGCGACGGTGCGCGCCGAGGGGGCGAAGGGATTTTTTCGGAAGCCCGTCGATCTCGATGCGCTGTGCGCGAAGATCGAGGAGCTGCTCCCGTCGCCGTCGATGAACGGCTAGCGAAGGGCTTCGCGCGAGCTACCTCGCGCGGCGGATCTTCTCGCGGACGATGCGATTCTTGTCGTCGACGAACACGAGCTTGGGCGCGAACTTGTCGAGCTCACTCATCTCGTAGTCGGCGTAGCTTATGACGATCACGTGATCGCCGGCAGCGCCGAGTCGCGCGGCGGCGCCGTTGAGCTGGATCGTGCCGCTGTTGCGCTCACCCTCGATGACGTACGTCTCGAGCCGCGAGCCGTTGTTGACGTTCACCACCTGCACCTTCTCGAAGGGCAGGATGTCCGCTGCCTCCATCAGCGCGGAGTCGAGCGTGAGGCTCCCTTCGTAGTGAAGATCGGCGCCGGTGAGCACGCCGCGGTGAACCTTTGACTTGCACATGGTGCGGCGCATGCTGGCGTCGCCTCCGAATGATCGCGTGAGAATGCCCGGCCGGAAAGGCCGGGCGGATGACGAAACATAGCGGCGGCGCGATGTGCCGGTGCGCAAGGTGATTGCGCAATCGGCTCCCGGCTGTTCTCATACGCGAACCCTTCATCAGGCTTGGTACATGCGCCGCATCGCTGCCCTGCTCGTTCTCTCGCTGGCCATCCTCTCCACTTCTGTGCGCGCCCAGGCCCTCGACTGGCGCGCGCTCAACGATGAAGCGCTTCATACGCTCTCGGACTACATCAAGGTCAACACCACGGATCCGCCGGGAAACGAGCTCGACGCGGCGCGCTATCTCAAGAAGATTCTCGACAAGGAAGGCATCGAGGCGACGATCTACGATACGACCGCCATGGGAGCGAATCGGGCGAATCTATACGCGCGGCTCAAGGGAAATGGCTCGAAGAAGGCCGTCGCGCTCGTAAGTCACATGGACGTCGTGCCCGTGGCGCCGGCGTTCTGGTCCGTCGATCCGTTCTCGGGCGTGGTGAAGGACGGCTACATCTGGGGGCGTGGCACGCTCGACATGAAGGGACAGGCGATCGCGCAGCTCATGGCGATGATCGCGCTCAAGCGCAGCGGCGTGCCGCTCAACCGCGACATCGTCTTCATCGGGAATGCCGATGAGGAGTTCGGCGGCGATGGCGCGGTGCAGTTCGTGAAGAGCCACGCCGAGCTGCTCAAAGACGTCGAGTTCCTGATGACCGAGGGCGGCGAGAATCTCGTGGTCAACGGGAAGCTCCAATACTATGGAGTGGGCGTCTCCGAGAAGCAGACCTTTTGGCAGAAGGTCGTGGTGACGGGAGTACCGTCGCACGGCTCGCGGCCGACGAAGCAGAATCCCGTGCCGCGGCTCGTCGCCGCACTCGATCGCATCGCGAAGTTCGAGACGCCGTTGCATGTACTTCCGGACGTGCAGAAATTTCTGCACGACATCTCGCCGCAGTACAAGGGCGAGCAGCGCGCGTGGCTCGCCGATGTGCGCAGTGCGATCAGGATCCCGCGCGCGCGCACCTGGCTGACGGACAACATCTACTGGAATGCGATCCTGCGGAACACGATCTCGCTCACGATGCTGCAGGGCTCGAACAAGACGAATGTGATTCCGGCCGAGGCGTCGGCGCAGATGGACATTCGACTCTTGTCGGATACGGATCCGCTCGAGTTTCTGAACACGCTCAAGCGCGTCGCGAACGACACCGCGGTGCACTGGGTGAATCAGATCGAGCCGAAGACGAAGCTCCAGAGCCCGATCGACACGGATCTCTTTCGCGCGATCGAGAAGGCGTCACACGAGCGCAATCCGGATGTGATCGTCACGACACCGATGTTCACCGCCGCCACCGACCGCCCGACGTACCGGGCGCTCGGCATCATCACCTACGGCTTCGACCCGTTCCTGGTCGAGAACGAGGAGATGCACAGCGGCATGCACGGCAACAACGAGAAGCTCGCCGTGAGCAACGTCGGCTTCGGCGTGAAGTATCTCTACGATGTGCTGCGCTACGTGCAGTGAGCCGTCAGCGGCTCACTGCAGCGTGTTCGGCGTCGCTGCGCAGCTGCCGTCCGCCTTGCGCAGCGTCGGATACGTAATGCCGAGCTGCGCGAGGTAGTTGCGAAACTTTTTCGGGTCGTAGTAGAACTTCTTCATCTCGGGACGATAGCGCGCGAGGATGTCGGTGTTGAGGTCGATCGCCGGGCGATCTTCCGGACGCATCAGCGGCTCGTACTTGACCGTCTTCGTCTGCACGTTCTTGAAGTAGCTCCACGCGGAGTCCACGAGCGCGGGAGTCATCAGGATGTCGAGCATCGTGAGCGCCTGCGCCTTCGCCCCGGCGGTCGCGCCCTTGTGCGCGATCGGCGTCGCCATCGCGATCGCATCGGACCAGTGGTGGCCGGGAAGATTCGGCACGTTCGACGGATAGAGGAGCACGATCGTCGGCGCGTTCCACGAGATGTCGCCGATGTCATCCGAGCCGCCGCCCATGTTGAGCGAGTCGGGCACATCGCCCTCGAGCTTCGCGACCGCGGTGTCGAGCCCCGTGGAGTCGCCCTTCACTTCCTTCTGAATCGCGCGCGCGAAGCGCTGATCGTCCGCCGTCCACTTCGGCAGCCCGATCATCTTGATGTTCTCCGTCATGTCCTCGGCGATCGGCTTGTTGAAGTGGCCGGGCCATGCGGAGCCGAGCACGCGCTCGGACGCGAGCTTGGTGCCGGTCATCATCGCGGCGCCCTGCGCGACGGAGTCGCCGATCGCCCAGAGCTCCTTGATCTTCTTGTAATCCAGCTCGCGGAAATAGTACCAGACGGAGGCCGTGGGTGGCACGACGTTCGGCTGATCGCCGCCATTGCGGATGACGTAGTGCGAGCGCGTCTGCAGGCGGAGATGCTCGCGTCGGAAATTCCAGCCGACATCCATCAGCTCGACGGCATCGAGCGCGCTGCGACCGCGCCACGGCGCGCCGGCGGCGTGCGCGGCCTGCCCCTCGAATGAGTAGAGCACGGAGACGAGCCCACTGCCCTGCGAGGCGCCCCAGCCGGTTTGCAGATTGCTGCCGACGTGCGAGAAGAGCACGACGTCGACGTCCTTGAACACACCGTCGCGCACGAGATACGCCTTGCTTCCGAGCTGCTCTTCGGCGACGCCCGGCCAGATTTTCAGCGTGCCCGAGATGTGGTCGCGTTGCATAATGTTCTTGATCGCTAAAGCCGCGGTAATGTTCACCGCCTGACCGGAGTTGTGTCCCTCGCCGTGCCCAGGACCGCCGGGAACGAGCGCGAGATGGCACGCGACGCCGGGAATCTGCGATGCCTGCGGAATGCCGTCGAGATCGGAGCCCAGCGCGATCACGGGTTTGCCGGAGCCCCACGTGGCGACCCACGCCGTGGGAATGCCGGCGACGCCCTCTCGCACGGTGAAGCCGTTCGCCTTGAGCACGCCCACTATGTACTTCGAGGTCTCGAATTCCTGGAAGCCGAGCTCACCGAAGCTGTACACCTGATCGACGAACTGCTGCGTGAATTGCGCGCGGCCGTCGATGTCCTTGATAGCCTCGGCCTTGAGCGCGGCGAGCTTGGGGTTGAGCGGCGGCGCGGTCGTGAGCGTCGGTGCCGGCTTCTGCGCAGAGAGTGAGACCGCGCATGCGAGCAGCACGGGAAGACAGGACGGACCACGGGTGAGATGCACGCTCTAAAGCCTCCGCTCAGGGTGAGGCGGCGAAGATGGAGATTGCGCGCGCAATCAGCAACCGTGCGATTGGGCAGGTGGTCGCAACTGAAATGCGACTTCGGAGCGCTTACCTTTGTCGCGTGCCCGACCGTACTTCAGCCAAAGCGACGCGATCGCAGATCTTCATCGCCTTCGCTGCCGTCTACATCATCTGGGGCTCGACGTATCTCGCGATTCGCTTCGCGATCGAGACGTTGCCGCCAATGCTCATGGTCGGCACGAGATTCTTCGCCGCCGGCGGGATCATGTACGTGTGGCTGCGCGCGCGCGGTGCGGCCGCGCCGAAGGCAATTCACTGGCGCAGCGCGGCGATCGTCGGAATCCTGATGCCGGTGTTCGGCACGGGCGTGGTGGTGTGGGCCGAGAAGCGTGTGCCGAGCGGAATTACGGCGCTGCTGGTGGCAATCGAGCCACTATGGATCGTGCTGCTGCAGTGGTTGCGCCGTGGCGGGAAGCGACCGAGTGCGGCGGTGATCGCGGGCGTGGCGCTGGGGCTCGCGGGGCTGTATCTGCTCGTGAATCCGGGCGGCGACAGGGAGCAGGGGAGCCTGTTCGTCGAGGGCGTGCTGGTGCTGGCTGCGCTGTCGTGGGCGATCGGATCGCTCTATTCGAGGAATGCGCCGCAGCCTGAGGTGCACTTCCTCGGCACCGGAATGGAGATGGTCGTCGCGGGAGCGGTGTTGATCGTGGCGGGGCTCGTGGCTGGTGAGGCGAGCGCCTTCTCATTTGCCGCGGCGAGCGCGAAGTCGTGGATGGCGATGCTCTATCTGATCACTTTCGGGTCGATCATCGCGTACACGGCGTACGTGTGGCTGTTGAGCACCGTGAGCCCGACGCTGGTGTCGACCTACGCGTTCGTGAATCCGGTGGTGGCGGTGTTTCTCGGATGGGCATTCGCGAGCGAGCCGCTGAATGCGCGGATGATCGCGGCGACCGCGATCATCGTGGGCGCGGTGGCGCTGATCACCATGGGCGGAAAAGAGGGCGGATGAGAAACGCGTGCGCCCGGTGAGTTGGGCGCACGCGCTGAGATTTTGGTGCGCTCGTGCGATCAGTCCCCCGCCGAGAGCTCCGGCGCACGCGCGCCCGCCGGCGCCGGCTTCTTCCCAAGGAACTTCGCGCTCGCCCATTCCTTGAGCTCATCGAGAATCTCGTAGATCGTCGGGATCACGATGAGCGTCAGCAGCGTCGACGTGATCACGCCGCCAATCACCGCGCGGCCCAGTGGCGCGCGGAAGTCCGCGCCCTCGCCGTGTCCGATCGCCACTGGAAGCATGCCCGCGATCAGCGCGAGTGTCGTCATGATGATCGGGCGCAGGCGAATCCGCCCCGCCTCGATCAGCGCATCGCGGCGCGACATCCCCTTCTCACGCGCCCACTTCGCGAAGTCGATGAGCAGGATCGCGTTCTTCGCCACGATTCCCATCAGCAGCATCACGCCGATCAGGCTCATGATGTTGAGCGTGTCGCCCGTCATCAGCAGTGCGAGCACGACTCCGATCAGCGACAGCGGAAGCGAAATGAGAATCGCGAGTGGATCGAGGAACGATCCGAACTGCATCACGAGAATCAGATACATCAGGAGAATCGCGATGCCGAGCGCGGTGAAGATCTTCGTAAAGATCTCGGTTTGATCCTTCGCATCGCCGCCCTGTGTGATGCGATAGCCCGGCGGAAGCCGCAACGCGGTGAGGCGCTTCTTGATCATATCGGTCACCTCGCCGAGCGAGCGTCCCTGCACGTTGGCCTCGACGGCCACCACCGGCTCGCGATCGAGGTGATTGATCTGCGCCGGGCCCACCGTCTGACGGATGTTCGCGATCTGACCAAGCGGCAATGTCGTCGGATGTCCCTGTGCATTCGTCACCACGAGCGGCAAGCCCTGCAGATCCGACAAGTTCTCGCGCGCCTCCTTGGTGAGTCGCACCGTGACATCGCGCGTCTCGCCGCTCGGATCGGTCCAGTCTCCCGCCTTGAGCCCCGCGAACGCCGGCCGCAGCGACTGCGCCACCGCACCCACCGTTATTCCGAGCGTGCCGGCGAGCGGCCGGTTCAGCTCCACCTCGAGCTCCGGCTTTTCACCACGCGTCGAAAGCCCGACATCCACTGCTCCCGGCACGCGCGCGACCAGCGTCACTGCCTGCTCGGCCAGTCGCGTCAGCACGACCGGATCCGGACCGCGCATCTCCACCTGCACGGACTTCCGCGCTCCTCCGAAGCCGCTCGTGAACACCGAAACGGTGACGCCCGCCACGTGCGAGAACTCCGTCCGAAACTGAGCGCCCAAGTCGTCCTGGCTGATGTGCCGCTTCGCCTTGGGCACGAGACGCACGTACACGAGTGACTGATCCACGCCCGGCGCACGAAACGGAATCGCGCCGCCGATCGACGTGTAGGTGTACGCAACTTCCTTGTGCTTGCGCGCGAGCTCGGCAACCGCCTCCGTGCGCAGCCGCGTGTACTCGAGATTGCTGCCGCCGGGCGCCTCGATGATGAGGCTGATCTCGCTGCGATCGCTCACGGGCACGAAACCCACGCCGCCGATCCAGTACTGCAGGCCGATCGCCAACACGAACGTGCCACCCGCAAGCGTCGTCACCGCCACCCGATGATCGAGCGCCCACGCGATGATCGTCTTGTAAACGTCCGCCTGCCTGTCGAACCACTTGTTGAAGCGAGCGAGCGTGCGGCTGATCGGTCCGCGCGCACCCGCGCCGTGATCCTCGACCTGTGGGTCGGGCCAGTACGCCGAGAGCATCGGGTCGAGCGAAAACGAGACGAAGAGCGACACGAGCACCGAGCACGCAATCGTCAGCGCGAACGGCTTGAACCACTGCCCCGCCTGTCCGTACATGAAGCCGACCGGAAGAAAGACGGCGACAATGGAGAATGTAGTCGCCGTGACGGCAAGCCCGATCTCATCCGTTCCCGTATGAGATGCCGTGACGTGGTCCTCGCCGAGCTCGATGTGCCGCACGATGTTTTCTCGCACGACGATCGCATCATCGATGAGAATGCCGATGGCGAGCGACAGCCCGAGCAGCGACATCGTGTTGAGCGTGAACCCGAATGCCCACACGGCGACGAACGACGCGAGCACCGACACCGGTAGCGCGAGCCCGGTGATCACCGTCGAGCGCCACGAATTCAAGAAGAGAAAGACCACGAGCACCGTCAGCAGCGCCCCTTCGATCAGCGCCTCTTCGACGTTTCGCACCGCGTGACTCACCCGCTCACCGGCATTCTGCACCTCGGCGAACTTCACCTCCGGCGGCAGCGTCTTCTGCAGCTCGTTGACCCGTGCCTGAATCGCGGACGCAACCTGCGTCGTGCTGTACCCCTTCGACTTCAGAATCTCGATGCCGACCGCCTGCTTGCCGTTGAAGAGCGCCATCGAGCGCGCTTCTTCCGTTCCATCGTAGACGTTCGCGATCTGATCGAGTCGAATGATCTGTCCGTCGCGATTCGCGACGACGAGGTTGCCGAAATCGGTCGCATTCTGCAGCCTGCCGCTCAGGCGTATGAGCTTCTCATCCAGCTTCCCGTTGAGCCATCCCACGGGGGACGCGAGATTCTGCTGACCCAGTGCCGTGACCACCTGTGCTACGCTCACGCCGGACGATTGCAAGTCCGACGGGCGCAGCTCGACCACCATGTTGCGCTTCACCTCGCCGACGACGTTCACCTGCGCGACGCCGGCGATCGAGCGCAGATCGCTCGCGAGGCCGGGATCCGCGATCCGCGTGAGCACGGGCGCCGGCGTATTCGGCGACGTGAGCACCAGCGTGAACACCGGCGCCTCGGCCGGATCGAAGCGCGTGAGGATCGGCTCCTTCATCTCCGGCGGCAGATCCTCCCGCTTCGTCGAGATCGCATCGCGTACATCCTGCGACGCCTGCTGAATCGGCTTGTCGAAATCGAAGAAGAGCGTGCACTGCGCAAGGCCGTCGATCGCGAAACACGTCGACTGATCTCCGTCCAGCCCGCTGATCCCCCAGATCGCATCTTCGACCGGCTTCACGATCTCGCGCTCGACCTCCGCCGGCGATGCGCCCGGATACGCGATGGTCAGTCCGACGATCGGCGCCTGGATGTCCGGGAACTCATCGGTGTGGAGATTGAGCAGCGCCGCGCATCCGAAGGCGACGAGCGCGACCACCGCCGTGACGGTGATGATCGGCCGCTTGATCGCAAAGTCGGAGATGAACATGGGCGGCGCTTAGCGAGTGCCCGCCGGCCGATCGCCGGTGGCAGTGATACGGACCTTCGTTCCGGGCGCGAGTCCCTGCGAGGCATTGGCGAGCAGCGTGTCGCCCGGGCTCACCCCAGCACTGAGCTCGACCCGTTCCGATGCGTTGTCGCGAATTCCGAGCTGCACCGGCACGCTCTCCACCGTTCCGTCCTTGATTCTCAGCACGATCGGCGTCACGCCGCGCTCGTCGACCGCTGACATCGGGACCATCATCCCCTGACGATTCTCCGTCGCCACGCGGCCATCCGCAAACAATCCCCCGACGAGCGCGCTCTTCTCGTTCGGGATGGTCACGTACACGCGCACCTGGCGCGTTGTCGGGTCCGCCGTCGGATTGATGCGGTCGATACGGCCCGTGAATGTCTGGTCGCCATAACCGTTCACAGTGAAGAGCACCGGGGTACCGATCTTGAGCGTCGACAGCTGCTCCGCCGGCACCGAGCCTTCGAGGCGCATGCTCGCGGGATTGACGACGGACACGATCGCCGTTCCGGGTTGCACGACGTCGCCCGTGTTCACCGGCCGCTCGCTCACGAGCCCATCGAACGGCGCACGAAACGTCGTCTTGTCCTGCTGTTGCTGCGCGGACGTCAATCGCGCCTGCGCATCCGCCATCCCTGCCTGCGCCGCCGCGAGCGCGCGCTGCGCCGCCTCGACGTCGCGCGGCGCGACTGCGCCCGCCGTCTCCAAGCGCTGCTCGCGATCTGCATCGCGCGTCGCATTGTCGAGCGCGAGCTTGGCGGAGCGCAGTGCGGATTGTGCGGAGAGCAGCGCTTCACGAATAGCCGTGTCATCGATGCGCACGAGCGACTGCCCTCCTTTCACCGGCTGCCCCTGCTCCACGTACGTCTGCACGATCGGGCCGGAGATCTCGGCGCGCAGCGTCGCCGCTTGCTGCGGCGTCATCGTGCCCGAGATCGCCGGACCCGTGCGAATGACGCCATTCGACGCGACTACGATTCCCTCCGTACCAACATTCGCGACCTCGCTACCTCCGATCGCCTTCGGATGCGCCTTCTTCCACTGCTGCCATCCCACGAGACCGATGATCACGGCGGCCACCCCGATCAGCCACCAACCCCAACGTGGAAATCCACCTCTCACACTCATGCCCGCCACCGTCATGGGGTCGTCCCCGGCGTCTGACTCGGCACTCCTGCCGGCAGACTCGCCGCCGCCGCCGACTGTCCCGTCGTCAAGCCGTTCGATTGTGTACTCGTCGCTCCGATCGCCGCTTGCTGCGATCCGCCCTGCGCCTGCGCCGCCGTAGCCGACGTTCCCGTGAACGGCAAGTCGCGCAACAGCGCGAGCCGCATGCGCGCGACCTGCAGATCACGCGCAGCCGTCGCGCGATTCGCCTCCGCCTGCTGCAGCTGGATCTGCGAATCATTCAGCTCCGTCTGCGTCGAGATCCCTTCCTTGAACCGCACCGTCGCGATCTGATACGCGCGCGTCGCCTGTTGCGCCGTGCCGCGGCTCGCATCCATCTGCGCCTGCGCCGACCGCAGCTTGTTGAGCGCGTTCAACGCGTCGAGCTCCGCGAGCTCGCGCGTCTGCTGCAGTTGCGCGCGCGCCGTCTGCAGCCCCGCGCTCGCAATCTGCTCGTCGCCGTGAATGTTGCCGCCCGTGAAAATCGGCAGCGTCAACGATCCGCCGACCGTCCAGTTCGACCTGAAGTCGGACCACGAGGGAAAGACGCCCGACGGGTACGCCACGCGCCCGAACGCCGACGTCAACGCGAGCGACGGAATGCGCTCCGCGTGCGCGACGGTCACGGCGCTCTTCTGCGCGGTGACGTTCTCCGACGCCTGCCGCACCGGCGCGCGACTCTCCGCCGACGTGTCCGGCGCCTGCGTCAGCAGCGTCGTCACCGTGCCCGCCGGCGCCGCCGTCGAATCGTCGAGCGATGTCGTGAGCGACACCGAGTCGGTGAGCTTCAGATGCAGCAACTGTTTGAGACGCACGTATGCGATGTCGCGATCGGAGCGCCGCTGGATGAGCACCGGCACCTGATTGTCGCGCGTCACCTGCGCGCGCAGCAGGTCGAACTCCGCCGCACTCCCCACCTGTCGCCCGAGCTTCGTTTGCGCGAGCGTGGTGTCCGCCTGCGAGAGCGTCGCCGCCGCGATGAGCACGAGCTGGTCCGCCAGCTGCGCATCATAGTAGGCCTGCGTGACATCGAGCGTGAGCTGCGCCTTGGCAGCGGTGAGCCCGATCGCCGCGCTCCGCTTCCCCGCATTCGCCGCGCGATACTGCGCCGTCACTCTGCCACCCGTGAACACGTTCTGCTGCAGCGAGAGCCCGAGGTTCCACTGATTCGGCGCGCCGAAGCCCAAATTCTGCAGCGAGCCGAACGGATTGCTCCCGGCGCCGCAGCCCAGCGCGGACTCGAGCAGCGCGAGGCGCGCATCAGTCGGGGCGTCGGGATTGGGGGTGAAGGTGCTGCACGCCGGCGGACCGCCGCTGTCGCTGCCGAAGCTGAGCCCCGAGAACTGCGACTTGAGCGTGCGCGTGTAGCCCGCGCTTCCGAAAAGCTGCGGCAGGAACTGGCTTCGAGCCTTGCTCCGCTGCCCCTCCGCGCGCGTCACCCCCGCGTGCGCAATCGCCAGCTCCGGGCTCTTCGCCTCGGCGCTCGCGAGCGCATCGTCGAGCGAGAGCTTCCGCACCGGCGGGCTCGCCGATGTGTCGCTGCGCTGCGCCCTCGCGCGGGGCGCCATGAGGAGCGAGGCGACGGCGACGAGCGCAATCGATAGGGAAACACTCCGGCTTTTCGTCACGGAGGGAAAGTAACTCGTCTGTGAGGGTGAGTCGATGAAAACGATCCGCGATGCTCGTCCTGCGCAGCGCGGACCGCCAAGGTTGCGACGAATGGCGAATGATATCGCGCTAGTGCGAGCTTGCGACAATGGCGCGAAAGCCATCTTCGCGCCATCGAATCGAGCCTCGCAGCCGCGCTGACGTCAGCCGCGGTTCTTCAAGTCGTTGAAGTAGCCCCACGTGAAGCCGATGACCGGGATCGTGAAGAAGAACCACCACGTCATCGCACCGTACAGCGGCATCCCCGGAAATTTCTGGGAGTACGAGAGCTTGGTGTCGTTGTAGGTCACCCACATGAACACGAACAGCGCGATCGAAAATA
>Ga0075521_10000253_pt1 | contig 14376 bp, 10 predicted proteins | sample NGEPerD_FD_74785 | JGI IMG/M metagenome (GOLD analysis project Ga0075521, IMG submission 74785) | Arctic peat soil microbial communities from the Barrow Environmental Observatory site, Barrow, Alaska, USA - NGEE PermafrostAB12-D | ecosystem: Environmental > Terrestrial > Soil > Wetlands > Peat ...
GCGCCTTGTGGAAACGCTCCGGCGCCTGGATCTGCGGGGCGTGACCCAGATCGGGGAACTCGACTAATTTCGCGTGTGGAATCCGGGCGGCCGCTGCCTTGCCGAGCACCGGATAATTGCCGAGCTTGGCGCGTACTTCCGGGGAAGCCAGATCCTTGCCAATAGCGGTGGTGTCCTTGTCGCCGATCATCAGCAGCACGGGCATGCGCAGCGCCCCAAAGTCGTAGAGCACCGGCTGCGTGTAGATCATGTCGTACAGGAGGGCCGAGTCCCATGCAACTTGGGCGCGTCCTGCGCCCCGATACATACCAGCCAGCATTTGCACCCAGCGGTCATAATTGGTTTCCCAGGTGCCCGCATAATACGTAGCACGCTCGTAAGCGCGGATGCGGTCTGCGGTTGTCTGCAACTCCCTCTGATACCAGGCATCCACGCTTTGCCAGGGTACGCCGCGCGCCTTCCAGTCCTCAAGGCCGATAGGGTCCACCAGAACCAGTTGATCGACCTGCGATGGGTACATCAGCGCGTAACGTATTCCGAGCATCCCGCCGGTGGAATGGCCGATCACAGTCGCGCGCTCGACACCGAGTGATTCGAGCAGCGCATGGGTATTGCCGGCGAGTTGCTGGAAGCTGAACTGATACTGCGCTGGCTTGCTCGACTTGCAGAAGCCGATCTGATCCGGCGCGATGACGCGATAGCCGGCCTCAACGAGCGTGGTGATGGTGGTCTGCCAGGTGGCAGCGCAGAAATTCTTCCCGTGCAGCAGTACCGCGACCCGTCCGGTGGGGCGCGCCGGCTTCACGTCCATGTAAGCCATCTCGAGTGCCTGGCCTTGGGACTGGAAACGGTACAGCGCAACCGGCCAGGGATAGTCGAAACCTTCCAGACGCGCGCCATAAATCGGGCCTGGGTCGGGCAACGCGGCATTGTCGGCTGGTCCCGACTGTGCTGCGTCCGCTACAGCTAAGGCGGCGAGGAGCGCCAGAACGACTACGAAGGATCGCTCAAGAAGCTTCACACAAAGAATTCCCTTGGTCACTAGCCTTCGTATATCCGAGATGGCGGCGAAACTCAACTGCAACTCGCTAAGAGCCCGGTTTTGTCTCTGTTAGGCAAGCGTGCAACCGATCGCTGGGCGCTCCCTTTGCTCACCTTTAGCGCTCGACATACTTGAGACCACGAGAGTCCCTCCTGGCGCAGTGCGGCCACACGGTCAGCGTCGACCTGGGCGCGGGGCCGTCCGAATTTCTTCCCCTTGGCGCGAGCATTGCGCAGTCCAGCCCGAACGCGCTCTTGGATGAGCGATCGCTCGAACTCCGCCATGGCACCAATGATTTGAAACATCAGCCGACCGGAGGGCGTGCTGAGATCGAGGTTGTCGCGAAAGCTAATAAACGCAACGCCGTAGGCGCAAAGGTCTGCGAGGGCGTTGACCAGGTGCTTCAGCGAACGACCGAAGCGATCGATCTTCCACACCAGCACGGCATCAAATTTCCGCCGGTGAGCATCGGCCATGAGTTGGTTAAGTTCTGGCCGCGATTCCTTTGAGCCCGACACGCCCTGATCGACGTACTCCCGGGTAATGCTCCAGCCGCGGCGGGAAGCGTATTCCCTGAGTTCGGAGAGTTGCATCTCGGGGTCTTGGCCGTTCAGGGTTGAAACCCGTGCGTAAAGAGCCACGCGACTAATTGCAATTTGGGATTCTTGAGCCAGTGATGATGCGGTGTTACGGTGGTGTGCAGCCATTGGGTGCCTCCAATTCAGGTGCCCGGGTTAGCGTCGTGTCGGTGCTGGTAACACCGGCACGGCGCGTTTCTGTTCAGGCCGATTTCTTCCGGCCTCTGCCGTTTCCATACTCCATAGTCGTTCTTTCAATTTTCACGGTTGGGTCAACGGAGGGGTTCAACCCACTCCCTTCGACTGTGCCCAATTTTGTGCCCACTGGCCGCTTGTATTCGTTTGGTGGGCCGTGGCTCAATGATTGAGAAACCCGCATAAATACTAGTGAATCCCACTCCATGCAAACTGAGCTGAGTTGTTGATTCCTCGTTCCACAAGTACTCATAATCCCTTGGTTGGGGGTTCGAATCCCTCCGGGCCCACCACTCTTAGCGGAGCACGTCCACAAAAAGCAGCATCCCTGCCCGAAACGGCGACTCAGCTATACGGGTAGAACACGAAAAACAGCAGCGACAGCGAGGTCAAGACCCACAGTCCGGGTTTGAGCTGGGCTGTTTTTCCCGCCACCAGCTTGCAGATCGGATAGAGCACGAAGCCGGCAGATATCCCAATTGCGATGTTGAAGGTGAACGCCATTAGTACCACGACCGCGAAGGAAGGAATGGATTCGGAATAGTCGCTGAAGTCGATACGAGTTACGGGCGACAGCATGAACAGGCCTACGATAATCAGCGCCGGTCCGTAAGCTTGTGCCGGAATCGCCGCCACAAACGGGGAGAAGAACAATGTCAGCAGGAAACAGGTTCCAGTAATCAAGACGGTGAAACCTGTTCGTCCTCCGGCTTCGATCCCGGTCGCAGATTCAACAAACGCACCCGCCGTGGTGGTTCCCAGTGCCGGAGCGAGGCAAGTGGTCAAGGCATCCACTAGCATGGGGCGCTCGATCTGAGGCAGCTGTCCATTCTCATCGAGGAAACCCGCGCGAGCGGAGAGTCCGATCAACGTGCCCATGGTATCCACGAACGCCATGATGAAAATTGTCAGCGCGACGGGGAATGCCCGCCACGTAAGCGCTCCACGAAAGTCGAGTTGCCAGAAGATCGGGCTCAAGCTTGGTGGCAGACTCACCAGGTGATGTGGCGGAGCGGCGGTACCCGCGAGGAAGGCGACAATCGCCGTGACGATGATTCCCACCAGGATCGCGCCCGGAAACTTGCGTATCGTGAGGACCGCTAGTAACACGAAGCCGAACATCGCCACCAGCGCTGGATGCGAGGTCAGATGTCCGGCCTGCACGGGAGCGCCGGGCACTCCAAGCGCCACCAGTCCCGTCTGATTCAGCCCGATGAACGTCAGGAACAATCCAATTCCGACTGCGAAGCTGTAGCGCAAGCAGGTGGGCACGCCCTCTACAATCCATTGGCGCAGGCGCAACACCGTCATCACGACGAACAACACGCCGGCAATGAAGATAGCGGCAAGGGCAGTCTGCCAGGCGAAGCCGAGCATCCTGCAAACCGTGAACGCAATAAACGCGTTCTCTCCCATGTAGGGAGCAATGGCGAATGGACGGTTGGCGTAAAACGCCATGAGGTAGCATCCTGCGACCGCCACCAGCACGGTTGAAACGAACGATGGTCCTGCCGGAATCCCAGCCGCCGACAAGATCGCGGGATTTACCACCACAATGTACGACATGGTGGTAAACGTCGTGAGTCCAGCCACGACTTCGCGGGTGACCGTGGTTCCGTGGCGATCGAATCCGAACAGCGCGTTCAGCCAGTGCAAAGATTGCTCCGCATACGATAGTGGCAGGAAACTGTGTTGCGAACAGCGAAGGTAAATGCGTGGAAAGCGCAAGTCAAATGAATCCGCACATCGCTGTAGAGTGTGCATGCTATCTTTGCGGTTCGGAGGCGATTCGGGGCCTGACAGCCGATCACTTTCGTCCTCCGGCCACGCCTTGACCGAGAATCGACAATCCGGCGCAGTACAACTTCCGTCCGACATCGAGTTTGATGATCCAGTCGCGGCCACAAAGAACCTCTCGCGATTGCGTGAGGTTGTGTCCGAGTCGGTTTTTGCGGCGTTCCTCCAGTTTCTTACCACATCGCCGAGTCCGGATTCCGTGGTGGTGCAGTTCGAGCGCCTCATGGAAGCGGCCCCGCGCGAGATGGCAGCAGCTTTTGAGAAGCAGCCGATTTTGATCCATTACGCGACGCTCGTATTTGGCTATAGCGCCTGGTTGGGCGAGACGCTTATCCAGAACATTGAACTACTGCGAAGATTCGGACGGAATAAAAGCCTGGATCGCTCCTGCTCACGGGAGGAGTTCCGGGAAGAGTTCGCCCGCATGCGCTCGCGCTCGCCGGACAGTGACATGGCAGTATCGCTGGCGCGCTTTCGCAAACGGGAGTACGTGCGAATCCTTTTGCGCGACGTGCTCGGGATCGCCAAGCTGGCGGAGACGACCGAGGAAATCTCTGCCCTGTCAGACGCACTGATCGACGAAGCATTGCTGGCCGTGAATTCAGCATTGCAGCACAGACATGGGACTCCCCTGAGGGTTGATCCGCAAGGTCGGTTGCGGGATTCGCGGTTCGCAGTCCTGTCCTTGGGCAAACTCGGCGGCAACGAATTGAACTACAGCTCCGATATCGACCTGATGTTTCTTTACGACGGCGGTGTCGAGCCACCGTCTCAGGGCATCTCGAACCGAGAGTATTTCATTCAGCTCGCCCAGCAAACCACGGAGTTGTTGTCACGCCCCACGGGGGAAGGACAGGTGTTCCGCATCGACCTGCGTTTACGTCCTCAGGGCCACGAGGGCGAAGTGGCTTTAGCGCTGCCGCGAGCGGCCCAATACTACTCGCAGGTTGCTCAGGACTGGGAACTGCAAGCCATGATCAAGGCCCGCCATTCCGCGGGCGACGCCGACCTGGCTCGCGAGTTTATTCGCGATGTGGCGCCCCACGTGTATCGCCCGAACGTGAACTTCGCGGCTGTCAAGACCGCGTTGCAGAGCAGGGAGCGATTCGATAAGCGCGGAAACAAGGCACGGCCGGGCCGCTCGGGGCGACGCGCAATCGACGTCAAACTTGATCGGGGAGGAATCCGCGATATCGAGTTCCTGGTGCAGTGCCTGCAGCGGGTGTACGGCGGCGAAGAAGGTTGGCTGCGTTCGCGTGCAACGCTTTTCGCGCTGCAGAAGCTCCACGATAAGGAACACATCAGCGGAAAGGACTATGACAACCTGACCAGTGCTTATGAATTCCTGCGCCATTTGGAGCACCTGCTGCAGTTACGCCAGGGGAGGCAGAATCATCAGTTGCCATCCAGTCCAATGGAATTGAGGGCGCTGGCGAAATGCTTGAACCGTGAAGGGTCCACGGCCCCGGCGCCGGACGAATTCGTGCGGCAGATTGAAAGCCGGATGGCGACCGTGGCGGAAATTTACCGACGTATCGTGTACCAGGAACAAAGTCAGCAGTTTATTGACGCCGAAGGAAACCTGCGTCTGCAGGCACAAGTTTCAGCGTCGGCCGAGAATTCTTACAGCCAGATCATGCAACGATTGGCCGTGGACGCACCGCGATTGCTGGCGGTAATCAGCCACGCTAATTTGCCTCCGCAGGGGCGACGAAATCTCGACCGCTTTTTGAGTTCGGCAACCACCAACTCCCAGCGCTACGGGGCCGTCTTGCGCTCGCCTGGGGCGGTGGAACGTGCACTCACGGTTTTTGAGTTCAGCAACTACTTGACCGACATCCTGGTGCGTTACCCGGAAGATGTTGCTTTGCTCGACGATATCAAGGAGCAGCCGGAACCTGCGGCGGCTGCGCTATTTGCCGCCCCGCAGCACCAGGGCAACAGCATCCCCAATCCGATTTCGGATCACCCTGCTCTTAGTAGCGTCGACCGTCATGATGCTTTAGCTCTGCTGCGTCAGAGAGCCCGGCAAGCGCTGTTCGTTTCAGGCGCCCGGGACCTTTATTTCAGTCGCAGCGTGTTCGAGGCGTTGGAGGAAAACACCCAGGCCGCGAACAGGGCACTGCAATCAGCATTGGCGATCGCGGGTCCGCCGCCTGGATTTGCGGTGATGGCGTTGGGCAGGCTGGGCAGCCGCGAATTCGACTTGCTGTCGGATGCTGACGTGCTGTTCGTGGCGGACGAAGCTACCAATCCCGAAGTCGCGCGTCGTGCGGCTGAACGTACCGTGGAATCTCTCACCGCGTACACGCGCGATGGAACGGTTTTGCCGGTCGATGCCCGTTTGCGCCCGCAGGGACGTGAAGGTGAGTTGGTGACTACTGCTGCGCAACTCGCCAGGTATTTCGCCGGTGCTGCCCGTCCCTGGGAGGCGATCAGCTATTTAAGGTTGCGGTTCGTTGCGGGCGACCCTGTGGTTGCCGGACTTGCGCTCGCATCCATACGCGAGGGTATTGCCGACATGGCCGAGCGGCCAGACTTCGCCCGTGAACTAACCGATATGCGCGCACGGCTGGAATCGAGCGACTCGGCTCCGAACTCCAAGGCTTGGCCAGGCGGGGAGTACGACATCGACTTCATCGCCGGGCGGTTGCAGGCCAAGCACCGGATATGGAGCCAGGGAAACCTGTCGGAACGCCTCAGCCTGCTTCGTGAGCATGGACATCTCGGGGAACGGGAATATCGTGAGCTCGCCGCAAGTTCGAAGTTCCTGCGCACACTCGAGCACTTCGTGCGACTGGTAACCGGACGCCCCGGCAAATGGCTTCCCGCAGGGGACTACGCCCAGACCTGCGTGGCGAGGCTGATGGCGAGATTGCCGGGACGCGACGAAAGCCTTACTTTGGAGGAGGATCTGGCGACAGTTTTGCGCCGAACCCGAGAGATCTACCTGGAACACATGTTTTGATTGAAGCCCTTCCGTGGCGGGTGATAACGTAGAAGGTTCGGGAAAGCCCGGTTGCCCTCTCTAATCAAGACCTAGCACTGCGCAACGCAAGCGCGCCCTGCAGCCATGATAGGCCGTTCCGGTGACCGATGATGGCTCCAATCACCGGCAAGCTGCGACTGTTCCGACACAATTTGTTCTTAAATCAGGGTCTTTCTTTATGACCCCTACTTTCTGAGGTGTGTAGTGGCGGCTTCGTACAATGGCATTCCTTTACCCAACAGCGGGAGCAAGATCACATTTGAAAATGGCAAACTGGTTTTTCCCGACAAACCGATAATTCCCTTCATTGAAGGCGACGGCACCGGACGCGATATCTGGAAGGCATCAGTCCGGGTATTCGATGCGGCTGTCGAAAAAGCTTACGGCGGCAAGCGCCGCGTGGCGTGGTATGAAGTCTTTGCCGGCGAGAAAGCCATGGGCCGGTTTAAGACCTGGCTTCCTGACGAAACCGTCAACGCATTCCGCGATTTGCGGGTGGGGATCAAAGGGCCTCTCACCACACCCGTGGGCGGGGGCATCCGGTCGCTGAATGTCGCCCTGCGGCAGATTCTCGACCTCTACGGATGCGTGCGCCCGGTGAAGTATTACAAGGGCATCCCTTCGCCGGTGAAAAATCCTGAGCGCATGAATATCGTGATTTTCCGCGAAAACACGGAAGACGTTTATGCCGGCATCGAGTGGAGGCAGGGAACACCACAGGCCAAGAAACTCATCGACTTCCTCAACAACGAAATGCTTGCCGGAACGAACAAGCATGTTCGCGAGGATTCCGGAGTCGGCATCAAACCGATCTCAGTTTTTGGGACGAAACGCCTGGTCCGTATGGCCATCAAGTACGCCCTCGAAAATGGCCGCAAATCGGTGACTATCGTGCACAAGGGCAACATCCAGAAGTTCACCGAGGGCGCGTTCCGCGAGTGGGGATACGAATTGGCGACCGAAGAATTTCGCGACCACGTCGTCACCGAGCGCGAGAGTTGGATCCTCGACAACGTGGACAAGCACCCTGGCCTCAGCATCGAAGACAACGCCAAGATGTTCGAACCTGGCCTGGAGTTTGCTCAGCAGGACTTCCGGGACGCGCTATACAAAGAAGTCAAGGGCGCGATCGACAGCATCTACGCAACCCATGGACGCGGTGCCTGGAAAAAGAAGCTGATGATTAACGATCGCATTGCCGACAGCATCTTCCAGCAGATCGTCACCCGTCCGGATGAGTACGCGGTACTGGCCACTCCCAACCTGAACGGGGATTACATTTCCGACGCTGCTGCAGCGCAGGTTGGCGGATTAGGCATCGCCCCCGGCGCAAACATCGGGGATGAACACGCGATCTTCGAAGCCACTCACGGTACCGCTCCCAAGTACGCTGACAAGGACGTGATCAATCCTGGGTCGGTCATCCTGTCGGGCGTCATGATGTTCGACTTCATGGGCTGGCACGAGGCGGCCCGGCTGATCGAAGGTTCCATGGAGCACACCATTCTGCAGAAGAAGGTCACCTACGACTTCGAACGCATGCTGGAAGGCGCGACCAAGGTCAAGACCAGCGAATTTGCAACCCATATGATTCACAATATGGAACCGATTGCGGAACTGCACGCGGAGTAGCGCACCCGCTTGCAGAAGGGCAGCATGGATTTGTCAGCACATGAACTAAAACTTAAACAGTCGTGTGTAAAACATTGTTACTAAATACTTTAGGAAGTGAGGATTTATGCGTAAAAAAGTTACGGTTGTAGGCTCAGGAAACGTAGGCGCCACTGCGGCACACTGGATGGCGGCCAAGGAGCTTTGCGACGTCGTGCTGATCGACATCATTGATGGCGTGCCGCAGGGCAAAGGACTCGACCTGCTGGAAGCCATGCCGATCGAGAAGCGCGATTCGTTTGTGATCGGCACCAACGACTACGCCGACACTGCGAACTCCGACATCGTGGTCATCACGGCCGGCATTCCCCGCAAGCCGGGCATGAGCCGCGATGATCTGCTCAACACCAATTACAAAATCATGAGCGATGTTGTGGGCAAGGCGGTGCAATATTCGCCCAACTGCATTCTCATCATCGTGTCGAATCCGCTCGATGCAATGGCGCAGGCGGCCTACAAGCTGAGCGGTTTTTCGCGCAATCGCGTGATCGGCATGGCGGGCGTGCTGGATTCGGCGCGCTTCCGTACCTTCATCGCGCAGGAACTGAAGGTCTCGGTCGAAAACGTGACGGCCTTCGTTCTCGGCGGACACGGAGACACCATGGTTCCGCTGAGCCGCTACTCAACGGTGGCTGGCATTCCAATCACCGAGCTCATCGAGCCGACGAAGCTGGAGCAGTTGGTGCAACGCACGCGCGACGGCGGTGCCGAAATTGTGAAGTATCTCAAGACCGGCAGCGCGTACTACGCACCTTCGGCAGCGGTGACCGAAATGGTGGAGGCCATCCTGAAGGACAAGAAGAAGATCCTGCCATGCGCCGCCTATCTCGAAGGCGAGTACGGCATCAACGGGCTGTACGTCGGGGTGCCTTGCAAACTCGGCTCGGCCGGCATCGAGGAGATCATCCAGATTAAGCTGACCGCCGACGAGCAGGCCGCGCTGCAGAAGAGCGCCGACTCGGTCAAGGAACTTGTGGGCGTCATCAAAGTGTAGATCGCCGGCAAGGATATCGGTAGTTGAAGTGGGCGGCGCGAGTATGGCGACGATTGCCATGTCATGCCGCTCATTTGTTTGTGAAGCGGCGGCCGCCCGACGGACCGATTCGCTATAGAACGCCTTCCTTTTGTAACTCTTTCACGATCAGCTTGGTTACTCCATCGATCGCCTTGTCGGCAGAACGGGGATTGAATGTGTCGCTGATGCCGGTCCAGACGATTTGCGCATCTGGTGTACGCGTGTCGTAAACGTTGGTCTCGACGCGCACGGTCTTGTCTTCCCGCAGGTAATCCGGCGAATAGACGACCGGATACACCGCACCGTAGTACCCGTAAAACGAGTTGTAATAGGGATACGGCATCATGTAGGGCTGACCGGGAATGTAGGTGACATTGGTCTCCACCTTTACCAGTCGCGAGACGATCACGGCGTCGATCTTGAATTCCCTGATCTGCGCTTTGAGATAGTTGAGGTCGAGCTTGGTGTCCTCCGGACGAAGCAGGATAGTGTTGCCAGGAATCGCCTCAACGCCGTTACCACCCACCAGCTTGGAGAGAGCATCTTCGAAGTCGGCGCGCACGCCCGGCTTGTCGCTCATGCCGAGCACGAGAATCTTGTGAAGACGCGGGCCGGAATATTCAGGGTTCTTCCAACTGGTTACGAGCTTGGTCGACTTACCGCTGGCGATGATCGCTCCAACGAGCACGAGGGTGAACAGCAACATCCACTTTTTCAAGAACTGTCTCCGTAGCGAGTCGCGCAAGAAATTTCTAATCTCCGGTGTAGCCTAATTCGGCAGCCTTCTTAAACGCCTGCTCCGCTTCCGGCTTCATACCTTTGTCTAGGTAGGCTGATCCCAGCGCTGCTTCGGCCTCGGCGTAGTCAGGCTTCAACCGCAGCGCTTCCCGGAAAGCTGCTATTGCATCATCGGGCTTGTGCTGGTAAAGGTAAGCCTCCCCCAGCAAGTAACGGGGCTCGGCCTCTTTCGGTTGCTGCTGGATGATCTCCTGCAACTGCGCGATGGCGTCATCTGTCCTGTGCTGCAGCATGGCGCGTCTGGCATTCGCCAGTTGTTGCGCCTGGATCACCTGCGGATTGGCCAGTTGCGCAAGCTGGGGATACTGCCGACGGACAGCCACGTTGCCTAGCAAAAGGACAACCGCCATCGCGATCCACGTCAATCGCGCCCACTGCCGGCGCACGTCGGGCGCGACCATGATGTGCTTGGAGAGTGCCGCTCCCATGAGCAACCCCGCCACTAGCCCGCCGATATGTGCGGAGTTGTCGATGCCTGGCGTCAGTCCGAAGAAAAGGTTGTAACCAACGAAGGTCAGCAGGCTTCGCATGGTGCCGGAGAGGGCTTCCTTGGCGATCGGCAGGTGTCCCAGATAAAACACCGCGATGGCCGCGCCTGCGAGTCCGAAGATTGCTCCTGAGGCTCCCGCGCCCACGCTCAGGGGATGCCACCACAAGCTCGCAAGGCTTCCTGCCAGGCCGCAGAAAGTGTAGAGAACGACATAGTTCATTCGGCCCAGCACGCGCTCGGCCAGTTGGCCCAGGTTCCACAGGCACCACATGTTGAACAGGATGTGAATCAGCCCGATGTGGACGTAGTTGGAAGTGAGCATCCGCCAAGGCTGTGTGCCCAGTGACAATGGCCCCCAGTTAGCGCCCCAGCGCAGCAGTAGCTCGCGCGAGGGATTCAGCAGCGAAGCGCCCGAGAGCGCCATGCCGAGAAACACGGCAACATTGATGCCCACGATGACATGCGTGGCCGAGATTTCTGTGCCTACTGCACGGCGCGAAACCAGTACTCCCGGCGTCGTAATGCCCGGTGCGACAGGATTGTGCGCGCCGCAATACGGACAAACAGTGCCGGCAGCAATCTCGCGACCGCACGTGTTGCAGTTCATCATGCAAAGCTCCGAGCTTTAAGCATACATGGGCGCGAGCGCGCCTCCCGGTGGGCGCTGCCCAAAATAGAGAGATCTGCCGCCACTCGTTCATTTGGTCGCGGAACCTCAGCGGCTCATCACATAAAGGTATGACATTTTGCGAAGTCTCACGTCCCCCTTGATAAGCCTGATATCGATGGAACCTTCCGCTGGTTGCATCCGTAACACTAGCTGTGAGAGATGGGGCTGGCGATTTTCCGCGGAAGTGACGCTACCTCCGCAGAGCTTCGGAGTTGTCGATCGTTTCGCCCCCAGGGTCACAGACGTTCTTGGGAAGACAGGAATAGCATGAGTGCATCAATACAGGTGATAGGAAGGGAGGCTCCCACCATGGAATTTCTATGCAGTGTATGCGGCAGACGAGAGGGCGAGCCTCAAGGCTGGCACCTCGTGATTGAGATGGCCAAGCCGGGCAGCAACGTCAGAAACACCATGTTCATCCTTGACCGGTGGGATGGGAAGCGGGCGCACGATCCGAATGCGGCCAGCTTCTGTTCGACGGCGTGCAAGGACAAATATCTTGCCGAGCGGCACCGGCAGCTTTTCGCATAGCCTGCCTTACTAAGACATCGGTCGCGAGACCTGAGGGCACGGTCGCGCGAGCCTGCAACCGTCTCAATAAAAAAGGCCGCGTTCGCGGCCTTTTCGCTTGACTGCAACTCGCCCTACACACGTTCAATTTTCACCGACTTCAACACTACATCCTTGTTCGGCTTGTCCTGACGTCCGCGAGGGACCGCAGTTATTTTGTCTGCGATGTCCTGGCCTTCGACGACCTCTCCGAAAATCGTGTGGTTGCCGGTCAGCCATGGCGTCGCTGCCACGGTGACGAAGAATTGCGAACCGTTGGTCCCCGGCCCGGAGTTCGCCATGGCCAACTTACCGGGCTTGTCGAACTTGTGAGGCGAACCTTTAGTCTCGTCCTGGAACTGGTAGCCGGGGCCGCCCATGCCGGTGCCCGTCGGGTCACCACCCTGCACCATGAAGTCAGGAATGACGCGATGAAAAATCGTACCGTCATACAGCGGCGAATTGCTCTTCTGGCGAGTGCGAGGGTCAGTCCATTCGCGCGTGCCTTCCGCGAGTTCAATGAAGTTCTTGACCGTGATGGGTGCTTCCTGCTCGAACAGTCGGCAGACGATCGTACCTTCGGATGTATCAAGAGTGGCATAAACACCGGGTTGCCGGGCCATGAGAATTCCTTTCCATGCTGATATCTGGGCAGCTCCACTGCCGCCGAGCGGAGTGAAGCTCGGTGGAGAACCGCCTTGCCTATTGTATTGCCTACGCGTAAATGCGTGTTGTCCATTGGCAACACGGCGTCCAAGCTGGGCAATCTCGTAATTCTCCGGGGGTTCCCACCCACCAGTTAGAATAAACAATTCGGACCGCAAACGATGCCCTCCAACTGGATCTTCTGGGTTCTCTTCAACGTCTTTGTGCTGGCGATGCTGGCGCTCGACTTGGGCGTCTTTCATCGGAAGAAGCATGTCGTGGAGTTTCGCGAAGCCATAGGCTGGACGATGGTCTGGATAACCTTGGCGGCCGTGTTCGCGGTGCTGATCTACTTCTTCGGACACACCATGACGGGACATCATGCGCGCCCGAACTCCGTATTGGCACTGGAATTTGTGACGGGCTACCTGATTGAAGAGTCCCTCAGCGTTGACAATCTGTTCGTTTTCCTGGTGATCTTTCGCTACTTCGCCGTGCCCCGCAGGTATCAGCACGAGATCCTGTTCTGGGGTGTGGTGGGAGCTCTGGTGATGCGCGCGGTGTTTATCCTCGTAGGAATTAAGCTGCTGAATGCCTTCGAGTGGATCATCTATGTCTTCGGGGCAATCCTGATTTACAGCGGCGTCAAGTTGTTCCGCCAACAGGATGACAGCATCGATCCTGAGCGAAACATCGTATTGCGGTGGTTTCGGAAACTGTTCCGCGTGACCGACAAGTACGAAGGCGATAACTTCTTCATTGTCCGGAGCGGAATTCGCTATGCGACACCTTTATTTGTGGTGTTACTGCTGATCGAGACCACGGACCTGTTGTTCGCAACAGACTCGATTCCGGCAGTACTGGCCATCACCAGGGAACCATTCATTGTCTTCACGTCAAACGTCTTTGCAATTTTGGGTCTGCGCTCGCTGTATTTTGCACTAGCGGGAATGATGGAAGTTTTCCACCTACTGCACTATGGTCTCTCCGTGATCCTGATCTTCATTGGGGCCAAAATGCTGGTGTCGCACTACGTGCGCATCCCGATTGGAGTAGCGCTCGCCGTGGTTGCCGGAGTGCTGGCAATCTCCATCGTTCTGTCGTTGGCATTTCCCAAGAAGGCGGAAATTGCAGGCTAATACAGGGTGGGGAACCTACTCGAAGGAAATCGCATCGCCCTTTACTACGGAGTGCTTGGCGAACTTGCGATCGTTCTTCAAGGGGAAATCGAGGCGGTAGTGCGCTCCACGGCTTTCCTCGCGGGCCAGCGCTGAGCGCGCAATGAGCAGCCCAGTCTGCAGAATATTAGCGGCTTCGTGAGAACGACGATCGCCCGACTTGGGTAATTGCTGATGCATAGCAGTCAGGTCGGCGACCACCTGCTTCAAAACTTTGCCATCGCGCACCACAGCAACATGCTGCCACATCGTTGTCTGCACTTTCTGTATAAACTTCTCAGTCTCCGCCGCGCTTCCATCAGTTTGAACAGCGGACTTGGTAGCCGCTCCGACCGATGCATGCGAGGACAGCGCTTCATTTCGCATGGCTCGGGCCGCGCGGGCGCCGTACACCAGCCCCTCCAGCAGGGAATTGCTGGCCAGTCGATTTGCCCCGTGTACTCCGGTACATGCCACTTCACCCGCAGCATAGAGTCCCGGAATCGAGGTTCGTCCATCGAGATCGGTTCGCACGCCGCCCATCGCATAGTGTGCCGCCGGGCGGATAGGAACCAGCTCCTCGGTGATATCGACGTTGTACTGCATGCAAGTGGCGTAAATGGTGGGAAAACGTTTGCGCACGGTTTCGCTCTTGAGATGCGTCAAATCGAGGTAAACCACCGCGTCCGGCCGCTTGGTGACTTCCAATTCGTGGGCGATGGCGCGAGCGACGACGTCGCGCGGAGCAAGTTCTCCCATCTCGTGGTACTTGTGCATGAA
>Ga0075521_10000255_pt1 | contig 14334 bp, 12 predicted proteins | sample NGEPerD_FD_74785 | JGI IMG/M metagenome (GOLD analysis project Ga0075521, IMG submission 74785) | Arctic peat soil microbial communities from the Barrow Environmental Observatory site, Barrow, Alaska, USA - NGEE PermafrostAB12-D | ecosystem: Environmental > Terrestrial > Soil > Wetlands > Peat ...
CTACAAACGCGTGCGTCCGGGCGGTCCCGGTTGGCTGCGCGTGTCGAACACGCTCGGGTACGGGCGCGAGGAGATTCCTGGTGGGCGCCTGGCGTGGGTGAATTGGCTCGCCGGCGTGATCGCGGTGTATGCCACGCTGTTCGGGATCGGAAAGATTATTTTCGGCGAATGGATGGCGGGTGCGGTGCTCGTGGTCGTTGCCGCCGTTGCGTTCGCCTGGATTGCCCGGTCATTTACGGGAGACCGCTTCGCCCCCGACCGTTGAAGGCCGGGGAGCTAGCCACTATATTTTCCATTGAGTTACAGCTCCACACCGTCACACATTATTGAGGTAGCCATGGCCACCACCCAGGAACCCGCCGTCACCGTCTCCGTAACGCCTACGGCAGCGGTCGAGGTCAAGCGATTCATGGAGCAGGAAGGCGTCGTCGAGACAGGCGGCGGACTTCGTGTGAGCGTGCAGCCCGGTGGCTGCAGCGGCTTCAAATACGGTCTGTTGATCGAGGAGAAGGCGGCTGACGATGATCTCATCGTCGAGCAGGAAGGGTTCAAGGTGTTCGTCGACCCCTTCTCCGCCCAGTATCTCAACGGCGTGACGATCGACTACGTGTCGTCGATGCAGGGCTCGGGCTTCACCTTCTCGAATCCGAATTCGACGGGTGGCTGCGGCTGCGGCAGCTCGTTCAACGCGTAACAGCTGACGCACGGACGCCGGCGCATCACGTGCGCCGGATGAGTTGTTGCTCGAGGCCCGCGACGGATCGTACCGTCGCGGGCCTTGTCGTATGCAGCCGCTAATGCACACCTTCGGCGCGCTCGACATCGCGGTGCTGCTCGCTTACCTCGGCGGCACCACCGCGCTCGGCCTCTACGTCGGTCGACGCCAGCGCAGCTCCAACGACTATTTCGTGGCGGAGCGGTCGATACCGTGGTGGGCGGTGCTCTTCTCGGTGGTGGCGACGGAGACGAGCGCGCTCACCTTCATCTCGACGCCCGGGCTCAGCTACGGCGGCACGCCGCACACGGGCGATCTGGCCTTTCTGCAGATCGTGGCGGGGTACGTGATCGGTCGCGTGGTGATCGCGTACACGCTGCTGCCGCGCTACTACAATGGACAGCTCGTCACGGCCTATGCGCTGCTCGAGCGGCGATTCGGCGTCGCCACGCGGCGCTTCACGTCGATCGTGTTCATGGCGACGCGCGCGCTCGCCGACTCGGTGCGCGTCTTCGCGACCGCGATCCCGATCGCGCTCATCATCGGCCCCGCGGTGAAGAACCCCGCGCTGGTCACGCCGATCGCAGTGCTCATCCTCGGGCTGCTCACCATCATCTACACCTATCGCGGCGGGATGAAGGCCGTGGTGTGGACGGAGCTCGTGCAAGCGGGTGTTTATGTATTCGGCGGCATCGTCGCGTGCGTGCTGCTCGGGCGCGCGGTGCCCGGTGGATGGAGCGCGATCCTTCATACGGTGGGCGATGCGGGAAAGCTGCGCGTCATCGACACGTACATGGGCGTCGACCGGCCGTACACGCTCTTCGCCGGGCTGCTCGGCGGCGCCTTTCTCTCGATGGCATCGCATGGCGCCGATCAGTTGATCGTGCAGCGGCTGCTCTCCGCGCGGTCGCTGCGTGATGCACAGCGTGCGATCATCGGGAGCGGCTTCGCGGTCTTCGCGCAGTTCGCGCTCTTCCTCGTGATCGGCCTCGGCCTCTGGGCGTTCTATCAGGGGCGCCACTTCGACGCCACCGATGTCATCTTTCCCACCTACATCGTCGGGCACATGCCGTCCGGGCTGCTCGGGTTGATCGTGGCCGCGATCGTGGCGGCGACGATGAGCACGCACTCGGGGGCGATCAACTCGCTGGCGGCGGCGGCGACGAACGACATCTATCTGCCGATCGCGAAGCTGTCGCCGGACGATCCGCGGGCCCTCAGGATCTCGCGCAGGCTCGCCGTGATGTGGGGAGTGATTCTCACGGGCGGCGCCCTCATGTTTCATGCGCAGGGGACACCGGTGGTCGTGGTGGCGCTTTCGATCGCGAGCTTCACGTACGGAGGATTGCTCGGTGGCTTCTTTCTCGGAATTTTCTGGCGGCGCGCGATGCAGCGCGATGCGCTGGTGGGCATGAGCGTGGGGATTCTCGCAATGGCAATCGTCGTATCCGCAAAGCCGCTCGGCGCGGCGTTTCCGTCGCTCGCTCCATCGCTGGCGCCGGTCGCGCGCATCGCGTGGCCGTGGTACGTGCTGATCGGCACGACGATCACGATGCTGACGGGAATGCTCTCGTCGCTCTCGCATCCGATGCCGCCGCGCGTCGCGACCGAGGTGCCCGCGTGATCGGCCTCGTGATCGGCGTCGACGCGGGCGGCTCGCGGACGCGTGTGGCAATCGCCGATGCGAATGGTGAGACGATAGCGACCTCCGAGCGCGAGGGTGGCGCCGTGAGGCCTGGAGAGGTCGAGCGATCCGCGTCGATCATCGCAGCTGCCGTGCGCGATGCACTCATCACGCTGGACCCGATGCTCGGCACGCCGCGCGCGCTCTGCGCCGGCGTGGCCGGCGTGGGGCGCGAGAACGAGCGCCGCGCGCTCACCGAGGCGCTGCTCGACGAGTCGCTCGCGGACGAGGTGCACGTGGTGACGGACGCGGAGATCGCGCTCGCGGATGCGTTCGGCGAGGAGGCGGGGATCGTGCTGATAGCGGGCACGGGATCGATCGCGCACGGGCGCGGGCCCGCGGGCGCGCTCGAGCGCGTGGGCGGCTGGGGCCCGTTCATTGGCGATGAGGGGGGCGGCTACTGGATCGCGCGGCGCGCGCTGTCGGTGGTGACGGCGGCGACGGATGGCCGCGAGCCGGACACGTCGCTCGTTGGCGCGATTCTCACCGCTGCGGAGCTCGACGAGGTGGAGTCGCTGATTCCGTGGGCCGCGAGCGCGAGCGTGTCGCAGATCGCGTCGCTCGCCCCTGTGGTAGTGGCGAGCGCGGAGGCGGGCGACTTGCGCGCCAACGCGCTGCTGGGGCTCGCCGCGGAGGAGCTCGTGCTGCATGTGCGCACGCTCGCGCGGAGCCTGTTCGAGGATGAGCGCGCGGCGGTGCAGGTGGCGCTGGGCGGCGGGCTACTCGATCCGGGGAGCGCGCTGCGGCGACGTGTGGAGCATCGCCTCAAGTCTGCCGTACCGGGGAGCAAGGTGCACTCGGCGCCCATCGTCGCGGTGCGCGGTGCGGTGCGGCGCGCGATGCAGATGGGCGTCGAGCTCGGGGCGAGCTAGGCCCACGCCGGCACGAGCGGTCAGTGCGCTTGTGGCGCCGGTCGCCCGCCGGGATTCCACACGGGGAGCGGTCCGTTCGCGAGAAGATCGACAGCGCGCATCGCGGAATTTATCACCGCCGTCATGTGCGCGAAGTCGATGCGCGAGAGATCGTCGGACGGTTGGTGATAGTCTGCGTGCAGATTGAACGAGGAGAGCGTGTGCGCGGGAATTCCGCGCTCGGCGAAGGCGATGTTGTCGCTGCGCTCGAAGAAGTGCTGAGCTGGGCGCGGGTCCGCCACGATCGGGATGCGCGCCCGCTTCAGCAGCGCACCCATCGTGGAGCGATCATAGCCCGTGAGCCACGCCTTCCCCGCACCGCCGGCGAGTGAATCAGGGCGACCGATCATCTCGGTCTCGAGGTTCGCGACGACGCTATCGAATGGAAGCGGGAAGTGCGCGAGGAGCCACTGCGTGCCGAGCAGCCCTTCCTCCTCGCCGGTGGTGAGCACGAAGAGGATCGAGCGCTTCGGGCGCGGGCCACGCGCGAGCGCTTTCGCCACCGCGAGCACCGACACTGTGCCAGACGCGTCGTCGTCGGCGCCATTATAGATCGAATCCCCGGCCACGGGAGCGCCGATGCCGAGGTGATCGTAGTGCGCGTCGACGACGAGCACTTCGCCAACCAGCTTCGGATCGCTGCCCTCGAGCAGTCCGAGAAGGTTGTACGCGGTCTCGTGGCGCCCGGCAGCGCTGTCGGAGAAGCTGGAGCGCAACGTGATGGCGCTGTCGGTGACTGCGACGGGGACGAGTTGGTAATAGCCGCTATCTCCCTTCGGAAGCAGACCGATCGACCGCATCTCGTTCGCGATGTAGCGCGCCGCGCGCGTGCCGCCCGGCGATCCCGTGAGCCGCCCCTCCATCGAATCATCGGCGAGCGCAGACTCGAGGCGATGCACCTCGGCCGCGCCGATCGTTCTCGCGGCGCCGCCCTGCGCGTGCATGGAGAGCGAGGCGAGCGCGAGCGCCGCCATGAGAGCGCAGGAGCGCCGCATCATCGCTCGCCCCGCACCGTTTCCCACCGGTCCATCACTGCCGTGGCAAGACAATTCCCCACGAGATTGATGGACGTGCGCGCCATGTCCATCACCGCATCGACGCCGAGGATCACGGCCACCCCCTCGAGCGGCAGCCCGAACTGCGACAGCGCGCCGGACAGAATCACGAGCCCGGCACGCGGAACCGCTGCAACGCCTTTGCTCGTGAGCATGAGTGTCAGCATCATCAGCAACTGCGTCTTGAGCGTCATTTCCACACCGGCGGCCTGCGCCACGAACACCGATGCGACCGCCAGATAAAGCGTGCTCCCGTCGAGGTTGAACGAGTATCCCGTCGGCAGCACGAAGGCGACGATGCGCCGGGGGACGCCGAACTGCTCCATCGCCTCGAAGGCGCGCGGGAGCGCCGCCTCCGATGACGCGGTGGAGAAGGCGATGAGCCACGGCTCCTTCACCGCGCGCCAGAACTTCCCGATCGGTATGCGCGCGAGGAGCGCGACGGGCACGAGCACAGCGACGACGAACACGATCAGCGCCGCGTAGAGCGTGACGATGAGCAGTCCGAGATGGCGCAGCACGCCGACTCCACTCGTCCCCACCGTCACCGCGATCGCGGCACCGATGCCGAAGGGCGCGAACTTCATCACGAGATCGGTGAGCTTGAACATGATCTCGGAGAGGCTCTCGCAGAAGGACAGCATCGTGAGCTTCGACTTGCTTCCCGCGCGCGACAGCGCGACGCCGAAGAGCACGGAGAAGAACACGATCTGGAGCACCTCGTTGTTCGCCGCCGCCTCGAAGAAGCTCTGCGGCACGACGTGCTCGAGCACGCCGGTGAGCGTCACGTGCTTCTGGGCGAGATCGTTTCCGACTGCCGCCGAGGCGCCGGTGATGTTCACGCCGTCGCCCGGGCGAATCACGTTTACCGCCGTGAGCCCGATCACCAGCGCGAGCGTCGTCACGATCTCGAAGTAGATGATCGAGCGCAGCGCGAGCTTCCCCACCCGCTTCATGTCGTCGCCATGCCCCGCTATTCCGACCACGAGCGTCGAGAAGATCAGCGGCACGATCAGCAGCTTGATCATGCGCAGGAAGATCGTCGACAAAACTTTGAGCGAGGCCGCCTGAAAGACGGGTGCGGGTTGCCCAGGCACGGCGTCGGGGAATGCCACTCCCACCACGACGCCGATCACCATCGAGATGAAAATCCAGTGCGTGAGCGAGAGGCGGCGGAAGATCCCGCCGCCGCCCGGTGCCGCCGTGCTACTCACTCGAAACGGGCGGCTTGCCGCTCCGGAGCGTCGAGTTCCGATAGCCGTACAGGAAGTAGAGCACGAGTCCGATCACGAGCCACCAGCCGAAGCGCTCCCACGCCTTGTGCGGCAGCCCCCACATCACGAACAGACAGAGCGCGGCCCCCAGCGGCGCGACGATGTACAGAAATGGCACGCGGAATGGACGCGGACGATCCTTGTCCGTGTAGCGCAGCACGATCACGCCGCTGCACACGAGGATGAACGCGAACAGCGTTCCGATGTTCGTGAGATCGTACGTCTCGTTGGCGTCGCCGATCAGCGCCCACGTGGCCACGAACACGCCGGTGATGATCGTCGTGATGTACGGCGTGCGGTATTTCCCGTGCACCTTCGCGGCGAACTTGGGCAGCAACCCGTCGCGCGCCATGGCGAAGAAGATGCGAGGCTGCCCGTACTGGAACACGAGCAGCACCGCGCTCATCGAGAACACCGCGCCGAGCGCCACCAGCCAGCCCACTTTCGTCATGCCGACGGACGTCAGCGCGAACGAGAGCGGATCGGCCGTGCTGCCGAGCGTCGAAGACGGTACCATCCCCGTGAGCACGAAGCCGACGAGTATGTAGATCAGCGTGCAGATCGCCAACCCTCCCAATATTCCGATCGGCAGATTTCGCTGCGGATTCTTCGTCTCCTCGGCCGCCGTCGAGATGGCGTCGAAGCCGATATAGGCGAAGAAAACGATCGCCGCGCCGTGGTGGATGCCGGTGAAGCCGTTCGGCGCGAACGGGTGATAATTGGCCGTGTTGATGTGCTGCGCGCCGACGACGAGGAAGAGCGTGAGGGCGACGAGCTTCACCGCGACCATGATGTTGTTCGCGCGCGCGCTCTCCCGCACGCCGATCACGAGCAGCCAGGTGATCGCGAGCACGATCCCGCACGCCGGCAGATTGATGAGAATCGGAAAGCCCATGACATGCGGCGCGCTGGCCATGAGCGCGTGCACTCCCGGATCGCTGCTCAGGAGCGCCGTGCGATAGCCGGTCGCGAGCCATGGAGGGATCACCATCCCCATCCCGGCCAGCAGCGTCTTGAAGTAGTCCGACCACGAGATCGCGACGGCAACGTTGCCCACCGCGTATTCGAGGATGAGATCCCATCCGATGATCCACGCGACGAACTCGCCGAGTGTCGCGTACGAGTAGGCGTACGCGCTACCGGCCTGCGGGATCATCGCGGCGAGCTCCGCGTAGCAGAGTCCCGCGAGCGCGCAGGCGAAGCCGAGCAGGAGGAAGGAGAGGACGAGCGCCGGCCCGGCGCCGCTTCTCACGACCACGCCGTTCACGATCTCGCCGGCAGCCGCCGATCCGATCGCCCCGAAGATGCCCGCGCCGATCACCGCGCCGATCGCGAGCATGATCAGATCGCCGGCGCCGAGCAACCGGCGCAGCGCATTCGGGTTGTCCGCCTCCGACATCAGATCGGCGATCGGCTTGCGGCTGAACAGTGACGCCATGCGGAGCCCGGGCTGGAGAGGTGAAAAAACATGCGAGCGCGATGCGCATCAGCGCACCGCGCTCACATGGTCGAGATTACGACGCCGACTCGATTCGCATGCCGTAGAACGACCGGTAGACGAACGTCGCCGAGATGAGGAAGAACAGGAGCGCCAAGCCGTGGGTAAAGCGGGCGTCGTGCTGCGTGGTGAGCGACACTGCGAGCTCCACCGCGAGCAGGCCGAACAGCGTCGAGAACTTGATGATCGGATTGAGCGCCACCGATGACGTGTCCTTAAACGGATCGCCGACGATGTCGCCGACCACCGTCGCCTCGTGCAGCGGCGTTCCCTTCTGCTTGAGCTCGACCTCGACGATCTTCTTCGCATTGTCCCACGCGCCGCCGGCGTTCGCCATGAACACGGCCTGGTACAATCCGAACAGCGCGATCGACACGAGATAGCCGATGAAGAAGTACGGCTCGACGAACGCGAAGGCGAGCGTCGCGAAGAACACGCAGATGAAGATGTTGAGCATCCCCTTCTGCGCGTACTTGGTGCAGATCTCGACGACGGCCTTGCTGTCTTCCATCGACGCCTTGGTCGCGCCCTCGAGCTTGATGTTCTTCTTGATGTACTCCACCGCGCGGTACGCGCCCGTGGTCACCGCCTGAATCGACGCGCCGGTGAACCAGTAGATCATCGCGCCACCCGTGATCAGTCCGAGCAGGAATGGCGGGTGCAGCAGCGACAGGTTGCCGATGAGGTCCGGCTGCAGGCCCTTCGTGAGCGCCACGATGATCGAGAAGATCATCGTCGTTGCGCCGACCACCGCCGTACCGATCAGCACCGGCTTCGCCGTCGCCTTGAAGGTATTGCCGGCGCCGTCGTTCTCCTCGAGCAGATGCTTCGCTCGCTCGAAGTTCACCTTGATGCCGTACTTCGACTCGAGCTCCTGCTCGATCCCGGGCAGCTGCTCGATGATCGAGAGCTCGAACACCGACTGCGCGTTGTCCGTCACCGGTCCATACGAATCGACGGCGATCGTCACCGGGCCCATCCCCAGGAATCCGAACGCCACGAGACCGAATGCGAAGACCGCCGGCGCGAGCATGATCCCACCCGTAACGGCCGACCCCGGAATGATCGCCGGAATGCCAATGCTCACGTAGTACGCGGCGGCCATCAGCCCCATGATCGTGATGCCGAGCCAGTACGCGCTGAAGTTTCCGGCCACGAGCCCGGAGAGAATGTTGAGCGCCGACCCACCCTCACGCGACGACGACACCACTTCGCGCACGTGCCGCGATTGCGTCGACGTAAACACCTTCACGAGCTCCGGGATGATCGCGCCCGCGAGCGTGCCGCACGTGATCACCGTCGACAGCTTCCACCAAAGCGTGCCATCGCCGAGCGTGGGGATGATCATCTTCGACACGAAATACGTGAAGCCGACGGACACGATCGAGGTCAGCCACACCAGCGTCGTCAGCGGCGTCTCGTAGTTCATGACGTCCGCATTCTCGAAGCGCGCCTTCGCAATCACACCGTTGATCAGATACGACACGCCACTCGCGATGATCATCACGATGCGCATCACGAAGATCCAGACGAGCAGCTGCACCTGCACCGTCGAATCCGGCACCGCCAGGAGAATGAACGAAATGAGCGCGACACCCGTCACACCGTAGGTCTCGAAGCCGTCGGCGCTCGGACCAACCGAGTCGCCGGCGTTGTCGCCGACGCAGTCCGCGATCACACCCGGATTCCGCGCATCGTCTTCCTTGACGTTGAAGACGATCTTCATCAGGTCGGAGCCGATGTCCGCGATCTTCGTGAAGATACCGCCGGCGATACGGAGCGCCGCGGCGCCCAGGGACTCACCGATCGCGAAGCCGATGAAGCACTGGCCCGCGTAGTCGCCCGGAATGAAGAGCAGAATGCACAGCATCATGAGAAGCTCGATGCTGATGAGCAGCATCCCGATGCTCATCCCCGCGCTGAGCGGAATCGCGTAGCAGGGATACGGCTTGCCGCGCAGGCTGGCGAACGCCGTGCGCGAGTTCGCGAAGGTGTTGACGCGAATGCCGAACCACGCCACGCCGTAACTCCCCGCGATGCCCAGCAGGCTGAACGCGAGAATGATCGCGACGCGCATTGGCGTGAAGCTCAGCAGGTAGCCGAAGTAGAGCACGATCACGAAGCCGATGAACACTTCGAGGAGGAGAATGAACTTCCCCTGCGTCGTCAGATACGTCTTGCACGTCTCGTAGATCAGCTCGGACACCTCGAGCATCGACTGGTGTACCGGCATCGCCTTGAGCTTGGCGTAGATCACGACGCCGAAGATCAAACCGAACGCGCAGATGAGCAGCCCCCAGAGCAGCAGCTTGTCGCCCGGGATCCCGTTGAGGAACGTCACCTGCGACAGGTCGGGCACCTTGAGATTCGCTTCGCCGCCGGCAGTTTCCTGCGCGAGCGCGCGCATGGCGGTGAGCGGAAGGGCCAGCATCGCGAGCAGCATCGCCGGCCAGCGCGAGACAGTGCGTAGGAGCGAATGGTGCATTGTGGTCATCTGTGAAAATCTCCAGTGAGGTGCAGAAGCCGCCGCGCCAAAGGCAGCGAGCGGGAAGAACGACGGTCGAACGCGCTCGACTGCGCGGTGGGGCATGCTACGCGGCCTCCACACGGCGCCAGAGCGCGTACACCGGAATGCCGATCAGCACGATCACGAGCCCGGAAAGGGCCTGTGTGCGCGTCTGTGGCGCGAGGAGCAGAATGATCGACACCGCGCCCGCGAGGACGATGTACAGCCCCGGGAGCACCGGATACCCCACGGCGCGATAGGGTCGCTCGATCTCGGGATGCTTGCGTCGCAGGATGAACAGCCCGATCGTCGTCAGCACGTAGAAGAGGAGCGCCGCGAAGATCACATAGTCGAGCAGCTGCCCATACGTGCCGGTGAGGCAGAGCAGCGACACCCACACCGACTGCACGATGAGCGCGAACGACGGAACCGCCCGCGCGTTGAGCGTGCCCGCGCGGCGGAAGAACAGCTTGTCGCGCGCCATCGCGAAGTACACGCGCGCACCGGAAAGAATCAGTCCGTTGTTGCAGCCGAACGTCGAGATCAGGATCGCGATCGCCATGAACGTCGCGCCACTCGGCCCGAACACCTGCTCGGCCGCCGCCGTGCCCACGCGATCCTGCGTCGCGTGCTCGATCCCGCGCGCCAGCACCGTCGCGCCGTCCGCGGCGCCGTGCAGCGGCAGCACTTGCAGATACGAGATGTTGGCGAGGATGTACAGCACGCTCACCAACCCCGTTCCGAACACGAGCGCCAGCGGCAGATTCCTTCGCGGATTCTGCACCTCGGCGGCCGCAAAGGTGACGTTGTTCCACGCGTCGCTCGAGAAGAGCGAGCCGACCATCGCCGCGCCGGCCGCAAGCACGAATGCGCCGGTGATCGACGGCCCCGCCGCGAACGCCGCGCCGAAGTTCGCTGCGACCGCCGTGCTGTTGCGGCCGACCACGAAGCCGAGGATGATGAGGATCGCGAGCGCGCCGGCCTTCACGATGGAAAGCGACGTCTGCACGAACTTCCCTTCGCGCACGCCGCGCAGATTCACCCACGTCAGAATCCAGACGGTGAGGAGGCCGATCAGGCGCTGCGGCGTGAGCCCGATCTGGATCGCCGCGGAGGGATCGACGCAGCCCAGCGCCTTGAAGCAGACGTCGGCCTGCGGAAACCACGAGTAGCGGTCGGGGGTGATCGCGGGCCAGAGCACGCCGACGAAGCGGCCGAAGGCAACGGCAACAGCGGCGATCGTCCCCGTCTGGATGACAAGGAAAAGGGTCCACCCATAGAGGAAACCCATGAGAGGACCCATCGACTCGCGGAGGAAGACGTACTGTCCCCCTGCTCTGGGGTACATCGCGGCGAGCTCCCCGTAGGCGAGCGCGCCGAGCAGCGTAATGAGCCCGGTAAGCCCCCAGATGATCAGAAGCCACAGCGGCGATCCGACCGCGCGCGAGATGGCGGACGAGACGATGAAGATGCCCGAGCCGATCATGGTGCCGGCAACGAGCATCGTCGCGTCCGTCAGGGTCATGGCCCGGACGAATTCGGTCGGAGACAGCGTACCATCGCGCTCGACGTTCCCAGCGGCCATGTGCTTCCTCGATCGATGCGGATTGTGCGCAGGCAGGGCCGCCGGCCAGACCGACAGCTAGCGGTCTCGCGGCGGGCAGTAAATCGGGGGGAAAGTAACGGCCCAGTCAGCAGATGCGCTAGGTCGCGGGTGGTGCGAATCGAGGGCTAGAGCCCGAGCGGAACGTCGACGCCGGCGGCGACCGGAGTGCCATCCGCGCGGTGCGCGGGGCGCCACTTGTACTGCATGAAGCGATCGCGAAGGCGGCGATCGTAGCTCGAGTTGCCGGTGTCGATGTCGACGCGGGCGACGCGCCCCGTCTCGTCGATCTCGAAGTGCACGACGAACGTCTTGCCGCGGAGACCGCCGGGCACGGGGAGCTCGGGGATGAGCAGGAGCTCCGCGGTGGGCGGAAAGATGGTTCCCTCTCCCCCGCCATTCCCTGGGCCGACGCCCGAGCCGCGTCCGGTGCCCATCCCGGTGCCAGTCCCTCCTCCCGTGCCTGGGCCGGCGCCAGGGCCACCGGTGACGCCGGCGCCATTCCCTGGCCCCGGTGCGTTGCCCGCCGCGACGGTGACGGGGGTGGTGTCCGGCTTGACCTCCGGCGCCGCAGCAGTGGACGGTGGCACTGCCGGTGGCGGCACGACTGCCGGCTTGGGAGGAATCGGCGTGGGCACCGGCGGCACCAACGGATTCGGCTTTACCGCCACTGCGGGCGGCGGTGGCGGGAGCAAGGGCGGCGCCCGCCCCGCCGGCGCCGCGTGTTGCATCCTCCGCGTCCTTCACGAGCAGGATCGGGAGAATCATCAGCGCGATGAGCAGTGCGTGCAGGAGTAGAGAGATCGCGCCCGCCCATTTGGAATCCCGGCGCGCCGGAATTCCAACGGGCGGGCGATACGGTGGACGTGCAACGGGCGACTCGCTCGGAGCCTCGTACGGCGACATGTCGATGATGACCTCGGCTACCCCCAAAAATAGCGCGACGGACGCACCGGGAGGTGGGTCCGTCGCGATATCCTACGAGAGCAGCGCAACCAATGTTGCGCGCGCTGCCGTTACTTCGGAACGTCCTTCGGCGGAATTCCAATGACCTTGACGCCTGCGCCGCGCGCCTGGTCCATGCCGAAGATCACGTCCTGATATTTCACGGTTGGATCGCCCTTCACGAAGATGATCTTGTCCGGACGCCCATCGTAAACCGTCTTGAGTCGCTCGGCCAGCTTGTCCTTCGGCACGGCCTCGCTGTTGATCTTGTACGCGCCGCCAGGCAGCACCTGGAGCACGATCTGATCGGATGCGATGGGAGTATTGATCGGCTGCGGCGTCGGATCCGGAAGCTGCAGATCGATCGCCTTCCGCATCATTGGCACTGCCATAATGAAGATGACCAGCAGCACCAGTAGCACGTCGATCATCGGCGTAACGTTGATGTCGTTCGAGAGCCCGGTATTCCCACCACTCGTCATTGCCATGTGATTCTCCTACGGCTTCTTGGTGGTTTTCGGGAAGTCTCCCGCGACCGTCGATTCGGTTCCCGGCTGCTGATCCGAAATTGCGCCGAGCACGCGAACTCCGTTATGCGCGGCGAGATCGATCGCGTCGAGCACCTTGGAATAGTCGAGATTCTTGTCTGCCTTCAGGTACAGGATCTTGTCCGTCGTGCGCGCATCGAAGATCGCCTTGAGCTGCTGTGGAAGTGTGTTCTTGTCGATGTGCTTCTTGTTCAGATAGTACTCTCCGAACGCATCGATGCCGAGCACCTGATCCTCATTTTCCTCTGGATGCGACTTGAGGTTGATGCCGACGGGCGGCTGCGCCTGGAACCCAGCATTGATGAGCGGCGTCACGACCATGAAAATGATCAGCAGCACGAGCATGACGTCGATCATCGGCGTGACGTTGGGGGACGACGCGACACCGCCGCCCGTCCCCGCGCTTGACATGGCCATGAGCTACCTCCTCTGAGTGGCTTGGGCTACTGCGAGATGGGGCCCGAGCCGCCCGTGGTGTTGAACTCACGGGTGAAGCGCGAACGGCCGAACTCACCAGCAACGCCCTTGATCAGATAGTCGATCATTTCCTTCGAGGTGTACGTCATCTCGACGGAGAGATTGTCGATTTTCGTCGTGAAGTAGTTGTACGCCCACACCGCCGGAATCGCGACGAGCAAACCGAACGCCGTCGTGATCAGCGCCTCGGCGACACCGGCCGAGATGGCGCCCATTCCGCCGGCGCCCGACTGCGCCATACCGACGAACGCGTTCACGATTCCCATCGTCGTGCCGAGAAGACCGACGAACGGCGCCGTGGCGCCGACCGTCGCGAGCACGGCCAGACCGCGCTTCAGCTCGGAGAGAATGATCATCATGTTGCGCTCGACCGCGCGCTCTGCCGAGTTGATGTCGGCGACGGTGACGGAGCCGTCCTGGAGCAGCGGCTTCACTTCGCCGAGCGCGCCGCCGAGCACACGCGCAACGTGGGACTTCTTATAGCTCTCGGCAAGGCGAATCGCCTCGTTGAGGTTGTCCTCTTCCAGGAACTGCGAGAACTCGGGAGCGAACTTGCGCGTCTCGGCCTGCGCCTTACGCAACGTCCACCACTTCTGGACCATCACGGTGAGCGAATAGACCGACATGATCGCGAGCGCGAGGACGATTCCCTTCGCGAAGCCGCCCATCGATTGAAAGAGCGCAAGTAACGAGATGCCCATTTGACCTTCTCCGAAATAAAAAGACGAAAAGTGAGAGTGCTGTGATCAGCTCAATGATTGGGTGCGACGAACTTCAGCGGCAGCTGCACGATCTGCTTGACCTTGTGCCCGCCCGCCTCGGCCGGATAGAAGCGCCACTGCGGGAGCGCTGTCTTGAGCGCGGACGCGAACAGATCGTTGCTCGCCTGCAGAACCTTGAACGTGCTCATGTCCGCCTTGCCGAGCGTGTCGACGACGAATTGCGCGAGCACCTCGCCTTCGACGCGGGAGCTCTCCAGCATCGACGGATACTTCGGATTCGGGTTGCCCTCTCGCGGCATCGCGGGCTTCTCGACCTGGAACTCGAAGTACGGCTGATCGGTTGGCTGCGCGACGCCACCAACGACGCCGTTCGCCTTTCCGCCTGCGACGCCCTTC
>Ga0075521_10000256_pt1 | contig 14333 bp, 14 predicted proteins | sample NGEPerD_FD_74785 | JGI IMG/M metagenome (GOLD analysis project Ga0075521, IMG submission 74785) | Arctic peat soil microbial communities from the Barrow Environmental Observatory site, Barrow, Alaska, USA - NGEE PermafrostAB12-D | ecosystem: Environmental > Terrestrial > Soil > Wetlands > Peat ...
TCGAAGTGAAGCCGGCCGAGCTGGTGAAGCCGGCGCTGCGCGTCGTCAAGGCCGGAACGCTCGAGAACGAGGAGAAGCAGCGCGCTGCCGATCTGGCCAAGCGCCGCAAGGCCGCCGAGGACGAAGCTGCGGCGATCCGGACGATGATGAATGCACCGAAGAAGGTGCTGGTCGCCAAGAAGCCCGAGGAAGCCAAGCCGGCGGAGCCGGCAAAGGAAGCCATCAAGGGCACGATCCACAAGAAGGCCGGCACTCCGGGCGCCGCGGCACCGGGCGTGGCCAAGCCGGGCGACAAGAAGTCGATCAAGTCGGAGAAGCTCTCGTCGAGCTGGGCCGACGATGCGGCCAAGAAGCGGGCGCTGAAGGCGGCGCCGCGCGGCGGCCCGGGCGCGGGTCGCGCCGGCTGGCGCGCGCCGCGTGCCGGGCGGCGTGGCGACCGTAACGACGGTGCACCGAGCAGCTTCGTTGCGCCGGCCGAGTTCCAGGCCCAGGAAGTGCACATCCCCGAAACGATCAGCGTCGCCGACCTGGCGCACAAGATGTCGGTGAAGGCCTCCGAGGTCATCAAGCAGCTGATGAAGCTGGGCCAGATGGTCACCATCAACCAGCAGCTCGACCAGGAGACGGCGATGATCGTCGTCGAGGAAATGGGCCACACGGCCATGGCCGCCAAGCTCGACGACCCGGAAGCCTTCCTCGAAGACAGCGAAACCGAGTCGGCGCATGAATCGCTGCCTCGTGCGCCTGTGGTCACCGTCATGGGCCACGTCGACCACGGCAAGACCTCGCTGCTCGACTACATCCGCACCAGCCGCGTCGCGGCGGGCGAGGCCGGGGGCATCACGCAGCACATCGGCGCCTATCACGTCGACACGCCGCGAGGCATGATCACCTTCCTCGACACGCCGGGCCATGCCGCCTTCACTGCGATGCGCGCGCGCGGCGCGGCAGCGACCGACATCGTCATCCTCGTCGTCGCCGCCGACGACGGTGTGATGCCGCAGACCAAGGAAGCCATCGCGCACGCGAAGGCGGCCAAGGTGCCCATCGTCGTGGCGATGAACAAGATCGACAAGCCTGAGGCCAACGTCGAGCGTGTCAAGTCGGAGCTCGTGGCCGAGCAGGTCGTGCCGGAAGACTTCGGCGGCGACTCGCCGTTCGTGTCGGTGTCGGCCAAGACCGGGCAGGGCATCGACACGCTGCTCGAGCAGGTGTTGCTGCAGGCCGAAGTGCTCGAGCTGCGCGCACCGAAGGACGCCATGGCCAAGGGCCTCGTCATCGAGGCACAGCTCGACAAGGGACGCGGCCCGGTCGCAACCGTGCTGGTGCAGAGCGGAACGCTCAAGCGCGGCGATGTGGTGCTCGCCGGCTCGAGCTTCGGCCGGGTTCGCGCCATGCTCGACGAAGACGGCAAGGCGATCAACGAAGCGGGCCCGTCGATCCCGGTCGAGATCCAGGGCCTGACCGAAGTGCCTCAGGCCGGCGACGAGTTCATGGTGCTCGGCGACGAGCGCCGCGCCCGCGAGATCGCCACCTTCCGCCAGGGCAAGTATCGCGACGTGAAGCTGGCCAAGCGCCAGGCCGCGAACCTCGAGAACATGATGGACTCGATGGGGCAGGGCGCCAAGCAGCTGCTGCCGCTCATCATCAAGGCCGACGTCCAGGGCTCGCAGGAAGCGCTGGCGCAGTCGCTGCTCAAGCTCTCGACCGACGAGGTCAAGGTGCAGATCGTGCACGCGGCGGTGGGCGGCATCAGCGAGAGCGACATCAACCTCGCCATCGCCTCGAAGGCCGTCATCGTCGGCTTCAACGTTCGCGCCGACGCGGGCTCGAGGAAACTCGCCGAGAACAACGGCGTCGACATCCGCTACTACAACATCATTTACGACGCGGTCGACGAGATCAAGGCGGCGATGACCGGCATGCTCGCGCCCGAGCAGCGCGAGGAGACGATCGGCACGGCCGAGATCCGCACGGTGTTCGTGGCCTCGAAGATCGGCACGGTTGCCGGCTCGATGGTCACCGCAGGCGTCGTGCGCCGCGGCGCGCGCTTTCGCCTGCTGCGCGAGAACGTGGTCATCTACACCGGCGAGGTCGAGTCGGTGCGCCGCATGAAAGACGACGTGCGCGAAGTCGCGGCCGGCTTCGAGTGCGGCATCAAGCTCAAGAACTACAACGACATCAAGGAAGCCGATCAGCTCGAGTTCTTCGAGGTGAAGGAAGTCGCCCGAACCCTGTAGAGCGGATTGGCCTCAACCCCCAAACCCCGCCCTCCGAAAGACGGCGGGGTTTGTTCATTGTCGGCCGACCCAGGAGCACACGATGCGACACAAACGAACGATTCCGAACCGGACCTTCCGCATCGCCGACCAGATCCAGCGCGACCTGGCCGAGCTGATTCGCGAGCTGAAGGACCCGCGCATCGGCATGGTGACGATCCATGCCGTCGAGGTCTCGGCCGACTACGCGCACGCGAATGTCTTCTTTTCGGTGCTGGTCGGCGATGCGGCCGAGTGCGAGGTCGCGCTGAACGAGGCCGCGGGCTTCATTCGCAACGGCCTTTTCAAACGGCTGCAGATCCACACGGTGCCGACGCTGCACTTCAAGTTCGACCGGACGACCGAGCGGGCCGCCGAGCTGACGGCGCTGATCGCGCAGGCTAACGCGACGCGGGCGAAGGACTGATGAAGAGCCGCACGCCGCGCCGCGCCGTCGACGGCGTGCTCGTGCTCGACAAGCCGTACGGCTTGTCGAGCAACGCGGCGCTGCAACACGCAAAGCGCCTTCTTCACGCGGAAAAGGCGGGGCACACCGGAACGCTCGACCCGCTCGCCACGGGCGTGCTGCCGCTGTGCTTCGGCGCGGCGACCAAGCTTTCGCAGGTGAGCCTCGACGCCGACAAGCAATACCTCGCCACGCTGACGCTCGGCGTGACGACGACGACCGGCGACATGGAAGGCGAGGTCGTCGAGACGCGCGCCGTCGAGGTCGATCGCGCCGCGGTCGAGGCTGCCTGCGCCCGCTTCCTCGGGTCGATCGAGCAGCGCCCGCCGATGCATTCGGCACTCAAGCACGAAGGCAAGCCGCTCTACGCCTACGCGCGTGCGGGCATCGAGGTCGAGCGGCCATCTCGTGCCGTGAGCATCCATTGCCTTGAAGTCGTCGAAGGCGAGGGCGCCCGCTGGGTCCTCGATGTCGCCTGCAGCAAGGGCACGTACGTGCGCACGCTGGCCGAGCAGATCGGCGCTGCCCTCGGCTGCGGCGCGCATCTGGCGGCGTTGCGGCGCACGGCGAGCGGCAGCATCGGGATCGACCAGGCCATCACGCTCGACGAGCTCGAAGCGGCGCCCGAGGGCGAGCGCGCGGCGCTGCTGCTGAAGACCGACGCGCTCGTTGTCCCCTGGCCGGCCGTCTCGCTCGACGCGGCCGATGCCGCGCGCTTCCTCACCGGCATGCGCAGGCCGATCGCACAACCCGATGCGCCGGCCGTTCGCGTCTATGGGCCGCCGCCTGGCGCGTTTCTCGGCATCGCCCACATCACCGGCGGCGAGCTCATCGCGACCCGCCTGCTCAGCCCCATCGAGGTCGGCCGCCATGCGGCGCCGGCCCGCACATCGCTCGAACACGCAGGCCTCACGTCATGACCCGCCAGATCCGCAACATCGCCATCATCGCCCATGTCGACCATGGCAAGACGACCCTCGTCGACCAGCTGCTGCGGCAAAGCGGCACGTTCCGCGCCAATGAAAAGGTGGCCGAGCGCGTCATGGACTCGAACGACCTCGAGCGCGAGCGCGGCATCACCATCCTGGCCAAGAATTGCGCCGTGGAATGGAAGGGCACGCACGTCAACATCGTCGACACGCCGGGCCACGCCGACTTCGGCGGCGAGGTCGAGCGGGTGCTCTCGATGGTCGACAGCGTGCTGCTGCTCGTCGACGCCGTCGAAGGGCCGATGCCGCAGACGCGCTTCGTCACCAAGAAAGCGCTGGCCCTTGGCCTGAAACCCATCGTCGTCGTCAACAAGGTCGACCGACCCGGTGCGCGCGAAGACTACGTCGTCAACGCGACGTTCGACCTGTTCGACAAGCTGGGCGCCAGCGAAGAGCAGCTCGATTTTCCCGTGATCTTCGCGTCGGGCCTCAATGGCTGGGCGACGCTCAACAAGGGCGAGATCGGCACCGATCTGGCGCCCCTCTTCGACGCCATTCTGAGGCACGTGCCTGCCCACGAAGGCTCGCCCGACGACCCGTTGCAGTTGCAGATCTGCTCGCTCGACTACTCGACCTACGTCGGCCGGATCGGCATCGGCCGCATCAACCAGGGCACCCTGAAGCCGATGCAGGAGGTGGCCGTGTACTCGGGCCCCGACTCGACGCCGATCAGGGCGCGCGTCAACCAGGTGCTGAAGTTCGAGGGGCTCGAGCGGCAGCAGGCGACGGAGGCCGGCCCGGGCGATATCGTCCTCATTAACGGCATCGAGGGCATCGGTGTGGGCGTCACGATCACCAGCCTCGAAGACCCGAAGCCGTTGCCGATGCTGCTCGTCGACGAGCCGACACTGACGATGAATTTCTGCGTCAACAACTCGCCGCTCGCCGGCCGCGAAGGCAAGTTCATCACGAGCCGACAGATCCGCGACCGGCTCGACCGCGAACTGCAGTCGAACGTCGCATTGAAGGTGCGCGACACCGACGAAGACGGCATCTTCGAGGTGATGGGCCGCGGCGAGCTGCACCTGACGATCCTGCTCGAAAACATGCGCCGAGAAGGTTACGAGCTCGCGGTCTCGAAGCCGCGTGTCGTCTTCCACGAGAAGAACGGTGAGCGGACCGAGCCGATCGAGTTCGTCACCGCCGACGTCGAAGACCAGCACCAGGGCGCCGTCATGCAGGCGATGGGCGAGCGCCGGGCCGACCTCGTCAACATGGAGTCCGACGGCATGGGCCGCGTTCGCCTCGACTACCGCATTCCGGCGCGCGGCCTGATCGGCTTTCAGAACGAGTTTCTCAATCTGACGCGCGGCACCGGCCTCATCAGCAACATCTTCGACAGCTACGAGCCCTACAAGGGCGAGATCGAAGGGCGCAAGAATGGCGTGCTCATCAGCCAGGACGATGGCGAGGCGGTGACGTATTCGCTCGGCAAGCTCGACGATCGCGGCCGCATGTTCGTCAGGGCGGGCGACCCGCTCTATGAGGGCATGGTGATCGGCATCCACAGCCGCGACAACGATCTCGTCGTCAACGCGGTTCGAGGCAAGCAGCTGACGAACTTCCGCGTCTCGGGCAAGGAAGACGCGATCAAGATCACGCCACCCATCCAGCTCACGCTCGAGTATGCGGTGGAGTTCATCGCCGACGATGAGTTGGTCGAGATCACGCCGAAGTCGATCCGCATCAGGAAGCGTTACCTGAAGGAGCACGAGCGCAAGCGCGCGGCGCGCGACGCCTGAACGCGTGCGCCGGCGCTTCAGCCCGGCGTGAGGCAGAAGGCGCTGGCGACGCCGTCCATGAGGTCGTGGTAGATCGCGAAGGCCGAGGCGGCGGCGAGAAGAAGACCGGCCCCGCGCACCATGATCGTCGCAAAACGGCGATCATCGCCGGCTGACAGGCGAAGCCAGAGCGCCGGAGCCGCCAGAAGGCTGACTGCCGAGGCCAGGGCGAATGCGGCCATGACGGTGGCCGATTGCACGGGTGAAGGCGCCAGCGCGGCGACGACGAGCGCCGCCTGGAGCAGGCCGCAGGGCACGAGCGCCCAGCCGCCGCCGATCAGGCCGGCGCGCAGCGGCCCGGGCACGCGATCGACGAAGCGGATCGGCTGGAAATCAGCGCGCAACGAGGTGCCCGCAGGATGCGCGAAGGCCAGGCGCCGCGGCATCGCACCGGACCAGACGAGCCAGCCGCCGAAGGCCAGCGCCGCCACATGCGCCATGACCCAGATGGGCCGCAGGAAGGGCGCCGCCTCCTGCAGTGCGGCGAGCGACGCGAGCCCGGTGCCGACGAGGGCGCCGGCGAGCGCGTAGCTGACGAGCCGACCGGCCTGAAGCGCCAGCATCGCCGGCGCGTCGGCGCCGCGGCCGCATTTGCGGGCGATCGCGGTGTGGGCAGCGCCGCACATCACCGCGCAATGGGGGCCGCCGGCCAGGCCCATGGCGAGCGCCGAAAGCAGCAGCGCCACGAACATTCAAAGCACGCGGGAATAACGGTCGCGGGTTCGGTCGACCTGCAATGCGCGGTCAAATATCATCGCGATCGCGCGAACGAAATACCAGCCGAGATCGGTGACCTCGATCGAAGAGGGCGACAGCGTGACGAGCCCGCTGGTCTCGTGCGGCACGAGCGCCTCGATCTCGCTGCGGAAATAGCTCGGTACGTCGACCAGATAGGACAGGCCGAACGACTCGAAGTCGACCCGGCCCTGGCACATGATCGCCATGATGACGGCGCGCCGCACCAGGTCGTCGCGCCCGAGCGTGAGGCCGCGCACGGTCGCGAACTGGCCGCGGCCGACGGCGTCGCAGTATTCGTCGATGTTCTTGGCGTTCTGGCTGTAGGTGGCGCCGACGCTGCCGATGGAAGACACGCCGAGACCGATGAGGTCGCCCTCGGGTTGCGTGCTGTATCCCTGGAAATTGCGCTGCAGCCGGCCGCGCGACTTGGCGATGGCGAGCTCGTCTTCGGGCAGGGCAAAGTGATCCATGCCGACGTAGACATAGCCGGCGCTGGTGAAGCGGGAGATCGCATCGCTCAGCATCACCACCTTGCGGCCGGGATCGGGCAGAAGTGCTGCGTCGATCCGCCGCTGCGGCTTGAAGCGTTGCGGCAAGTGCGCGTAGGCATAGAGGGCGATGCGATCGGGGCGCAGGTCGCACACCTGCTGCACGGTGCGCGCGAACGACTCTGTTGTCTGCTGCGGCAGTCCGTAGATGAGATCGAGGTTGGTCGAGACGAAGCCGAACTCGCGCGCCGCGACCATGAGAGCCTGAACGCTCTCGAAGCTTTGGGCGCGGTGCACGGCCTGTTGCACGGCAGGGTCGAAATCCTGGACGCCGATGCTGAGGCGATTGAAGCCCAGTGCAGCGAGGTGGCCAAGGCGGGCCGGGGTGACGGTGCGCGGATCGACCTCGATCGATCGCTCGGCGCCTTGCTCGAAGTGAAAGCCGCCCTCGAGCATCTCGACCAACCGCGCCAGCTCGCCATCGTCGAGGAAGGTCGGCGTGCCGCCACCGATGTGGCATTGCTTGACCGGCTCGCCGCGGCCGATGATGGCCGTGTGCAGCGCGATCTCGCGCTCGAGGGCATAGAGGTAGGGTGCGGCGCGCTCGTGGTGGCGCGTGATGACCTTGTTGCAGGCGCAGTAGTAGCAGACCGACTCGCAAAACGGGATGTGCACGTACAGCGACAGCGCGCTGCGCCGTCCCGCACCGACGTCGCGGGCCCGCAATGCGGTTTCGTACTCGGGAGCGCCGAAGGCCTCGACGAAACGGTCCGCCGTCGGGTAGGACGTGTAGCGCGGGCCGGCGACATCGTGTTGACGCAGCAATGCCGGGGCGATCACGATCGGCGATGGCGCGTGCATGGCATTCATGGTTGGGCACTTTGCCGCGTCCTGCGCGGCGCATCTTGACCTGTGTCAACGGGTGGGCGAAGGGGCTTGTGCGGGCGCGTTGGAGCGGCTCGGCGGCAGCGACTCCTCGGGCGAACAAGCAGGCGGGAAAAGGCATTTTGAAGGAGGGATAAAATACCGCGCATGGGTGTCGTCGTTCCGATCAAGTCCGAATCGCTTAAGGTTGCATGTTCGAGCTGCAACCTTCGCGAGCTCTGTCTGCCGGTGTCGCTGAGCGACTCCGAAATGGGCAAGCTCGACGCACTGATCTCGGTACGCAAGCAGGTCAAGCGCGGGGATGCGCTGTACCGTGCCGGAGAAGCCTTCCAGTCTCTCCATGCGGTGCGCGTCGGCTTCCTGAAGAGCCGGGTGTCGACGGCGGACGGGCGTGATCAGGTCACCGGCTTTCACATGGCCGGCGAGCTCCTCGGCTTCGACGGCATCAGTAGCGACAGGCATACCTGCGACGCCGTCGCGCTCGAGGATTCCGAGGTTTGCGTCATCCCTTTTGCCCAGCTCGAGACCATTTCACGCGATTTCCCCGGGCTGCAGCACCAGTTCCACAAGATCATGAGCCGCGAGATCGTTCGCGATCATGGCGTCATGCTCTCGCTCGGCAGCATGCGCGCCGAGGAACGACTCGCCGCTTTTCTTCTCAATCTCACGCAGCGCTTGCAAGCGCGTGGCTTCTCGCCCTCGGCGCTGGTCCTGCGCATGACTCGCGAGGAGATCGGCAGCTTTCTCGGCCTGAAGCTCGAAACGGTCAGCCGGGCTTTCTCGCGCTTCCAGGCCGACGGCATTCTCGAGGTCAAGCAGCGGCAGATTCGCGTTCTCGACGCCGAGGCCCTGCGCCAGCTCGTCGGCGGCAGCTAAGCGGCCTGGCTAGCGGTCTGAGGTGGGTACGGCCGCATCGGCTTGCGGCTGCTGCAGATCGATCGAGCGGTCCTGGCCAGCATCGACTTGGTTGATCTCGTGCTCGCTCAGCGCAAGCAGCGTCGTTATGGCGCCCGAGGCCGCGATGATGAACCAGAAGATTCCGAACGTGACCGTGTAGATCGCCGAGATCGACCACTCGATGGGCGGCCCGCCGAACCAGCGCAGGTCGCCGGGGTCGATGACGGCAAAGACCATGGCTTCCAGGCAGCCGGCCATCAGGAAGGCCGGCCAGAGGATGCTGAGCGTACGTTGTCGCATGCGGATTGCGGCGCGCGGCTCAGGGGCGTGGCGTGGCCGCGTGATTGCGGCCGAGCTCGGCCGGCGCCGTCGGCTGCGTGGCGGCGCGCGCCGCCAGTGTGGCGGCGTCGCCTGTGGCAATGGTTTCGGCGTCCGCCGTGTTCTTGAGCTCGATGTCGGCATGGCGCCACGCGGTGATGCCCATGCTGACTGAGAACACCACCGCAATCAACGGCCCGCCGATGACGAGCCAGACGATGCCGAAACTCCACCATGGCGCAGCGTCGATGCTGACCGAAGGGCCTGGAGGCCCGGACGCGGGGCCCGGGATGAGGTTGGGAGCGGTCATGGGCGATGATCCTCAGCGGGGGATGACGAAGGTCGATTTCTCGGAGACGTCGTGTGTCTTCGCGTCGATGCCGCCGCCAGTGTCGCGCGAGACGATGCGAAACGCCATCGGGTGGGCACCATCGCCCAGGCGGCGCGCCGCCTCGGGCGCCACCTGAACGGCAACGGGGGTCCAGGCGGCCTCGGTGGGCTTGAGCTCGAGATCGGTCGTGCCCGAAACCGTCGCTGTCTCCAGACCTGTAACCTCGATGTGGATGTGCTGCACCGCTTCGGTCTCGTTCATGAGCTGGATGCGATAGACATTCTCGATGCGACCTTCGTCGACGATTCGGGCGAGCGAGCCGCGGTCGCGAACGACGTCGGCGCGCACTGGCGCTCGCAGTGCGAGGCTGATGACGAAGGCGGTGCAGATGAGCGTCAGCAGTGTGGCGTAGACCAGGACGCGAGGCCGTGCGACGTGCTTCCACATCTGCGCCTTCGACCAGCGGTTCTTGATGGCGTTCTGCGTCGCGTAACGGATGAGGCCGCGCGGGTAGCTCATCTTGTCCATGATCTGGTCGCAGGCGTCGATGCACGCGGCGCAGCCGATGCACTCGTATTGCAGACCCTTGCGGATGTCGATGCCGGTCGGGCAGACCTGCACGCACATCAGGCAGTCGATGCAGTCGCCCTTGTTCACCGAAATCGGCGTGACGCCGCGCGGGCGCGATCCGCGCGGCTCGCCGCGCATCTCGTCGTAAGAGATGATGAGCGTGTCCTTGTCGAACATCGCGCTCTGGAACCGCGCGTAAGGGCACATGTACTTGCACACCTGTTCGCGCATGTAGCCCGCATTGCCGTAGGTGGCGAAGCCGTAGAACGCGATCCAGAACGCCTCCCACGGACCGAGCCTGAAGGCCGAGATTTCGCCGAGCAGCGTGCGTGCCGGCGAAAAGTAGGCGACGAAGGTGAAGCCGGTCCACAGGCCGATCGCGAGCCAGACGAGCTGCTTGCCGCTCTTCTTCCAGAGCTTGTTCAGCGTCCACGGCGCGGCGTCGAGCCTGATGCGTGCCGGGCGGCCCCCCTCGAAGACCTTCTCGACCCACATGAAGATCTCGGTGTAGACCGTCTGCGGGCACGCAAAGCCGCACCAGAGGCGGCCGGCCACCGTGGTGAAGAAGAAGAGCGAGAACGCGGCGATGATGAGCAGCGCGGCGAGATAGATCACGTCCTGCGGATGCAGCACGAGCCCCAGCACGTAGAAGCGCCGCGAGGCGAGATCGAGCAGCACCGCCTGGCGGCCATTCCACTCGAGCCATGGCAGGCCATAGAAGATCGCCTGCGTGAGCCAGACGAGGGCCCAGCGCCACGCCGCGAACCAGCCATGTACGCTGCGCGGCTGGATCTTTCCCTCGCTCAGGTAGAGCGAGACCAGGGCAGCAGAATCACCGGCAGGCGGCGGCGAAGCGCCTGGTGGGCGCTTCGCGGTGAGGCCAGCCGTCATCTCGGCTTACTTGGTCGCGACCAGCCCACGGTTCGACAGGCTCCAGACGTACGTCGCGAGAACGTGGATCTGGTCGGTGCTCAGGCGGCCCGCCTGCGCCGGCATGACGTTGGTCTTGCCGTTGTTCACCATCTCGATGATGGCTTCCTCGCCGAAGCCGTGCAGCCAGGTCTTGTCGGTGAGATTTGCCGAGCCGATCGCCTGGTTGCCTTTGCCGTCCGCGCCGTGGCACGCAGCGCACGCAGCGAACTTGCTGGCACCGGCGGCGGCACTGACAGCGTTGTGCGCACTGCCGGACAGGCTCAGCACGTAGTTGGCCACGTTGCGAACGTCCTGCGCGCTGCCGATGGCGGCGGCCATCGGCGGCATCATGCCGATGCGGCCGAGGGTGATCGACTCTTCGATCTTCTCCGGCGAGCCGCCGTGCAGCCAGTCGCTGTCGGTCAGGTCAGGAAAGCCCTTGCTGCCACGCGCATTGGAGCCGTGGCAGGCGGCGCAGTTGTTGATGAAGAGACGCTGGCCGATGGCCATGGCCGTGGCGTCGCCGGCGAGCGCTTGCGCCGGCTGGCTGCGATAGGCGGAGTACACCTTTTCCATTTCGGCATTGGCGGCCTTCTGGTCTGCCGCCACCTCACCGGCGCTGCTCCAGCCGAGGCTGCCGGCCGCACTGCCCGCACCGGGGTACAGGAAGAGATAGACGAAGGCAAAAATGACGGTGAGGATGAACAGGATCATCCACCAGCGGGGCAGCGGGTTGTTCAGCTCGACGAGGTTCTCGTCCCAGACATGGCCCGTGCTGTTATCTGCGGCCATCTGCTTGCGCTGGCTCGCGACCCACAGGAGCCCGAGGCAGGCGACGAGGCCGATCAATGTGGCGGCGGCGACGAAGATCGACCAACCGTTGCTGATGAAGTCGCTCATGGCCGGGATCCTTGGTCGGGATGGTCGCTTTCGGCAAACGGCAGGCGCGCCGCTTCCTCGAAGCCTTTCTGGTTGCGCCGCGACCACGCCCAGGCCATCAGGCCGGCGAACGCGACGAACGACAACAGGGTCACCGCGATTCGCAGCGAATTGACGTCCATGTCTTTTCTCCTTACTTCACCGAGGTGCCGAGCACCTGCAGGTAGGCGATCAGCGCGTCGAGCTCGGTTTTGCCCTTGATGGCGTCGCCGGCGCCGGCGATCTCCGCGTCGGTGTAGGGAACGCCGACCTTGCGCAGGCCCGCCAGGTGAGAACCGATGCTGTCGGAGTCGACCGGTGTCTTCTGCAGCCACGGATAGGCCGGCATGTTCGATTCCGGAACCAGGTCGCGCGGGTTGTTCAGATGCAGCCGATGCCACTCGTCGCTGTACTTGGCGCCGACCCGCTGCAGATCGGGTCCGGTGCGCTTGCTGCCCCACTGGAACGGGTGGTCGTAGACGAACTCGCCGGCCATCGAGTAGTGGCCGTAGCGCAGCGTTTCGGCGCGCAGCGTGCGGATCATCTGCGAGTGACAGTTGTAGCAACCCTCGCGCGTGTAGATGTCGCGGCCGGCCTGCTGCAGCGCGGTGTAGGGCTTCAGGCCCGGCACTGGCTCGGTGGTCGAGCGCTGGAAGAAGAGCGGCACGATCTCGACGATGCCGCCGACGGCGACGACGAGAAGGATCAGCACGATCATCAGGAAGTTACTGGTCTCGATGCGTGCGTGACCGGTCGCTTGTGAAGAGGTGTTCATGTTGCTCGTTTCCCTTGTCTCAGGCCGCTGCGCCGGCAGTGCGCGCGAGGCTCGGAATGCGGACCGGCGTCGGCCGGCCGTTCTGCACCGTCTTCACGACGTTCCAGGCCATCAGCAGCATGCCGCCGAGGTAGATCACTCCTCCCGCGAGGCGGATCACGTAGAACGGGAAGGTGGCCTTGACGCTCTCGATGAAGCTGTAGACCAGCGTGCCGTCGGCGTTGACCGAGCGCCACATCAGGCCCTGCATCACGCCGGCCATCCACATCGCGGCGATGTAGAGAACGATGCCCAGCGTGGCGATCCAGAAGTGAACCTCGATCGCCTTGACGCTGTACATGCGCGTCTGACCGAACATGCGGGGCACCAGGTGGTAGAGCGTGCCCATCGAAATGAGCCCGACCCAGCCGAGCGCGCCGGAGTGGACGTGGCCGATGGTCCAGTCGGTGTAGTGCGACAAGGCGTTGACCGTCTTGATCGACATCATCGGACCTTCGAATGTCGACATGCCGTAGAACGACAGCGAGACGATCAGGAACTTCAGGATCGGGTCGTCGCGCAGCTTCTGCCATGCGCCCGATAGCGTCATGACGCCGTTGATCATGCCGCCCCAGCTCGGCGCGAGCAGCACCAGCGAGAAGACCATGCCGACCGACTGCGCCCAGTCGGGCAGGGCGGTGTAGTGCAGGTGGTGCGGGCCGGCCCACATGTACGTGAAGATGAGCGCCCAGAAGTGGACGATCGACAACCGGTACGAGTAGATCGGCCGCTCGGCCTGCTTCGGCACGAAGTAGTACATCATGCCGAGGAAGCCCGCGGTCAGGAAGAAGCCGACCGCGTTGTGCCCGTACCACCACTGGACCATGGCGTCCTGCACGCCCGCGTAGGCCGAGTAGCTCTTCCACATGCTGACCGGGATGGCCGCGCTGTTGACGATATGCAGCAACGCGACGGCGAGGATGAAGGCGCCGAAGAACCAGTTGGCGACGTAGATGTGGCGGACCTTGCGGATGCCGATCGTGCCGAAGAAGACGATCGCATACGAGACCCAGACGACGGCGATCAGGATGTCGATCGGCCACTCGAGCTCGGCGTATTCCTTGCCCTGCGTCAGGCCCAGCGGCAGGGTGATGGCGGCTGCCACGATCACCAGCTGCCAGCCCCAGAACGTGAAGTTGGCGAGCTTGGGTAGGAAGATCGACACCTGCGACGTGCGCTGCACGACGTAGTAGCTGCTCGCGAAGAGCGCGCAACCGCCGAAGGCGAAAATCACCGCGTTGGTGTGCAGCGGGCGCAGCCGCCCGTAGCTCAGCCACGGGATGCCGAAGTTCAGCTCGGGCCAGGTGAGCTGAGCAGCGATCACCACGCCGACCAGCATGCCCACCACACCCCAGACGACGGCGGCGAGGGTGAACATGCGTACTGCCCGATCGTCGTACGCGGGGCCGGCTCCCTCCGTCACGACTGCACTTCTAACGGCCATTGCACTTCCTCCAGTTCAGTGATCCGCGCAGTGTCCAAGGCAGACTCAAGAGCCAGGTTGATCCTTGTCAAGCTCGGGCGGGCGGGCCTCGAGGATTCGCTCACCCTCGCGCTCGAGGTCGTCGAACTGATCGGCATGCAGGGCCCATGCGAACACGCCGAGCAACGCCAGAACGAGCAGCACCGACATCGGCACGAGCAGGAACAGGACGTCCATCGCCCGCTCAGTGCGCCAGGAGCATTGTCACGGGCAGGGTGGTGAGCGCGGAGCGCGTGACGCCACCGAGCATGCGCTCGCGGGCCCGGCTGTGACCGTAGCAGCCGAGAACGACGAGGTCGGCATCGATCTCGGCCGCGGCCATGGCGATTTGCGCGCCGATCTTCGGTGCCACATCGCGCCGCTCGACCTCGGCGGTGACGCCGTGGCGGGCGAGAAAGGTGCCGATGTCGACCCGGCTGCACCGGCCCGCCAGCGGCTCGGCGGACCAGCCAATGACACGAACGAGGTCGGCCTGGCGCATGAAG